>VFSW01012099.1_pt1 | contig 12078 bp, 12 predicted proteins | sample 5358111 | NCBI WGS metagenome assembly VFSW01 (sample SAMN11554181, study PRJNA540505) | mine drainage metagenome | isolation source: sediment from site ElyBrook_90M | place: USA: Ely Copper Mine, Vershire, VT | collected 2017 | reverse complement strand
CACGCCCACCCGCCGCTAATCTCCCTGCGCGGCCTTTTCGATCCGGCGCCAATGCACTCCTTCGGTTCGCTCGCCGAACGAGACGCCGTGAAGGATTTCGGCAATCACCTCGGCGGTTTGGGAGACCGTCATACCGGAGCGGTTGAAGAGCAGATTGCCGTCGGCAAACATGGCGTTGCCTTTGCGCACAGCCAGAAGCCCGCACCACCACGGATATCGCTCCAGTACGGCCTGTTCCTGCAAACTCCGCTCCAGGTTGAATCCGCAGGGCGCCACGATCAGAAACTCCGGATCAGCGTCGCGGAGGTGTTCGGCTGGGATGGCTGCCGAATGCTTGCCCTTGTCCCCCAGCAGCAGCTCGCCGTTGGCAATCTCTACCAGTTCGGGACCCCAGTTGCCCATCGCGAAAAGCGGGTCGGTCCACTCCACCATGACCACGGTTGGACGGCGAAGGCTCGCAGTCTTTTCCCGGACGGTATCGAAGCGTTCCCGTTCGCGGAGGACAACCGCCTTGCCGCGCTCCTCGAGACCAAGTTCTCGGGCGATCCTCACAATACCTTGGAAGATATCCTCCAAAGAAGAGGCCGACAGCGCCACCTGCCGCGCCGGGGATGCGCAGGCACCGCTTCGCTCGATGTCACCCGGAGTAACCGCGCACACTTCACAATGCGATTGTGTAATCAGCAGATCGGCGCGCAATTCGCGAATCAGTTCGCTGTGGATGTGATAAAGCGGCTCGCCGGAGCGGAGGCGGCGCCGAACCTCCGCATCGATTTCCCGGCTCGAAACCGACACGTCAAAGGCGGGCGCGCTGCAGGCGGGAAGCCGCCGCACCCACTCCGGGCTATCGCACTCATGCGAGCGCCCTACCAGCATTTCGCCGGCGCCCAGGGCGCAGACGATTTCGGTGGCGCTGGCCAGAAGAGAAACAATACGCACGTTATGCGGCCTGCCGGGCCGGCTCGCACCAGCGGCTGAGGAGCGCGTAACCGCCGAATATTGCAACCGTGTAGACGGCGTCACCCAGCGCTTGATTCCGGTAGAACGGTATGCCGGCCAGGTAGCACTCGGATAGACCACCGAGCGTCAGCGGATACAGCCGGTCGGCGGCCCAGACCATGAAATTCGTGATCAGGAAAAACGAGAGACTGGACGCCATGGCCGCCGCGGCAATAGTACCCGCGCCGCTTCGGTTACGAATCAGCCTGCCGAGCAGCACAGGAATCAGCGCCGCCCCATACACCCACCAAAAGCCGGGATAGAAGCCCATTACGGCGTCACTCAGGGCGAGGGCAAACAGAGTTGCCAAAACACCCGTGCTAACCTTTCGAGCATGACTTCCCGCAAACAGTCCGATGGCCATCAGCGGCGTGAAATTCCAGGGATGAGGAACCAGCCTCGCGCCCGCACCCAATACCACCATCCCGATCCACATGCGTTTTGACATTTCCATGGCTGATACTCCCGTGGCTATTGTAGTTCCTCTTCGTGCTGAAAATCAGCAGCATGGATTTGGTGATCGTAAGGCCCTGAAATTGGCCTTCCAAGTGACCCACCACCGCTTGCCGCTGCGGTTACTACTTCGATAGACTCAGACTTCCTCGACAGGAAACTCATTCGATAATCTGCGCTCAAGCGCGACGCTGGCCGACGATTACAATTACTACAATGCCCATGTCTGATTTTTCCCAGGTTACGGTCGAACAGGTTCGCAGTTACTGGGACCAGCGGCCCTGCAACATCCGGCACTCGCCCAAGCCGGTGGGGACGCGCGAATATTTCGACGAAGTGGAGGCGCGGAAGTATTTTGTGGAGCCGCATATTCCGCTCTTTGCGGAATTTGAGCGCTGGCGCGGCAAGCGCGTGCTCGAGATTGGATGCGGCATTGGGACCGATACCGTCAACTTCGCGCGCCACGGGGCGCAGGTCACGGCGGTGGACTTGTCGTCGCAGTCGATCGATGTCGCGCGCAAACGCGTGGACGTTTTTGGGTTGAGTAATCAAGTCCGCTTCTACGATGGCAGCGCCGAAGAGTTGGCGTCGTTTGTTCCAGTCGAGCCTTATGACCTGATTTATTCTTTCGGCGTGATCCATCACACGCCGCATCCCGAGCGCGTGGTCGAGCAGATGCGCCAGTATGCGCGGCCCGGGACGACGGTAAAGATCATGGTCTATTACCGGCCGTCGTGGAAAGTGTTCTGGATTCTGGTGGGATACGGCAAGGGACAATTCTGGAAACTGAAAGAACTTATCGCGAAACATTCCGAGGCGCAAACCGGATGCCCCGTGACCTATTCCTACACTCGTGGCGAGGGCCGCTCGCTGATCGAGCATTCTGGATTCCGCATGACCGACGCGTTTGTGGACCATATTTTTCCTTACCGCATTGCCGAGTACGTCAAGTATGAGTATGTGAAGGACTGGCCGTGGAGTTGGACCCCGCCAGCTTTGTACCGCTGGATGGAGCTGCACTTCGGGTGGCACTTGTGCCTGACTGCGGAGGCGGCCTAGAACTCAATTCGCAAATGGGTTTGGGAAGGGCTCGGCTTCCAGCCGTGCCGTACAGACTCGAGGAATTCGAGGCTTTAGCCGCTGAGGTTTCGCTCGAGTGCAGCGTCCGGCTTTGCGAAGTAGCTCCTCAGGATTCGACGCGACACGACAGAACGTAAATCAATGATGACGAGTTCCGTAATCGGGCTAGGAAAACTGGGGTCGCCGCTGGCGGCGTGTCTGGCGGCTCGCGGGCTGACCGTGATCGGCGTGGATCAGGATCCCCGCAAGGTGGAAGCCATCAACCAGGGCCAGCCTCCGGTGCACGAACCTGGACTCGCGGAAATGCTGGCGCAGAGCCAAGGACGGCTGACCGCGATGGCCGACATAGAAGTCGCGGTCCGCGATACGCAGATTACTTTTATCGTGGTCTCGACGCCCAGCGACCCAGCCGGCGGATTCTCGCTGCGCTACGTGGAGCCGGTGTGCCAGGCCATTGGCCGCGCGCTGTCGAAGAAAAATGAAAAAAAGAATGGATATCATCTCGTCTGCCTGACCAGCACGGTCATGCCGGGCACCACCGGCGGCCCGGTGCGCGAGATGCTGGAGAAGGCCAGCGGCAAGAAAATGGGCGCGGATTTTGGCTTGTGCTATAGCCCAGAGTTTATCGCCCTGGGCAGCGTGATCCGCGCCGTCCTGAATCCTGACATGCTGGTGATCGGCGAATCGGCCGCGCGCGCCGGCGACCTGCTGCAGTCGCTCTACGCGCAGGTGTGCGAGAACAAGCCGTCCGTGGCGCGCATGGCGTTCGTCAACGCCGAGGTCACGAAACTCGCGGTGAATACCTACGTCACCACAAAGATCAGCTACGCCAACATGCTGGCGCGCATTTGCGAACGCCTGCCCGGCGCGAATGTCGACGTGATCACTTCCGCCCTCGGCCTCGATACCCGCATCGGCGCGAAATATTTGAAAGGCGCGGTGAGCTACGGCGGGCCGTGTTTCCCGCGCGACAATCTCGCTCTGGTGCAACTTGCTCAGCAGCTGGGTGTCCCGCCCGATCTGGCGCAGACGGTCGACCGCTTCAACCGCTTGCAGGGAATTTGGCTGGCCGACCTGGTCCAGCGCCGCGTGCAGCACCGAAAGCAGGGGACCGTGGGCATTCTCGGCCTGACCTACAAGGCTGGCACCGACGTGGTAGAAGAAGCCGTAGGCTTTCTGCTGACCAAAGAATTGGCGAACCGCGGCGTGAAAGTTTTGGCGTTCGATCCAGCGTACGGAAAAGTTTCCACTCCCGCCGCGATCGCCAACGTGAGCTTTGCCACGACCGCCATCGAATGCATTTCCAAGTCAGACTTAGTGGTGCTGGCCACGTCGTGGCCTGAGTTCAGCGCGATTCCCGGCGGGCAATGGGTGCGGCCCGGCGATCCGCGGACCGTGATCGATTGCTGGCGTGCGGTGAAGTTTCTGCATGACACGCCCGGCGTGGACTACCTGGGACTGGGCATCGGAGAAGGCTTCGTATGAGCGCGGCTTCTCCCACTAGCGGTTCTTCTTCTACGGGCGCCTCTTCTTCTCTGTCTTCTCCTTCCGGCGAAGGGCGCGGCTCCGGTTCGGCTCCGCTGACCATCTTCGCCATCCCCAAAGCATTTCGCGGACACATCGCCGTGATCCAGCGCAACGCCATCGCCAGCTGGACGCGTATGAATCCGCGGCCTGATGTGATTCTGTTCGGCACGGACGAAGGCACGGCGCAAGTCGCGGCAGAACTGGGAGTGCGGCACGTCCCCACAGTGCAGAAGAATCAGTGGGGCACGCCACTGGTCAGTGATCTGTTCGCGCAAGCGCAGCAAATCAGCCGTAGCTCGTGGCTGTGCTACGTGAATGCCGACATCATCCTCTTCGACGACTTCGTCGCAGCCGTATCGCGCGCGGCTGCCTGGACAAAGAGCTTCTTGATGGTCGGCCGCCGCACCGATCTGGACATTGCTGAGCCGCTGGGCTTTGCACAAACGAACTGGGCCGCCCAACTGAAAGAATCCGCGCACACGAAAGGCCGCTTGCAGATTGCCCGCAACATCGACTATTTCGCGTTCTCCCGCGGACTGTATCCCGCGATGCCGCCGCTCGCCATTGGCCGCTTCTGGTGGGACAACTGGCTGCTCTGGAAGGCGCGATCGCTCGGCGCTCCGGTGCTCGATGCCACCGCCGTGGTGACCGCGATCCACCAGAATCACGACTACTCGCACACCACCTACGGTCCGGGCAAAGCTGCGATGATGTCGAGCGACGAAGCTATCCTGAATTGCCGGCTCACCTGCGAACAGAATCCTGCGGACTTTGACGAAGGCTTGTCGTGGCGCTACATCTATACAATCGACGACGCCACTCACAAACTGACGCCGCAGGTGGTCACGGGCAATCCCCGCCATTTGTGGAAGAGTTTCAAGCGGCACTCGTCGCGGACGCAGGGCGTGGAGAAACTGATGAAGCGGGTGCTCTTCGGTCCGCGACAAATACCTCGCGCCGCGCCATTGCGCGAAGCCAGCGACTCCAAGCGCGGACACGGAACCTCATGAGCATCCTTCAGAAGATTATTGGCAAGCGCGACGGCAAGCCCGACGGAAGGCCAGCGGGGCCGTTGCTCGAGCAATTGCCCTATCCCGTGCAGGTCAAGCGACGCCGCTACCAGACTGAAAATGTACGCAAACGCGGCGGCGTGCAGGTCTTCGATACGCCCGGTGCAATCGCTCTCAACGCGGCCCGCATGGATCACCTTGAATCGCTGGGGCTGCCGCTCAAAGGCAAACGCGCGCTGGACCTGGGTTGTGGCGTGGGACACCTTGGAATCCGCCTGCAGCAGATGGGCTGTTCGGTGGTGTGTGTCGACGGCCGCGCACAGAACATCGAGAATCTGCACTCGCGTTATCCGCAACTCGAAGGCCACGTCGGAGACGTGGAGCAGGATCTCTCGCGCTTCGGACGCTTCGACATCGTCTTTTCCTACGGGCTGCTCTATCACCTGGAGAATCCGTTGCAGTCGATTCGCAACATGGCCGCGGTGTGTGGAGACTTGCTGCTGCTGGAAACCATGGTCAGCGATCACACGCTCCCGCTGGTTCGCATCGAAGACGAGAGCACGGACTTCAACCAGGCCATGGCCGGACTCGCCGGGCGGCCCTCGCCACATTATGTAGTGCTGGGGCTGAACCGAGCCGGGTTCGAGCACGTGTATGCTCCGGTCACGCCGCCGGCGCACGAAGATTTTCGCTTTGCGTGGACGAACGATCTGGCCTGCGTGCGCGACGGCCACCCGCTGCGCTGTGTCTTCGTGGCTGCGCGCAGCGAGTTGAGGAATCCAAGTCTTGTGTCGTTGCTGATGGACTAAGATTAGGGACTAAGATTAAACACTGGTGGCAAATATGAGCCTCAGCGGCTGGCTGGGACCTCGCTTGTCGGCGAAGCCGGTCGTGGAGCTTTCTCCGGGATGGGTCCTGGGCTCAGGCCAGCGTGCCGATGCTGCAAGCCAGTTTCGCCGGGAGCTTTGGCCGTTGCTGCGGCAGCCCTTCACCGTCTCATGGCTGGAAAACTCAAAACTATTCCTGTACCCCGGCAATGAGACCAGCCGTTCTGTGTTCGTCACCGGGCGGTATGAGCCCAATGAGTTCTGCCTTCTGCGGCGGATCCTCAAGCCCGGCATGACCTTCATCGACGCGGGCGCGAACATGGGCCTCTACTCCATATTTGCCGCGCGGCGCGTCGGCCCGAGGGGAAAGGTGCTCGCGCTAGAGCCCAGCGCCCGCGAGTTCGAGATCCTGCAAAAGAATGTGAAACTGAATTTGCAGGCCAACGTGCTGACCATACGCAGGGCGCTTTTCGACCGCGCATCCCAGGTTGAGTTGTCAGTCGCGCCCCTGGGCAAGTCAGGGCACAACACGCTGGGAGCGTTTGGCTACGATACGCCCCTCGATCACAGCGAGCGGGTGCAGTCCGAGCGGCTCGACGACCTTATTCACGGCGAAGGGCTGACGCGCGTGGATGTGATCAAGATGGACATCGAAGGCTCCGAGACGGCAGCATTGCGCGGCGCGGAAGAGACTCTGCGGCAATTCAAGCCGGTTCTGCTCATCGAGCTTTCGGATCGTTCGCTGCAGCATCAGGGAACCAACACACGTGAACTGCTCGAATTGCTGGAGAAGCAGGGATACCGGATCTTCAGCTTCGATCCCGCAACCGGGACGCCTGTCCCTCTGACGCCGCGACCCCATTTTGATTCCGAGAATATAGTTGCCGCGGCCGGAGACGCCACGCCTTGGTAGTTTCGCCCTCTAACAACCCGGATTCGGTCAACGCGCTCTCAGCCCACGCGTCCTCAGCCAACCACGCGGCAGCTCTGTCCGCCGAGTGGCCGAGAATCGCGCTGGTGACGCCCGTCTTCAATTCGGCGCGCTATCTCGAAGCCACCATCCGCTCCGTGTTGAGTCAGGGCTATCCGAATCTGGAGTATGTGATTGCCGACGGAGGCTCGACCGACGGCAGCCTCGAAATCATCCGCAAGTACGAGCCGCAGTTGCACTCCTGGTTCAGCGAGCCGGATCGCGGCATGTATGACGCTATCAACAAAGGGTTCGCGCGAACGTCTGGAGAAGCTATGGGTGGGGCCATGGGTTGGATCAGCGCCACTGATCTGTTGCATGCGGGATCGCTGTTCGTGGTGGGCAGCGTGTTTCGGGCGTTTCCCGAAGTCGAATGGATCACCGGCCGCCCCACCGGCTTCAGCGACGAAGGCATGGCGGTGGAAACTCTGCGTCTGCGGCAATGGTCGCGCTGGAGATTTCTGGCGGGCGCGAATCGCTACGTTCAACAGGAGTCCACGTTCTGGCGGCGCAGCCTGTGGGACCGCGCCGGCGGCCGCGTAGCTGCTGCGCGGCGCAGCGCCAGCGACTTTGAGCTGTGCGTGCGCTTCTTCCGCTTCGCGAAACTCTATCCCGTGGACGCGCTGATTGGCGGTTTCCGCTCGCACCCCGACTCGCTGGGCCTGCGCAACCTGGAAGAGTGTCACGCGATTCACGAAGAAATTCTCGCGCAGGAAGTTGCTGCGTTGCCGGATGCACCCCTGCTGCGCAGGTTTCGTTCTCTGAGCGCACGCGTGCTAAAGGTCTCCGCGCTGGCGAAGCCGTGGCGCAAGCTGGCGATCGGAACGCTGATGAAGTGGCCGGGGAAGGACTTGCCGCCGGTAATCCGCTATCGCGACGGACGCTGGGTTATGTCGTGATAGCGCATGCTCGACCAATGACTGGCAATCGCCAAAGCTTTTAACCGCAAAGGTCGCGAAGGTTTCGCAAAGGTCGCAAAGCAAACCGGAAGCAACTCGGAGCTGTTGCGATTTTCTTCGCGACCTTCGCGGCATTTCTTTGCGCTCTTGGCGGTTAAAAGTTTTTGAAGCTTTGGCAATAACGCCAGGGCTCGTTGGAAGTTAACGCTGGCTACAGCTTGATCTCCATCCCCTCAGCCGCCGCGCGTACTTTGGGATAATAATTCCTAGCTTCCTGCACCACTTTGTCGACGATGACGTCCGTATGGTCGGGGTCGTGGTGAAAAAGGACAAGTTCTTTTGCCCCGCTTTCCATGACCACGTTGACGGCCTCGCGCCAATGGCTGTGTCCCCAGCCGCGGCGTTTCGCTTCGTATTCTTCTGGTAAGTACTGCGCATCGTAGATGAGCACGTCCGCGCCTGCGGCTAGTTTGCGCACGGCTTTGTCGAATCCCGCGTCGCCCGGTTCGTTGTCGGTGGCATAGACCAGAACGCCCTCTTTAGTTTCCAACCGGAATCCCATGCAGCCCTGCGGATGGTTGAGCCACGCCGTCTGCAACTGCACGCCATCCTCCAGCTTTACGCTGCCATTCTCGATATCGAAGAAGTCCTGCTTGGCTTTCATCTCGTTGAGGTTGACGGGGAAGTAAGGCTCCGCCATCTGCTCCGCCATCACCTGCTTAAGGCTGCGGATGCGGTTGGACGAGTGAAACGAGAAGTGCCCGCCCGGATTGTCATACAAAGGACGGAAGAACGGCATGCCCTGAATGTGGTCCCAGTGAAAGTGCGAGACGAAGACGTGGGCGTGGAACCGCCGGTCGCCGAATTCGTTCTTCAGTTGGTGCCCCAGCACGCGGAAGCCGGTGCCGCAATCGAAGATATAAATGCTGTCCCCAAACCGCACTTCCACGCACGAGGTGTTGCCCCCGTAGCGCAGGTTCTCGGCTTGTGGCGTGGGCGTAGAACCACGTACGCCCCAAAACTTGATCCGCATCGGCTTGGTTGGATTTCGCTTTCTGTAATCTTGGACGGCGAAGCAGCTTCCGTCAATTGGATCGGTGGTTCGCTGGCGTTACTTCAGAAACTGCCGACTCCGTTCGCGTTCTGGATTTTGAACCAATCGTAGCGCAGCCCTCTGGTCGTCATGTCGTTGCGAATCTTCATGAATGCCTGCTGGATCCGTCCGGTCACGAAGCCGTCATTCCGGATACTGTTTTGGTCTCGGCGCGCGCCGCGGGCGTCGGCCACCCGAAGCTTCTGGCACTGCTCCCAGTCGCCGCTATCCTGGCATAAGTCGTTGCTATTGTTTATGTTGGACTCCCTCAGCTCCCGCAATGCGCTGGTTTCCCGGAGGGTCGCGATCAGCACGTCATTGGTCTCGTCGAACCAGTCGTGCACGGTTTGCTCGGTCTGCTGCGGGGTGTGAGATTCCTTGTATTTCCTGATCGCATTGATGATCTCGCTCGTATTGTCGGTTCCGTCCAGATTCAGCCGCGGGATCGGGCTCTGGTGAAGGGCTAGATCGTCGTCGTCAATAATCCGCTTGGCGTGGGCCGCAGGTTTCTTGGAGGTTCGCGCAGCGGCCACCACCGAAGCGTTTTGATCCCCGCCCGGCGATGGGGACGGCGGACAGGACGCTGGAGCGCTCTGGCCGAAGGCCCCGAGCCCGCCCAACAGTCCGCATACCACTGCCAACAAAGAGATTAGGCCGAGACGCCAGCAACGCATAAGTGTCCGGGACCGCTTCCAGTCGTCCGTCTATGGACCTTCTAATTCTAGCCTCGACCTTAACCCCAGCAAGGTGACCAAAGTTCCCGACATGAAGGTAACGGTCGTGTTGCCTGGACCAACCTGCCCCCACCGATATCCCCGCCTGACGGTTCCCCTATAATGAAAGCCCGCCGGGCGAGACCGCGCGGCGGGAAACGTCCGCGTGGTCAGGCACTCGGCGCGGTTCTGGTGCCAAAGTATGCTGCAACCGGATTTTAAGCAATTCTCCCGGCTTGCCCGGGAAGCCACTCTCGTGCCGGTAGTGAAGTCCGTGTCCGCGGACCTGCTCACGCCCGTCTCCGCTTTTCTGGCCATCGCCGGGAAAGAGCCGCACGCCTTTTTGCTCGAATCCATCGAGCGCGGTGAGCAGATCGGCCGTTACACGTTCCTCGGCGCGCGTCCCTACATGCGGGTCCGGGCCGTGGGCGGCAAGGTCGAGGTGGAACGCAACGGGCGCACCGAGAAGCGTCCGGGAAATGTCCTTCAGGTGGTGAAAGAGACGCTGCGCGCGCACCGCCTTGCCGCCGTGCCGGGACTGCCTCCATTTACCGCCGGGGCCGTCGGATACTTTGCCTACGATGTCGTACGCCAACTGGAAAACATCGGCGAGCACGCCAAGGACGACCTTGGTCTACCCGATGCCGAGCTGATGTTTTTCGATCGCCTGCTCGCCTTTGATCACCTGCGCCATCAGATTCACATCATGGCTGCCGCCGACGTCTCGCGCGAAAGCCCGCGTCAGGCCTATGATCGAGCCGTCCGCGATATCACCGCGATCGAGAGGAAACTGGCGTCGGGGCTGCGCTCGGGACTATTGCGCAAAGCCGCCCCCGCCAAGCCGGCGAAGCTCAAGATTCATTCCGGCACCAGCCGCAATCATTTTCTGAAAAGCGTGGAACGCTGCAAGGAGTACATTGCCGCGGGCGACATCTTTCAAGTCGTGCTCTCGCAGCGGCTCGACTTCAAGCCGGAAGTTGCGCCCTTCGATCTCTACCGTGCCCTGCGCCAGGTGAATCCTTCGCCCTATCTGTATTTTCTGCGCATGGACGGCACTCACATTCTCGGTTCCTCGCCGGAAATGCTGGTGCGCGTTACCGGGCGCAAGTTGGAGTATCGCCCCATCGCGGGTACGCATCCCCGGGGACGCGACGAAGCCGAAGATGCGCGCCTCGAACAGCAGATGCTGCACGACGAAAAAGAGCGCGCCGAACACGTCATGCTGGTTGACCTCGGCCGCAACGATCTGGGACGCGTCAGCGAATACGGCTCGGTCAAAGTAAAAGATCTGATGTACGTGGAGCGCTACTCCCACGTCATGCACCTGGTATCGGCGCTGGAAGGCACGCTGCGCAAGGATCTCGACGCGCTCGACGCTTTCGCCGCCTGCTTCCCGGCGGGTACGCTCAGCGGCGCGCCCAAAGTCCGCGCCATGCAGATCATCGAAGAATTGGAACCCACGCGCCGCGGCATCTACGGCGGATCCGTGCTCTATGCCGATTTCGCCGGCAATCTGGATTCCTGCATCGGCATCCGCACCCTGCTCATGCAGGGCAAGCATGCCTATCTGCAGGCGGGCGCGGGAATTGTCGCGGATTCCAATCCTGCCAGCGAGTTTGTCGAATCCATGAACAAGGCCCAGGCGCTGCTTCGAGCCGTGGAGATGGCCAGGAACGCCGGTCGATGAAAGGACCAGTGGTCAGTGGCCAGTCTGCCACTTCGGGAAATCCACAGGGACTTGTGACATCCGTCACGTTCAGCCGCACAGCTCAAAGCGCATATTGAGCAGATGCAATCCAGCGTCAGTCCCATCGTTCAGTCGTATCGTGACCTGGTCGTCTGGAAAAAGTCGATGACCTTGGTATTAGACGTTTATCGCAGCACGCAAGCCTTTCCGAAACCCGAAACCTATGGCCTGGTTGCGCAGTTGCGGCGGGCGGCCGTCTCGATTCCCAGCAATATCGCAGAAGGCCAGGCGAGGCTCTCCACGGCAGAGTTCAAGCAATCTCTCGGACATGCCCGGGGATCTCTGATGGAAGTTGAAACGCAGATTCTCATCTCGCAAGAGCTGGGCTATCTGGAACGCGATCAAAGCGAGAACTTGCTTAGCGCTTCCGCCGAGGTTGGACGGATTCTCAACGGTCTGCTGAATTCGCTGGTGAGAGAGAGGTACTGACCACCGATCACTGACCACCGGCCACTGCTAAGAAATTCGCCACCAGCCTTTTCCCCGCATCGGTCAGCACGCTCTCGGGATGAAACTGCACTCCCTCAACGGCCAAATGCCGGTGGCGCAGCCCCATGATCGTCCGGGTGCCGTCTTTTTCCGTGGTCCAGGCGCTGATTTCCAAATCCGCCGGCAGGTTCTTTTCTTCGACAATGAGCGAGTGGTAGCGTGTAGCCGTCATCGGCATCGGCAGACCTTGAAAGATACTTTTGTTGTCATGGACCACGGCGCTGGTCTTGCCGTGCATCACCTGCCCCGCCCGCACCACGCGCCCGCCGAA
>VFSW01012098.1_pt1 | contig 12078 bp, 9 predicted proteins | sample 5358111 | NCBI WGS metagenome assembly VFSW01 (sample SAMN11554181, study PRJNA540505) | mine drainage metagenome | isolation source: sediment from site ElyBrook_90M | place: USA: Ely Copper Mine, Vershire, VT | collected 2017 | reverse complement strand
GTGTGCGGGTGGATTCCCAGAACGAGGTTGCCCGAGAGGTAGGTCGCGTCGCCGAGGCTGTCCGTGCTGTTGGCGAGGAGCTGCCCGATGCGGGCCTGCGGGCCGATGTAAAACGACCCGAAGAGATGAAACTCAAGGCCGATGCTGGCGTCCCACGCGAGGCGGGTGGTGTTGTCGGGGATGGTGATGCCCGCACCGATGTTCCCGTCGATGGCCAGGCGGACGAAGCTGCCGAGGGCGGGGTCAAAACGCAGACCGCCGGTGAAGGTCGCCTGGCTGCTGGCCACGCCGATGTTCCCCGCGGGAAAATTCCACATCCCGAGGCCGAGTTGCACGGACAGCGGGCCGACGATGGCGATGCCGCCGTGCAGACTGGCTTGGAGTCCGTTGTCGACCTGCAGGGTGTTCCGTTGTGCGCTGCTGAGCATCGAGGCGAAGCCGATTTCACCATGGAGGGACAGCCGGTCGACAAACTGCGCCGACGCCGCGCAAGGCGCAAGCGTCCCGGCCGCCAGCAGGCCAAGTGCAACGGAACAAGAACGTGGGCGGAGGTTCATGGGTAGGCGTTCTCCTCGGGACTGTCGACGCGTGCCGCCGGGCGGCCGACGACCGTGGCGCGCACCCTACCGCAAGTCTCACGCCCGTGGGGGGCTGTCTGTGGTTTGTCCAGGGTGTCCAGTAACACGGTCCAGGGCTTCGCCCGCCGACGCGATGTGCGGGATCGCCGCACGGATCGACGCCAGGGCTTCGGGGCGATGTCCATCACTGGCGGCACTCCAGGCCCGGTGCAAAAGCCTCTCGCCTGTTGCCAACGGAGCCATCACCGCGGCGTAGGGAACAAAACCATGGAGCCGTACGAAGTCGTCCTGGGCGCCTGCGACCACGTCGATGCCCTTGCGTTGGAGCTCTTCAAGCGCCTGGGCGAGTGCGGTCAAGGGCTGTTCTACGGCGGTGGCTTCGAGCGCGCGGAGACCGTCCCGGAGTACGGGCATGGCGGCCACGGCGGATGCAAAAGTCCCTGCCGTACTGCCGTCTTCAGACGCTTCGGGCGCGGCGCGGTCGGCGCGGCGCTTGATCGCAATGCCACACCCCAGGACGGCGAGGCCCACGATGACGGTGAACCACTGGGGTGCGGGCCACGTCGCGCCGCCGATCATGCACACGGCCATGCCGACGTAGAAGACGTAGCGGGCGAGGTTCTTGAGGTTCACGCCGGGCCTCCGTGGAGGGCGACGCGGGCGAGGTCTACGCCGACGAGGACGACTTGGGACAGCCCTTCGCCTACGAGAAAGCCCGCTGCGAGGGGAATGCCCACGTCGTCGACCCACGCCCGGCCAAAGCGCCGATGCGTGGCGATGTTGAGCATGCAGCCCAGGGAGTACGTGAGGGTGACGGACATCGGGAGATACATCGCAAGGCCGAGAACCACACCGAGACCCCCGCCGGCACCGAGGGTGAGCACCAGGCCGGCACCCGTCCCCACGAGATACCGTAGCTTGGTGGCGTGGGCGAGCACCTGGTGAAAAGCATCGGCGTCGAGGGGCGGGGCGATCACGTCGATGGCCGCGCGGATGGCCTGCGCTTGGGGAGCCGTGAGCGGGTCGTTGCCAAAGAGAAACTTCTTGGACAAGAGCACCAGGGTCACAAGAGAAATAAGCGGTCCCATCCACGCGACGGCAAGCTGGGCGAGTTGCTGCCGACGGGGAATCGCGCCGACGAGATGCCCGGTCTTGAGGTCTTGCATCATGTCCGAGCCCTGTCCCGTGGCGACGCACACGGCCACGGCCATGAGCACGGCCACGGTGACACTGCCGGTCGAACGTCCGAGCACCGTGAGGATGAGTAATATTGTGATGAGGGCCATGCCGGACAACGGAGAGTTGTCGGTCTTGCCTGTGGTGATGGAGACAATGATGTTGGCCAGCCACATCCAGACGGTGGCGACGAGAGCGGCGACAAAGATGCGCGGCACACCGATTTCGGGTGCGCCGAGGTAGCCCGCGGCAAAGAGCACGAGAAAGCCCGCGGCGACGCCGCCGTACATCAAGCTCGGAGAGAGTTCTTGCGCGGGGCCTGTGGAGGCCGATGCGCGTTGCTGGCGGATGGAGCGCAGGGCGGAGAAAAGCATCGGGGCGGTGAGAATCACCGAGGCGATGGACCCACCAAGGAGCATTCCGATGCCAAGCGGGCGGGTGACGTTGCGAAAGGCCCACGACCCGAGACGAAGTTGTTGTTCCCAGACGCCGGGGTGCAACGCCGCGGTGCGATGGATGTCCGCGAGGGCTTCGGGAGGGATCCACCCGCGGGTGACCACAAGGGGGGTGATGATCCAGTGACCGATGACGGCGCCGACGAGAAGTACGAGGCCCGCGCGGCCGGTGATGTACCCCCCGCCGATGGAGGTGAGTCCGCCGGAGATGGCCAGGGTGACGGCAAACCACGCGGGGAGGTGGGCCAGGTGAGAGATGTTGAGGTCTTCAAACGCAGGCCAGGGCATGGAGGGAAAGACCCCCGGGAGGCCCACGATGGTAGCAAAGACAATGGATGTAAGAATGCCGTAGACAAGAAAGCGCGCGCGCTTTTGCCCGGAGCCCGAGGCTTTGAGAATCGCCGCGGTGGCCACCCCAGAAGGAAAGACCAAACGCTCGATGTCAATCATCTGTTTGCGGGACGGGATGATGAACAGCACGCCAAGCACTGCGCCGGCAAGGGAGCTTGCCGCGATGGCCCAGAGAAAGTGTAGAGAGATGTGCTGGTACAGCCCGGGCGAGCGACGGAGGAGGTCTTCGGCCGAGAGGCCCGAGCGGTGGACCGCGGCGCGAAAAGCCACGGACCGTTCAGCGTCTTCGCGGTTGATGAGGTACAAGACCGGGACGGTAAAAATCACCCCGGCGGACGACACGTTGATGGCCGCAGCGACGGTCTGGTTGATGTTGTTCTCGACGATGCTGCCTTTCTTGAGCAGCCCACGGAGGACGCCCCAGCCGAGCATCGCCGAGACCATCGAAGCGGGTACCGTGAAGCCTAGCTTCAAGCCTGCGTAGGTGAAACTTACGGTCATCACGACCCCGACGAGCACGCCGAGGACGACGCCCGCGACGGTGATCTCTCGGTACGGGAGGGTGCTGGACGGGGGGATGGGATCCATGGGCGCTGCGGACATGGGGACGGAGACTCCCTGCGACGGGCTTGGATGTAAAGCAGAACACAGGGTAGACGAATCCCCCGCGCGCTTCGGGGGCTTTTTCAAGCGCGCAGGGTGTTCGTGGGATCCGTCGGTGTGGTGCTGCCCGCGGGTACGATCACCGGGTCACCCGTCAGCGGGTGATTGTCGGGTGGGCCTGAACTGCCCGGGATGCGCTCCGGGGCGCCCTTGCAGACTTGACCGGTGTCTTGGCCAGGGCATCTCCCGTCTCAGATACCCGCTTGTCATGGCGGAGGAGTGCGCCAATTGCGGCGGTCGTGGGTGCCTACGGTGCCGTCAACGGTACAGCTTCGTCGAGATCGAACACGTCCGTGAGGGAGAGGTCTGCAGCGGCAAAGGGTTCAGCGCGGACGACGTCGTGAGCGCCTGCGGCCAGCACGAGCAGGTAGCCCTCGTCCGTGCGGCGAAGCACGGTCAACGTCTGGTTCGCGGGATCGACCAGCCAGTACCAGGGAACGCCGACACGGTGGTAGGCGTCGCGCTTTGCGCCAAGATCTACCGAGGCCGTGGTGTGTGAGAGCACCTCGCAGATCCAGTCGGGTACTGCGGTGACGAGGCCTCGCATATCGGGAGCGGGAAGCTCAGGGAATCGCTCGCGACGCCATCCCAGAAGGTCGGGTCGGCAGCCCATGCCGCCGAGCACCATGTCCACCTCCATCGAGAGCCACCATCCGCCCGGCCGATCTGCGCGGGACGCGCGTCGACCAAAAACGTCGTCGATGCGTGCAATGACGCGTTTCTGCGCAGCGCCATGCCCGGGGCCAGGCATTCCCTGATACACGATGCGACCACCGATCAGTTCAGCGCGACGCTCTTCGGGGATGGCGAGCCAGTCGGCGAGGGTGGCCGGGCGGCTGGGCGGCAAGATGCCGGGGTCGAAAACCGTCGTCACGGACGCAAGCATGTACCGAAGCGTGCACAGAGGGCAACACGGCCAATCAAACCTGGGATTCGGAGTAGACACACAGCCCGCCCCGCAGCAAGCAGCGGGGCGGGCGCGGATCCTCTACTCCGATCCCAGGTCGGTCTCGTACATCGACGGCACACATGGTCATCCCGGCGGCGCGCTCGCGTCGGTCGCTGCGGCGTCCACCGGTGTTTTCGGGTACTCCCGGAGACTCCGCCAGTGCTCCGCCGGGGTACTTCGCACCCCCCAGAGGGTCCTTGCGAGGGTGTACCCGCACGACGCTCCCATGGCGACCGGCCTGTGGGTGTGATACCCGGTTCGCGTGTCGCGCGATTACAAAGACACCTGCTTGTTGCCCCGGACGGACTTTTCGATGCGGGCCGACCTCGCCCGTCGCGAACCCTTCTGGCTCGCCCGATGGAAGGAAACCGGCTTGTACACCCGGATGCTGGCCCGGGAAGGGCGGCCGCGCTTCGTCTTTCACGACGGGCCGCCCTACGCCAACGGGCATATGCACTACGGGCATATTCTCAACAACGCCCTCAAGGACTTTGTCACCCGTTCGCAGACGGCCCTGGGCAAGACCGTCAAGTTTGTCCCGGGCTGGGACTGCCATGGGCTCCCCATCGAGCTCAACGTCGAACGGGCCATGCAACGGGAGGGCCTGGAGCCGACGCCTTCCCTGGTGCGTTCCCGCTGCCGTGAAGAAGCCCTGCGCTGGGTTGACGTCCAGCGTACCGAGCGCGCGCGGCTGGGTGTCCTTGGCACCTGGGACCAGCCGTACCTCACGATGGACCCGTCGTACGAAGCCGCCGTGATCCAAGCCCTGCGGGCCTTTGTCTCCCACGGCCTGGTGTACCGCGGGCGAAAGCCCGTGCAATGGTGCTGGCACTGTCGTACCGCCCTTGCCGAAGCCGAAGTCGAATACGCCGACGACCACGTTTCGCCGTCGGTGTACGTGAAGTTTCCGCTGGACGACGCCTCGGCCAAGGCTGTCCGACAGGCGTCCGGGAGCACTGCTTCGCGCTTGGTTGCCCTCATCTGGACGACCACCCCGTGGACGCTGCCCGCCAACCTCGCCGTGGCGTATCACCCCGGGCGTGCGTACACCGTGCTGGAGGCTGGCGCAGACGAAGGCTGGCTGGTCGCCCGCGCGCTCGTAGACGCCGTGTGTGCCGCCACGGGGATCGCCAACGCGCGGACTTCCATAGATCTTTCGGGCGCGGTGCTCTCGGGGCTCATGGCACGCCACCCGTTTGAAGACCGCGCCGCGCCGTTGCTTCCCGCGGACTACGTCGAGATGGACACGGGCACGGGGCTGGTGCACACGGCCCCGGGGCACGGCCGGGATGACTACAAGACCGGCCAGGCGAACGGGCTTGAAGCTTACGCTCCGATCGACGACGACGGACGCTACGACGGCACGCTCGGCGCGGGCGCCGTGGCCATGGGGCTGGGCGGGATGGATGTCTGGGATGCCAATCCGGTGGTCGAACGGGCGCTGTCCGACCGAGGACTCCTGGCCAACGCGCCCGGGCGGACGGTCACGCACAAGTACCCGATCTGCTGGCGGTGCAAGCATCCGTTGATCACCCGCGCGACGGTGCAATGGTTTATCGCGTTGGACGAAGGGATGAAGGACGGGCGCACGCTGCGGGCTGCGGCCCTCGCAGAGATCGACCGGCTCGCGGACGATGGCGACCGCGCAACGGCCAACGGCCAGGCTGCGGGGTGGGTACCCGCATGGGGACGTGGGCGAATCCGCGGCATGATCGAAGCGCGCCCGGACTGGTGCATCTCCCGGCAGCGAGCGTGGGGTGTCCCCATCCCTGCGGTGCACTGCAGCACATGCGGCAAGTCTGTCATCACCGAGGCGTTGCTCGATCACGTTGCGGGTGTCTTTGCCGTCCGCGGGGCGGATGCGTGGTACGGCGACGACCCCACGGTGCTCCCTGAAACTATTGTATGTCCCGCGTGCGGCGAGCGTCCGTCCAAAGACTTTACCCGCGACGACGGAATCATCGACGTGTGGTTTGAGTCCGGGTCGTCGTTTTTGGCCGTGGCGGGCAGGGATCCCGAACTTGGACTGCCTGTGGACCTGTACCTCGAAGGCAGTGACCAGCACCGCGGGTGGTTTCACGCCTCGCTCCTGGTCGGCTGCGCGGTGCGTGGGCAAGCACCGTTTCGCACCGTGGTCACCCATGGCTTTGTCTGTGACGAACACGGTCGGGCGTACTCCAAGAGCGACGTCCGTCGTCGGCAAGAGGCCCGCCGGGATGCCATCGTCGATGCTGTAAAGTCTTCGGGTGGATGGCCCCAGGCGCTCCGGGCCGTTGAGAGCGCCTGGACCGCGCCCGACAAGCTTGCAGAAGTGCAAAAGCTCTTGCGGACAAAGTCCGTCGACGACGTCGCGATGACCGTCGCCCAGGCCGACCTCCCGTACATCCCTCCCGAGGACGTGATTCGTGAACTCGGGGCCGAGATGTTTCGCGCGTGGGCGGCGTCCGTGGATTTTGAATCCGACGTGCCGTATTCCCGCAAACATCTCGATCAGGCGGTTGAAGCGTACCGCAAGCTTCGCAACACCTTCAGGTTTCTGCTGGGCGCCCTGCGTGGCGATCCCGCGCCCGAGCCCACGGACGTGGCCCTGGAAGCCCTCGATCGCTGGGCGCTCGCACGCCTTGGCCAACTGCAATCCGCGTGTCGGTCACACTACGATCGCTATGCCTTTCGGGCGGTGTCCGCCGCCCTGCTGGACTACGCGCAAGAGATCTCGTCGCTGTACCTCGATGCCAGCAAAGACTGGCTGTACAACGACCCGGGAGCGTCCCCCCGAAGGACGTCGGCACGGGCGGCGTTTCAGCACATTGCCCGCAGTCTTGCGGTCATCGCCGCGCCGATTCTACCGTTCACCGCAGAAGACGTCTGGGACCATCTCCCGGGATTTGCAGGCAAGAGCGACAGTGTGCACCTGGCGCCCTGGCCTGCGGAAGTTCCGTTGGAAGACGTTGCAGGGCTCACGCTGGCCATGCAGCGCCTGCGGGGGGTGCGCGACAAGGTCAACGCCGCGCTCGAACCCCTGGTTGGCGCGTGGGGCGTCGAAAAGCAGGCTGCGAAAAAAGCAGGCCGCGAGCCCGGGTCGGGAGACAAAGTCTTTGCCGAGGACGTACGGATCGACCACGCCCGGGATGCCTCGGTGACGCTCACCCTCCCCGCCGCAGAGATCACCGAACTCGGTACGCTCGGCCAAAAGCTGGAAGAGATCCTAGGGGTCGGGGCGTTGTCCGTCGTTGCGGGCGATTCCGCGGTGATTGTCCGCAGAGCACCCAGTGTGGCGTGTGATCGTTGTTGGCGACGACGGCGGGACGTGGGTTCTCTAGGACTTTGCGCACGGTGCGACGAGGCCGTACGGGTACATCCGTCAGGGCAGGTGGGTACATGACCAACGAAACAAACACCGGGACCGAGAGCCCGAAGCTCACCGTGGGCGATTGGGTTTTTCTCGCATCCGTCGCCGTGGTCTCCGCGGCGCTCGACCTATGGAGCAAAGCGTGGGCAATGCGCACGCTCTCGCAGCCCGCGCGCAGGCCGGTGCCCTTGTGCACGCCGCCGCCCGGAATGACCCATTACCTTACCCAACGTGTGCCCAGCCACGACGTGGTGCTTGTGCACAACTACCTGGATCTGCAGTACGCCGAAAACTGCGGCGGCGCGTGGGGACTGCTCCACGGGGCGAGCGAGTCTCTCCGCCGTCCGTTTTTTCTGCTCGTGACCCTTGGGGCCATCGTCTTTATCGTGCATCTGTACCGCGGGCTTGAGCGCAACCAACGCGCGATGAAATGGGCGCTGCCGTTGGTTCTCGGGGGTGCCATCGGCAACCTGGTCGACAGGGTACGCCTGGGGTACGTCGTTGATTTCATCGACGCCCACCTCCAGAACAAAGCCCACTGGCCGACCTTCAACGTCGCGGACATTGCCATCACCGTGGGCATTGGCCTCATGTTGTTGGAATACGTCATCGGCCCGAAGCGCACGCGACCGGTGAGTGTCCCCGTCGGCCTCGAACCGCCCGCAGCGACGTTGCCGTAACCCGCCCATGCGACCGGTCCTGGTCAGTCTCTTTGGGATCGACGTCCCTGCGTACTTTGCCCTGCTCGCGACGGGCTTTGCGCTGGCGACGTGGGTGGGCGCGCGCTGGCTGGGACGCCTTGGCTACGACAAAGAAGTGGTGGTGGACCTGGGGCTGGCCATGGTCATCGCCGGGGTCATCGGTTCGCGGTTGCTGCACGTCGTCGCCGATGGGTACTTCTGGGACTACGTGCACCTGTGCACCGACCCGTCCAAGGTAAGCTGGCACATCTCAAGAATCCATTGCCTCTCGCCCGCGGTCGGTGGCGCGTGGGATTCGGCTGCACGGGTGTGCCACCCGCGGGAACGCAACTGCTTCGCCTGGGCGGCTTTTTGGGCTGGTGGACTGACGTACTACGGCGGGCTCATCGGCGCCGTGGGCTACGCGGCCTACTTTCTCCGACGCGAACGCTTCCCGTTCTGGAAAGCCACGGACATGGCGGGTTTTGCGGTTCCGTTGGGGCTTGCGTGGGGCAGGATGGGGTGTTTTCTCGCCGGGTGCTGTTTCGGACGGACCTGTCAGCTTCCCTTTGCCGCGTACTTTCCCGGATGGAGCCCGGCCTCCGAGGCCCAATTCCGCGCGCATCAACTCCGCGGCGAGTCCCTCCCTGCGCTGCCTGTGCATCCCACCCAGCTCTACGAATCTCTCGGTTCCCTGTTGATTGCCGTCCTGGCCTACACCGTCGTGGTCCCCCGCAAGCGCTTTGACGGCATGGTTTTCGTATTCTTTCTCGCCGCGTACGCTGTTCTCCGCGGCGCGTTGGAGTTTCTGCGAGACGACGACCGCGGTGGCGCGCTGGGGGTGAGCACGTCCCAATGGATTTCCATCGCGATCCTCGTCGCGCTGGTTCCCCTGACGGGCTATCTTCGGCGCCGTCCCGCGGACTCGCCCGACGTGTGACACCCTTGGGAATCACAGCCCCGGGGTGCTCTCCGACGCCCGCGCTGCGTCGAGTTGGTTGAGCGCCGCGTCCCACCGTGCAGCGTGTTCGGGGTCACTTGCCCTCCCTGCCACAAGATCTTCGCGGGCGAGGTCGTAGCGCCGGTCGGAGGCGTCCACCTGCGCGCGAAGGAGAGACAGTTCAGGGTGGCCCGGGTAGGCTGTTTCGAGTGCCGTGACGGCCCGACGGGCGAGCACGGGCGCACCGAGCGCAAGAAACATCTGGGTGCGGTACGCGCCCGCGGCGATGGGGTCGGTCGCGACAGCGGCTGTACGACGGAGCGCGGTTGCGCGGTTGAGTCGGGCGGTGACTTCGGACAAGCGCGGATCCCCGGGCGACAGCGCCCGCGCGCGGTCGAGTGCTCCGCGGGCTTCTGAAAAGCGTTCTTGCCGGGCGAGAACCAGTGCGAGGGTACCCCAGACGGGCACGGCGTCGGGGAGGGCAACGGCCACGGGGCGCAGTGTCGCTTCTGCCGCTGCGAGATCTCCCGTGCGGGCTTCGGCCACGGCAAGCACGATCCTGGCGTGTCGACGCATGAACAGTTCACACCGCCAGGGCTGTCCGGGGCCCACGGAGAAGGTAAAACTGCCTACGGCGAGCCGTGCGGGTACGGTAGGGTCGGGCAGCGCACGGGCAAAGTCTCGGATGGCAAAAAGACATCCCTGGTCGGCGTCGGTACAGAGGTTCATCTGGGCTTCGGCGACCATGGAGGGAAAGTCTACGATCTCGCCGATGTGCCCTTGGATGGCCATGCGGTACGACCGAAGGGCCACGTCACGGGCTCTCCCGTAGTCTCCTGCGGCGAGGGCGCGGGCGTAGGCCTCGCGTTGGGCCGATGGACTCCTGGGCTCGGCGGCGTACTCCGTGGCAAAGACATGGTCTTCAGACCGAAGATCCATCTCGCGGGCGATGCACTGCCCGGCGTAGAACACCGCGATGGGGACGGCGAACAATGCAACGAGCCGGGGTGTTCGTACCGTGGCGGGACAGCGACCAATGGCCCGGGCGACGAGCGCGGCGATGCCGAGCACTGGGAGGTACAGGTTGTGAGTCTCCGCGAGCGCCCGGAGACGGGTGTCCATGATGTTGAGGACAGGGAGCAGCGGGGCGATGAACCACCCGACATCGGCAAGCCATGGCCGTGCCCGCGGGCGAAAGACCGCTGCGATGGCAAGGGTGGCGATCGGGAGGCCCAGCGCGACGCCGAGGAGCACCGCGGGGAGAGAGACCAGCGGGCGAAGGGTGGGGCCGTACCAGACGATTCCAAGTTGAAACGACGCGGGCCAACGCCAGACCAGGACCCGGGCGTAGGAGCCAAGGGTGGTGAGCACACGTGGGACAACCTGTGCGGGTAGCAAATGCACGGCTTCGGGAGGAAAGACCTGCAAGCGGAGGAGGGTGACGGCGGTGATGACCGCCGAGACGCCCGCGAGGCGAACAAAGCGACGACGACGTTCGTCACCTGTGGGGACGAGCAGGAGGGTGTCGAGCGCAAGGGCGAGGGGAATCGCGACCGCGGTCTCTTTGGCAAACATTGCAGCGACAAGGCCGATGGCTGTGAAAAAACCACGTCCGCGGTCCCATGCGGTGAGGGCGAGAAGCACTCCGAGGGACATCCACAGGTCGGTGCTTCCTGCGATCCAGGTGACGGACTCTGGACGTCCGGGATGCAGCGCAAAGATCAAGGCGCCCATGGTCGCGGCCATGGGACCGTGCGGCCCCGAAACCCGTCGTCGTAGCCATCCTGCGACGAGAAGCACGCACGCAACGTGCAGACAGAGACTCACCAGGTGAAAGCCCCAGGGAGCACCGTGGAACAGTCGCCACGCAACGCCGTAGGCGAGGCTGACCACCGGGCGGTAGTACGTGTTGGGGTGCATCCCCGCGCCGAGGAGGGCGGGCACGTCCCAAAAGCTCTTGCCGAGCGCCGCCCGCCACCACGAGGGCCCGTGGAGCAGGCCATTGCGTTCGATCAACTGGTGGTCGTCCCACAGAAAGGGCGCGCCGAGTCCCGGGGCAAAGGTGACGACGGTGACCAGCAGCAAGAGCGCTGTGTGCCACGCGGGAGCACGCGGGGAGTCGCCGGTGTTGTTCACGTCAGGGCCCGTAAGGCCCGAGCCTTCGCTCGAATCGGACAAAGATCTCGCGGTTGCCCGCAGGGCCGGCCAACGGACTGTCTGCCCGGTGCGTCTCCCGGAGCCCCAGGGTGCGGGCGACCTCCACCACCCCTTCGACCGCTCGAAGGCGCAGCGCGTCGTCGCGAACCACCCCGCCACGGACGTCCCGCGGGCCAAGTTCAAACTGTGGTTTCACCATGGCCACCAGCACCGCTTGATCGGTGAGTACTTCGACCACGGCGGGGAGGACTTTGCCCAGGCCGATGAATGAAAGATCCATCACGGCCAGGTCAATCGCCTCGGTGACGACATCCCGTAGCCCCAGGCGCGCGTTGACCCCCTCGCGGGACAATACCCTCGGGTCTCTCCGAAGGCGTTCGTGGAGTTGTGCCCTGCCAACGTCCACGGCCCACACGCGTGTCGCACCGTGCGCGAGGAGCACGTCCGTGAATCCACCCGTGGAGGCCCCCACGTCGAGACACACCCGTCCCGTCGGATCGACATCCAACCCCCCAAGCACCCCCGCGAGCTTCAGTCCCCCACGGGAAACATACGGACAAGGGTCCCCGCGAACGTCCATAGCGGCGTCCTCGGCCACCCGGTTCCCGGGCTTCTCCACCCGCTGCCCGGCGACAAACACCCGCCCTGCCAAAAGCAACGCCTGCGCCCGCTCGCGGGTCTCGGCGAGCCCACGGGCCACGAGCAGCAGGTCAACGCGCACGGTGGGACGCCGACGTTCGCCCATGGTCTCCGCAGGACGCTAGCGCCGCGCGAGGACCG
>VFSW01012097.1_pt1 | contig 12078 bp, 12 predicted proteins | sample 5358111 | NCBI WGS metagenome assembly VFSW01 (sample SAMN11554181, study PRJNA540505) | mine drainage metagenome | isolation source: sediment from site ElyBrook_90M | place: USA: Ely Copper Mine, Vershire, VT | collected 2017 | reverse complement strand
TCACCCCGACCGACGGCCAGAGCCTCGATCTGTATGCCTACACGAGCAACAACCCAGTGAACGCGGTGGATCCGAGCGGGCACAAGAGCTGCCCAGTCGGAAGCCAAGACCCGCTGTGCGATTCGTATGGACCAATGCCGAACGCATTCCGCGAAGCGCGGACGCAGAGCCTCCAGCATGAGGTGGCAGCGAAGAAGGCATACGACTCCCAGTCGCACTGCCGCGTCGTGGGCATGGCAGGGTCCAGGTGTGATGCGCCTGTGAATTTCCACGTCCAATCGAAGAGTTGGAGTTGGCCTACCGGAGATGACTACAGATCCGTCGGCCCGGCCGCTTTAACCCTTACGCACGACTGGACTGAGCTGAAGGTGACCGTCTCCACCGAGGCCGGGGGTGGCCCAGTCGACGTCACTGGTGGGCCCAAAGGCATCTCTGGACTCGGGATTAACCTCGGCGGCGCTACAGCCTCCTACGACGACGGAATGGTAAAGATCTCTGGTGAGAGCAACGGCGTCGGGGTGGGCGCTGGGCCAACTTTGGATCCTCTGCCTGGATGGGAGACGAAGGTAGCTGTCAGCAGCGGCCAGAAGGTGTTCTGGATCAACAACGCTCCCGTAATTGTCGAAGTGCAGGTGATCCATCATCATGACACGACGATTGGCCCAGACGCAGCAGCTGCGGTACTGGTCGTGTCGGTCGCGGTTGGCTTCGCGCTCGCTGGGCCTCCAGGAGCAGTCGTGGGGGCAGGAGTGGTCGTGCCGTGATCAACACGACATCCCAAGCGCGGTCGGCGCGATCCAACAAGGCTCCGCGATTGAGGTTTCCCATCGATGTCCTGGCACGATCGTGGGCTCTAGAGCAGGCGGTTGTCGCCGTCGGCGTCTTGGCTGCCGTTTTCTGGTTCGTGATCTTCAGCAGAACGTTGCTGCCGGGGGTCCTGGTTCCGGTTGCCGCCATCCTCGGGGTGCCGCTTCTCTTCATCAGGTCGTGGGAGGTGTGGGACGTCTACGAGTGGCACCTTCGGGCACGTATGGCTCGTCGCACACCTGAACCCGAGCCGGAGATCCTCGCCCTCGAGGGCATCGCCATAGTCCTGGCGCTGCGGCAAACGGCCCAGGCTCGCGCCCTGCTCGATCAGATCAAACCGTCGTCGCCGTCCGCGATCGCGGCGGTCGCGTACGCTCGTGCCGCAGCAGATCTGCTCGAGAAGCGGCTCCCGGACCTACAGCCATTTCGCGATTCGATGAGGCTCTTCGAGAAGGACGACGTGCGCTATCCCGGACTCCTGGTCCAGCTCGCCAGCCTGGAGGCGGGGGCCGCAGATCTCAGGCATGAGAACTGGCGTCGGCCGCTCGTCGAGTGTCGTCGCGAGCTGGGCATCAGGTTCAGTCTGTGGCGTGCGCTCTGGCCCATACGCCGGATCCTGATCACGGCCGTATTGACCCTGGGTCTCGTGATAGTGCTGTACAACCAGATCTACTTAGCCCCCGGTGCCTGATCTCGACGACTGCGTCACTTAGGCCTTGTACCCACATCATGCCGCCGGTCTAGTTTTTCTGTGGCGGTTTCTGAAGACCTTCTCTCTGCGCTGCGGGACATGGCCGCCTCACCCCGCGAGGAGGTCGCAAAGCGCGTCGGTTCACAACTCGCCGAGATGGATGCCTTCCGTCGATCCGGCACCCCCCGGCACGGATCGACCTACTGGAGGCGTGGGGGAAGTCGTGGCCCGGATCCGGGCGAGCTGGGGTTTGGGGGGACGAGGATGGGACCACTCGCCCGGCGTCGCCCCGGCGATCGCGAGCCCTCAGCGCAGGATCTTCTCCATCACCACGACGTCCATCCAGCGGCCGTCCAGCAGCCCCTGCTCGTGGTAGGTGCCAACGACGGAGAAACCCTGGCGCACGTACAGGGTCACGGCCGGCAGGTTGGTGGCGAAGGCGGCCAGCACCATCTTGTGGTAGCCGATGGCCCGCGCCCTTGCCTCGAGGCCCTCCACCAGGGCGGTCCCAACGCCGCTCCGCCGCGCGGACCGCTCGACGAAGACGGAGACGTCGGCGACGTGGTCGTAGGCGGCTCTGGCGTTGAAGCGATTCAGCGAACCCCAGCCGAGGACGAAGCCGGTCGAATCGACCGCGACTATCACCGGGTGCCGCTCGCCGTGCGAGTTGAGCCACTCGGCGCGCTCGTCCGCGGAGCGGAGCCCGGTTTCCAGGGTGGCGGTCCGATCCTCGATGCCCTGGTTGTAGATACGGGCGATCGCTTCGGCGTCGTCGCGCGTGGCCGGGCGGACGGTGAGCGAAGCTGCCACGTCGCCGGTCGTGGCCGGTTCCCGGGATCGGTCGTCGCTGTTCACGCGGGAAGAGTAGAGGATGGGGCCGCCGGCAGACCAGCGGTCGACCGCGGCGATCTCCACGGATAGGCCGCTCGCTGGCCCCCGCGGGCAACCCGCGGATCGCCCGCGGGCCTAAGCCGCTACGGAACCCGCGGAACCCGCGTGACCGACCGAGCGATCCAGCAGGGCGGCGATGTCGACCACCAGGCCCACGGTACCGTCGGCCATCACTGTCGCGCCCGCCAGGCCGCCCCGCTCGCCGGTCAAGTCGCTCAGCGACTTGAGGACGATCTCGTGCTGGCCCACGAACGTGTCCACGGCGAGTGCCATCTCCAACCCGCGCGACCGGACCACGACGAGGTTGATGAAGCCGCGGTCGTTGGCGACGAGTGGACGCTGGGCGTCTCCGAGGGCGCTGTCCAGCTGCTCGACCGGTATGACACGGTCGCGGAGAGTGATGACGTTGTGACCTCGGACGCGGGCGAGCGACCTGGGGTCCACACGCAGTGTTTCCACGACGCCGGTCAGCGGCAGAGCGCAAACACGGCTTCCGGACCGGACCAGCAGGGCGCCGATGATGGCGAGGGTCAGCGGCAGGGACAGCGATACTCGCGTTCCCTGGCCCGGGGTGCTGGTTACGTCCACCCAGCCGCCGAGTCGTTCGATGTTGTTGCGGACGACGTCCATGCCGACGCCCCGGCCGGAGACTTCCGTGACCACCTTCGCCGTGGAGAAGCCGGGGGCGAAGATGACGCGCAGGATGTCCGCGTCGGAAGTGGACTCGGCCTGGTCCTTCGTCATGACGCCCTTGTCCACTGCCGCCTTGCGGAGCGCGGCCGGGTCCATGCCCTTGCCGTCGTCCTCCACGGTGATCAGGATTCGTCCGTCGGAGTGGCGCGCGGTCAGGCGCACCGTCGCCGGCAGCGACTTGCCGAGTGCCTTCCGCTCCTCGGGCGTCTCGACGCCGTGGTCCAGGGCGTTGCGGACCAGATGGCCGAGCGGATCGCCGACCTCTTCGAGGACGGACCGGTCGAGCTCGGTCTCCTTGCCTTCGATGACGAGCTGGACTTCCTTGGTCAAGCGGGCGGCGATATCGCGCACGACCCGAGGAAAGCGATTGAAGACGGTCTCGATCGGCAGCATCCGGAGCCCTGTGACCTGGTCCTGGAGCTGGCCGGCGATCCGGGAGAACTGCTGTGAATCCTCGTCGGCCTGGCGGGCCAGGGGATCGTCGCCCAGGCGGGCGGTCAGCAGCTGGGCGCTCTGGGCCAGCCGGGTCTTGTGGACGACTAGCTCGCCCACGAGGTTCATCAGCTCGTCGAGTCGGGTCACGTCGATGCGAATGGTTTGCTGGGCGACCTTGAGGCGATCGCCGGCGACCGTCATGCGATCCGACGCGGGCAGGCCACGAGCTTCCGCGCCCAGATCGGCCTGACGGCGCTCGGCAGACGGAGGTCCGGCCGCGTCCGCGTCGTCGGAGCGCCCGGCTCCAAGGGGCGGGACGGGATCGTCGGGCCCATACACGTCGACGCTCAACGGAGCCTTGACGACTTCTTCTTCGGCCGATCCGAGAGGCGCCGCGACGGCATCGACCGCCACGACGTCGTCGATCGCGGCCATCCGCTTTCGAAGGTCGAGCAGCTCGACGGGCCGGCCGCGGACGAGCATGACGAGCATGGTCGTGCCCAGGCCGGCCTCGATCTCGGTGCGGTTCGGGGCCGACGTGATCAAGATGCCGGCATCCTCGACCTCGAGGGCGAGCTGGAGCATGCGAACCGACTGCCACTCGCTCATCGGATCGACCCGGCAGACGAGGATCGAGCGCGCCTCGAAGCCGCCCGGCGCCTCGGTCAGGAGCCGGTGGATCAGCGGCGCGACGGCGATGTTGCTGATGCCCTCCTCGGCGACTTCCTCGACTACGGCCGTTTCGGCCACGCTCGCGACGGCGTCGGGGCCGGGTTTTGTGGAGTCAACCGAGGCCGCGGGCGATGCGGCCGCGGGCGATGAAGCCGCCGGAGACGCCGGCGCCGAAGAGGCCACCGCGGAACGCGGCATCGACGAGTGAGCGGCCGCTGCCGCCGTGGCCGTCGAGAGGAGCTCGCGCAGCTGCCTGGTCAGCGCCTCGGGCGCATCCGTGAGCGTCTCGCCCTCCTGGACCTCGGCCACCAGCGCGCGGAGCACGTCGATGGTCGAGAGCAGGACGTCGGCGAATGGCCGGACATCGAAGAGCGTGCCGCTGCGGAACGCTCCGAACAGGTCCTCCATCGCGTGGGTGAGCTCGGTCATCCGGCGATGGCCGATCGTTGCCGCCGAACCCTTGAGCGTGTGTGCCGCTCGGAAGACTTCGTTGACCACGGACGGATCGAGGCCTTGCTCGAGGACGAGCAGGCCTTGTTCGATTCGCTCGATCTGCTCCAGCGACTCGTCGGTGAAGAGGCGGTCGTCACCGGGCTGCAGATCGAAGGTCAGTTGCATCTCAGGCGGCCTCTCGCAGGGCTACGTGAAGCTTGATCTCGCCGTGGGCCGTGGTCAGAGGGACCACCAGCCGCTGGATCTCCACGGTCGAAAGCCGGGCGCCGCGGCCGACGAGGACGAGCGGCGGGTTGACCGTCGTCTCGATGCCTTCGTCCGCGAGCTCGATGCCGGCGGTGCCGGCGATGACGTTGGCCAGCTCGGCGATGCCGCTCTGGCCCAGGTCGTCGAGCTCGGTCGTGTCCTGGCCGAGAATCGCGCTGATGAGCTTGAGCGCGACGGTCTCCGCCATCGACAGGTAGAGCGACCCGCAGAGCTGCCCGCTGACTCCGATGACGGCGGTGACGTCCTCGGTGGTGTAGGGGTTGCCCTCGAGCAGCAATCCGCCGCGCTCGACGGGTTGACCGGTTTCCTTGCTGATGACAGTCAGAGCCGACTGGACGTAGCGGTTGACTATCTGGACTCTCATGTCTATGCCGCTCCGGCGAGGGCTTCGCGCTCTTCCAGGCCGAAGAGGCCGTCGAGCTCGAGGAGCAGGACGAGGCGCTCGGCCAGCTTGGCGATGCCGCGCAGGTACTCGGCGTCCGCGCCGGCGGCGACCTCGGGGGTCGATTCGACGGACTCGGCCGGGACCAGCAGGACCTCCGAGACGCTGTCGACGATGAGCCCGACGCGGGTGTGGGAGCTCTCGGCGACGACGATGCGGGTCTCCTTGGTCGGCTCGACCTCGGGCATCCCGAAGCGGCCGCGGAGGTCCACCACGGGGATGATCCGGCCGCGGAGGTTGATGACGCCCTTCACGAACATGGGCGCTCGCGGGACCGGGGTGATGGGCTGGTGGCGGATGATCTCGAACACCTTGGCGATGTCCAGACCGTAGTGCTCGTCGGCAAGCTCGCAGACCACGATCTGCAGCTCGCCGGAGCGTCCACTGCCGCCGGACAACGGCTTCTCGGCCACGATAGTCTCCTTACGCTGGGCCGGACACGATCCGGCTGTGGGCTGCTGACTTAGGTATCGGCACCCCGGGACGATGGGTTAGCGGGCGAGAGCCCCCCAGAAGTGGCCCCTTGAGTTCATGAGGCGAGCCGGCTGGCGTCGGACGAGCCGGCCAGATCGTCCTTCTCGCGGGCGGCGGCGCCGGCCGTCCGTTCGATGCCGCACCAGCTGGTGACGGCCCCGGCCATCTCGTGGAGGGGATAGACGCCGTCGGAGAGTCCGGCGGCGGCTACCGCCGCCGGCATGCCGTAGATCGTGGCCGTGGCCGCGTCCTGCGAGTAGACCGTGCCGCCGTGCAGCTTGACCGCGCGGGCGCCCTCGCGGGCGTCCACGCCCATTCCGGTCAGGACCACGCAGAGGAGCCGCTCGCCCCAGATCGGGGCGACGGATTGCAGCGTCACGTCGGCGGCCGGCCTGACGCCGTTCACGGGCGGCAGGTGGACGAGCTGGATATGGCCGCGAGGCGAGCTGATCATGTGCCTGTCGCCGGGCGCGAGCAGGATCTCGTCCTCCACCAGGACGTCCTCGGCGTTGGCCTCGGCGCATCGGAGCGCGCCCGCGGAGTCCAGCCGCGCTGCCAGCGAAGCGGTGAAGCCGGGGGGCATGTGCTGGACGATCGCCATGGCCGCTCCGAGCGTCGGTGGCAGCATCTTGACCAGGGAGTGGAGGGCGCTCGGGCCGCCGGTGGACGATGCCACGACCACGAGCTTCCTCGCGGCGAGGCGCGTCGTGGACCGCGGTCGGCGGTTCGGATGGCCCCAGACCATGGACCGCGGGCCCCCGCCGTCCGCCGCTCCGGCGCCGGGCGCTCCCGCGGCATGCGGCGCGGCGCCATCAATCGCGGCCGAGGCGGCGAGTGCCTGCCTCGCGGCCTCCTTGTTCGCCAGCGTCAGGTTCATCACGGCGACCTGGCGGTGGCGCAGGAAGGCGGCCTCGGACATGCCGGCAGCTGCCGCTATCTTCGCCACGAGCTCTTCGCCGACGCGGCCGATGTCGATGGAGAGAGAACCGGAGGGCTTGGGGACGAAGTCGATCGCGCCGAACTCGAGGGCGTCGAGGGTGGTCCGGGCGTTCGCGGTGGTCTTGCTCGAAAGCATCACCACTCGCGCCGGCGCCTCCACCATCAACCGCTTGAGCATCCCCAGCCCGTCGAGGACGGGCATCTCGACGTCGAGGGTGATGACGTCGGGGCGAAGCTGCCGCGCCATGGCCAGCCCTTCTTCGCCGTTGCTCGCCGAGCCGACCACGTCTATGACGGGAGACTCGCCGAGCAGGCGGCCGAGGGAATGGCGCATGAAGGCCGAATCGTCAACGATCAGGACGCGGATCTTGGCCATCGACTGGCTCCGATTGAGACCGCCGGCACGGCTCGCCGGACTGCCCCTCCGCTTCGGGGCAGTCGGAGCCGGCTAGGCGGCGAGGAGCTTGTTGACTGCCGCGAGGACGCGGTCGGGAGCGAACGGCTTCACGACGAAGTCGCGGGCGCCGCGCTTGATCGCGTCCATGACGATCGCCTGCTGGCCCATCGCCGTCAGCATCGCGATCCGCGCGTGAGGGTCTTTGGCTCGTATCTCGGCCAGCGCCTCGAGGCCGTCCATCTCGGGCATGGTGATGTCCATGAGGACGCAATCGGGTCTCTCGCGCAGATACGTCTCGACTGCCAGTCGCCCGTTCTCGGCTTCGAGGACCTGATGGCCAGCCTCGACGAGCAACTTCGCCGCCCGCAGACGCATGAAGGCCGCGTCGTCTACGACGAGGATTTTTGCCATCGTCGGTGCTCCCTACTACTCGAACTACAGCTCAGTGACAGAAGACAAGCTCTTGATGAGAAATCGGCCGTCGGCCACTTCGAGTTGAACCGTCCTACCGGCAGTTCCTCCGAGAGCCGACGCCGTGAGATTGAGCCCCCGGTCCCTGAGCGCGGATTCGAGGGCTTCCGAATTGCGTTTGCCGATGGCCAGCCCGCCGCCCACGGTCAGCATGGCGGCGGCCCCGGCGGCCTTGACGCTGCAGCGCGACAGCATGGCCCCCCTGGCCTCGATCGCCTGAAGGAACAGGTCCAGGCCGGAGTCGATGAACTTGACCGGGCTCGAGCCGTTGGCCGGACCTGCCGGCAGCATGAAGTGGGCGAGTCCTCCGACCTTCGTGCGTGGATCCCAGACGGCCAGGGCGATGCACGAGCCGAGGCCATAGGCGACGAGGTGGGCGTCGGCGCTGGAACTCAGGACCATTTCCCCGATGCCTGCCACCATCAGGTTCGGGCTCTCGGCTACCGTCATATGCCTATCGCTCCGAGAGCGTCCAGGAGGACCCGGAGGCTATCGGGGCGAGGCAGCACGAACAGCGTCCCATCGATCGCGCGGCCGCCTTCGGAGAACGTCGTCTTCGCGGCGAGAACCTGGTCGGCTTCGCTCATGAGATCGAGCAGTACGGCGTCGAGGACCGCTCCGGCCATCTCGATGACCACCTGGGGCGGCGTCGGCTGGACGGGCTCGTGCAGATGCATGCCGAGCTCGTTGAGGAAGGCCGAGATCGTGACGTTGCCGGCCTCCTGGAGAGCGGACAGCTCCAGCTCGTCGTAATTGAGGATGTCGTTCGACTTCTCCATTGGCAGCTCGCCCGGGCCGAGCAGACCCGCCAGGAGGATCTGGGCGAGACGGTGCGCGTCGGCGGGGGAGAAGAGGAGAAGGGCGTGGCCCTGCATCGAGCCGGTGATGCCGACGTAGACCGCGAGGACCACCGATTCGGGTCCGCCGGCCATGACCAGGACGTCCGCCGCGCTGCAGCGCCGCAGCATGGGCGTCTGGACGTCGATGATCTGGCCGCTCATCGAGCCGAGAGCTTCGCCGGCGCGCTTCATGGCCCGGCCGAACGTTCCGGCGACGACGGTCTGGCCCGCTTCCGACAGAGTAAGGGTCATTTGAGGCTGATTCCTCGAGCGAGGTCGGCGGACCTGGGCCGGCCATCCCGCCACGCGACGCGCGAGGTGCGAAGACCGCTCTGGTCCTGCCGAGGAGTCGGCCGCACAGCCTCGATACTGAAGGCGTCAGCGGGTTGGTTCAGGTGCGCGGACGGCGGCAGGGAAAGAGGTGCCGCGGGGGTGGCGGCTGGCCAGGTGGAAGCCCGGGCGCTCGGAAGCATGGGTCGGGTGGCGCGGGTCGGGTGGCGCGGGTAGGTGGAGCGGCGAAGTGGGGATCCGAGCGCGAGCCCGTGCCGACGATCAACCTATGGCCGGTAGCGGCTCATCGACTCGATCATCTGCGCAACCGAGCGCGGCGGGATCACGCGGAGGACTTGCCCTTCCGCGTCCACGACCATCACCTGGAGCCGCTTGCTTTCGGGATCGATCTGGAACACCGCGTATGCCTCGGTCGGCCCGTTCGGCCCCTTGAAGGACACGTCGGGACCGGCCTGCCTGGCGAAGCGATCCTTCCCGCCCACCGCCTGAGGGACGAACTGGGGGACCACCGCCGGAGCAGTTCCGGTGGCGACGAGTGCCGTTGGGAGCAGGTCGTTGGTAGCCATCTGAGTATCTGAGGCTTCGGGAGGTCGGGCCGCGACTTGACCCTTTAGGGGTCATCCCTGACAGGGATTTCCCTGAAAGCGGTGACAGCCGCCAACAACGACTGGTCAACTCGCTGATGGGACTTATGCCGCGTCGCCTACTGCCCGCCCCAGCGCCCCCTCAACAAGGCCCGGGCGATGCAAGGCCACGTCGCCCCGCCGGCCCTTACCCAATAGCGCCCCGGGCGATGCAAGGCGACATCTCCCGGCCGGTCTCTTCCCAACAACGCCCCGGGCGATGCAAGGCCACGTCGCCCGGCCGGGCCTTACCCAACAACGCCCCGGGCGATGCAGGGTGGGTCTTTGTCCCGCCGGGGCACAGCTGGACGGCTCGGTCGCCGGCGTGGGCGGCATCTCCAAGCACGAATCCGGCCCGATACTCGACTCTTGGCGGGCCCGGACTCGCAACGAGCCTTGCCGAAGTCGCCTCGTATTGCCCCGGGCGACGATGGGCAGAAACCGGACGACACCGAGCCGGGCCGGCTCGGGCAGCCTGAGGGCCCCCCGGCGCCGCGCCACCCACGCGCGGGTCTACGCCGGCTGTTCGAGCAGCCCGAGCTTGAGGGCCATGATCGCCGCCTGGGTACGGTCGGCGGCACGGAGCTTCCAGATTATGTTCTGGACGTGCTTCTTGACCGTGTCTTCGGTGATCGAGAGACGGCCGCCGATCTCCTTGTTCGTCAACCCTTCCGCGACGAGCAGCAGGACGTCGTGCTCGCGGGGCGTCAGGGCGTACTGCTCCGCTCTCTGGCGAGCCGTTTCGCCGGCGGACGGTGCTTCCTCACGGGTCGCGAGCGCTTCGCGGAGCAGCTGCGGCTCCACGGCGAGCTGTCCGTTGGCGACGTTGTGGAGAGTCGCGATGACCTCCGCGGTGGTGGCGTCCTTGAGCAGATATCCGGACGCGCCCCGGCGAATGGCCTCCAGGACGTAGCGGCGATCGTCGTACAGGGTCACGATGACCACGGCGATCCGCGGGTAGTGGGCCTTGATCCGCTCGAGGCAGGTCAGGCCGTCAATGCCCGGCATGCGGATGTCGAGCAGAACCATGTCCGGCTGGAGCTCCTCCACGAGCTTCTGGCCGCTTTCGCATGCGTCGCCTTCTCCGACGACTTCGATCCAGTCGGCCGACGAGAGCATTGCGCGCAGTCCCCGTCGCGCCATCTCGTGGTCGTCGATGAGCAGGACACGAGCCTTCTCGTTCACGACTTGCCTTCTCCGTTCCGTGGTGCGGAAACAGCTTCACTGCTACCGCCAGAGTAGCCTGCCCGACCACCTGTGTGTCTGGCAATAGGAATCGAGATCCTCACGAGCGTCCCGGAACCGATCACGCTGCGTATCGAGGCGCCTCCGCCGAGCCAGCGCGCCTGCCTGGCCAGGCCGACCAGTCCGAGCCCGCCTTTGGCCCGCCGCCTCTCGGCCGCCTCAGGGTCGAAGCCGCGGCCGTCGTCCTGGACCGAAACCACCGCCCGGCCCTTGGCTACCCGAAGCTCCGTCCGAACCGACCGGCCGCCCGAATGGCGGACGGCATTAGTGAGCGCCTCGGTCGTCATTCCATAGATAGTCTGCTCGACCCAATCGTCCAGGCGGGGCAGCTCGCCCTCGATGGTCATGTCCATGCCGGACTCGGCGGCAAGCGATCGCATCCGGCTCTCGATTGCCATCCGCAGGCCCAATTCCTCGAGCCCGGGCGGAACGAGGTCGTTGAGAACGGCCCGAACCTCCTTGATCGCGGCCTGCATGCGGTCCGAGGCCGACTCCAGGTAGGCGTCCACAGATTGACCGGGATGGCCGGCGGCGTATGCCCGAGCGGCGTCGAGGAAGCGGAAGGCGCTGACCATCGATTGGGCGGCGGTGTCGTGGATCTGATGCGCGATGCGGGCCCGCTCCAGGTCGCTCGCCCGGAGCGTTTCGCGCGCGAGCCGGTCGAGCTGGCGCTGGTTGCGCTCGAGCTCGCGGCGCTGCCGCTGCGCGTCCCGATACAGCTCGTAGAACTCCTCGCTCGTCGCCACCATCTGGGCCAGGGCCGCCGTCGCGGTCCGCCGCCGGTCCGAGCCGCGCATCCGCTGCTGGACCTGCCAGTCGAAGAGCGTGGCCGGGTTTCGAAGGATCCGGGCCGCGGCCAGGGCCGCTCGAGGGTTCGCGGGTGGCGCCTGCCGGGCAGCTCGACGGAGAGTGGCAGGCGCCACCCGGGTCGGTTGGGCCACGCCCGCGGCCTCCCGTGGGGCGGGCGGCCCGACACGGAGCACCGCGGCGGTCGTGCGCGACCCCCGCGGTGCCGGGAAGCCGAGGAGAAGGCCGCCCGCCTTGCACTGGCCGCGGGCGGGGCGGCCGGTGGCGAGGACCCGCTCCGCGACGCCCTCCGGGCAGCTCCGGCAGAACAGCAGCCCCACGTCGGTCGAGCAGATGGTGGCGCAGAACGGCTCGCCATCCTCCCACCCGGCCACCAGGGCGAGCGGCCGCGACTCGGTGCGCGACTCGAGCGGCCGCGACTCGGCGACCTCGTCGGCCGCCTGCGGATCGGCCGCGGCAGCGGCCTGCCCCGGCGCGCCAACCCGAGCCCACAGCTCCGCCCCGGCCAGATGACGGGCGACGGACCGCGTTTCCTCTTCCATTGCCGCCAGTGTATGGCGCCGCGGCGCCGGCGTTCGGCTCCGGTGCCTCAGACTCCGCCCGGCCCGTGGCCGCGCCCCGCGGGCCGCCCGTGCCCGGGC
>VFSW01012096.1_pt1 | contig 12079 bp, 14 predicted proteins | sample 5358111 | NCBI WGS metagenome assembly VFSW01 (sample SAMN11554181, study PRJNA540505) | mine drainage metagenome | isolation source: sediment from site ElyBrook_90M | place: USA: Ely Copper Mine, Vershire, VT | collected 2017 | reverse complement strand
GCGCGCCGGATAGATCTCGTATGCCTTGCTCCAATGCAGGCTGCCCTGGCGCTGTGCAATCGCCGTCCGCCATGTGCCTTCCGGGAAGAACCACTGCATCAGGACTTGCTCAGTGCACGAAACCAGTGCTTCGTGTGCTGAGAGGTCGACGTGGTGCGACCCCCCGTCCGCACGCGCTACCCGGAGCGCGGCGAGTGCGCAGATTGCGACATAGAAGCCGACGGCGTGGTAGGCCTGATTTCCGTAGGCCGTGAGTGGCGGGGTCTCCGCGTTCCCGGAAACGGACGCCCAGCCGCAGAGGGCGTTCGCCACAAGGTCGTTAACTTTGAACCCGGCGTGCGGGCCGTCGAGACCCATTGCCGTCACCGAGACGCGGGCCAGCCTCGCGCTCGCAGCCGCGATCTCTCCTCGGGAGAGCAGCGGCTCCGCGGGCGGCCAGTCGTCGATCAGGATATCCGCCCCTCGCAACAGGTCTAGCAGTTCCCGCCGCCCGTCAGGTGTCGCTGGATCGAGCGTGACGATGCGTTTCCCAGCGTTGTACCAGGCAGCCTGAATCGACACGCCTGAGTCTCCAAAAAACGGCGGTTCGTTGTCTAACGGATCCCCGGCCGGTGGCACAACGCGGATCACCTCCGCCCCCCCATCCGCGAGCAATCTCCCGCCAAAGACGCCGTACCAACCGGCGCTTTCCACGACCCGCAGCCCCCGCAACGGCCCTTCCGGGGCTGCCGCTTGCTGTTCTGTCTGTGCTGTCATTCGGCCGATCCTACTCGGCTTCGACATCAGCGGCGATCGCCCGCGCACGTGCTAAAACGGGTAGGCGAAGCCCTCGGAGAATTGCGAATTCCACGTAAAATCCTCCAATTCTGCCTCTGTTAAGCCCGTTTCCGGGTTGTCACTTCCAAACCGAGCGTTTACGGTGCAGCGAGCCCTCAGGAACCACTGAAGCAGGTAACGCATGCCGATGTCTCAACACCGGCCGGCCCTGGCAGCCATCCTGGTCGCCTTCGTCGCCGCCATTTCGCTCAGCGCCGCTACCCTCGCGGTGGCTGGCTCTCCACCCCCTGTAACCAACCCCATCGCGGCAGATGCCCTCAGCTACGTCGGGACCTATCAGGGCCAATGTTGGCCCTTCATGAAGAAGGTTGTCGCCGAAACGACGGGGCGCCAGATCGGCTTCGACTACCGCCAGGGCTTTTTTGATGCCGGTGCTGTCGAAGTATCACCCGCTCAGGCGCAGGCCGGAGACATCATCCAGGTGGCGAACGACGCCAACACGGCCCCGAACGCGGACTATCCGGGCCTGCACACGGCGATCATCCTTCGCAACCTCGGCAACGGCGTCTTCGACGTGGTCGATTCCAATGAGAACTTCGATGGCATGGTGCACGAGCGCGACGGCTACAGCCCCGGTGCCAATGCGGCCGCCCACGGACTCAGCTATCACATCTATCGCATCGGTGGCACGGCCGGCGTTGGGGGCCCTGCGCCCGCGCTCCAGGCTGTGCCGCCAGCGTCGTTCGCAACCGGCGACCGGGCTGTCACCAACACTCCCGGCGACATCCTCAACCTGCGGTCAGGCCCAGGCAGCAACAACCCGGTGATCGGCCGGCTCGCCGACCGCACCGCGGTGACGCTGGCTTCCGCGCCCGTCGCCCTGGGCGGTTACCACTGGGTCCAGGTCACGACACCACAGGGTAGTGGTTGGGTCGCGGCAGAGTTTCTGCTGAAACAACAGCCCACATCGACGGCCGCCTCCGCGCCGAGCTCGCCCTCGGGCTCAGACAAAGTGGCCCCGGTGCTGCGCTACCGGTCAGTGGGCCCAGGAATCTCTGCCGATCATTGACGTGGTCGCAGTGCCGCGAGCATCGATGACACTTCGTCGCGGCGGCCACGGCTGACCATTGCCACGCCTTCCCTTAGCCTGCGGAACATCCGTTCGAGGCAAGGTGCCCCGCTTGATCCGAGAAGACTCCGCTTCCGTGCACGCCGCCATCAACCTGCCGCCCCGGCGGGGCCTGCGGCCGGGCCAGTCCGACGCGCTGGCGCGCTGGGCAGAGGCGCTCCATGGAGGGTCGCGTTCCGAGCTCGTCGTCGTCCCGGTTGGATATGGGAAGACAGTGATCGGGACTGGCTCGTTCGACATCGCTGCAAACATCGCCGGGGCCGATGCCTGCCTCTACCTCACCCCGACGGACGTCCTTCGGTCGCAGGTCTACGGTGGCGTGGAGAAGGCGCTCGCAATCCTCGGCAGCGCTCGAACGATCGGGAAGATCCTGGCTGAGAACGCGACCCCGAGGCGGATGCGGCACGCACAAGTCAACTTCATCGTTGCCAGCTATCAGCAACTCGCCGCGGCGCCCGCCCTGTACCAACGTCTCGGCCGCGAACGCCAACTACATGTGGTCTGCGATGAAGCCCACCACCTCGCCGAACGGGGCACGTGGGCCGCCGCTCTCAGCACCGTCCCGGCTTGCTCCCGGCTCTTTCTCTCAGCCACCCCGGTGCGGCTCGACCGGAATGCCATCGCTGGTGTCCGTTATGTTGAGTGTGACGAAGGTGGCAGCGTCGTCGACCCCCTCCTTCACGTCTCAATGCGCCAGGCCTGGAAAGAGGGCGGCATCCTCAAGCACCTCAACATGCAGATGAAAGACTATGCAGTCCAGCTCCGGGGAGCCGACGGCGAGGTCTACGACTTCACCGCGTCCGAGATGGCTGAACTCCCCGACTTCGACCAGCGCTGCGTCCGCCAGCAACTGCGCTGGAACGAGGACTATGTCCAGCCGCTTGTGCGCGAATTCGCCCAGACCCTCCAGGCGAAAATCAGTACGGCGCCCGGCCAACACCAGGGCCTCGTCTTTGCGGCGACAACCGAACACGCCAACCATCTCTACCGCATTTTCGGCAAGCACCACCCTGCGCTCCGATGCACCGTCGTCCACAGTGGTGATATTGCCGAGTCTGACAACGAACGCCGCCTGCGCGACTTCCATGCCGGCCGGCACGATGTCCTCATCCAGGTGCGCAAGGCGAGCGAAGGGTTCGATGCCCCCGCAGTCAGCGTCCTCCTCAAGCTCGACGCCATCTTCAGCCGCGAACCCGTCATCCAACAGCTTGGCCGCGGCCTCCGCTTCAACCACAACCTGCCGGTTTCCCAGAACCTGCTCAACGTGTTTATCGGCCGCGACCCCCGGCTGGGGTCGATCATCGAGCATCTTGAGCGTGAGGCGCCGCCACCGCCGGTGCAGCAGTCGAACGACGCGATTGGTGCGCCTGCCGCGCCCGAGCCAGAGGAGACCGGCAGCGACGAGCCGTCAGTGGACGAGAACCTGCCCGAGATCCTGGATGTCGCCGAGGCCGGCGACGCCTATCTCGACCACACCGGCCGCTTCGTCGAGGGGCAGCAGCTCACGATGTTCGGGGTCGCTGCTCCGCTTCCGAACGCCACCGCGCCAACTATCGTCACCGCGACGGTGGTCGATATCGCCGGCGAGCTGCAGGACGCCATCGAATACTGCAAGACGTGGACCAACCGCGCGGCGCGCGAACGAGCGAAGCGACTTGGGAATCGAGAGAACCATCATGCCTGGCTGAACATCGCCTACAGTCGCGAATCGGGCCGCAGAGGCAGCCTCAACACGCAGGCAGAGTATCTCGCCAAGGGCGATTGGATGAAGCGGAAGTACCTCGATCTCATGAAGTAGGCTGGCCGTTGTCCGCTGCGGCGGGTGGCATTTGGTCTACACTACGGCTGTGGGCTTTTACTACGGATCCAGCCAGCCGCCCGACGATGGAGGCTCCGGCGGTCTCCGTGAGACGCTGGCCATCATCTGGGTGGTGTTCCGCGTGCTCGCCCTCCCGCTGGGCATCCTCTTCGGGGTAGTGTTGGGGTTCGCCTTCATCCTCTGGCTCTTTTCAATCAGCGCCTTCCTTGGGCTCGGGGCGATCGGCGTGGTGGTGGCGGCCATCGTCGCGCGCGGTGTCTGGGAAGCGCGCCACCCGCCGGACCTCTAGTGACGGGCGCCGACGAAGAAGAAGACTCTGGCACGATGGCTGAGAGGATAGCGGCCGTCCGCGCACGCATCGCCGCAGCTTGCGACCGAGCGAACCGCGACCCGGCAGAAGTCACCCTCGTGGCAGTTTCCAAGACTTTCCCCGCCCAGGCCGTGGTCGCCGCCGCCGCCGCTGGTGTCAGGGACTTCGGGGAAAACCGCGTACAGGAAGGTGCGGTGAAGGCTGCGGCCGTTGCGGCTGCAGGCGTCGAACCTTGCTGGCACCTCATTGGCCACCTCCAGACGAACAAGGTGCGGGCAGCACTCGATGCCTTTGCTATACTGCACGCAGTCGATTCGGAGCGGCTGCTGCGCGCGATTGCGGCAGCCGCCCGCCGTCCGGCCCGAATAATGGTCGAGGTCAACGCGGCCGGGGAAGAGACCAAGTTCGGGGTCGCTCCGGGGGCATTGCCGGCCTTGCTGGAGGTGGCTCGCACGCTCCCATCTGTCACCGTGGAGGGACTCATGACGGTCGCGCCGCGCGCTTCGGACCCCGGCGAGCTTCGCCCGCTCTTCACTCACATGCGGGAACTCGCTGCTGCCAACGGCCTGCGGGAGCTCTCGATGGGGATGTCCGATGACTATGAAGTCGCCATCGAAGAAGGCGCCACGCACGTCCGCATAGGCCGGGCCATCTTTGGAGCGCGCGCATGAATGTCACGATTATCGGCGGCGGTGTCATGGGCGAAGCGATCCTTGCCGCGGCGATCGACCGCGGAGTGTTCGCGCCCGCCGACGTCACCGTGTGCGAACTGCTTGAACACCGGCGTGCGCAGCTCCAAAGCGAATATGGCGTGTGCGTGACCACCGAAAGCGGCCCCAGTACAGAGAACGCCGACCTCGTCGTACTCTCCGTGAAGCCACAGGACCTTTACTCAATCCAGGGGGCAATCCCCCCGACTGCCCTCCTCCTCTCGATCATGGCGGGCGTGCGCATCAGCACGATTGAGGCCGAATTCAGGCACACCCGAATCGTGCGCGTCATGCCCAATACGCCCGTAGCGGCCAAGGCGGGCATGAGCGTTTGGACGGCGACCGCCAGCGTGACGCCCGATCAGCGTGAACTCGCGCGGGGGCTCCTCGGTGCGATCGGCCGTGAGCTCTATGTCGACGATGAAAAGAAGCTCGATATGGCTACTGCCGTCAGCGGCAGCGGCCCGGGCTACATTTTCCTCATCATCGAGGCGATGATCGAGGGTGGCGTGAGCATTGGGCTGACGCGGGCGCAGGCCGAAGAGATGGTGCTGCAAACCGTTTATGGTTCGGCGATCTACGCTCGCGAGAGCGGCCGCAACGCTGCCGACCTTCGCGCCATGGTCACATCGCCCGCGGGCACCACCGCGGCGGGCCTGCTCGAACTGGAGCGCGGGGCCGTCCGCGCTTCGATCATCGAATGCATCCGCGCCGCACACCATCGGGCCGTGGAACTGGGCGGGCCGGCTTGAATCCACAGATCGCACAGGTCTTCACGATCTTTCTCTACCTCCTCATCATCGCGGTGATCGCCCGGTCGTTGCTGAGCTGGTTTCCTGTGTCTCCCGACAATCAGTTAGCCACGCTCCTGCGGCGCGTCACCGACCCCCTGATTGAGCCAGTGCGGCGGATCATGCCGCGGACGGGCATGATCGACCTCAGCCCGATGGCCGTGATTATCGTCCTGTATTTGATGATTGCCGTGGTGAACCAGGCCGCGAGCGCGTGAGGGTTGGCGCGTTCTTTTCCTGGCTTTGTTATCATGAAGGGCAACATCGCGTCGCGCCGCGGCTCTTCGGGGTCCGAAAATAAATCCGTACGTCTCCCAGTTCACGTTCCTCTTCATCCAGATGCTGATCTGGTCGGTGATTGCTCGCTCGCTCCTCAGCTGGTTCCCGATCGACCAATCGAGCCCGTTGTACCAGCTCCTGTTCCGCGTCACCGAGCCGATAATCGAGCCGCTTCGCCGCTTCATGCCAAACACGGGCATGATGGATTTGAGCCCGCTGGTGGCGATCGTCATCCTCATCTTCCTCGGGTACCTGGTGACGGGCGTGACGGCCGCGTGACCGAAGGATCGGGTCGCGGGCCCTTCCGGCGCTCGCGCGGCTCCTCCAACCATGTGAAAATCTGCACATGCTCGTCTCCGGCAAACCGGTAGTCACCGCCCAGGGTGTCGGCCGGTCATATGGCACCCGCCGCGCCCTCGATGGCCTCACGCTCGACATCCCCGCTGGCTCAGTCTTCGGCCTTCTCGGCCCTAACGGCAGCGGCAAGAGCACGTTCATCTCGATCCTCGCCGCCATGGAAGTTCCCATCGAGGGTGAGCTGCGAGTCTTCGGCGAGGCCCCCGCCGCCCGACTGCGTGGCCGCATCGGCACCGTCTTCCAGGAAAACACCGCCGACCCACTGATGACCGTCACCGAGACACTGCGCCTCGCCGCTCGCCTGTTCGGTGTCGGTTCAGCGCGCTTCCGTGAACGATCGGCGATGCTGCTCGAAGCGTTTGGCCTCAGCGCCCGTGCGGACGACCCCACCTCAGCGCTCTCGGGCGGCATGCGCCGGCGTCTTGAGATGGTGAGAGCACTCCTCCATGACCCTGAGCTCCTACTTCTCTATGAGCCCACGACGGGCGTCGACCCCGAAGAACGGCGCGCCCTCTGGGGCGCCCTCCTCGATGGCGAGGTCGGCCGGCGCACAATCCTCATCGCCACCAACGACCTGGCCGAAGCCGATACCGTGTGCGATTCCGTCGCCTTCATCCAGGCCGGGCGGGTCGTCGTCACCGGTACGCCGGCCGAGCTCAAGCGCGGGTTGCGACGGGAGACACTGCGCGTGACGTGGGTCGACCCGTCCGAAGCCCAGCTCGCCCAGGTGCGGTCGTGGCCCGGCGCGGGCGAGGTGACCGTCGCGGAAGGGGTTGTGCACATCTCGGTCGACGACGCTTCGTCGTTCGCCCCACGCCTCTTCGAGCTAGCGCCGGGGACGATTCGCTCCCTCCGCATCGATACCTCGTCGTTGGAAGATGCCTACTTCCAGCACGTCAGCCAACGCAGCCGCCCCGCCGAAGGAGTCCCCGCGTGAACACATTTTCGGCGTGGTCGGCAATGTTCGTGCGCGATATGCAGGCGGTCATTCGCTCTCGCTCACAGCTGTACTCATCGATCTTCACCCCGCTGCTGTTTCTCGTCTTCCTCGGGAACGGGGTTTCGAAGGGGCTTTCTCCGTCGAAGCTCAGCGCCGGAGACTTCACGGCCTACCTGGTGGCGGGCACCGTCGTGATGACGTCGGTTTTCTCAGCCACATTCTCGAGCGCGTCGTATTACCGGGACCGCGATTCGGGCGTGATGCGCATGCTCCTCTCGTCGCCCCATTCGCCGCGCGTGATATTGCTCGGCAAGTCGCTCGCGGGCGTCTGCATCGGCATCGTGCAGGCGCTGCTGGTGCTCGCGGTAGCGGCACCATTTGTGCAATTCAAGTGGCAGTATGGCATCGTCACCGGTTTTCTCACGGCCATCGTCGTGGTCCTGCTGCTGAACGTGATGTTGAGCGGACTCGCTCAGGCCCTGGCATCCCGCATCCAGACGATGCAGGGCTTTCACCTGATCATGAATCTCGCGCTCTTCCCGCTCCTGTTCTTCTCGGGCGCGTTTTACCCGGTGCACGACCTTCCAATGTGGCTGGAGATTCTCGCCCGCGTGAACCCGCTCTCATACGCGGTCGATGCGCTCGAACTTTCGGCCTATGCAAACAGCAGCCAGGGATTCTGGGGACTTGGACTCGACTTTGCAATCCTGGGAGCGCTGGCGGCACTCGTCTATGCCGTGGGGCTGACGCGGACGCCGCGGCTCACGTGGTCTGGCAAGTAGGACCGCCCTCACCTCGCTCCCCCTCTCCCGCCCATGCGGGAGCGGGGGTGCGCGGGTCGCCGCGGCGTCGGGCGAGTAGCTGCTCAGTAGTCGGTGCGCAGTGCGGGCGGCAGGTGCGAAACGTCTCCGACCCGATAGATGACGCTATAGCACGGTGCACCCCCGTCCTGCTTTCCGCGCGGCCAGCGCTCGATCTCCGTGATGCTCGCGTTCCAGACTTCGGCTTCCGTCATCCAGTCTGCCACAGCCGGTAGGCGATATGCCCAACGAAGCGCCGCATCGATGACGCCAGCATGCGTGAACACCGCGAGCGTGTGGCCATGTTTCCCCGACGCCATCTCGTCCAACACCGCGTTCACCCGAACCTGGAACTCCTCAAGGCTCTCGCCGCCGATCGCTCGGTCACCGGCTCGCCATAGGGCAAGATGTGCTTCCGTAGCCACCGCTTCGGAGAGCGGCAGCCAGTGCGGGCCAAAGTCGAACTCTGCCAACCGGGCGTCTATCCGCGGTTCGGCCGTGACCGCCCTCGCCGTCTCGAGTGCCCGCAACGCTGGACTCGCAAACACCGCATCGACGCCGCGTGCCGCGAGGAAGTCGCCCAGCACCCGCGCCTGCTCGACGCCCGTGTCGGTGAGTCCGCCGTACTCCGCGTCGAACTCGGCCTGAGCATGGCGGATGAACAGGAAGCGGACCGACGCGCGCGAGTCTGCCATACCAGCCTCCGAAGCCACGGTGCCTTCAACGCAAAACAGGTGCTTCAACCTGAAGCACCTGTGCGACTGTTACTGTTCCCGCACCTTACGCGAGCGCGGCCTTGGCCTGGCCCGCGAGCTGTTCGAACGCATCGGGCCGCGTGACCGCAAGGTCCGCCAGGGACTTGCGATCGAGCTCCACGCCGGCGAGCTTCAAGCCGTGCACCAGCCGGCTGTAGGTCAGCCCATTGAGGCGCGCGGCTGCATTTATGCGCATGATCCAGAGTTCGCGAAAGTCACTCTTGCGGTCGCGCCGGGCCACATAGTTGTAGCGGAGCGCATGCATCATGCTCTCGTTGGCGCGCTTGATCAGGCGATGGCGTTGGCCATGATGGCCCTTCGTCAGGGCGAGAATCTTCTTATGGCGGCGATGCGCCGTGACGCCACGTTTCACTCGGCTCATGGTTGGTCTCCTTCAGTTTCGGCGCTTACTGACCGGCGAGCATGCGCTTGATGCGCGGCGCGTTCGTCGAAGCGACTTCGACGGTGCGGCCAAACTTGACCGTGACGGGCTTGCGCTTCTTGCGCCGGAAATTGTTCCGGCTGCCATACATTCGCATGATCTTGCCGCCGCCGGTTATGCGAAAGCGCGCGGCAGTGCCTTTGTGAGTCTTCAGCTTTGGCACGGTTATTCTCCTGTAGTCCCCTCGGCGACTTCATCGCCAGTGGTTTCGTCGTCGTCGGCATCATCGTCGTCGCTGATTTCATCTGCGCCGACCACCGGGGCGGCGAGGGCGGCCGCGACCACCGCTTCGTCCTCTTCCTCTTCCACCGGCGCGGTCCCTGAGGCAGCAGCCGCGGCCGCGAGGGCGCGCGCCTTTGCTGCAATCTTCTTCTTGTCCGGCGCAAGGATGATCGTCATGTGGCGCCCTTCAAGCATCGCGTCCTTTTCCACGAGTGCGACATCTTCGAGGCTCGTGCACACGCGCTCCAGCAGGTTCTTTCCAATCTGGGGGTGGGTGATTTCGCGCCCGCGAAACATCACGGTCACCTTCACCTTGTCACCCTGCTTGAGCAGCTTGGCAGCGGTGCGGGTCTTGAAATCGATGTCGTGGTCGTCGATCTTGGGCTTCATGCGGACTTCGCGAAGCTGGACGTTGACCTGGTGCTTTTTCGCCTCTCGCTCTTTCTTGGACTGCTCGTATTTGTACCGGCCGAAGTCCATGAGGCGCGCGACGGGCGGTTGAGCCCCTGGTGCTACCTCGACGAGATCGACGTTGCCCTGCCGGGCCATCGCGATGGCCTCTGCTGTGCGGACGACGCCGACCTGGCGGCCCTCTTCATCGATAAGCCGTACTTCAGGCACCCGGATGCGCTCATTGATGCGCGGTTCGGGCGGTGCTGGCTTTGGTGGTGCCTTTGGTCTCTTCCTCAAACTGCTCCCCGAAAAAAGTCGAACGAACCGAAATCATAGCAGGCGACCGTAGTCATGTATATCCAGTTACCGGCAGCGACCGTAGCATTCCAGCAATGGCAACCGTAACGAAGGCCGTGATCCTTGCCGCGGGACTGGGCACGCGCATGCTCCCCGCAACGAAAGCCGTCCCAAAAGAGATGCTGCCCGTGGTCGATCGTCCACTCATCCAGTATGCAGTAGAGGAGGTTGTTGGAGCGGGCATCACGGACATCATCTTCGTGGTTGCGGACGGTAAGGAAGCCATTTGCGACCACTTCCAGGCCGGCGGCCGCACCGAACGCGTGCTCGCAGCGGCTGGCAACACCGCGCTTGCGGATTTGGTGCGGGCCCCGGCGGAACTCGCCTCGTTCACCTTCGTCCGCCAGGATGAGCCCCGCGGCATCGCCCACGCCGTTGCCTGCGCACGCGAGCATGTGGAAGGCGCCGCGTTCGCGCTGCTCTTTCCCGACGACCTTATCCTCGCTTCACGATCACCGGTGGCGCAGCTCATCGACGCCTTCGACCAGTGTGGCGGCAGCGTCATCGCCGTCCAGGAAGTCGAACCAGCAGATATACCCCAGTATGGGATCTGTGACCCGGCGGAAGCCGGGAACCCTGCCCGGCTGCGCGGAATCGTTGAAAAGCCCTCCCGGGAAGAGGCGCCTTCGAACCTCGGGGTTGTGGGGCGATACATCCTCAGCGAGACTATTTTTGCCCACATCGACGGGCTGAGTCCCGGCAAGAACGGGGAGCTGCAGATTACGGACGCCTTCGCCAGCCAGATTGCCGCGGGCGAGCGCGTCTCCGCGTTCCGCTACGAGGGGACACGCTACGATACCGGCCGGCCGCTCGGCCTCATCGCCGCGAACATCGCCGCGGCACTGGCACGGCCGGAACTCCGGGCCCAGGCGAGCGAAGGCTTCGCAAGGGCCCTCCAAGCCGGAGGACGCTGATGCGGATCCTTGCAATTGGTTACCCGCTGCCAGACATGGCCATGGATAACTACAACGTGCTCACCGCCCCGAGCTACTCCGACTACGACGCCCTCATCGTCGACCCGGCAAGCATCACCAGTACCGTCCGGGCGCTGATCGACGACGGGCACGCGTTCGAGGCATTCGATGGGCGCCCCGTCATCAACGCTCCAACCACAGCTTCTGCGGTCAGCGTGGCCGATCAGTTGCGGCGGCGCACCGATGAGACAACGCGCCTTCTCGAAGCTGGCGGGACCGTGGTTGTGATGGCCCGCCCGAATGCTACCCAGGCGGGCGTGCTCGGCTTCGAAGGCTGTGACCGCTACCACTGGCTGCCCGCGCCGGGTGGCCTGGCCTGGGGCGTGCCCTATTTGCGCGCGGCGGAGGGGAAGACCGTGCGCATCGTCGCGGAGGACCATCCAATGGCGTCGGTGCTGCGCAATTTCCGCTCCGACATCGGCTACCGGGCCACCTTCGACGACCGCCAGAGCATCCTTCGCAACACCGGGCGCGTGATTGCGGCGGGGGGCTCAGGGTTGCCCATCGCCATGGAGTTCCCGGCGAGTGGCGGCCGCATCGTGTTTGTGCCGGCATTCGGAGATGACTTGAGCACCAGCCGCAGCCCACTCGCGACCGCGCTCGTCGATGCATGCCGCCGTCTGAACATCGCACCCACGCTGCAGGAGGCGCCGTATTGGGTGCGTGCGGTGGCAGTGCCGGGGCTCGAGCAGGCCGAAGCAGAGCTCGAAGAGGCGCAGGCTGCGGCAACGGAGGCGATAGCAAGGGCAGAGGCCGTGCGCGAACGTCATGACGTGCTCGACCGTCACCGCCGGCTGCTCTGGGAGGACGGGCCTGCCTTCGCCGCGGCCGTCGCCGATGCGCTCCGCATCCTTGGCTTCGGGGTGACGGGAGGCACGGGTGACCCGATGGTCCTGACGAGTGACGGCGCCACCGTCTTTGCGGAGGTCGAACGCAGCCGCCAACAGGTGGTTGAGTGGCCGTACGTGCGCCTGCAGCGGCGGCTCGAGGGACGCTTGCTCAACTCTGGCGATCATCTCAAGGG
>VFSW01012095.1_pt1 | contig 12079 bp, 15 predicted proteins | sample 5358111 | NCBI WGS metagenome assembly VFSW01 (sample SAMN11554181, study PRJNA540505) | mine drainage metagenome | isolation source: sediment from site ElyBrook_90M | place: USA: Ely Copper Mine, Vershire, VT | collected 2017 | reverse complement strand
ATGCTAAACAATTAACTAAAAGAGAATCAGTGTTCGCAAAAAAGGTAGCTTGACACAAGAAGAGAATAATCATGCTTGATGTAGGTCATTCTACGTCAGAAAAAAGATATTTTTGCATCGGTAAAACGAATGAAGGTCGCATAGCAACTGTTCGATTCACTATAAGGAAAAGCCATATTCGCATTATCGGTGCTGGATATTGGCGGAAAGGCAAGAAAAAGTATGAGCAACGCTAGTTATACAGATGCGCCAGATGATATTAATGAGGCACTAGATCATGCTGTTGTGATTGAAGATTTTCTGCCCTCACCAGCAGAATTTATTCGTAGGGCTAAGAAGGAAAAGATCACTATTGCTATTGATAAGCATAGTCTAGATCTATACAGAGCATATGCTAAGAAACATAATGCTAAATACCAAACTATGATAAATGACGTCCTAGGGTCTTATGCAGATAAGAATCTAGTCAATAAATAATCTAAACTGGCTGGGGCTATGGTCGGATTTTCGAACTTTGACTCTTGCTATTGAACCTGAATCTATAGCAAGAGTGAAGGCTCTGTTGGCATAAAAATCTAACAATAGTTTAAGTATTATAATGTCTATATGCCAAGCAAGATTCTAATTAAAAATATCAATGTTATTACAATGGCCGATGATCAGGTGCTTGTTAAGCAAGATGTTTTCATTGAGGGTAAGCATATTAAAAAGATTGTGCCAAGCGGCACATTGAAAATTGCTGTCGACGACGTGGTTGACGGCACAGGCAAGTATCTTATGCCTGGGCTATTTGATATGCACGCTCATGTAAATGAAGAGCGTTTCCTGAAGCTATTTTTACTCAACGGTATCACGGCTGTTCGTGATTTGGGAAACGTTGACGACGGCATCTTTAAACTAAAGGACGATATAAACTCAGGCAAGGTTACAGGCCCCAGGCTTTTCGTTTCTGGCAAGATACTAGAAGGCGATCCACCGTTTTGGGAAGGATTTAGTGTCATAAAATCCAAAGCTCAGGCGGTTAAAGCTGTTAAAGAACTAAAAACTAAAGGTGCAGACCAAGTTAAGGTTTATCACACTTTAAGACCAGAAATTCACAAAATTATTATTGATGAAGCACATAAACTAGGCATGAAAGTAACTGGGCATGTTCCCCAAGAAATGACTGCCCTACAAGCGCTCAATGTTGGCCAGGACGGCATTGAGCATCTTTCTTCAGTAACTGGCTACATAGGCCAAATTGATTATGAAGACGCAAACGAGCCTGGATATGAAGGATGGAGCAGGTTTATAGGTTACAAAATTAAAGACAAAGAGCTAAGAGAGCTAACCCATGCATTTAAGTCAAACAATGCTTACTTCTGTCCAACAATTATAGTGGACAGGCAAATCTCTAAGCTGGCCGATTATAAGTCTCTGGTGAAGGAGGCGGATGCTAAATACGTAGAATCTCACTATATAAAAGAGGAATGGAATCCAGACAGTAAAAACGCTGCAACCAATATAAAAGGTGTCAAGCCACTATGGTTTAAAAACTACGCTGTTATATATAACGGATCTAGGTCTGCAATAAAAACAATTAAAAAGGGGGCAATAATGTTGGCTGGCACAGATACGCCTAACCCTTTTGTCGTAGCTGGTTTTTCTTTAGCCAAGGAATTAGAACTCTTGGTGGAGTCAGGATTAAGCAATTTTGAGGCTATGCAGGCTGCCACAGTTAATGCTGCAAAGTGGCTAGAAGTCTATGCTGAATTAGGGACAGTAGCTGAGGGCAAGGTAGCCAATTTAATAGTGGTCGGCAAAAACCCTTTGGAGCATATTGAAAATGTGAAAAGTATTTCAACGGTTATACTAAATGGAAGGTTATTCCCAAAAAGCAAGTTGGATGAAATGGCTAGATTAGTCTAAGAAGTTACTGTAGTTGTATATTACCAAATTGGCTGGGCTTGGTTAACGAGGTTAGAAATAAAAAAGTTGCTTACCCCACTAGTTAACTGACTATACCTTGGCTAGCTATAGAGGATGATTTACGAACCCATTTATCCGTAAAGCTGACTATGGGTTCCGACTATATCAAATATAACTAGATCGTCTTGCGTAAGGTAAAGAGCCCTCAAGTCTCCAGTTACATTTATACTCCTATATTTTTTGTATTTACCCTTTAGTGGATGATTGTTAAGTCTCGAATCTAAAGGATTATTGCTGAAGAGTTCAATATAGCTCGCATCAGTACAGGCTTAGAGATACTCATTACCAGGGCCGAGTTGACTCATCGTGATTTTCTAACATTGATTGCAGTGTGTTTGAGGCTACCAGTGCATCAGTTATCTTGGCTTCTTTATCAAATTTATATTGATATCCTCGTATTAATACAGCAGGCTTATTTGTGCCTCTTTGTCCCATGATTAATGCAGCAGATGCAGCGATCATGTCACAGACCGTTTCCTCGGCATTTTGACTAACACCTGCATCCGAAATTGACTCGGTAACCCTGAGTGGCGGCACTCCATACACTCCAATAGCTAATTGTGTTGCGCCTTTCTTGTCTTCACGGCCGTCGCTATCAGTGATGATAATGCCAACGTTGATGCCAGTCGCCTCTAGTATTCTCCGACCGATAAGTTTAGCACTCTCATCAGAGTTCTCCGGTAACAGTATAACTGTCTCATCAGTCATCTTATCAACACCTGCACTTGTCAGCCGAAGACCATTAGGTAGCCACCCAGCAATATAGTTGCCTTGAATCACTAATCTTTTCCCATCAGGACTGCCTGTCTCATCAATCATGAGCTGTAGAGTACGTGGGTCTTTATGGGGCACTTGCTCATGAATACTCGCAGCTACTTCATTTACGGGTATATCGGCTAAGTTAACTTGGCGCTTCTCAGCAATCGATACAGCTTTTGAGGCAACACACATAATGTCATTTTCTTCTAGCTGAATGCCCGCAGAGTTAATTGCAGTAAGCAACACGTCACCAATATCTTGTCCAGATTCGATGTAAGGAATGTTAGGCAGTACTTCTATAGTTATACGATCGCTCATAAGGTAATTCCTTGTTTACTTAATAATAGTCGAGTTCCCGAGATAGCGCGAGCAGACATCTCGATCTTACTCTTTTGGGCGTGAGTTTCAACCGTTAGAACTAAGTCATTGTCGCAGTATTTGAATATCTTAGCTAAAACATTGTTGTAGTCTACCTCGCCCTCACCTGCAGGTACGTACTCCTTAAGTCCGTTAGAAATAGTGTAGTCTTTAATGTGCAGATAACTCAGGCGGGGTGCCATCTCTATAATGAATGCGTTATCGATATCTTCACCTAATTCAGTCAGGTTTGCGATATCAAGCCAGAACTTTAGGCGTGGATGATAGTTATTTTTAAAAACATTTATTATTTGCTCTTTGTCATGAACTCGACAAACTGGTTCATTTTCTAAATATAGATCAATGTTCACCCTATCTGCACATTCCAAGGCATATGCAAGCAAAGGGTCTTTTGCAAAAGTTATACCGGAATCAGCCGTAACACCTAAGCCAGAAAATATTCGTAGTCTAGGGATACCAAGATTTGACGCAACGTTAATGGTATGCGCGATAATCCTGCGCTTCTGTGCGTCATTAATTCTTGGGTTAAATCCGAAACTATCGTGTATTATCTCGGGATCATGTTCCTCGATATACCACTTAAAAAGCGGGGTTGCTGCTGCGACTAATTCAATCTGGCTCGCGATTATATGACTTTGAAAGTCGTTGACTTCTTGGGTGTTCCAAAAGACGAAGTTTTTTTCATTCACAGTTCTAAGCTCGCCATATTTTAGATCGTGCTCTCGCATAAAGCTTAGAGCCACGTTCAGTTCTGACGACACTTCATCGAAATTTATACCAAGTTTATGCATGACTAATAGAGTCCTCCAAATGATCGTGAATACGCAGGAGTTCCTGATTCGAAATTTTTATTTCTTCACAAAGCCATATTGAAAGTGCGGCTACGCCTTGATGAATCATCATCCACAGCCCGTCAATGGTTAAAGCTCCGAGGCTATGAAAATACCGCATAAGGGGAGTTTGTAATGGATTGAAAACAGCGTCAAAGAATATTTTATTTTTTAATTCAACGCCATCAAGCTCAGTTAAGTCAAAGGGGGTACTATCTTTACCAACCATTCCTGCTGAGGTAGCATTGATAATTATATTCGCCTGAGCCACAGCATCTTTAATATGAGTGTAATCTAGAAGTCTAATACTAAACTCGTCAGACTTAACTGCGAGGTCACCTAGATCTTTGGTGTGCGAAGATCGATATAAGACTATGATTTCTTTTGCTTTCAACTGTTTGGCCGCATAGATTGCGGCACGCGCAGCACCGCCCGTCCCAAAAATAACTACTGTACCAACTTTCTTATCGCCAATTATATTTTGTATGGGAATGGCTATCCCAATCCAATCAGTATTATATCCAATCGTCTTTATCCCAAAGCTAACAGTATTAACTGCTCCCAAATCGTTTACTGTTTCGTCGACCTCATCTAAATACTGCATTACTTCCATTTTGTAGGGCAGCGTAATATTAATACCAATAAAGTTCAGTTGTTTAAATGAGGACAACGCTAAAGGAAGATCTTTAGCTGCGACATCAATCTTGAGGTGCCTGTAAGCGTCTTTTACTCCAGCAGCGATGGTCAGCTCTTCATACATAATGTGTGAAACGCTGTGTTTTGTAGGGTTGCCGATTAGTGCGGAATATTTCATGATTGTTTCTTTCTAGGCAATATTATAGAATGTTTATAATCAGGAGTAAAGTAATGCATGTTCTTGTAATTGGTTATGGCAAGATAGGACAGATCAAAGCCTTACTATGGAAATCTCTCGGTGTCACCGTTTACGTCCATGATGTAAGCCAGCCAGTGGTTCATAAGGCGGTGAATGACGGGTTTAAATCTTACAAGGAATGTCTTACAGGCAAAAAATTAACAATAGATATTTCTACCCCGGCGGAGCAGCATTACAACTCTTTGAAATGGGCTATTGAAACAATCTCATCTTCAATCGACCAGATACTCATAGAAAAACCTCTCGCGTCATCCCTAGAAGAGCTTGCAAACTTTACTTCGCTCGAGGAAAATCTCAAATCAAAACTAACACTAAATGAATCGTATTTTTCCTCGGCTGGTCTGCTCCAATTAATGAACAGTATTGACGAAACCCCATTACATATAGAGATTGAATTATCAAAGAATCGACTTGATGATGTTGCGCATGGAAGATTCTTCGATCACAGCCTTGGTGCGGTAGGTATCGAGACACCGCATATGCTGGCAATCCTACAAATGCTTCATATACCTTTAAATAAAATTAGCGTATCTTACGCAAGCTTATACGTTGACTCCCGGCAAATTGAGAATCAAGGTTTCGAGATGAGTTTTATGACTGCTGGCACATCTGTATTACTCAGATCATTTCTTGGAGATTTTACTCGCTCAGAATCAAGGCTGATCAAATCAAATCGTACGATTCGATACGTTAAGGTACGCACCAAACTGAATGATTATGTTTTAGAGTTTGATCCAGCTCCCGACCTGCAACGCTATCACTCAAGGCTGACGATGCGCCAGTCGGGTAAAACCAAATCAACAGTATCAGAATTTACAGATAATCATCTCAAAGAACATATGCTTCATTTGCAAAATGAAGATCCTGTAAATCCACTTCTCAGCTTTGATAACGCAGTTTACCTGTCCTCATTACTCAACAAATTTCGAGACAGCTTTAATTATACTAAGATTGATAGCCAGCTAATGGAAACAAGGCCAGCACTAATTACCCGGAAAGGACTGCAGAAATGTCAATTGAATTAAATAGAGGCTATATGCCCCCAGACGCCACTTCACTAGAAGTCGTTGAACGAAAGGGGCTTGGTCATCCTGATACGCTGGTGGACGGGATTGCAGAAGCATGTGAAATAGCATACGCAAAATATTGTCGTGATAGTTTTGGGGCGATTCCACATCACAATTTAGACAAAGCAATGCTACTAGGTGGGCTTTGTATCCAAGAATATGGTGGTGGAAAATTTGAAGCCCCATTGGCGATGATATTCATGGGGCGGGCAACTCGCTCATTTGGTGAAGAGATTATTCCACTTGATGAGATTCAGAAAGCTACGGCTAAAGAGTATTTAGCGCGAATTATGCCACACCTTGATACTGATGATCCAAGAGTATACGGGGCAAGCTCAATGACCTCAACTCACAGTACAAGGCCACATTGGTTCTCGCCCCGAGATATACATGATCTACCTGAATATACTGCAAAATCTCCCAGAGCGAATGATACGGCTACGATGATTAGTTATTGGCCGCTCACAGACACAGAAAAGTTGACACTTGATGTTGAGGGATACTTCTATGAATACAATAGTGTTGGACTTCCAGTGCCACGATTCGACTATATCGGGCAAGACATTAAGGTAATGTCTGTGCGAAATGGAGACGTTATGGACGTGACTGTCGCAGTACCGCAAGTCACGTCACAGACGCCAGATTCAAAGACATATTTTGAAAGAGAAAATGAAATGAGGAGAGCGCTTCAAGATTATGCAGCAGAACTTATCGAAGATCGAATGCGAGTAAATGTAATTGTAAATACACAAACAACTGGATCTAATCCTCGACCTTACCTGGTCACCGGAGGGAGCTGTACCGACTTTGGAGAAGAAGGAGCAGTGGGGCGAGGTAATAAGACCCATGGCATAATTTCAAGTTTCAGACCAAATACAATGGAAGCCCCTCACGGTAAAAACCCTACCTACTTTGTAGGAAAGTTACTAGGATACCAAGCTGACCTAATATCAAAAAAAATTTATGAACAGCTCAGTACTCGTTGCCAGGTGGTGTTACAGGCCAATCTTGGAGATGACCTGTTTGACCCTTCCAGAGTCATAGTTTCAACAGAATCTGATGTTGCCAAATCTGATGTAGATAAGATCGTAGCTGAATGTCTAGGACTTGGAAGGACAACGACTGATCGAATAATTGATGAGGCTCACTTCTTGCCTCGTACAAATGCCTGGAATAGTAATGGACAACAACTTTAGCAACCCAGAGATTTTCATTAATGATGAATCTTTAAACGATTCTGCTTCCAAAGTATTAGTTTTTAATGGTATAGCGATACGTGTAAGTAGTCACCAGTCGTTTACTGATGATACGTTCGAGCATCTAAAAGACGTCGTCACAGGAATGCAAATTGGCGAGGAAGATCATCCATTTGATGGCGAGATTGATTATGTTGTGTCTGAGGATATAGATATCAACTATACCGCAGCTGAAGAAAAAATAACCATCAGTGGGCCAATCCACATGTTTGGGAATGGTAACGCAATAGCGTTTACGGCTCATTATATGGCTGAATGCTTACGTACGGACAAGTCCGGTATGATGCTCGTGCATTCGGCTGCTATAAAATTGCCTGAAGATGAACAATCATATGTCTTCCTAGGAGAAAAGGGGGCGGGGAAAACTACGCTCGCTCTGCGATTATGTCATCAATATGGTTACGGACTCATTGGTAATGACCAAGTTTTTTTGGGGGCAAACGAAAACAATGAGCTCGTCACCAATAACGGTAACGCTTGGTTTAATGTCAGAGAAACCGCAATCTCGGCTGATCCGTACATCGCTCGATTATTAGGTAAACCAAAAAATCATGATAAGCCATCATGGAACAATAAAGTTACTGTGACGCCTCAATCAATTGGTGTTGAGAGTTACGATAGACAGTTACCAGTACGAGAAGTATTCCACGTTCGAATTGATCATAGTCAACCGGACCTACGCGCAATGTCATGGCAGGGTTTACAAAGGAACTTAATTCTCCATGAGAGATTCGGTCGACATATCACCGGGCAGGCTACTCCTTTTCAGGATGATCATGGCAATTATCTAGGTTCACTACCTCCCGTTAATCTCCCTCGAGCCTTACAAGCGAGAGATAAACTCGTTCGTTTAGTTATAAAGACCGGAGTAACAGAAATATTTTCACCTGACAGTGATAGTGCAGTCGAATATGTCTACAATAAGAGAAATAACCAATGATAGCTATCGGTATACCAAGCTACAATGAAGCTGATAATATTGCCTCACTTGTTTATGCAATAGACCATGCCGCCACTTCGTTAAATATCGACATTGTTTTCGTCAACGCTGATAATAACAGTCCCGATTTAACTGCTAAAATCTTTCAAAAAGTTAAAACTAATGCTAAAAAAGTCTCACTGACAACTTCTGAAAAAGGTAAAGGAAATAATCTCAAAGCAATAATTGACTACATAACCATGCGTGATGACATTGTATACTGTATGTTCATAGACGCTGACATCTCCTCATTTGATGCAAAGTGGTTAATTAATCATGCTGAGTCAAATGACCGAGGATATGACTACGTTATACCTAACTATTCAAGAAATATGCAGGAAGGAAATACGACAAATCATTTTATTTATCCATTATTGTTTAATCTAACAGATGGTAATGCACCATATCAAGGCATAGCGGGTGATTTTGGTATATCCAAAAGATTTGCAGATTATTTATCGCAACAAACTTGGCCCCGTTCATCCTTAGGATATGGCGTTGATATATTTATGACAATGCACGCCCTCTGTAGCGGCGTCCGCATTAAAGAAATAGTGCTTGAGCGCAAGATTCATAAGCCAAGCTTTGATAAGATGGTGGGCATGTTTCAGGAAGTTGCCGAGAGTTACTTTGAAACTCGAAATAATTTGTCGTTTTATGGTAGCATAAGCTTTGCAAGACAAAGTGGCAGCAAATTGTCTTTGTTACCTGGAAAAAGTATTCCAGCCAATAAGCTTAAAGCAAGGCGTAGTGCTGCTATAGAGCTTTTGCTTGCAAATGAAAACAATAGTCTGCACATTTCATATATGCCTGATACCTATGAAATTAGCATTGAGGACTGGGTCGATATACTAATTAAACATGAGAGAAGCCGCCAAATATATACTCCTGCTGAACTTGCCCTATCATTAACTCCCTTTTATTTATTACGTGTACTAACTTACTTAAATACTAGTAGCAACCCAGAAAAAGCGATAAATCAAATAAATCAAACAGCAATATTGCTAAGGAAGAACTTTGGGGTCGCAGCATGACGAAGCCAGCAATTCATGAAGAAATAATCCTACTCCTTTTGTCTACTAAAGAAATCTTTCAAAGTTTTTCAGAAAAAGACCTAAAAAGCATCGCAGGGAGAGAAGTTCCTCCCGAGACAAAAGCAGATAAACAAGTCGCTAATTACCTTGCACTTGGACTATCTAAGATAGTCCCCGAGCACAACATCATAGTTGAAGACGGCGAACCAATAATCGGGAATAGTGGAGAACCAACATGGGTAATAGATCCTATCGACGGGACTATTCCGTTCATGTATCACATTCCGAGTTATATGGTTTCGGTATACGCGTTAAAAAACGACGTAATTCAAGCGGCATTCGCTTACAACCCTAACAATGGTGATGTTTTTTACACAGACGGAAAACTTTCGTATTGCAATGATGTTGAAATGAAAGTTTCGACTAAAGATAGTTTGGTAGAGGCTCGGATTGCACTGTCAGTAAATGCAATCGAGACACTACCTAATCTCTTTTCATCACTTCGTAAAGAGGGTGCCTATATTATCCTGCAAGAGGGACTTGTTTTCAGAAGCTTGTTAGTAGCAAACGGGTATATTGACGCTACTATTCAAATCGGACTTAAGCAGTTTGAATCAGGAGCTGTGCACAGTTTAGTGACGAATGCCGGAGGGCAGGTCAGAAGCTGTACGCAAGACAACATCGAGTTTTTAAGCACATCTCCAAATGTCGTAATAACTAATGGAAATCTTAATAGAAAGATAGCATCAATCTTAAAAGGGATAGTTGAAAGAAACTCATGACTAAGAATAATCTAGACCAATCACTCTCGGTACAAGTATTTGAACAGGGGCAGGCGTTATGCCAAGATTCTTACATTGACTGTTCAAGCTACCACTTTATGAGACCCATCCTGCGTAGAATTGATGCGGTTCCGTCGTCATACTCGCATGCGGAATTTTATATTTCGGCTATCGAAAATGCTTTAGCTGACCGTGGTGAAGCAAAGGTAACAGTAAGTGGTACCGCGGACTACTCCTGGGTTCTTAGTGACTCGCCATTAATTAAAGGACTGAGTAATACCGGAACGTTAGCTCAAATTCAAGTTGTTGATGGATGCTCTACGCCCACATCATTTAGTTTGCAGGCATCGAATGAATTAGATCAGCATACGGTCGAGGTAAATACGCGAAATATAACAGAAAGCTTGTTAGACGATAAATCAAGCGATCTTATTATTACGGATGCATTCTTAACTCAGTTTGCAAATAATCAAGATCGACTAGCCGTCTTAGCTCGCTGGAAACAATCTTTGAAGCTAGGCGGGCATATTGTAACAACCGCACAAATAGCTCGAGAACAACAATCAATCAAAAGGGCTAAAGCCGAAAATACTTTCATAAACAATACCGCTGCCCTCTACGCTCAAAGTGATTATCCAGATATTCTTAAAATTGATGTCGAAGATTTTACAAAAAGAATACGTGCATATGCAAGTCCTAACGCGAGTCGTATTTATGAAAGTGAGCGAGAGCTAACTGCTGAAATTGAGGAAGCTGGGCTCAATGTAGTAGATATGACTCCCATGAGCATCTATTCTAATAGTAGCGAGAAAACCTTAAGTTACCGAGGACTTATCCTTACTGCATTGCCATATAAACCGTAATTGAATTTCAAGCCTAGACTTTAAGAATTAACATGCTGTAAGTATCGTTGGCTGGCCATTATGTTCGGTGTTAAACACATTCTGGTGAATACGGCTAATGATGAGTTAAAGAATTACGCGAATGCTTTATAGAGACAGTCTTGCATGACTTTGTTAGTTTTGAGCTCAGGAATATCGTCTGCCTTAATCCAGCGGTACATGTCGTGGTCAGTCAGTTTTATTTCTCCTGGTAATATAGTAACTTTGAAATTTACTTGCCGTGCCTTCGGTTTTTTGGGAGTTGTATAGTCAAATCCTTCAAACATGCCAATTACTGTGTCTCCCAACAAACCAGTTTCCTCACGGAGTTCTCTTAAAGCCCCTTGTTCGATGGTTTCGACAGGGTCGACACCTCCCTCCTGGTAGTTCCCATTCGCCAGCTAGAGTGTCGTCGTGCGCTACTCGTCGTACAACTAAAATCTTATCGTCTTTAATCACAGCTACACCAGTAGTAATGTGAGTAACTCCGTCTGACTTTGCTTGTTTTCGAATAGTCTTTTCATCAACCATGTTTCAATCATAGCGAAATTGCGCAAAATAAAAAGACAGCTGGTGAGGTCTTTCATTGTGCTTATGCTTGGCTGGTGATGAGGGATTCGAACACTAGAACTAGAAGAGATCTGCACAAATGACTTAAATTCGATCCGGGGCGGTTGTATATACTATAGATCTGTGCTGAATAACAAAGATTTTAACCTTGTCGTCTTCTATTCGCAGCACGATCCTATAGCCGCCAACTCTTAATTTACGGTAGCCTTTTAGGGATCGGCGAAGCGGCCTACTGTATACTTCAGGTCGAGTCGCAAGCTTTGTTTCGATGGCATGCTTAATTTCACTCTTCCATGGCTCAAGAATACTAGGTAAGTCTTCTTTAACTACCCCATCGGCATAAACAATCTCGTACATCTAACTGTCGAATGCTTCAGAATGCGAATGAAAAACAGTGCTCTTAGTGTCTCTACTAGCGGCAATCTTGTCCCAGACCTCGTCTTCTTCAGCCTCCATGCCAATTTCTATCAGGCGAACCGCCTTAGTGGCAGCTGGCATCTGGTCTCGTTTAGCAATACTAAGTAGAGCCTTTTTAGCGTCGTCAGGTAGACTTATATTTAATCGGGATTTTGTTGTACTCATACATCTAGTGTATCAAAAGTGTATCACATGTCAATACAATAAATTGGCTGGGAATGAGGGATTCGAACCCCCGATCCTGGGACCAGAACCCAGTGCCT
>VFSW01012094.1_pt1 | contig 12080 bp, 7 predicted proteins | sample 5358111 | NCBI WGS metagenome assembly VFSW01 (sample SAMN11554181, study PRJNA540505) | mine drainage metagenome | isolation source: sediment from site ElyBrook_90M | place: USA: Ely Copper Mine, Vershire, VT | collected 2017 | reverse complement strand
CCACGAAGGTGCGCGTGCTGCCGGAGGAATGAGCCGGAGACCCGGCAGTGAGCGCGAGGAAGACAACAAGGGCCAGCAGACGCCGGAAGACACAACGGAACCTTGGGTAGAGGCTCTCCATGCGAATGGATTTCACGGGCGGTCAGGGTTGGGGTTGCGATGCAGCAGCGCTGTTGTCGTGGGATGGGAGCGTGTCAAAGAGTGGCGCGGCTGGTGTGATCTCGGGATTGCCAAGGGCCGCAGAGATGGCAAGGATGCGGATCTTGTCATCGTGCGGCAGCTTCAACGAATGGGCGTTTGCGGGGACGTCCATGGAGTAAGCAAACAGATAGGAATATTGATACGGCTCGTTGAGGCCGCTCTCGGTGTGATGGTGCGAGGCGAACCATGCAAGCGTTGCCGGCTTGAGGAAGCCGGGTGTGAGACCGACGTAATCCTCGGGATAGCTGGGGGAGTACTGGCGTTTCTCGCGTGCCTCCAGATCCTTTGGAGGCCAGACGGCGTGATGCGCGGAGATGGCCCAGTCGGTGGTTGGCTCGTTCTTCCAAAGGCGCGTATCCCATTGACCGATGAAGCCTCTCCAATCCTGAATGTCGAGCTCGCTGGATTGCCGGCCGACGCGGAAGATGGCCTGGTGATCTCCTGCGGCCGAAGCCGCCAGGATATAGATGCGATTGAAACGACCAGCGGGCAGAGCGAGGGTTTGTCCGGTTGGCACGATCGCGTTGAGCGAGCCGGTGGCGGCCGGAGCTAGGTCAAATTGCGCGCCGTTGTAGTCGACGTGCGCAGGCAACATCTCAGCGGGGAGTGCGTTGCCATGGCCGTCAAAGCCTGATCCGTTGGTCTGCGTGTCGTCGTTGGTTGCAACCGCCAGCGCGTAGGGGAGAGGCACCGGGGTTGAGGGGCCCGGCGCGACTTGTAGCGGGGACGGAGCGAGGCGGAGTGCAAAGGTGCGGGGTTGAAACGCAGTGAAGGAGGTGACCAAGGCTCCGTTGCTGATGCTGGCCGGGCCGGTGGGCTGCTCCTGCGCGTTGCCCTCGCGCGCGGACGTGATCGGAGACGAAAAGAAGATGTGCACGTTGGACTCGGGAGCGCCGTTCAACTCTGCCATGCGCAGAACGACTTCATCGCTTGCTTCTGCTTTCTTCAACGCGAAGACGCGGATGCGAGGGTTGTCGATTCGCATGAGCGAGAAGGACGTGCCAAGCGGACCCTCGTGGCTCGTGGCCGTGAAGGGCAGCAGGGGATCGTTGAGACGATAGGCCTGCCAATCGGACTGGGCCTGTCGCCAGTCTCCTGCATGGCCAGCTAGGCCGAAGGTGAACTCGTGATGCCCCCAGTCCTGATTGGCTTGATCGCTGTAGGCCCCGGGAGCGCGATTGGCCGTCGGCTGGATGCCTGGGGAGCGCAGGAGCGTGAGGCGGATGGTATGGTCGTCCGGCTTGTCAGAACCATTCTTGTAGTCGGTGAGGACGGTTACGCCAAACGCTCCGCTCTTGTCGGTGAGATCGATCCAGCGATGCGAACCAACTTCGAACTGGCGAGGTGTCGCGGTCGGTCGCTCCAGTGTTCCTAGGTCCTGGTTGTAGGTCGCATTTTGATTGGTCGCGGTGAACGGGAAGATCACTTTGAGGTTGGAGGCCAGGCCGCGCCAGTCGATTGCGTTGTGGATCTCTACTCGATTGCCGGCGTCCCCCGCGGAGAGGCTGATGGTTTGGACGAAGGTGCTGCCTTCGGTCTGCCGCGACACTTCAAGGGCGACGCGAACCGGTCCGCTCTCCTTGATACGAACCTGCACGGGCCCGCTGACGTAGGCGCGCGGTTGCGCCTCCACCTGCTCGTAGTCCATGTTCCATGCGGGATATTGCTTTGGGATGTCCGTAGTGATGGCAAGCCGTATCGGCGACGAGAGCAGATCTTTGTTGAGGTGTTTGTCGAAGATGCTGGAGATGTCACCGCTCTTATCGATCTGCACGCGATAGCGAGAGTTTTCCAGCGACGAGGACGTCACCTTGAGCGCGGAGTCTGCGGACGACGCCGCAGCAGGCAACACATGATAGACAGTGTAGCCAACAGAGGGGGCTCGAGCCACGAAGAGCACCTTGCCTGATTCGATCTGAGCGGGTGAGTCGGAACCATCGGGCCCGGCTACGCGCACGGCTTTGGGTGTGCCATGGGGGAAGGTCACGCTGGCTTCGACGAGGTCCTCGCGGGCGATGTTGAGAGGGTTGTAGAGGATGAGCGGTACGCCCGCGCCGCGGGTATCGAGCGCTGAGGCCACCGCCTCGGTAGCGCTGGTGATGACGGCGGAGAACTGGTTCGCAGCGATGGCGTCATCGTTCCAGGCGAACTGATAGGCGCGAGGTGTAGCGGTGCCGGCGCCGGTGTCGTGAAAGTGGCCTCCGAGTTCGAGGGTCCACGCATCGGTCAATTGCTGTTGCGGGTAGGCGCGGCCTCCCATCCACTGGGCTGCGATGGAGGCCTTTTCCGCCGCATCGGCCAGTGCTTCGTTCCGCATGATCCAGCGCTTGTGATAGGCCTCCGAGGTAAGCGAGCCGGCAGAGTGGTTGATGAGTTCGAGGTCGCCCTGGTACTTCGGCATGCGGCTGGTGTCGAGAGAGCTCATGTCGTTGAACATTTGGTCGGCGGCTGATTCGATGACGTGGAGTGGGCCCTCGCCGACGCGAACGGGATTGGGATTGTAGGTTGAAGATTCCTTGAGGAAGTTGAGGCGGGGAGGAGTAGGAAGGACGGTTTTGCTTTTGTCGATGATGGCTTCGAGGAGGCTGATGGTCGACTCCTGTGTCGCGCCTCCAATGTCCCCTGTACCGACGTAGTGATAGTCGGCGAAGATTCCGGTGACCTTGCCATCGAGGTCGATGCGCTTGAGCCAGTCGGGCTCGATGGGACGGCGCTGGTATTGGCGAAGCTCGAGGGGCGTGAGTTTGGCGAGTTGCCCGGGAGTGAGTTGCTCGATGGGGTGCGATGGAGGCTATTCGCTGAGGTCGGGGTAGACGGTACTGCCGTAGCCGGCTGGAGTGAGGGCTGCGAGTACGGTCTTGCCGTCAGGGCCAACCCACAGGCCGACGTTGAAGGGGATTCCTTCGGGGGTTTGCTCGGGGGAATCTGGGCCGCCGACGATTGGCGCTGGCTGCCAGACGGAGTTGAGCTTCTGGGTTGAGAAACCCTTCACCCCGGCGTGGGCGAGGATGCCGGGTAAGGAGGCCGGAAAGCCGAAGCAGTCGGGGAGCATGTACTCGTTGCTGGCTTTGCCGAAGTCGTTGCGGAAGTATTCATTGCCGTAGAGGACTTGGCGGAAGATTCCTTCCGCGCTGGGAAGGTTCACATCGCCTTCTTCGACCGAAGAGCCGGCTGGAAACCAGCGGCCGGCAGCGACATCTTGCTTTACGCGAGCGTAGTCGTCGGGGAAATACTCCTTCATTAAGCGGTAGCGATTGGAGCCGGTCCAGTTGAAGATGTAGTGGGGATATTTATCGATGTAATCGAAGTTGACGCGCATGGTCTTCAGCAGATATTCGCTGATGGTCTGGGGCATCTCCCAGCGCCATTGCGTGTCGAGATGAGCGTAGGGAACGACGTAGAGCGTCGGGACGTTGGTGATATCGGGCGCCTTGGTCGTCTGGCCGTGAAGGGCGAGCGGAAGGAGTAGCGCTGCGGGGATCAGCGCGAGCCAGAAACGTGAGGGCGTCCAGCGAGCGCTACCGCAGCGCAGGGTGGAGTGGCGACTGGTTGGACGCTGTCTCTTGTTCATCTGGAACTCCGCAAATTGTGACTCTGCAAAATGTGACTCCGCAACGACGCCTCTTCGGCGACCCCGCAATACAGCACGCAGCGCTGATGAACTCCGAAGCGTTAGATGTGCGGTGAAGCGGCGCTATCCCGTTTGAACGATACTCCCGGCGGGATAGCGCGTTGGGGCTTAGTAGGCCAGGTGGAGGCCGACCTGCAGCGTGCGAGGGTTGCTGGTCGACTTGCCTGTCACCTCGCCGAACTGGCTTGATGTGGGGTTCAGGTTGGGCCCGGACCAGTTGGGGTGATTGATGAAGTTATAGGCGTCCGCCGTAAACTCCATCAAGGCGCTACCGGCGATGGGAAATGCCTTCTTGAGCGACAGGTTCCAGTCCTGATAACCGGGCTGGTAGATCGAGTCTCTGACGCCTTTCTGGAGATTGAAGGTGCCCTGCGGGGGAGCCGTGAAGATGGGTGAGCCATCCGGGTTGGTGGTGGAGAAGTACTTTCCGCTCTGGCCGGGATAGCCGGCGAATTGGTGGAGAATCTTGGGCGTACCATTCATGACCCAGAACTCTCCTTCAGAGCCGCAACCGAAGCTGCCATACTCTCCGCCAACTCCTGCATAATCCGTATTGACACCTACGCCGCAAGGAGAGCCGGTCTGGAACTGGGATACACCGGTGATCCGCCAACCGCCAGCAATCTTTCCGAGGAGGTTGGATTGGTCGCGGAAGATGGGAAGAGCCCAGACGTAATTGAAGACCAGCATGTGGCGCGTGTCGTACTCGGATGGGCCGTACAGGTTGCTGGTGTTGTAGGTGTCAGGAACAATGTCGCGGTAGTTGGAGCTGTCATCCGTGCTCTTGGACAAGGTGTAGCTGACACCGAAGTTGAAGTTAGTCGCCGTACGCTGCCATGAAAGTTGCAGCGAGTTATAGCGTGAAGATCCGTTGCTCTGCTCCTGCTGGATTGCAGCAAAGCCCTGATAGGGGCGGAGTGCGTTTCCGTTGACGCCAGGATTAGCCTGCTGCGCTCCAACCGTGGGCTGGTTGATGTCAAAGACTCGCCAGTTGTGAACGCCCCGCCCACCTACATACGCCGCGGTGACCGTGGATTTGAGGGGTAGCTGCCGTTGCACGGCTACATTCCAGTTGTAGCGTGTCGGAGCTTTCAGATCCTTGTTGAGAGTCGTCACGGTGAGCGCCGGCGCCACCGTGCTATTCAATGAGTAGCCAGGGTTATCGACCATGGAGGTGAGGTTATTGGCGATGGCGTTGACTGCGACAAAAGGTTGGAAGGGAGGGTTGCCGCCGGGGAAGATGTTGTCCAACAGGCCCATCCTGGTGGCGAACTCGCCGAAACCACCGCGAAGGACCGTCCTGGAATTCAACTGGTAGGCGATACCCACGCGTGGTTGTGTGACGTACGAGGTGTTGGTATACCCGTCCTTCAATTGGGGAGCAAAGAGGGCCGAGCACGGTGCGCTATCGCAGGCGGTGCCGGCAGTTGAGGGGGTGGCACCGATCACTCCATGCTGAACGGCAGAGGCCGGGAAACTGGAGCGGCCGGGAATAACCATGCCGTCATAGGGGTTGCCCGATCCAAGGGTGACGTTGCCTGTGCGCTGGCTCACGATCGGGGCAGACGACGAGGTATACGAGGCCGGATCAAAGAAAGCACCATTCCCCCAGGCTGCTTTATACGGCGTGAGCGCTGTGAATCGGAGGCCATATTCGAAGTTCAGCTTGGGATTTACCTGCCATGAGTCCTGGGCAAAGAACTCATACACCTGGCCGCGCCAGACGGTGTAGGATTTGGGGCCAATCTCGGTGTAGCTATCGGCGAGCCCCATGGCCAGATTCGCGAGTCCAACTCCTGTGGTGCCGCCCAGCGTGCTTCGGGCGTCACTGAAGAAGAAGTTGCCATTCTGGTTGTTCGCTCCGCCAGGTACTGTCGAAACATTGATCTGATCGTTGTCATTTTCGCCGGAATTCTGGATCTCGACACCGGCCTTGATGGTGTGGTTGCCCCATACCTTCGACAAGCTGTCCGAGTAGGTATAAATCGTGCCGCCAGAGTGAGAGGGATAGGGACCTCCTGCTAATCCGTAGAAACTGTCAAGACCGCTGACCGTGGGGATTTTTTCTTCGGCAGCTTTTGCTCCCGGGACGATGTATGGGAAATTAATTCCGAGGGTGCCACGGTTGAATCCCGGTAAGGCGGTGTTTACGGGAATGTAGACCTGATCGAGACTATAGGTGACACGTGCTTCGTTGACGGTGCTGGGGCTGATGATCCAGGTCCAGGTGAGACCGTTGGTCTGGTTGGGGCGATTGAAGTAGCGGCCCGTCAGACCAGAACCCTGATCAAACGGTATCGTCTCGTTATAGGTTACGTTCTGCCTTCGGAACGAGAGGTGGTGGTGATCGGTAATGACGACGTCTACGCTGATGGACTGCTTTCTCTGGTTGATTGGATGGGCCGCTTGCGCAATCCAGTTTTGCGTGCCGCTGAGGTAGCCGGGAGTGGGTGCCGGGTAGGCATCAATGATGGCCATTCCATTTGAACTCTGCGAGAGGAGGGGAATTGTGTTATTCGAAAACTGCTGGCAGCCGGAAGCTTTATTGACCGGGCAGGTGCTTGGGTCGTAGACGAGGGTTGGTGATGCGTACCAGGGATTGCTGGCGAGGAGTTCGCTGAAGTTGCCCCCACGCATGAGTGTGGTAGGCACAGCTTGTGTCTGAGTATCGGTGAAGCGATAACGAATCCAGTCCTCACTGACAAAGAAGAAGAGCTTCTGCCGGTACTTCTCCGTCCATTTAACGCCGGGGATATAGACCGGGCCACCAAACGTGAATCCGAAGTTGTTGTAGCGGAACGGCGAGGCGAACCGGGTGGAAGGACTTTGATTGCGGGACCACGTATTCGCATTCATCGCGGAGTTGCGCAGGTACTCATATGCAGTTGCATGAAACTTCGTGGTTCCGGATTTGGAGACGATGCGCATCTGGCCGCCGGCGGAACTTCCATACTCGGCCTGGTAATCGGAAGTGAGGATTTGCATCTCCTCAATGGCATCCGGATTCGCTACCCCGATGACCTGGCTGCTGCCACGAGTACGGACGGCCGGAGCGCCATCGAAGGTGACCAGCGTGTCCTGCTGACGCGCGCCGTTGACGTTGAACGGAACAGAACTGCCGATCGCGAAGTTGAAGTCGCCGAGCGTCGTACTGCTTCTCATACCGGGGATCAATGACCCCATAAACAGAGGGTTGCGTCCATTCAACTGCTGATCGGTGATCGTCTTTCCGCTGATCTCGCTCTGCACTGAGCCGGACTCTGTCTGGAGGACCACTGCACTTGCCGTAACTTCGACGGTCTGATCGACGGAGCCTGGCTCCAGCGTGCCATCAATCGCGAGGGCCGTGCTGGCGGGGAGTGCATTGTGCACGCTGACAAACTTGTCGAAGCCCTTCGCTTCCGCGGTGAGACTGTAGGTGGCGGGCGATAGATTCGTAATTGCGTAGTGCCCGGACGAGTCAGTCTGCACTTTATGGGTTTCATCGGTACCTTCGTTGCGTACGGTGACGGTTGCATTGGGCATGACCGCTCCGGATTTGTCGCGCACAAAGCCACTGATGCTGCCGACGTCCGACTGCGCGTACGCCGCTAGCGGCAGAATGAATAATATTCCCAGCAGACAATAAGAAAGGCAGACGCTGATCCGAGTAACGTTTCTCATGGGCTCTCCTGAAGGATTCAGTTTGATTTGGTGTGTCGGTTAATTGGCAACAGGCTGCGTTGGAAGCAGAATATGATTGCGCTATCAGGGCGCGACTGTTGTACTCGGGCCTAAAATCTTTTGTCAAGCATTATTTAAATAAAAGCTATACTAGCGTCATTAATTCCAGATACAAATGATGTCAATATTCTGTTAGCGCTCTCAGGAAAGCTTCCGAAGTAGCCTATGCACAAGACTTCATCAGCCAGAAAAGCAACCCTCGTAGATGTTGCGGGGGCAGCGGGGGTGGGACCGATGACGGTCTCACGCGTGATCAATGGACATCCCTACGTCTCCGACACCACGGCGAAGCGAGTGCGGGCGGCGATTCGAAAGCTGGGCTATCGTCCGAACCAGGCCGCGCGAATGCTTACTGGCCAGCGATCGAAATCGATTGGGCTTATCGTGCCAAATATTGCCGATCCATTTTTCTCCGTCGTCAGCCGTGCGGTTCAACAGGCGGCGCGTGAGGCCGGGTATACGGTGTGGCTCGCTGCATCCGACTATGACGCTGCTACAGAAGAGGCCGAGATCGGCGAGATGACCAATCATCCTGTGGATGGAATTGTTCTCGCGCCGGTGAATAGTCGCGGGAAACATTTGAAGGCTGCAGCTGCAGGATCGATCCCCATTGTGACGATCGATCGCTCCATAGAAATTGCCTCGACGGACTCTGTGGAGGTTGAAAATCGTGCGGGGGTACAGATGGCCATGGAGCACCTGAGAGGGCATGGCTACAGGAGAATCCATTGTGTTGCCAGTGACTCTCATCTACGATCCATCCGATTGCGCGTTGAGGCATTCGAAGAACATTTACGGCGCGCGAAGTTGTCTGCCAGGAAGACCATCCTTCCAGATACGGCGAACGCATTGCCCGCGCTGGAATCACTTTTCAATTCCCGACAACGCCCTGACGCGGTCTTCGCCACCAATAATGCGTGCACGTTCGCGGTGATTGAAACGCTCCAGACGCTAGGAGTCCGAATTGGCAGAGACGTAGCGTTGATCGGTTTCGACGACGTTAATTTCTACACTCTCATACGTCCCTCGATTACAGCGATCAGTCAGCCAGTCGCTGAGTTGGGACGAACGGCGACCCGCCTTCTGCTCGAGAGAATTCATAACGAGGGGCCTGCAGGGAAAGTTCGAATTACTTTGCCGGTCGCCTTGATCACCCGCGAATCCTGCGGCTGCAAGCGCTGAGCGCAGTGAATGAATCCGGTGAGAATCATCTGGCGTGGGCACTCACCGCGACGCATCGCCTCAGGGGTCTGGAGCAGGTGCTCGATCTGGGTGAGGTTGGCGTCCGGATCGCCGTCGTCGATCAGGATGTCGATAGAACTCCGCCACGCCGGGCGCGGCGGTGGCAGCGTAGGCTCGAAACTCTGTTGCGCTGCTGCCTTCTTTGTAGCGTCCTGCAAGGATGTCATCCCACTCGTCGAGGTCGTGTAGTGGTTGATGGGGAAGGGCTGGCGATGAACGTGCACTGGATTGTGGTGTTGAACGGGGTGCTGGTGGCGTCGCAGGGGTGCGGTGGATGGGCCCTGTGGAAGGGGGCCCGGTACAGTTGACGGTCGCCGTTACACTGGAGACGGATTTGGAATGGGTGCGGAGCGGCGGTCTCTGGAGAACGCATGACCGTTAGGTTGAAAGACATTGCCCAGGAGTTGGGCGTCTCCACCGTCACGGTGTCAAAGGTCCTTCGCGGCAGCTCCGACATCGGCGACGCAACGCGGCGCGTGTGTTGCAACGCATGAAGGAGCTGAATTATCAACCCAATGTGCTGGCGCGGGAGTTGGCCAGCGGCCAGTCGCTGGCGGTGGGGCTGATGGTACCGGACCTCGTGCATCCTTTCTTCGCGGAGTTGGCAAAGTCATTAGGCGGTACCTTGCGACGCAGCGGCTTTGCGCTGATGCTGGCCTCATCGGAAGAGGACCCCGAGATCGAACGCAACGAGATCCGAACCATGCTCGATCGCGGCGTGGATCGGATTATGGAGGCACAACTCTGACGACGCGGGATACTCTCGCGCATGAGTCCTGATACTCTCACGCCTTGGTCCTTACGAGCTAGCTCGCTGCGAGGAGCCTTTCATCACACAGCCATTTTGAGTCTCCGGAAAGAGCCCAATGCGCGGAAACCGGCATAAACACTGGGTGTGGACGTGATGCTACGTTCGGCCGCGGCAAAATGGATCTTCGTTTATGGCGTGGGGGCCGCGGTGGGGGGGAGCGTCTCCCGACTACCCGGATGTTGAAGACGCTTCCTGTTGCAAAATCTAGGGGCTGAGGCCGGGCTTTGAACGCTTTAGGATGACACGGGAGTGTGGTCGATATTCGCTCGCCGATTGAAGTGTTTGATCATTCTGCCGATAGTTCGAATACAGCCGCGCGCACGGTACGATCGTGAGCGAATGATGGATCAATCCGGATGGGTCTCGGTCGATCTGGATCGACCGAAGCGGTGCTCTAATGTTGGGCGGAATGCAGCTTTCGCCGTCAAGGATGAATCGATGGAGTTTGCCGAGGAGATTCGCCAGTTTCTGATTGAGAGCAATGAGAATCTCAATGCTCTGGATCAGCAGGTCGTGGAACTGGAGAAGAATCCTTCTGACGAAGAACTCATCGCCAGCGTCTTCCGAACGATACACACCATAAAAGGAACTTCGGGATTTTTCGGCTTCAATATACTGGGCACCATCACACACCTCGCAGAGAGCCTGCTGGGTCAGGTGCGTGACAAGGAACGGCCTCTGACGCCCGCAGTTGTGTCCCTGATTCTTGAAACCGTGGACGCAGTGAAGCAGGTGCTGGTAACTATCGAGGCGACTCAAAAAGAGGGCGAGGATTGCTATCAACCCTTACGCGAGCGGATGAACGTGGCGCTGAGGGCGTGCATGGAAGATGGCGCCGGCTTATCTGCAAGGGTTGGGGCGACTTCGATTGGTTCCAGCAGGGTTGCGCTCGCCATAGGGGCCGGAGAGGTGGTGCCGGTCCCGGACATTGGAAGGGATCCGACGCCAGCGGCTCGCGTTGCCCCAGAAGGAATTGTGAGTCGAGTGCAGACATGCGGCTCCGAGAGGGTTTCAGACGAACGAGTGGCGGCGGAGTTGCGGAAGCTGGAGCACCTGGCCACGATCGACCGTGCACCGCGCGACTTTGCACCGAACGAAGGGGCACCGAGTGAAGGGGCGCTTCCTGCTGCGGACGTGCGGGCCGCCGCGGAGTCACCGTCAACGCCGCGAGCATGGGGCGGAAACGACCGAAGGACCCCGGGATCGCGGCGCGAGGATGATGCTGCCCACTCTACGATTCATGTGGACATCGCTCTACTGGATACGCTGGCAAACCTGGTGGGCGAATTGGCGATGGTGCGCAATGAGATTCTTCTGGACGCGGCACAGTCGGTCGCCAGTTGCACCGGTGCGCAACGACTGAATCGCATCACCCATGCACTGCAGGAAGGTGTGATGCGCGCACGCATGCAACCTATAAGTACGGTCTGGAATATGCTTCATCGAGTGGTTCGAGATCTTGCAACACAGATGGGCAAAAAGATTGAGATCCAGATGGACGGAGCGACGACCGAGCTGGACAAGACCATCCTTGAAGCCATCAAGGATCCCCTGACGCACCTTCTCCGCAACGCGTGCGACCACGGTATCGAATGCCCGGAAGTGCGCGTGGCCAAGGGCAAGAGCCCGCAGGGAACGATCTATCTGCGAGCGTTCCACGAAGGTGCGCAAGTCAACATTGAAGTATCGGACGATGGCGCAGGGATCGATCCGGAGAAGATCAAAAGCAAGGCGGTGGAGAAGCGCCTGATTCGCGCAGAAGAGGCGACACAGATGAGCGATCGGGAGGCGTTGCGACTGATTCTTCTGCCTGGATTGTCGACGACGGAAACGGTGACCAGCATCTCTGGCCGCGGGGTTGGTATGGATGTGGTCAGGACGAACGTTGAGAAGATCGGCGGGTCAGTCGAAGTGTCGAACCATGCTGGCGGGGGGTTGACCCTGACCATCAAAATCCCGCTTACTCTCGCCATCCTTCCGGGATTGATGGGAGGCGAGCGAAGCAGCTTTACGGCCGTAGCGGAGGAGACGCGTGAGCACGTCCGCGGGATTCCGCAAGCAACGATTCTGGAGCTCGTGCAACTGGAGAACGAGAAGGCAAGATTGCGGATGAAGCAGGGTCTTGGGGTGGAAGTTTAGCGACGGCACTGCTAACTGCTCGCCGCAGACTAGACGGCTTCGTAGCCAGGACCAACGAACGATGGCGATCTAGTGCCGGATGGTTAGAAGGGCGCAAACAACGAGAACGCGCCGCCTTCGTAGCAGTCGATCTTGACGTTGAAGTAGCTGGAGTAGCAGGGAGCCCGTAGAGTTTTTCGCGCGTCGACGGGAAGGCTGATCGAATCCGGATACATACTCTTGAAGACCGCGCGGTGTTCGATGGAGACGATTCGCGATGCGATGTTCATGACCTCATGGAGAGCATCTCTGAGGGCTTCATTCGGCTTGGATTCAGCCACGCGCTCCTTGATG
>VFSW01012093.1_pt1 | contig 12080 bp, 10 predicted proteins | sample 5358111 | NCBI WGS metagenome assembly VFSW01 (sample SAMN11554181, study PRJNA540505) | mine drainage metagenome | isolation source: sediment from site ElyBrook_90M | place: USA: Ely Copper Mine, Vershire, VT | collected 2017 | reverse complement strand
CCAACGCGAAAGACGTTCGATTCCTAGACATCTAGGACCGGAGGAACATGGCACGCAAGATCAATAACTCTGGAGCCGGTACACCAACCCCACCAGGTGACGAGGAGGTTCTCGGTTATATCGAGCCCATCGAGATCAATCTCGAGATGGAACGATCATTCCTCGAATACTCAATGTCGGTCATCGTCTCGCGAGCGCTACCAGACGCGCGCGACGGATTGAAGCCCGTGCACCGGCGGATCCTGTATTCGATGTTCGATCAAGGACTTCGTCCCGACCGTCCTCACACAAAATGCGCCAAGGTCGTCGGAGAAGTGATGGGAACCTATCACCCGCATGGTGACAGCGCGATTTATGACGCGCTAGTTCGCATGGTGCAGGACTTCTCCATGCGCCATCCCCTGATCAGTGGTCACGGGAACTTCGGCGGTACCGGACCCGACGAGGGGGCCGCGGCCATGCGCTACACCGAATGCCGCCTCGCACCACTCGCCCTGGAACTACTCGACTCCATTGATGAAGAGACCGTCGACTTCGAACCCAATTATGACAACTCGACGCAGCAGCCGACAGTCCTGCCCTCGAGATATCCGAACCTCTTGGTCAATGGCTCCCAGGGCATCGCCGTGGGTATGGCTACGAAGATCCCGCCGCACAACCTGGGAGAGGTGATCGACGCGACCCTGCACCTTTTGGCGCACCCCGACGCCACGCCAGACGACTTGATGACGTTCGTGAAGGGACCTGACTTTCCAACCGGAGCGCAGATACTTGGTCGCCAAGGAATCCTCGACGCCTATCGAACCGGACGAGGATCGGTGAAGATGCGAGCGGTCGCCGAGATCGAAGAAACCGCCAAGGACGTACGTATCGTGATCACCGAGTTCCCCTATGAGGTGTCGGTCGAATCAATCGAGGAGAAGATCTACGACCTCGTCAAGAACGGAGACCTCGACGGCATCGCTGCGGTTCAGAACGATTCCGCGGGGCGCAAGGCCAGACTGGTCGTTCGACTCAAGCGTGACGCCAATGCCAATGTTGTGCTCAACAAGCTCTATAAGAACACCTCGCTCCAGACGACCTTCGCTGTCAACATGCTGGCCCTGGTCGACGGCGTACCCAGGACCTTGAACCTTGCGCAGGCCCTGACCCATTACATCGCCCACCAAGTCGAAGTGGTTACTCGACGTACTCAATTCCGCTTGCGCAAGGCCGAGGCGAGGGCGCACATCGTCGAGGGACTTCTCAAGGCCATCGACATGCTCGACCTGGTTATCGCGGCAATCCGGGGATCAGACGATCGAGGCGCGGCACGAGCAGCGCTGATGAAAGTTCCGTTCGAGTTCAGTGAGGAGCAAGCCAACCACATCCTTGACATGACGCTCGGTCGACTGACGAGACTCGGCCGTACTGAGCTCGAAGATGAGATGCGCAAGCTGCGCGAGACAATCGCCGAGCTGCAGGCGATTCTGGCGAGCGATGTGCGACTACGTGGCGTCATATCCGATGAGATTCTCGTCATCCGCGACAAGTACTCCAACGAGCGCCTGACTCAGATCGTCAATGATCCGGGCGAACTAGGTATGGAGGACCTCATTAAGGACGAGGACATTGTGATCACGATGACGCAGGCCGGCTACGTCAAGTCGGTGGCGGCCGACGCCTTCCGAGTCCAGGGCCGTGGCGGCCGCGGTGTTCAAGGTGCCAAGCTCCGAGACGAAGACTTCGTCGACCAGATTGTCCATACGACCACTCACGCCTATCTCCTGCTCTTCTCCAACCGAGGAAGGGTGTTTCGTCTCCGAGGTCACGAGATTCCGATGAAGGAACGCACCGCAAAGGGCACGGCCATCGTGAATCTTTTGAATCTCCTACCCGGCGAGTCCATCCAGGCGATTGTCACCACCAACGATTTCCCCAAGGACAAGTTCCTCGTGTTCGCAACGGCCGATGGCACGGTCAAGAAGACGGCGTTCAGTGAATACGACAAGTCCCGTCGCGAAGGCTGGATCGCCATAAAACTGCGCGAGGGTGATGAAGTGGTTCGTGTGGTACCGACCGGCGGGAGCGACGACTTGATGGTCGTCACCTATCGCGGGATGTCGATTCGGTTCAACGAGTCAGAAGTCCGTGAGGTTGGTCGCGACTCGACCGGGGTGCGAGGTATCAAACTGCGAGATGACGACAAGGCGATCGCGCTTGATGTGGTGCGTGACGACGCGGACCTGTTCGTCGTGACCAACACTGGATTCGGTAAGCGGGTTAAGACCGAGCGTTTCAATCGTCAGGGCCGGGGAGGCCAAGGCGTGCGCGCCATCAAGTTGAGCGCCGCCCGAGGTTTTCTCGTCGCCGCCTTTATGGTGAAGCTTGACGACGAAGTGTTACTGGCCTCGAGTGGGGGAGTGCTCATCCGTACTCCGGTGAGGGAGGTGTCGTCCCAGGGTAGGGACGCCACCGGGGTACGTGTCATGAACCTCGATGAGGGTCACTCCGTCGCCACGGCCGCCGTCGTTCCCGCCGAATCCGAGGATTGAGCCTCTCGTCGGTTCCACGCGCGTTCGAGCACTCTGAGCACCTGGTCGGCTCCTTGGGCGCCGGCCAGCATGAACGTTCCATCCACCAGAAACGATGGAACGCCCGAGATGCCCAGTTCTTCGGCGGCCTGTTCGTCCTGACGAACGGATGAGACGTATGCATCACTGAGCCAAAGCCGATCGGTCCCGACAACCCCGACCTGTTCGGCGAGCCGGTCGAGCAGGAAGTGGTCACTCACGAGCTCACCCTCGCTGAAGTACGCCGTAAAGAGACGCTCACTCATCTGCTCACCGAGCACCTGAGTCGCGGCGAAGGCAATGAGCCGATGTGCATCGAGAGTATTGGTCGGACGTGCCCTGTCGAGCGACCACTGCATTCCGAGTTCGCGAGCCTGTCGCTCGACTCGGTCGTTGAGTTCGAGTGCCCGCTCGACTGATATCGAATACTTTCGGGCCAGTATCTCGGCCAACGGCGCCCCAGTATTGAGTTCGGCACGCGGGTCGAGCTCGAAAGCGTGGCGACGCACGGTGACTCGATCGGCATGGGCGAAGGTGCCGAGGGCCTCACTCAGATGGTGGCTTCCCAGATAGCAAAAGGGACAGACCACATCGCTCCAGAGGTCAACGTACATTCGGTCTTTCATCGGTCAATCGTCCCATACGGCGCGATTGTGGTGCAGAATACTTCGATGACGACGCGAGAGATGAGTGCAGACGCCGCCGCGGGGTTGATCGAACCTCGTGATTCAATCGGCTTTGGAATAATCACCGGCACACCACTGGCGCTTTTGAGGTCTTTGTCGCAACGAACCGATTGGCAGGATTTGTGGGTCAGCGGCGGTCTCGTTCTGGGGAGCCACGAGTTGTTCGTGCACCCCAATGTTCATTACCGAGCGAGCTTCTACGGTGGAGCCGAGCGGGGTTTCGTAGCCCGTGGCGCCGACACCCAACACGTCCCCTCGTTCTTTCGTCACTACGGCATATTGATCCAGCACATGAATCCGCGTGTGATGATGGCGCCTTGTTCGATGCCCGACTCATCGGGGCAGGTAAGTCTTTCCCTCTACAACGGCGCGCATCTCGAGGAGCTCGTGCGGGCCGGCCGTGACCCCGATCGTCTCTTGATCGTCGAATGCTCCCCGCACTACCCAAAGACCAGAGCCCTGGCCGGACACGTGAATCATCTGGACCTTCGAGACGTCGACGTCGTCGTCTTTACCGATGAGCATCCCACCGTCTTTCCCAACGATCCGGGGACGCCCGAGGACTTCTTGATGGCCGAACACGCAGCGAAGTACATTCGCGATGGGTCGACTCTACAGACCGGCATCGGCGCTGTGCCCAATCTGGTAGCCCAGGCGCTGGTACAAGGCGACGGCGGGGATTATGGCGTGCACTCCGAAATGTTCACCGACGGCCTCTATCAGTTGATCGTCGCCGGGAAGGTGACCAATCAGCGCAAATCGATCAACAAGGGCTCTGCCGTCATCACCTTCGCAGCCGGCACTCAGGAGATGTACGACTTCATCGACGATAATCCCTCCGTCGGTGTCGCTCCGGTGTTCTATACCAACGATCCCCATGTGATTGCTGAGAACTACCGCATGGTCTCGATCAACTCGGCACTCGAAGTGGACTTGCACGGACAGATCGTCGCTGACACGCTGGGCGCTCGGCAGTATTCGGGAGTAGGTGGTCACCAGGACTTCGTGGAGGGCACGAGTCTCTCGCTCGAGCACACCTCGCTCATTTGCTTGCAATCGACCGCGCTGGTCGAGGGCGAACTCAAGAGCCGTATCATTGGAAGCATGACCCCGCATTCCGTAGTCACCTCACCGCGCCAGTTGGCGGGAGTCATCGTGACCGAATTCGGCTCGGCTGACCTACGGGGCAAGACTGTCCAAGAGCGAGCGCAGGCGCTTATCCAGATTGCTCACCCCCAATTCCGAGATGAACTCACCTGCTGCGCCCAGTCGTTAGGGCGATAGGTGCTCATAGTCCGGGATTTGGGAATTGAGATCGGCGCGCGCCGAATACTGAACCCCGTCTCATTCACGGTTGGCAATGGCGAGAAGGTTGGTCTGGTTGGCCGAAACGGAGCGGGCAAGTCAACGTTGCTTTCGGTGTTGCTCGGTGAGCACCCCGAGCATCTTCGAATTGCGGGTTCGGTGGCTCAGCAGGGGACGCTCGCCCATCTTCCCCAAGAACCAGTGCCGGGGGGAATGGGGGTGGAGCCCATCGGGCTCTCGCACGTCCTCTCGGCGCGCGGCCTCGACCGACTTGATGCCGACATGCAGAATGCACGACACGCGCTCGCCGCCAGTCCCACCGAGGAGACCATCGAACGATTCACGGCCCTTGAAGAACAGTTCCGCGAGCGTGGGGGATACGAGGCCGAATCGGAGGTGTCACGGCTCGCCGCGGGGCTAGGACTCGAGGAGGACGTATTGCTCGAGGACCTCAACTCGCTCTCTGGTGGCCAGCGCCGCCGAGTCGATCTGATGCGGGTGCTCTATGAGCAACCCGAGACCATGGTCCTCGACGAACCCACCAACCACCTCGACAAGGCGGCCAAACGATGGCTCTTCGACGAACTGGAGAGGTTTCGAGGCACGGTACTCGTGATCAGTCACGACTTACCCCTCCTCGATAAGTCAATCGATCGGGTCCTCGCTCTTCGCGAAGGGCAACTTCGAGAGTACAAGGGCAACTACTCCAAGTTCCTGCAGCTCGAGGAGGAGCGGCGTCTGAGCGAAGAGAAGATGGCCGCGCATCAAGATGAGCAGATCGATCGGATGTCCAAATTGGCCAACCAGATGCGGGGCCAGACCGCCGCGCGAGCACGGGTGGCCAAGGTCCTTGACCGCAAGGTCGAGAAGCTTGAGAACAGCCGCGTCGAGGTCACCAAGAAGGAGAAGAAGGTCACCTTCAAGTTGCCCGAGCCCCCCAGAAGTGGTGATGTTCCGATGACGGTGGAGCACGTCGCCGTGAGATATGGCTCGCTCGAGGTCCTCAAAGACGTCAACTTCATCACTCGCCGGGGCGACCGGATCGTGATCGTCGGGCGCAACGGTGCCGGTAAGTCCTCGATGCTCCGTTGCCTCGCGGGCACCCAGCGCGCGCAAACGGGCGTGGTCAGATTCGGCGCCAACGTGAAGGTTGGATACTTCGCCCAAGAGAATGAACAGTTGGACTTCGACAAGACGGTGCTCGCCAACCTCGAGAACGCTACGGTCGAGACCGAAGTCCAACGGCGATCGCTGCTGGGCGCATTTGGTCTGAAGGGGTCCGCCGCTCACCAGATGCCCGGAACCCTCTCAGGTGGAGAACGCGCCAAACTGGCTCTGGCCATCTTGGCGTCGTCCGAGGCGAACCTTCTGCTACTTGACGAACCGACCAATAACCTGGATCCCGCAAGCGTCGAAGCGCTCGGTGAGATGATGCGCCAATGGAAGGGCACCATTGTCGCAGTCAGTCACGAGAGGGGTTTCGTCGAGGCGCTTGAACCAACGCACGCGGTTCTGTTGCCCGAGGAGTTCTTCGACTTGTGGAGTGACGACTACATGGATCTCATCGAGCAGCGCTGATTCTCAGGCGCTGGTCGTCCCACGCCACGACGGTCCGGCCAACATCATCTGGACATCGCTGACGTGACGCTCGAGGAACCCTGCTTCGCAGTAGCACAGGTACAGTTCCCACAACCGCGTGAACTCACTACCGAATCCTGGCGGGGCGACTGCAGCCCATCGCTCGAGGAAGTTCTCACGCCAGTGTCGGAGTGTCGTTGCGTAGTGGATTCCGATGTCTTCGAGACCGACGACGCGTAGGTCGGTCGTGCGTGTGACGGTGTTGACCATATGAGACACCGACGGTAAACACCCGCCAGGAAAGATCAGTTCCTTGATGAAGTCGTGATTAAAGCGGGCCCGAGCGAAACTGCGATCCTCGATGGTGATCGCCTGGAGCAGCATGGCTCCCTCAGGTTTGAGCAGACGTTCGCAGGTCCGAAAGAACGTTTCGTGGAGTCGCCAGTCGACGGCTTCGATCATCTCAATCGACACCAACTTGTCGAAGTTCCCACTGAGGTCGCGATAGTCGCGATCGAGTACCTCAATTCGCTCTGAGAGACCTGCGGCCGCGATTCGGTCCATCGCCACGCGTCGCTGCTCGATTGACAGGGTCGTAGTGGTTACCCGGCATCCTCGAGTACGTGCTGCGTAGATGGCGAACCCGCCCCAGCCCGAGCCGATCTCGAGAACGTGGTCGTCGGGTCCTAGTGCCAACTTGACACAGATCATCTCGAGCTTGGCCTCCTGGGCTTCTTGGAGTGAACTCTGCGATGACGAGAAATATGCACACGAGTACATCATGGTCTCATCGAGCATGACCTCGAAGAGTTCGCCCGGCAGGTCGTAGTGGGCGCGAACGTTGCGACGGTCAGTGGACTTCTTTGGCGGGCGAAGGCGATGAAGCGTGCTCCATGGGCGGTCGATCAATGCGACCAGTCGGTCGAGGCGTGCGAGAAGTGGCTCGAGGTTACGGATCTGGAGTTGGATGAGACGAGTCAGGTCGTCGGTCTCCCACCAACCATCGATGAAGGACTCAGCTAGTCCGATCGATCCACTGCGTAGTGTCCGGCGATACGCGCCCGGGTGATGGACCTTGACCACCACATGATCATCCCCGTCTCCCACCAGGAATCCGCCGTGCTCGCCTTGAACACTGATGGTCCCCGATAGCGCCCTTCGAGAGAGTTGTCGAGCAAGGTACTTCCCCAATCGGTCGCGCCAAGTCGGGGCTGGTTTCGAGGGCGAGCCGCCGAGCCGCCTCGTCACGACGACCGGTCCAACATCGGGGTCGACCGAGGTCATCGCGAGGTGGCTTTCTCGGGGTGGGGATAGTAGCGAGCACCTCGAAGCGTGAGCACCAGGGCGTTGCAATAGATCGCCGCGGTGAAGCCCATCGAGCCCAGCCAGGGACGGGTGGCCATCTTGAACATCGACCATGAGTCGATGGGCCGGCGCGAGAGAGCCATCGAAGCGCGAAGTCGGGTGGATCCGCCTTTCTCGACGTCGAACGAAAGGCTCAACCGCTCTCCTGGAGCACTGAAGCGCACGGTGTAGGTCATGTCCATGGGCATGAATGGACTGACGTGGAAGGTTTTGTCGAAGTGGTGCTCACCCGGCGGTCCAACCACGTAGGCGTGGTGTTCGCCCCACGGTGTGTTGGTCACGTCCATGATGAGATTCTCAACCGATCCATCTTCGTCGCTCAGGCAGTAGTAGCACGTGATGGGGTTGAAGCTCCAGCCCCAAACCCGCAGCGAGGTGAGCATCGTCACCGGGCCGCTCGGGCGTGTGCCGGTGCGCTCACCGACGAGGTCGCGAACAGTTTGGTCGATCGGAATCTTCGGGTCGCCGATGTAGTCGGCTCTCTTGAAACGCACCGGAGCCCACCGGTGACTCGACCACATCGGGTGGTGCGCGAAGATTTCATCAATCTCGCGAGTGTCGAGCAGGGCGTACATGACCCGCTGGCTCAATCGGTGGCGGGGGTTGCTCGATCGGTCGTGTACGACCACGCCCTCGTAGAATCGACTCGACCAATTGCGCTGGCGGGCGCGGTGCCGGTTACCACTTACCACTGGACGCCCAGGTCTCGGGCTACTCGAAGCCCGCTTTGGAAGCCGTCCTCGTGGAATCCGTTCGCCCAGTAGGCACCGCAGTAGGAGACTTGCAACGGTGGTCCGCTGATCAGGTGGTGGAGTGACTGCGCGGCCACGGCGCAGGAGTCGAGGATGGGGTGACGAAAGTTGAGTCGGTGCAGTACTTTCGCAGGCTCGATGGCCTCATCTCGATTCAAGGTCTCGAGAATCGGTACCGGCGAGTTCAGGTTCTGTAAGAGGCTCAAGTAGTAGGTCATCGTCACGCCTGGCGACCGATCAGCGGTGCGCTGATAGTTCCAACTGGCCCACGCTCTGGGGTGCGAGGGCATCAGCCGCTCGTCGTGATGGATGGTCACCTGATTCTCGGAGAACCGGAAGGATCCAAGGACCGCTCTCTCGTCGCTGGTCGGGTCGTTGAGCAAGGTCAAGGCCTGGTCGGCGTGCAGGGCCATCACCGCGTGGTCGAAGGTCTCCCACGTCCCATTCGCCTGAATGTCGACCCCCGCGGGATGCCGACGCACGCCAGTGACGGCACTGTTGAGATGAAGGCGCCCCTGGTCGATGAACGGAGCGAGGACGGCGTCGACGTAGCGGCGAGAGCCGCCCGAGACGGTACGCCATTGGGGATGATTCGAGAGGCGCAGTAGTCCGTGGCGGTCGAAGAAGCGTGCGAGCATGCTCGCGGGCATTGCGCGAAACGCCTCAGGAGTTGATGACCAGATCGACGCACCGAGGGGGAGGAGGTACCAGTCCAGAAAGCCCTGGGACCATCGACTCTCTTCGAGCAGTTTCGCCAACGTATAGTCCGGGTCGGACTCGACGCCAAGGAGGCGCATCGCGCGCCGGTTGAAGCGCACCACGTCGATCAGCATGCGTAGGAACGACGGACGCCACATGTTTCTTCGCTGAGCAAAGACGGTCGCGAGGGAGGATCCTCGCCACTCGACTCCGCGGAGGTCGTCACACACCGAGAAGCTCATGTCGCTCACCTCGGTCTCGACGGCCAACTCATCAAGGAATCTGACGAATCCGGGATAGGTCGACGGTGCGTAGACGAGAAAGCCGGTGTCGACGTCGAATCGGGAACCCTCGACCTCAAGACTTACGGTGTTCGAATGACCACCGGGCCGCGAATCGGCTTCGTAAAGCGTCACCTCATGGGCGCTGCTCAAGATGTGAGCACACGCCAGTCCCGAGACCCCGGTTCCAACGATGGCGATTCTCACGCATCCGTGCTACCAGAAAGTCACCCAAATCAAGCGGTCCAACTGCGGCGCGTTTACGAAGACGAGCCGGGCACTGCGCAATCGATCCGAGGTGCGCTTGTTAGAGTCGGCGAATGATTCTGTCGCCAGACCTCGAGGGGACCGTAGCCTTTCGCGAAGGACACACGTGGTTTCGAGTCACGGGTGATCTGAATTCCGCGCTCACGCCGCTCGTGATTGTTCACGGCGGGCCCGGAGTGCCCCACGACTACCTGCTCTCGCTCACCGCATTGTCCAAGAGCGGGCGCGCGGTAATCCACTACGACCAGTTTGGGTGCGGTAGTTCATCGCACCGGCCCGATAGGGGTCGTGATTTCTGGACGGTCCAACTCTTCTTGGAAGAGATGGACAACCTTCTCGAGTACCTCGGAATTTCGGGTGCCTATCACCTGCTCGGGCATTCTTGGGGCGGGATGCTCGGCGCCGAACACGCCATTGGCCAACCCGAGGGACTGCGCGCTCTGGTGCTCAGCAACTCTCCGGCGTCGATGCACCTCTGGGTCAACGAGGCCATGCGCCAACGTGCTGCACTTTCGGCTCCGGTGCGTGACGCGCTCGATTTCCATGAGATTAACGGCACCCTCAACGCCCCCGAATACCTGGCGGCGACTCAAGCGGTCTACGACCAACACGTCTGTCGAGTCCTTCCCAATCCGCCTGAGCTCCTTAGGTCCATGGAACGCATGAATGAGGACCCGACGGTGTATTTCACGATGAACGGACCGAACGAGTTCTTTTGCACCGGAACGCTTCGAGACTGGTCGGTGGTGGACCGAGTCCACGCAATATCTGCACCCACCCTCTTGTTGTCAGGACGTTTCGACGAGGCGACACCCGCGACAGTGCAACCCTTCTTCGAACACATCGGCGACGTTCGTTGGCGTGTCTTCGAAGAGTCGAGTCACATGCCTTTCGTCGAGGAACCCGAGCTGTATCTCAAGGTGGTTGGCGAATTCCTGGCGCAGAACGACTAGTGAAGTTGCTCGCGTCCGCCTAGCTCACCGTGGTTGTCAATTTCGCCAAAGTCGATTCGGCGACCTCTTGGATGATGCGCAGTTGCTCGGTTGAAAGGCCATCGAGGAAGAGTTCTCGAACTGCTTTCACGTGAGCGGGGGCAGCGGATTCCAATTCGTCACGTCCGCGTCGCGTAATGACCACGAAGGCCCCTCGTCGATCGGAGTCACACTTCTCCCTCGTCACGAGCCCGCGCTCGGCCATCCGTGCGATGTGGTGCGAGAGTCGGCTCTTCTCCCAGCCGATGTCACCGGCCACCTCGAAGATTCGACACCGGCCGTCAGGGCGGCCGGTCAGGGCCACCAACACGATGTAATCCGGATACGAAAGGGGCGAGTTCTCAGCCAATCGGCGTGCCAGTTCGGCGGTGAGGCGCATCTGCATGAACTGCAAGGACCGCCACGCCCGTTCTTCGGTGCTATTGAGCCATTTGGTTGCCGCCATCATCCAAGTGTAGTTCAGTTAGTTGAATCGTCATATATACTAGATGACACATCAACTAAAAGGAGGGTGACGATGAGCTTCTCCGCTGTTCGACTGAATCACGCGGTGCTGTTCGTGTCCGATCTCGAGCGGTCGGTCGATTTCTACGGATCGACGTTTGACATGGAGGTCATGGCCCGAGAACCCCGCGCCCGAGCAGCCTTCTTGCGACTCTCGCGATCGGGAAATCACCACGACCTCGGGCTCTTCGAAGTAGGACCGGGCGCAGAGACGAGACGTCGCGGTTCGATTGGCCTGTACCACCTCGCGTGGCAGATCGACACGCTCGACGAGCTCGTTGAGGCGCGACGGGTGTTGCAGGAGATTGGCGCATTCACCGGGCAGTCGAGCCACGGTGCAACCAAGAGCATCTATGGCGCCGACCCCGATGGCAATGAGTTCGAGGTGATGTGGATGCTGCCACGTGAATCCTGGGGTGAGTTCGCCGTAACGGCCCCAATCGAGCGGCTCGACATGGAGGCGGACCTGGAGCGCTGGGCCGGCGTGTCCACCGCGGGCGAACTCGGAGCATCCATTGGGTTCCAATCATGAGCCTCGCGTCTGCGGTGAGCGTGAGCGTCACTCCCGTTGATGCGACCGGACCACTGGTCGTCCTCTTTCACGGACGCGGCTCGGACGAGAAAGAGATCATCGCTCTTGCCCGTTCGTTGCCCGAACAGTTCGAGTACGTCGCACTGCGAGCACCGATAACTGAGGGGACTGGATTTGCGTGGTTCGCGAATCGAGGTATCGGACGACCATTGGCCGAGTCACTCGCCGAGACCATGGAGTGGTTCGACACGTGGCTCGCGAACGTCGCTTCGCCAGAGCGACCGGTCGTCTTGGTGGGATTCAGTGGTGGAGCCGCCTTCGCGGGCGGCCTCGTGCTCGCACGACCCTCGCGGTACTTCGGAGCAGCGATTCTGATGGGAACAATGCCCTTTGACGCCGGTCTCCCGACCAATCCCATGCAACTGCAGGACGTGGCAGTTCTCGTGGTGCACGCCCAGAACGATCAGGTGATCCCGACAGAACTGTTGGAGCGGACTTGGAACTACCTGCACACCGAGTCGGGTGCCAGCGTCACCTCACTCAAGAGTCCTGGTGGTCACGGTATCG
>VFSW01012092.1_pt1 | contig 12080 bp, 11 predicted proteins | sample 5358111 | NCBI WGS metagenome assembly VFSW01 (sample SAMN11554181, study PRJNA540505) | mine drainage metagenome | isolation source: sediment from site ElyBrook_90M | place: USA: Ely Copper Mine, Vershire, VT | collected 2017 | reverse complement strand
CACCCCCCCGCGCCCCCCCCGCCCCCCCGGGGGGGGGGGGGGGCGGCCTCCGCCCCCCCCCCCCCGCGCCTCGTCGGCCAGGCGCAGATCGCCCACGGTGAAAATGCCGGCCGCGTGCGCCGCCGGCAGCGATTTGGGGCCGACGCCGTTCAGCCTCTCGATGGGCAGCGGATCGAGGATTTCCCGCACGCGCTCTGGGTCGATGCAGCACATCCCATCGGGCTTGTTGAGGTCCGAGGCGATCTTCGCCAGCAGCTTGTTGGCCGCGACCCCCACGGAGGCGGTCAGGCCGGTGCGCGCGTGGATGCGCTGACGGATCTGCTGCGCGATCGTCGCGGCGCCGCCGAACAGGCGCGCGCTGCCGGTGACGTCGAGAAAGGCCTCGTCGAGCGACAGACCCTCCACCTGCGTGGTGTATTCGCGGAAGATCTCGAACACCTGCGCGGAGACGTCGCGGTAGCGCGCCATGCGTGGCGGCACGCAGATGGCCTGCGGACAGCGCCGCAGCGCCTCGCGCATGGGCATCGCGGAGTGCACGCCGAAGCGGCGCACCGCGTAGCTGGCGGCCGCCACCACCCCCCGGCTGCCGGCACCGCCCACGATCAGCGGCAAGCCGGCGAGTTCCGGTCGATCCCGCGCCTCGACGGATGCGTAGAAAGCATCCATGTCGACGTGCAGGATGGCGCGCATGGGGGTCAGATCAAATCTTTCACGCCGTCCCGTTCCTCGCACAGTTCGCGGTGGGTGGCGGTCATTTTCTCGCGGCTGAATTCGTTGATTTCGAGGCCCTGCACGATGGCGTACTCGCCATCCTTGCAGGTCACCGGATAGGAGTAGACGACGCCCTCGGGGATGCCGTAGCTGCCATCCGACGCCACCGACATGCTGACCCAATCCCCGCCCGGCGTGCCGCGCACCCAGTCGCGCATGTGGTCGAGCGCCGCGGACGCGGCCGAAGCCGCCGAGGAGGTGCCGCGTGCCTTGATGACCGCCGCGCCCCGCTGCTGCACCGTCGGAATGAAGGTCCCCTTGAACCAGGACTCCTCGACCACGGACAGGGCGGGCCGGCCCGCCACCGTGGCGTGGTGCAGATCCGGATACTGGGTGGCGGAGTGATTGCCCCAGATGATGGGCTTCTTGACCTCGACGAGCGGCACGCCGGCCTTTTCGGTGAGTTGCGCGAGGGCGCGGTTGTGGTCCAGGCGGGTCATCGCCGTGAAGCGCTGCGGCGGCAGCGAGGGCGCGTTGCGGCGGGCGATCAGCGCATTGGTGTTGGCCGGATTGCCGACCACCAGGACGCGCACCTCGCGGCTGGCGTGCCGATCCAAAGCCCGGCCCTGCGCCGAGAATATCTTGGCATTCTCCAGCAGCAGGTCCTTGCGCTCCATGCCCGGCCCGCGCGGTCGCGCGCCCACCAACAGGGCGAAATCGCAGTCCTTGAAGGCGGCCTCGGCGTCATGCTGTGCCGTCACCCGCTGCAGCGTCGGGAAGGCGCAATCGTTTATTTCCATCAGTACGCCCTGCAGTGCGTTAGATGCGGCCGGAATTTCCAACAAATTCAAATTGATGGGCTGATCGGCGCCGAGCATTTGACCGCAGGCCACGCGAAAGGCGAGCGCATAGCCAATATTGCCGGCGGCGCCGGTGATGGTGACGGTGACGGGTTTCTTCATGAACGGCTCCGGGCTCGAAAGGCCGGAATACTAGCCCAAAACCAGACCCACCGGCCCAAATCCCCACCGTCCTCGAAGGCTCTCCGGGGTGAGTGGGCGGATGCAGTACCGGGAATTGGTGCTTGCATTAGATAGTGATGTACATTACTATATCACTACTCCACTACTGTCAGTGGTCCAACCCTTCAGGAGAATCCCATGAACACCTCGCCCGCCTCCCGCCTCTCCGCCCTGTTCCTGTCCCTGGCGATCAACGGCCTGATGATGGGTCTGGTGGCCTACTTGTTCGACGGCCGCCTCCACCAGGCCGTGTCGCTCAGCGCGTCGCTGGCCGGCGCCGTGCTCCCGAGGGTGCTCTGCTAGAGTACTCCGCCACCCGACCCACACAGCCTCAGCCGAGCGGTCATGGATCCTAACTGGAACGACAATCAGCCCATCTATCGCCAATTGCGGGATCGCATGGTGGCGCTGATTCTCGAAGGCGCGCTCAAGGAGGGTGACCCGCTGCCCTCGGTGCGCGCTGTGGCCGCCGACTATCGGTTGAACCCCATCACCGTGCTCAAGAGCTACCAGCAACTGGTGGATGAGCACCTGGTCGAGAAGCGCCGTGGCCGGGGCATGTATGTGAGCGAAGGCGCCCGCGATCTGCTGCTGAAGGGCGAGCGTGACCGCTTCCTCAACGAGGAGTGGCCGCAGATCCTCGCGGTGATCAACCGTCTCGGGCTGTCGGCGCCGGACCTGCTCGCCCGTCCGGCGGCGCTCACCCATCCCGCGCCGCCGTCGCGCCGCGGCCCGTCAGATCCAGAATGAGCCCGTCATGACCGCCCTAATCGAAGCTCGTGAACTGACCAAGAAGTACGGCACGCACACCGCCCTCGACGCGGTGAACTTCAGCGTGCAAAGCGGCCGCATCGTCGGCCTGATCGGTCCGAACGGCGCCGGCAAGACCAGCGCCTTGCGCGCCATACTCGGGCTCACCTCCTATCAAGGCCAACTGCGGGTGCTCGGCCGCGAACCCTTCGCCCACCGCGCCGCCCTCATGCACGAGGCGAGCTTCATCGCCGACGTGGCCGTGCTGCCGGGATGGCTGCGGGTCGATCAGGCGATCGACTTCGTGGCTGGCATCCATCCGCGCTTCCGCCGCGCGCGCGCGCGCGAACTGCTCGCGAGGACGCAGATTGCCGGCAGGCGGCGCATGCGCGAACTGTCCAAGGGGATGAAGACCCAGGTGCACCTGGCGCTCACCATGGCGATCGACGCACGCCTCCTGGTGCTCGATGAACCGACTCTCGGGCTCGACATACTCGCGCGGCGCAGCTTCTACGATGCCCTGGTCAACGATTACATGGATGAGTCGCGCACCATTCTGATCACCACCCACCAGGTCGAGGAGATCGAGAATCTGCTGACCGACCTGCTGTTCATCGATCGGGGGCGCATCGTGCTCGACTGCTCTCTGGAGGATATGGCGCAGCGATTTGCCGCCGTGGCGGTGCCCGCGGAGGGGCTCGCGGCGGCGCGTGCCCTCGGGCCCTTCCATGAGCGGCGCGCCCTGGGCAGAACCCTGTTGTACTACGAGCGACCGGACATGGCCGCACTCGCCGAGCTTGGCGAGGTGCAGCATCCGAGCGTTTCGGACCTGTTCGTCGCCAAGTTGAGCGGGAGCGTCGCATGAACACCCTGATCTGGCTGATTCGGCGCGAGCTCTGGGAGAACCGTGCGGTATGGATCATCCCGGCGGCGCTCGGCGTGGTGCTCACGCTGGCCGCCTTGTTCGGCCGCGTCGAGGTGCCTTCCGCGGCCACCCCGGCCCAGGACCTGGCGCTTGGTGGCTTCGTGTTGTTCGGTTTCGGCGCGGTGTTCTTCCTGGTCATGACCCTCTACAGCACCTGGTATCTGCTCGACTGCCTGTATGCGGACCGCGAGGACCGCAGCGTGCTGTTCTGGAAATCCCTGCCAATCTCCGACGCCGCCACGGTGCTCGCCAAGCTGCTCACCGCCGTGGTGGTGATTCCCCTGGTCTATTTCCTCGCCGCCGATGCCAGCACCTTGCTGCTGGTGTTCATCGTCTCGGTGCGGGCGCATGGCACGCTCGGTGGCGCCCTGTGGCGGCCCGAATTGTGGCTGCAGATGCAGGTGCTCTGGCTCTACCTGATCGCCACCACCGCCCTGTGGTACCTGCCCTTCAGCGGCTGGCTGCTGGTGGTCTCGGCCTGGGCCAAACGCGCGGTGATGCTGTGGTCATTGTTGCCCCCGCTTGCGCTGCTGTTGCTGGAGCGCTGGTTCCTGCATGGGCATTTCATCGCCGATGCGCTGCTCGAGCGTCTGCAGGGCTACTTCCCCCGCGCCTTCCATGGCGAGACGACGTCGGCGGCCTGGAGCACCCTGAGCATCGACGGCGACTCCCTGACCCTGCCGCGCAGCGTGTGGCGCTGGCTCGATCCGCGGGGATTCTTCCTCGCTCCGTCGACCTGGGTGGGGGTGCTGATGGGCGCGGCGCTGATCTACGCCGCCGTGCAGTTGCGCCTGCGCCGCGCCGAGACCTGAGGCGCCGGCGGCGGCCTGCGCCCCCCCGCCGGGGCGCACTTTGGGGTTTGCGGCCGACCCGTGCACAATGCTCGCTGCCAATGGGTTTCCTGCGCAAGGAGTCGTCTCATGTACAAGACCAAGATCGATCTGTCCGAGAAAGTGCGGCGTAACGTCATCGCGGCGCTGAATGACCTGCTCGCCGAGGCCATCGACCTGCAAAGCCAGGTCAAACAGGCCCACTGGAACGTCAAGGGGCCGAATTTCATCGCCCTGCACGAGTTGTTCGACAAGTTGTCCGACATCGTCCTGGAGCAGATCGACGACATCGCCGAGCGCATCACCAGCCTCGGGGGAACCGCCGAAGGCACGGTCGCCGTCGCCGCCAAGCGCAGCAAGCTGAAGAACTATCCGCTGAACATCACCGCCGGCAAGGATCACCTCTATTACTTGTCGACCCAGCTGGCCGCCTACGGCAAGGTCGTGCGCGCCGCCATCGACAGCACGGCGAAGATGGGTGACGCCGACACCGCCGATCTGTTCACCGGCGTCTCGCGCGATGTCGACAAGTACCTGTGGTTCCTCGAGGCGCACCTGCAGGACAAGGCCTGAGCGGCGTCTTCGCGCCCGCGGCGGGCGCCTGCGGCCAGCCGGGGGGCCGCCGGCCGGCTCAGCCGAGCAGATGCGCGAAGTAGCTGTTGCACAGGCGGTTCAGCGGGTCGGTTCGCTGACGCAGCGCGCGGAACAGCCGGGCCCGCTCGCCGAATGCCTTGGCGACGTGTTCGGGCTGCAGGGCGCGTGTCTGATTGAAGGTGGGCACGCCGCCCAGGGCCGAGGCGAAATCGTTGAAATCGATCAGAAACTCATCCCATCCCTGGTCGCCCGTAGAGGACGGCTCGAGAGTGAAGACCGGGCCCCGGTAGCTCACGCTGAACAATGAGTTGCGGTCCTGATGGAGCCGGCTGGCGCCATTGACGACGTTGCAGCGGTAGCGATGTTCCTTGTAGTAGGCCTTGCAGAAGGCGAAATACTCGCCCAGCACCTTGGGGAAGTCCGCCTGCGGAAAGCCCCAGAGACTGTAGGTGGAGCGCGCCTTCCAGGACTGCGCGGGCAGCTCGCGCACCCACTCGTGTGCGTGCATGATCACGCCGCGGGCCGCCCGATCCAGCGTGGCGCGCAACGCCCGTTGCACCCCGCTCACCATGGCGGTGCGCAGGCCCGGTCCGGCGAGCACGCTGCCCACCGTCGAGCCGAATGCCGGCAGCACGTTGCGCATCACCGAGTTGCGGATCTGCCAGATCCCCGAGCGGCTCACGTTCACCGGCTCCTCCAGAGTGCGCCGTTCGACGGTGATGCGGTCCTGAAACGGCGAGATGTGCAGGCGCAATGCCCCCGGCGCCGCCACGATCTGCGTGAAGCGCGCGGCGAACTCCCGCAAGGTGAGCGCCTGGTAGTCGATCTTCACCGGCGTCAGCGGCCGCACCCGCAACACCACCTCGTGCACCGCCCCGAGCAGGCCGAAGCTCGAACGCAGGACGCGCATCAAATCCGCCGCGCCTCCATCGACGGTGAGTTGCCGGCCCTGCGGAGTGATCAGCTTGATCTCCGACACCAGCGAGGCCATCTGCGCCTCGCCCGCCGCGTATGAGGGCTGCGGCAGGGTGGTCACGGCCAACGCGCCCAGCGAGATGTTGCCGATCTCGGGGGTGAGGGGCAGCTCGAGTCCGCGCTCCGCAAGGGCACGCACCAGGGTGCCTACCCGCACGCCGGCTTGGGCACGCACCTCCTCGTCGCCGAATTCCAGGATCTTGCTGAGCGCGCCGGTGTCGACCGTGGTGCCGCCATCGCCGCCCACGCACCGGGTTTGCGAATAATCGGCACCGACCATGCGGATGGGCGCCGGAAAATCCTTGGTGCGTTGCAGAATGGCCGGGATGTCCTCCATGCGCTTGGCGCGTAACATCAGCCGCGGACGACGATAGACGCCGGAGGCATCGGCACCGGCCGGGCGGTTCACTTTGAGCACCATAGGCATACACCCCATTTCTGTAGAGTATTCGGACCGCGGCCGTCCTGGGGGTGCAAAACCGCAGCGGCGCCATTGACGTGCACCGCGCTGGCGACCCCGCTATCGTCGAACCCTCATCGAGGGCTCCTTAGACCGGAGGTTTTGCGTCACCGCCTTTCGGCGGGTTTGCCCTTGTGAACAGCGCCATTACTATGCGAGCGCGGCGCGCCGCTGTAAAGAGCTATTTAACCCATGAGCAGCAGGGTCTCGGCATGCTCCACCGCCTCCGGGCTGCCGCACACCACCACCACGTCGCCTTCCTTGAAAACCGTGTCGGAACCCGGGTCGCGGCCGACGATGCCGTCCCGCCGCACCGCACTCACGGTGACCTGCGAGCCGCGGGCCGCCAAGTCCGCCACCCGCCGGCCCACCGCCCAGGCCTGCGGCGGCAGAATGACGCTGTGCAACTCCTCGCGGATCGCCGGACCGTCATCCAGGGCTTCGGTGGTCTGCCCGCGGAAATAGGCGCGCAACAAGCGGTAGCGTCCGGTACGCACTTCATTGATGGTGCGCACCACCCGGGCCACCGGCAGCTTCAGCAGCAGCAGCAGATGCGACAGCAGCATGAGGCTCGCCTCGAAGGTCTCCGGCACGACCTCGGTCGCGCCGGCATGCTGCAATTCCTCCAGCTTGGCATCGTCCTGGGTGCGCACCAGGACCGGCACATCGCGCCGCAACTCGCGCACCGAGCGTACGATGCGCAGCGCCAGCTCCGGATTGGCGAAGGTGATGACGACGCAACTCGCCCGCTGCAGACCGACGCTTTCCAGCACCTTGATTTGTCCCGCGTCGCCGTAGATCACCGGGTCGCCCGCCTGTCTTCCGGCACGGATGCGATGCGGATCGACATCGAGCGCCATGTACTCGAATCCCGTCTTCTCCAGCACCCGCGCGATGTTCTGGCCGACGCGTCCGAAGCCGCAGATGACCACGTGATCGCGACCGGCCACCGCCAGGGTCGCCTGCGTCTCGCGCAGCGCAGCGGATAGCGGTGGTCCCGATTCACGCAGCAGCAGGCGGGTGATGAGTCGATTGTGACGGATCAACACCGGCGACAGCACCATGCTCAGCACCGTGGCGGCCAGCAGCGGCTGCAGCACCGCAACCTCGGGCAGGCCGCGGCGCAAGGCGAGCGTCAACAGCGCGAAGCCGAATTCCCCGCCCTGCGCCACCACCACGCCGGTGCGCAGGGACTTGAACCAGCTGCGCGCCGCCGGCTTGGCCACCAGCGCGACGATGCCGGTCTTGAGCACCTGCATGCCGAGCAACATCCCCAGCACCGTCGGCCAGTTGCGCAGCAACAGCCGCACATCGAGCAGCATGCCGACGGTGATGAAGAACAGGCCGAGCAGCACCTCCCGATAGGAGCGGATCGAGGCCTCGATCTGGTGGCGAAATTCGGTTTCCGCCAGCATCATGCCGGCGAGAAATGCGCCCAGCGCCAGCGACAGGCCGGCCGCATGCGTGGCCCACGCGGAGGCGAGCACCGCGAGCAGCACGGCCAGGGAGAACAATTCCGCCGAGCGCACTTCCGCCAGCGCCAGGAACAACGGCCGCAGCAGCCACCGGCCGGTGGCCAGCACCACCAACAGGGCAAACACGGCCACGGCGACCGCCGCCGCGATCTGTGCCGGCCCCGGCGGCGGTCCGCCGCCGCTGATCGCCGACAGCAGCGCCAGAAATAGCGGGAAACTCAGGTCCTGAAACAGACAGATGGCCACCGCGAGGCGCCCATGGGTGCGATTGTTCTCGGACTGCTCGGTCAATTGCGCGATGATGATGGCGGTGGAGGACATCGCCACCGCGCCGCCGATGACGATGGCCAGGTCGGTTGGCAGGCGAAACGCGCCGACCGCGATCCCGGCCACCGCCCCACAGGTGAGCAGCACCTGCGCACCGCCGACGCCCAGCACCTCCCAGCGCATGGCCACCAGCCGCGGCAGGGAGAACTCCAGCCCCAGCGTGAACACCAGGAAAACCACCCCGAAGTCCGCCAGCAACTGGGTGGTATCGTTGTCCGCCGCGAGCGCGAGCGCATGCGGGCCGAGCAGCATGCCGACCACCAGATAGCCGAGGATGGCCGGCAGCCGCAGCTTGCGCACCCCGGCGACCACGCACACGGAGGCCGCGAGCAGGATCAGGATCTGCAGCAGGGGGTCGTTGCGGTGCATTCTGCTAGCATAGCGTCATGAACCCCATCGCGATCGATGTCGAGGCCGGCAAGACGTATTGGTGGTGCCGCTGCGGCGCCAGCAAGACACAGCCCTTTTGTGATGGCTCACACAAGGGCAGCGGGACGTCGCCGTTGAAATATACCGCCGCAGAGACCCGCCAGGTATGGTTTTGCTGCTGCAAGCGCACGGCCTCGGCGCCGCTCTGCGATGGCAGCCACAAGGCCGCGGCCCCGCCCGATACCGGCTGATTGAGGTGGCCGGCGCCGCGCTCTCGCTGTCGCAGGAGAACGGCCATTGGTCGCTGCGCCTGAGCGGCGACTGGTCCTTGCGCGGACTGCCGGCCGTCGAGGCGGGACTCGCCGCGCTGCCGGCTCTGGCCGGGCCGCTGATCTGCGATTGGTCGCAGGCGCAATCACCCGCGCTCGCCGCCTGCTGGGCCTTGCTCGAGGGCGTCGAGCGCCGTGCGCCGGCGGCCATCGAAGTGCGCCACATCGGCAACCCGCCGCGCGCCCTGACCCTGCTGACGGCGCTGCGGGGCGCCGGCCAGGGCGCGGCTGCCGCCGCGCCCGTGGCGGCGCGGCCCGGCCCGCTGGGCAGAATCGGACGATTTGCGGTGGCCCAGGGCGCCGCGCTCGGCGCCGCCGCCGAGTTCCTTGGCCGCATCGCCGCCGTGCTCGCTCAGGCGTTCACCCGGCCGCGGGTGCTGCGGCTCTCCGCGGTGATGCACCACCTGCAGCAGGCCGGTGTCGCCGCGCTGCCCATCGTCGCGCTGATCGCCTTCCTCATCAGCGTGATCATCGCCTACCTCGGTGCGCAACAGCTCGCGCGCTTCGGCGCCGAGGTGTTCGTCGTCGACCTAGTGGCCATCTCGGTGCTGCGCGAAATGGGGGTGCTGCTCACCGCCATGATCATCGCCGGCCGTTCCGGCAGCGCCTTCGCGGCGGAGATCGGTGCCATGCGCCTCAACGAGGAGTCCGACGCCCTGCGCGCCATGGGACTGAATCCAGTCGAGCTGCTGGTGGTGCCGCGCATGCTCGCGCTGATGCTGGCATTGCCCGCGCTGACGGTGGTTGCCGACGCCATGGGGCTGGCCGGCGGCGCGCTGCTCTGCGCCACCACGCTGCACATACCGCCGCCCGAATTCATCGGCCGGCTGCGCGAGGCGCTCGCGCCCACCACCGTCTGGGCCGGCTTGGTCAAGGCGCCGGTGTTCGCCGCGTTGATCGCCGGCATGAGCACCTATTGCGGCATGCAGGTGCGCGGGTCCGCACGCGAGCTTGGGCGCCAGACCACGCTCGCGGTGGTGCGCTCCATATTCCTGGTGATCCTCGCCGATGCGCTTTTCGCGGTGTACTTCGACCGGATCGATTTCTAGATGACCGCAACGACGTCGGACACCATGGTGCGGGTTCGCGGTCTGCGCAACTGCTTCGGCGCCCAGGTGGTGCATGACGGGCTCGATCTCGAGGTGCAGGCGGGCGAGATCTTCGGCATCGTCGGCGGGTCGGGCAGCGGCAAGACGGTGTTGCTGCACTCCCTGCTCGGGCTGCACCGCCCCGACGCCGGCACCATCGAGCTGGCCGGCCGCGACCTGGCGCGTCTGTCGCGCGCCGAGCGCTGCGAATTCGCGCGTAATTTCGGCGTCACCTTTCAAAACGGCGCGCTGATCAGCTCCCTGACGGTGGCGCAGAACGTGCTGCTGCCGCTGCGCGAGCACCTGCGACTGCCGGAAGCGGTGCTGGAGCCGGCGGTGCAACTGAGCCTCGCATTGGCGGGCATGACGGCGGAGTCGGCCGAAAAATTCCCGGCGCAACTCTCCGGCGGCATGGTCAAGCGCGCCGCGCTCGCCCGGGCGCTAGCCCTCGAACCGCGGCTGCTGCTGCTCGATGAACCCACCGCGGGCCTCGATCCGATTTCCGCCGCGGCGTTCGATCAGCTACTGTTGGGACTGCATGCCCAGTTGCGCCTCACCGTCGTCATGATCACCCACGATCTCGACAGCCTGTTCGCCACCTGCGGGCGGGTCGGGGTGTTGGTCGACGGGCGGCTGATCAGCGACACCCTCGAAGGCATTTTGCACAACTCCAATCCCTGGATTCAGTCCTTTTTCCACGGCGCGCGCGCGCGCGCCGCGCGCCAGGATCCCCACGGCCAGGATCCCCACGGCCAGGATGCGCATGGCCAGGATGCGCATGGATAGAGACGCCAATTACGTGGCGGTGGGCGCCTTCGTGCTGCTGGTCATGGCGTTGTGCGCCGTGTTCGCCTACTGGTACACCGGGCAGCAGGACCCGCATCACTATCAGCGCTATGAGATCAACTTCCAGGGCACGGTGAACGGGCTGAGCGTCGGCAGCCCGGTGCGCTATCTCGGCGTCGATGTCGGCAAGGTGGCCCGCATCACGCTCGACCGCAACCAGCCCAACTTGGTGCTGGTGCTGGCCGACATCGACACCTCCGCGCCGATCGGCGGCCGCACGCGGGCCTCGCTGAGCCTGCAGGGCATCACCGGGCTGCTGTATGTCGACCTGGAGCAGGACCCCAAGGCGGCCGTGGACGCGCCGCCGCCGGCGGGTCGCCAGTATCCGGTGATCGTGGCGGTGCCCTCCGACTTCGATGTGCTGGTCGCCAGCCTGCCGGCCCTCGCCACCCGCGCGCTGGAGATGGTGGATCATGTCAACGCCATGCTGAGCGACACGAATGTGCGTGCCTTCACCGCGACCTTGCAGAACGCACAGCGAGCCACCGAGCGGCTGACGCAGGCCATGCACGAGATGCCCGCCCTGGTCGCCGACATGCGCCGCACGGTGCGCGAGACCGAGGCCGCGGTCAGCGAATTGCGCGCCGTCGAAGGCCGCGCGGCCCCCGCGATAGCGGACACCCTGCGGAATCTGCGGCGGGTCTCCGTGAGCCTGGCCGACGCCGCCCGGCGTCTGGATGGCTTCGTGGCCGCCAACGAACCGGCGTTGTCGCAGTTCTCGCAGCAGGGGCTGCCGCAACTCGAACGTCTATTGCAGGAGAGTCGCGACGCGGTGCGCGATTTCCGCGACCTGTCGCGCTCGCTCGAACACAACCCATCGCAGCTGCTGTACGAGACCCCGCGGCGCGGCGTGGCGGTGGACAAGTGAAGCGCGCGCTGCTGCTCTGTCTTTGCAGCGCGCTGTCCGGCTGCACCGGCTCGCTGTTCCAGACCCGCCTGGCGCCGCCGACGGTGTATCTGCTCGCCGCCGGCGCCGCCTCCACGCCGCCGTCGCGGCCCCTGCCGGTCGACCTGGCGGTGTTCAAGCCGCGGGTACGCGCAGGGTTGGATGGCGACCGCATCGCCATCCTCTACCCTGATCGGCGCCTGGACTTCTTCGCCGGCGCAAGCTGGAGCGGGCCGCTCGATCAGGTGGTGGAGGATCTGGCGGTGGCCACCCTGCGGCGGCGTGGCGCATTGCGCAGCGTCAGCGCCGACGCGTCGGCATTCACCGCGGGCTATTGGCTGGAAATCGAGGTGACCGATTTCCAGGCCGAGTATGCGGCGCCCGCGCAGCCGCCCACGGTGTCCGTGGGCTTGCGCGCCCGCGTGGGGGCGACCGCCGGCCCGCGCGGGCTCGGCGAGTTGTCGGGCCGCGCCCCGGCGACGGCGGCGGGGGG
>VFSW01012091.1_pt1 | contig 12081 bp, 15 predicted proteins | sample 5358111 | NCBI WGS metagenome assembly VFSW01 (sample SAMN11554181, study PRJNA540505) | mine drainage metagenome | isolation source: sediment from site ElyBrook_90M | place: USA: Ely Copper Mine, Vershire, VT | collected 2017 | reverse complement strand
TCTGCATGGTTCTGTCCCTGGAAGCCCCCGGCTTTAGCCGTGGGGTGGTTTACCGTTTCGTCCATCGTTCCTCCCGTGTTTTGCCCCCCATTATCCACCGCCGACCCTCGCAGTGCAACCCCCTGCACGGCCTGGACTCGAGCCTAGATTGAGGTTTGAATAGCCGTAATGTTTTCGGTAAAGCTGTTGATAAGCTGCAACGTGCCCCTGTATCCGGCTATATAGGGAGCTACCATTGAAAGCATGATTTCGGTGTTGTAAAAACCTGGGTCGTTCCCCTCCCGAAGCTTCATGGTTTGACTATATTGTAAACTATATTGTTGATTATATCCCATGAGTCCCCAGTTTCTCATTCCAAGACTTAGTGTAGCCATACAAAGTTGCGTATAAAACTCGCGGGTTCCAAAGTCCTGGCTGAAAATATTGATGGTGTAAATATAGCGGGCAAAAACTTTGTACGAATAAAAACCATCATCTTGTTGAACATCCACATCGCGCCCGATGAATTGGAACTCTTGTTGGAACAGGTCGTTGTTGATGGATATAATTGGCAATTGTGGGAATCCTGTTAGGGGAAGGGCATTGACCACCGTGGCGACGGGAGTATTGCTCGAGGGGCGGGGAGCGGATTCAACCGCCCCGGTAAGCATTTTAGCCAGCGTCGTGCCAATAATGTCCTGGTAGGGAGATAGGGTGTAGGCGGGAGTAATCGGCCCCACGCTCGCGGAACCATCAATATCCGTCAAAGTATAGGTATAGCCCACCCCGGCTTGTAGGGGGCTATTTAGTTGGTCGCCGGTATCAAAATAGGCGGGGAAAAATGCGGCTGGCCCGCTGAACAGCGTGTAGGGGGTTGAACCGGGAAGGTTGTCCAGACGGGTCAAAGAAATATTGCCCGCCTGGTTGGCGGTAATAAAAATCATGAAAGCCCCACCAGAAGGAAATGGACGAATAGTAAGCGCTGGCATTTTCTAACCTTGCACCGGAAGATGATAACGGTTGAGCATTATTCGGGCTAAGCCCAGCAGAACATAAAAACCTTCGCTGTCGTAAATAGCCAAATCCATCAAGATGTCCATTTCGACCAGAGGAATGCCATAATCCCCGCGCAGTATGCCAGGAACTGTCTGGCCCCCTATTACCTCCTCCACCTCTCCCATACACCACTCGACATCCATTTAGACCCCCTCCCCACCATATTGTGCGCGATACAGCTCTGATAGGATTTGAGCAGGACGGTAGGGCACAAACGCCGGTATTCTCCAGCGCTCCCCGCCAAACACCCCCTTACTATAATCGGCGGAAGGTGAAAATGGATGAATCTTTTTTAATCCTGAATGATTGTCGCTTACAGTACGGATTGTTTTCATGCTTTCGGGAGTAATCTCGAGCGGTTTGGCCCAAATACGAATACCAGCATTCATTACCCCGCTTATACTCGCGGGAACACCCGATAAAAATCTACCAGCAGCGGGGGTGTTGCTGTTGGTAATTACTACCCGGCGATAGCGATTGCCGCTTTTGCTTATTTTGGTCTTGGGGCTCGAGAGTAGCTTTTCGCGCATATCATAGGCGGGTCTTCCCTGCTCTATGCTCTGACCCTGAGGAGCTGCGCCATAATCGGCGTAGATTTCGTATTCAATAACCCCCCCATTGCGGTGCATGGGACTCACGGTAATGCTGCTGGCATATTTGCCGCTGGGGTTAGCCAGTTTGCGCCCACCCACCTCTCCCTCGCCGGTTGCAAAAGCTAACCAGTGTTCATAAATGGTTATGGCGGCCTGGGTAAGTGCCTTTTCGTCTAAATTGGTGTGGATAACATAATCCGGCATAACACCCCTTCCGCTAGATGGTTCGGGCATCGCGCAACCACTGGTCCAAGGCTTTGAGACGAAGGCGGCGGGGATAGTTGGCCGGTGCTGTTTCGCCCGCTACAACACCGCGAATGTGGGGCAGACCGCCGGGCGAACCAAAGGCTACATAGGTGGGGCTCGAGCGATAGCTGACGATGAAAGGCTCGTTAGCGGGATACTGTGAGCCCAGGGTTATTTTTCCGTTGACCACCGAATAGTTGGCGGGGGGTAGGGTTGTGGTCAAATGATTGCGGGCATCATAAACCTGAACCGTGTCTATAACCGCGTTAGCAATTTGTGGCAAATAACGGGTCTGGTCGCTGGCGTTGCGCACAGTAACCTCGAGGCGAATTGTGGCATCAATCTGAGTAAAAGTGTCATACTCCCCGGCAAACGCCCACACATTGCTGGTCTGGGGGGTATAGGGAATCACCAGCAACGGTTCAGCAAGAATATGCTCACCATAGTTGGGGTCAACCTCAAAGCCCGGTTCGCGCAAATTGACGTTTCCGGCCCCGGTAAAATTCATTCCCAAAACGAACGGCCCCAAGGCGGCATCCCAATACCGCCCGAAGCCCTTGCAGGTATTGCAGTTGATATCGGGAGTGCCGGTTGCAACCACGCAAGCGCAGCGATGGCTTTTCCGCCAGGTAACGCGATTGCCCACAAAAGCAATCAGGTCATTGAAATCGTCGGGGGGAAAATCAGGAAGACCACCGAATACAGACATTGTCGCCCCCTAAATAAACTCCATTATTGGGCCACCCACCAGGTCTTCAGCCTTCTGCTCGAGGGTTCGCGCAGTGGCCCTGAACTCTTGAATCAAACCATAATATGGCCCCTTTTCGCTGTAACCTACCGCCCGGCGCATACCGTCAACGGTAACGTCCAGGGTTTTGAACCCCTTGCTGATACTGCCCTGGGCTATCCCCAAAGCCATAATTACGGTTTTGTAAATCACCAGCTGTTTCAAAAAACTGTATTGTCCCGATATCTCCCCATCGGTAAAACCGGCCACATATTGAAAGCGCAGCGCACCCGGAATGCTTTGACCGGGGCCAAGAACCGCAATCATATTAGAAAAAAGCGGCAATAGCTGTATGTTGGTGCTTGGAACGGTGCGTACCAATCCGGTGGGTTTATCGAGGATTTCATCAAACCAGGGCAGTGGGATTTGTGAAACCATATTGAGCAAGGGGTATACCAGGAAAAAACTCTCTATGCGCTGAATTGGGCGATAACGCAATTGCATTGCCCCCCACGAACCGCCCCACCAGCGGTCATAAACAAAATCATAGCCAGCATCGGCCACGTCATAATCTACCCCCAGGGTCTGAGGAATATTGTTGACTATGGTTCCAACCACACCAAAGTTGTGTAGAATCGCCGGGGCCGCTACCCGCGTAGGACACAGGAACATCCCCAGGGTAGTTTCAATCTCGTCTTCGGCGCTACGAATCAAACTGAGCAACAAAGCATTGCTCATTGGGGTGGGCGTAGCGGAGTTGTATACCAAATTTACCCCAGCAACATTCGCAATATCGGCTGGGGCTACTCCGCTTTTGGTCTGTTTGGGAATATTGTTGGAGTCGTTGCCAAAAGACACCGGCAAACCAGAACTCCACGTCCACAAAGCTGGGGTCAAAGACATTATCGCGCCCCTTTATGTTTTTCTGACGGCTTTGTTTTGCCTCGAGCGGTTTTGTTGACTAAAGAGGCTGCAACCTTGGCCCTGGGAGCGCTCGACGACAGAGCTGGCGTTTGGGAAACAAGACCCCCCGGTTCATTTCCCGCTGCTTTTTTTGTCGGAGACTTGTCGGGGAACACGTTATTCCCCTCCCTCATCTCTGGAATCTGGGACTCTACAGGAGTGGGGTCGAACTCAACCGGGGCCGAGGGAGCCATGGAAAACGCGCTTTCTACAGCAATCGTTTCCGCATAATCATCCCTGAAAACGTTGGGGACACTGGACACAAGTTCACTTTCGTACCAGTATTGCAAGCGGGTAAACCGTATGCCTGCTGCGTCAAACGCGAGGCGTGCCGAACCCGCTTTGTCCCACTCTCGAGCCAGGGGGTGATGATGGTGGAGTCGAATTAGAAAGCGCATGAATCTATTATAGCAAATTTTGTTGCAGAAGTTTCCGGCCTTGTCCAGAAACGCTCAAAGGGTTGGAAAACGGCAAACGCTATACTCTAAGTAGGAGTTTAATCTATGCCCGATGATTTGATTCTCGACACCACCGCTTCGGCTCCCCCCCAGCCAGAAGAGTCGCAAAGCGCCCCAGTAGACGCTTCGTACCAACGGGCTCCGCTATTGTCTTTCGAGGCGTATTTGCAAACTAAGGTTGATACCGACGGCTACAATTTGGCCTACGCTTTGAAAAACGGGTACGCTTTTCGACAATACACCGTCGCCGAATGGGAAAGGTTGCGGCTTGAAACGGCAAGTGCGAGCCCCATTTTTCCTAAAAACGTAGCCGAATAATGGAGGATAATCATGCCCGACAATAATTACACCTATCAGGGTCAAGTGCTGGTTATACCGGATGTTTATGTTGCTGATAATGTTCGAGCAACCGCTCCGGTTACGGGCAATACCCAGCTTCCTCTAGCCTTTATCGCCTATGGATTTGGTGGTGTTCCGGCCTCTTTGGTAGTTGGCCCGACCCCCACTGTCACCGGCGTACCGGGCTATACGGTTGCAACCGACAGTGCGTCTTTGCGACGGGCGTTGCGCGGAGCACCGGCAAAAGGTTTTGCCCAGTTTATTTTCAACCCTACCAGTGAAGCCGCTTTGAACGGTGCACAGACCGTTTACTACATCAACGCCTCGGGTAATACCCAAAGCACCGCAACCGTGGTTGGGGGCGGCGCTACGCCCACCAATATCTTCACTCTAACCAGCGTGGACTATGGTACACCAAGCAACTCTTTACAATACAAGGTTGAACCGGGAACGGTAGCCGGTGTAAAGATGACCATCCTGGACGGGAATACCGTAAGTGGGAATGGCGGCAGCTCTGCGATTGGCGACAACCTGGGAGTGCCCCTGACCCTGTTCTATACCGGAGCAGCCGCGAGCCCCACTTACACCATAACCCAAACCGGAACCGGGGTTAGCGCGGTAGCTACCGCGTTTACTTTCACCTCGAGCGTTGCTGGAGAAAGTTTTACTCTTGACCTTACCGCCAGCAATTTGCAAACCGTCAGCCAGCTTGCTGCCTATCTTAATGGTAGGGGATATTTACAGGCTACGGTGGTTGGAGATGGTTCGCTAGCCACGAGCGCCCTTGACGCAGCTTCCATTATTGCCGTGTCCAAGGCCGCGACCACCAACACCCCGACCAATATCACGGCTACGCTGGGCGCGATAGCATGGTTTGTCAAGAAATATGCCTCGGCGTTCTGTACCGCCGTTCAGCTTGTCGCCAGCACCCCAGCGGTTGCGCCCAGCACTACCAACGGCTTCGTCTTGTTTTCTGGGGCTACCAGCGTTCCACCCACCAACCAGAACTACGCCGATGCTTTGACCCTGGCCCTTTCCCTGAACGTGGGAACGGTGTTTGTGGACAACAACTCCTCCTCCATCCAGGCTCTTTTGGCCGCCCACCTGAATACCGCGAACCAGGTGGTATACGGGAAATTCCGCATGGGGGCTACGGGTAGCGCCCTTGCCGAAACCGATACCACCGCGATTTATAATGCTCGAGCAATAAACAGCAATTACTGCGTTTATGCCTATCCGGGCGTTCAAAGAATTGATGTGGATACCGGGGTCAACACCACTTACAGCGGCCTTTATAGCGCGGCTGCGGTTGCTGGGATGATGAGCGGAAGCGTCCCCGAAGAGCCGTTGATGATGAAACACATCAACGGAACCGGAATGGAAAAAAACATTGTCGCCGTGTCCCAGATTGATGCTCTACAAAAGGGCGGCGTAATGGTTTTACGTTCTGACCCCTACACCAACACTCCTCAAATTGTCAGCGATTTGACCACATGGCAAAACGACAATAACCCCTCAAATGTTTATGTTCAGGCCATGCGGTGTCGTCAAACCCTATGGCGGTCTTTCCAAATCGGGCTCAAGCCCTTTGTGGGAACAATTGCCTCTCCCCAAACCCTGGGCCTGGTGCGCTCGACTGTAATTACCATTCTCAACGGCTTGCTCAATCAGGGGCGAGGAGGAATTCTAGCATCGTGGGATGTAGATAGTTTGAAAATAAGCTACGATAGCACCGTAGGGGTTGCCAACATTACGGTTTCTGTAAGCTTCGTAGGTGTTTTCAAGTTTATCCTACCGTATGTATACGTTCTTCCCCTAAAGCTGAATGCTTGACAATTAGGAGGTGATGACAATGGCCGGAAGTTTCAATGCCCAAACCAACAACTACAACGTTCTAAACGCCAACAACGTATCCATTTATATCGGAACGGTGGTAGTGGCCTTTGGCTCGAGCGTAACCGTACAAACCCCCTTTGGGGCCAGGGGATTGTTCGCTATTGGTTCGATGCTGCCACAAGAAATCCAACAGCTTCAATCCCAACCCGCTCTGACGCTTGACAGCATGGTGTTTACCGACGCGGGGTTGCTGGCTCTTGGCTATCCAAGCAATTTGTTGGCGGTTCTATCCAACAACAAATTCAAAATCAGCGTGCTTAACAATGCCGGAATCCTGCTATTCAATTACATTGATTGCGTGGCCGATAGCAACACCTTTCAAATTGCCCAGAATTCTCCGGTGGTTGAAAACGTAACCTTCCTGGCAAGGGACGTGGTAGACCAATTCGGTCTTAGCTTGATACAACCCGGTTCTGCGCAAAACAATGCTAGAAGCAACAGGCCCGTGGTCTAGCACCAATCAAAACAAACTCCCAGGTTGATTCCTGGGAGCTTGTTTTGTGCCGCTTCGCTGGTTTACTGCACGGAGCGGCAAATGGTCAACCAGGCATAATCGTAGCCGCCATCCTCGAGCATTCCGGCTACGCCATAAATGGTGGGGTCGGTTGGATTAGGGTCAAAAATCCCAACCCAACCGGAACCCATCAGGCCACCGCCCAAAAATTTCCAATGCCTCGAGTCCACCAAAGGTTTCAAAAAGCCCAGGGCCGCCGCGTATTGTTGTCCCCCCGGCATGCTTTCGATTTTGTACACGGTCTGGGGGTCGCAAATCAGCTTAACGCCCTTGTCCGCCGCCGCCCGCAAAAGGGTTTGCAACAAAGCCTGGGTTTGAGGGGTTTCCTCAACTCGAGTAACCCCGCTTGGCAAGGGCTGTGCGGGCTGGGCTTCGGAAAACGTTGTCCCCAAGAAGCAAAGGGTTAGAATGGATAACAGGAAGTTACGCATACACCATTTTAGCTTTTGCGGCCAGGCAACCCCACACCCTATTGTTTGAAATGTTCCGAAGCAACTTGCTTCGGCATACTATAATTGGGCCATAGTGAGCTGGTGGCAAGAAGTTGCTCGAGGCCGGGGAAGGGGTAGGGCAGTGGCATCAGGCTGGGTGTAGCCACGATGCTATTGTAATGCGCCAGCCCAACCCGCTCTCCCCTGGGGTCGTGCTTCAAATAATAGGCGTGTTTCTTAACGATGTCGTCTTTGTGGGCATAACCCAGGTGCAATATGTTCAACATATTGAGTGGAACCATTGACATGCCCTGTTCGTTGAGTCGTCCCCCGTGTAGAGGAGAAGAATTCCAGGTGTATTCTGCCTGGGGATTGACCCGCATCATAAGGGGTTGGTGACTGTAAGAAGAGTTCCAATATCCGTCCACCCGCACCGTGTGGGGGGCGTAAAAGGCGTGATACCAGGTTCCCCCAATTACCTCGAGCTGGCTATTATAAATATCCTCGAGAACCTCTATGCTTCGGGGAAACAATAGTTCATCGGCATCCAAAACCATAATAAAGCGGGGGCGGAAAAATTCGCTTGCCGCCTCCCACGCAAGGTAACGGATTTGTTGCTCGTGGAACGGGTAGGGATAACGAATAACCCTGGCTCCCATTTTTATTGCCAGTTCCGGGGTGTCATCCTCGCTGTCATTATCCACTATCAGAATATTGTTTCCCGCATATTCCTTAGCTTGAGTCAATACCGCCTCGAGATAACGCCCGCTTTCGTTCCTGACCATCATGGCTACGGCTAGATTGGTTTGCATGTTCCTCCCCTGGTTTGTTCCTTGCGAACGAATAAGCGGGTTTCGTTGGTGAAACCTGCGTCGTCTTGAATCTCTTGAACCTTGCCGCAAATATAACCAAGATTTGCCATGTATTCGTTGACCTCCAAAGCGTCGTACCGATTTAAGAAATACCCCTCGGGATTCCAATCCTTCAGCGCGCCTCCCCCTTCGCGCCATGGGATGAAGATGCCCAAAAGGATGAACTTGGGGGATAGTGCCGCGAGGTGTCGAAGCAGGGCGTGGGATTCGAGGTGCTCGAGCACGTCCTTCATGACAATCAAGTCGTAGATTTTGGGTTCAAACTCTTTGTCCAGGTCGCGCAGATTTAGTAGTTTTGCCGCAAATCCGCGCCGCTTGCATTCGACAATTGCGTGGGGGTTAGAGTCTATACCCAAATACATGCCGTTGTATCCTGCGGCTGCCAGATATTCGGCCATGCGCCCGAAATTGCACCCCACATCAAGGACTCGAGCAATTTGTCCATTGAGCCCGGTTACGGTTTCTGCCAGATTTTTGTATACCGCAGCCTGATGGGTATAGTCCAAACCCATCAGATTCTCTCCCCGGCGAATCCAAAAATCTTCGGGTGCTATCATGGGCGCAGTCTAACGGAATCAGCCGGATTTTGCAATATCGTATAGATGTGGCCCCTCAAAAACGCGGGGGTGTTTCTCAACCCATTCGCCGTGGCGTTCTTGAAGCAAGCGCCGCCCCTTTTCCAGGGACTCGAGTTTATATTGTGCATCCTCGGCGCTTTTTCCGCCATAATGCACCACATGGCTTTGTCCTACCCACAACACCCGCTTGCCGCTGCGCCAGACTTTGAGAGCGAGGTCGTCATCCTCACAATAAAAGGGAAAATCGGAAGTCATTCCCCCCAGGCCCTCGAACACCTCTTGTCTGAGCATCATCATTGAGCCCTGAACCATTGGAACTTCGCAAGAACGCCGCCACCGGGGGCCATCGGGTAGCAACCAATCTTTCATCAAATAATTTACATATGGCCCGGTTGTGGGTGGAGAGGTCAAGCGCCCGTTTCCGTCGGTCATGCGTGGGCCCACCAATCCAACCGTGGGGTCTTGCAGTGCTTCGATAAGGGGAACATCCCAATCGGGGGTATCAAAATACAGGTCGTCATTGCATAGGGCCAAATAATCGCAATTCAACAAAAAACCCGCCCCCGCGTTAAGGGCCGAAGCATAACCCAAAGATTCCAGGGGACGCAATACCCGCTCTTCGGGAAAAACCTGTGGGGGTTTATTGTCTCGAGTGGGATTGTCAACAATCACGATTTCCAGGGAGGTATGCGCCGTGGCTCGAGCACTTCTGGCAGCCTCTCGCGCCCCCGGATTTCCATAAGCCACAAATACCATTCCAAGCCTCAACATGGTGCTCCTCGCTGGTTTTCTACCCTACTTATCTACCAATGCCGTCTTGCTGGCAACGCCCGTATCCATGAGAACCACGGGAACCCCCGTGACACCACCGCCCGTCGTGACACCGCCATGGGTGTGTGTATTAAAAAGGTTTTTCAATTCGTTAAAAAGCACCAGGGGGTCTGCGACGGTGGTACTACCGCTTTGAGAAATTTGAAGGGTTTGACCGGCTTTGACTATCAAGATAATATTTCCGTTTTCGTCCATCTGAATCTCGCTGCCGGTATGGTGGTGTATCCGAATTGGCCCCGACACTGCGGTGGGGTCATCGCTAGCAGTCAGGGGGGTTTGTTGGCGGGTTTGAGAACTGTCTACGGTATGTTTATGCAAGACCGGGGGACTGGAAGCTCCGATGAGGATATAGGTTCCATCGGGACGGTAATGATAAATGCTTCCATTCTCGGCCTGATAGGTGCGCACCCCGCTAAAATGGGCATCATATTGCTCAAAGGGACTGCTTCCATCAATCGCATCTACCAGGGCTGGTACGTAACAGCCCAAAAAAAACGGATTGATGTCGTACCCCCCCACAAATCCAATGACCCCCCATGAACCTATTTGGGGCAAGGCGTTGTAGTGGGCCTGAATGCCGTTGACCTGAGGCATCAAAACCGGAACCGAGGCTCCCAGGCGTTGCCCGTTGATTTCAACATAAACCCGGTGACGGTCTGCGTCATGCCCTACAACCTGTCCGCTTTGCAACCACTTGGCATCCATTGTGACCTCCGATACATTTAGCATACGATATACTGACAGTACATCGTATGCTATTGTCCCTTCCAACCGGGAAGACTAAAAGCCTTGGGTAGATATTGCAGGGTCAGCGTGAGCGGGGTACTGCTTTGCTGGGGGCCTATCCAAACCAGGCCCGCTCCTTTGTTTTGTGGGAAAAACTCTATATGTTTGCCGTCAATGATTCGGGCCCGGTGTTGAAGAACTGCGGCAAGCAAAGAGGGGTTGTCGTATACGCTTTGGGGCAACCCTCGAGATAGGGTGAGGGTGGTGGAGGCTTCCCCGATGCTGTACGAGTGTCGAACGCGGTCTATGTAAAAATCATACAACACCCCATCTCGGAAAGGGGCATAGCGAAAACGGGTTCCCGGCTGTATGGTGGGCGAAAAGGGAATAACCACCGTTCCCTTATAAAACAGCGGAATGGGGCCATAAAATGCACCCATTTGCAAGCCGGTGTTGGCAATCAGGTTTTGAATATCCAAAATACCATTCTTTTGTGCAACTATTTTGCCGGAAATACCGCTGGTATCCACCCACCACAAGGTTTCTTTGACTATAGGGCGATAGCCATAACGGGTCATTGAGGTTGCATCTATCCCGCCACCCGCCGTGACTATCCAATTGAGTACGTTGGTGTTGCTACCCCCACTTAATAGCTGAGCGTTGACGGGTTGCCAGACGAAATAGTTGCCCAACCCATCGGTGGTCAGATAGGTTTGGTTGCTACGGTGGGCGTAAGGACGACTCGAGAGGTCATATATGGGTAAGGATTTCCACAAATCCTGACGCAGAACACCCGTGATGTCCACAAAGGGAAGGGGTGAATTGCGAGCTACGATAACCGGGTTTACGTCGTCCACCCCCTTCGTTCCCAGAACATTTGCGGCTTTGATTACCGCCCCCGTTGTATATGTCTGCGTGACCTCATCTTGCGACAAATTGGCGACAAAAAACTCGTAAATTGGAAAAGGGAAAATCTTGTAGAACTTCTCGAGCCAGGTTCCCTCTTCGGTAATAAAGTTCAGGCTCATGGGAATGCTTATACCACCCGAACCTACGTAAGCATAGGACTCCCAAACCTGCCCAACGATGTTCTTGAATTTGACCGACTTCTTGTTGACACTAAATGCGGTCTGGGACATAAAACCCTTATCACCAACCATAATCTTTTCGTACCAGGTCTGACCCACCTGGTCGGGACTACCCACCAACAGGCCGGTATCACCGGAAAGAATGCTTTCGGAAACCCCGCCAAAGTACAGATTTTGTACGAACCCCAAAGCATTCAGAGTATAAAAGCTAAAGGTGTCGAAAAAATAAGTAAAATCGCGCCCCTCGATGGTATGGGTACGGGTAACGCCTTGCTGTGCCCAGCTCTGACTTTCTTCGGGGGTTTGTATTACCCCGACCATCAACCCCGCCGCTTCTTCGCCCCGCCGTCCCCGCAAAACCACGAGCGATTGGGGGGTAAGTATCTGACCCCACGACAAGCCCTCATTGGGGCCAGACGGCCCACCCGGTGCAAGGGTAATCATGAAGCTACCGCCCCCCATCAAGGGTTTGTCTATGCTGATTTGAAGCGCATTGTGGTTCTCGGGGCCAATCGTGTATTTACCCCCATCGGGGGGATATACGTCTATAAAAATAACCGGGGCGGCGGACTGACTCAAGGATGCAACACCCCTTTGCTATACAGCAATTTGGTCACAAATTCTCTGATACTAAACTCGCTATCGGGGGAAGAAAGCGCCGCTCCGACCTTGCTGGTATCTGTCGTAATTTTCATATGGAAATGAAATTCGCCGCCCTGCCCACTTGAAGAGGCACTTTGGGCGGGGCTGGGGGAAGCGCTCTGGGCGGGCGAGCTGCGCAATA
>VFSW01012090.1_pt1 | contig 12082 bp, 26 predicted proteins | sample 5358111 | NCBI WGS metagenome assembly VFSW01 (sample SAMN11554181, study PRJNA540505) | mine drainage metagenome | isolation source: sediment from site ElyBrook_90M | place: USA: Ely Copper Mine, Vershire, VT | collected 2017 | reverse complement strand
ACTCCGGGGCCGCTGCGATCAGGCGTGCATTGGCGTCCCGCTCGACCTGGATTTCGCTGGCCTTTAGCTCGGCAATCTGTGCACTTACCTCGTCAAGTGCCTGCTGCAACTGCGCTCGTTGCTTTTTTCCGCGAGTTGTCCATCCCAATATCTCCATTTTGCGCCACTGCAAATTACGTTGCGTAATTAACAACTCCTCTATCTTACACTCAGGACAAGCTTTAGCGTGCTGAACCCGCGCCAACATTTCCACATGCCGCTCGCATAATTCGTTCACGGTCGGCCACTCCCCTGGAGTCTCGCCTTCTCACGGGTTTTCTCAAGCAGAATGTCAACCGCCCCTCTGGCTTCCTTTCGCTCCGCAGGTGTCATGGATTCCCACGTTGCATCAGCGCAGGCTTGGCAGACCCCGGTATCAAGGTCCAAGTCATTCTCAAGTTTGCCCCCGCAGAATACACACCACGATTTCTCGTTGACTCCTATCATCGGCGTCCCCCTGTGTCGCCCTTCGGCTTGTCCCATCCAAGAGTCTTGAGTAGGCGCTCCTTTGGCCAGTCGTGTTCGATGAAGGTACGGATGCTCTGGAGAACGAAAGCTGTGGCCATGTTGGCGGTATTCAAGATTGTTTCCAGTTCCGCAACTCGAGCCTCAAGCCGCTGTCTGTCCGCACAGACAACTCCACCAATAGATAGGTGGCACATCACCTCGCTCGTACCCCCCTCCTTCGGTTGGCCTTGCTGGCTGACGCTCTCCAGTGGGACGTGGACGACTTGCACATTCTCTTTCCCCGGTATACCACAGTGAAGCGCTACTTCCACGATGAACTTGCCCTGAGCGTACTCGAAGAACATTCCAGTCGGGATTGCGTTCAGCAACACGCGGCACTTCTCCATGGATAATGGAAATACCTGCTTCATCCCTTCACCTCGCTGTGAGAGTCCTCGGCTGGCTGGCGAACTCCCGTTACGAAGGGACTGCCCATTAGTTTTCCGAATGTCTCTTCATCGACAATGTATGTCATGTGAACATCGACCCGGTGCTGCCTAGTCTTGCCCGACATCCAAGTTGACCCCGATTCCGCATCCTCATACTCGAAGTGCACCCCACACGATCCGACTGCCCTTGGCTCTGGTATCCGGCTGATGAAATCTGCCAAGTCGGGCTCGTCCCCCGCCAAGAAGGACAGCAGGATTTTCCTCTCACTCATGGTCAGACTCCTTGGCGGAATCTCGTGCTACGGGCTTATACGCCCTGAAACTCCGATATGTTCGCCCTGTCCGCTTGTCAGTTCGCTCGTGAATGACGTAGGTGATCCCTGCCCTGGTGGTGCGTTCAATGACATGAATTGACCGGGATGAATCCCACCTCGTCACCGTCTTCGTCGAATCCACATCTAATGGTGTCATCTCGAAGTCCCATGCGTAGCGCGTATCCGGCTCCACGACCACATCTCCGGCTGCAACCAACTGCTTCATCACTTCGCCTCCTCTCCGAGCACCCACCTAAGAACTTGGATGGCTTTGTCCCGGCTTGGGTCCGCTTCATCCGTGGCCCGCTCCGCTTCCAGGTCCCGGAGCCAGTCCAGAACCTCCGTGGTGGTCCTCATCCCTTCACCGGTTGGCGTGTTGGCACTACTTCCTCCTGCGGGAGGATGAATATGTTGGGACAAAACAGCATGATGGCGTTGGGTTCTCCATCCATGCATGCATCTCTCCAGCACTTAACCACATAGTGTTCGGTCCTTTTTGCGCCACAATTGCGACAAACGCCTTCTGAGGTGTTGGGGCAATCGATAATCTCAGGTGCCCCTGTCTTCGGTGTTGTTCCATCCGTAATTCCAACCGCAGTCCTGGCATCGCAGACCACGCACCCCGCCTTGGATGGGGCAACTTCGTGTTCCTTGGCATGGTCCATTTTGGCCACGCGCTGCAGGACCTGCTTCATGTTTGCCACCTGCTTGTCCAAGGCAGCCTTGTCCTTCTCCAGATCTTCCTTGGCGGCAGTGACCCGGATGAGCCGGCACCGAGCAGAATGGATTTTGGGGGTGCCCATGCACCCACCATCATCGCAGGTAATCCAAGGCTCCATCATGTCTTACCCCCCTTGCGGGCCAGCAGGCTCTTGATAACCGCATCCACGCTGGCCAGCCCAAGGTCGTACTTGATGTTCATGAGTTCGTTCCGCGTTTCGTCGTGGATGAGGACGGTCGTCATCCCCGCCCGTTGCTTCGCTTTTTGCTCGTTTCCTTTCGGTTTCATAGTTCGACTCCCTTGCGCTGTGAAGAGGCACGCATCCCGCTGCTGCTGGCGGGGTCGGCGTTGTTTGCCGCCCACACCCGCATATCATCAATCTGCGTCTTGCGGGTCACGGAAAGGGGCTTCACCTGGTCCGCCGAGTCCAGCAGGTGTTCCACGGTCAGCTTGCCACCGTTCCCAAAGGCCAGGCGCATGGCCTTATTCACCACCCGCTCAATCTCCCGGCCACTGTAGCCCTGCGTGCGCTGGAGGAGTTCCGTCAGGTCCTGCCCCCCCAGATCCGCCGCATGTCCCTTCTTCGAGATGTGGATGTTGAAGATGTCCAAGCGTTCCTGTGGGGTCGGCAGGTCCACGAAGAACACGGCATCGAATCGGCCCATGAAGGCCTCGTCCAACCCGGTTACGTCGTTGGCTGTGGCGGCCACCAGCACCGGGCTCGTGTGCTCTTGCATCCACGTAAGCAGGCTGCCCAACAGGCGCTTGGCCACCCCACTGTCGCCGGATTCTCCACGGGACCCCGCCAAAAGCTTCTCCACCTCGTCCATGAACAGGATGCCGCCCACGGTGTCTGCGATGTTCAAGGCACGGCGGAGGTTCTGCTCCGATTCGCCCACGTACTTGCTGAAGATGGCATCTGCCCGGAGCCAAAGGAGGGGGGTGCCCAAGGTGCTGGCCATCGCCTTGGCCAGAAGGGTCTTGCCCGTTCCCGGCGGCCCCACAAAGAGCACACCCTTGGAGGGGCGCATGCCAAATGCCTGGGCTGCAGAAGTGTAGTTCACCCGCTCTTCCCTGGCCCACTGTTTGGCCAGGTCGATGCCGCCCACGTCGTCCATGCCTTCCACGGTTTGGTAGAGTTCTAGGATGCCGCTCTTGCGGATAATCTGTTCCTTGGCCGCCACGATGTCCCTGGGCACCACCGCATGGCTGCGTACCATGGATTCGCACACGGCCACGCCGAACTCGTCCTCGGTGAGTCCAAGGCCGGCCCGAAGCACGGCCTCACGGTCCCCGTTGGTGATGTTCGGGATGGCCCCGCCCTCGATCTGTGCCTGGGTCTCCGTGATGAGCCGCAGGTCCAGTTCTTGGGTGGTGGGAAGGGGCAGGTCCACCACCGCGATGTCCTTGCTAAGTTCGGCGGGAATGTTTGCGTTGGGGCTGGTTACGATGATGGTGTCGTGGCTGGATTGCAGGCTGGGAATGGCATCCCGCAGCAGCCGGTACGCCTTGGCGTCCAAGGCGTTGTGGGCATCTCTCAGCACCCATAGCACGTCCGGTTCGGCCTGCTTGCGGTGGGTCACGGAATTTACGATGTACGCGATGGTAAGCATGGGGTCTGTAATGTCACTGTCCTTCACCGCCCCCCGGAATCCGCTGGCTTGGCTCCAGTAGGCCACCACCTTCTTTGGGGCATCGGGCTTGTCTGGGTTGGGGTTGGCCGCCACCTCGTTCACCAGTCTAAGGGCGCGTTCCTCTTCGTAGGTTTGCAGCCAGATGATGGGGTGCCTGGCTCGCACCAGGGTTCGCAGGGTATTCACGAATGGCTCCTTTTGCTCGCTCATGGTTTGTCTCCGGTTAAACCATAGGCATAGAAGTATATAAGCATAGCCACCCACCCCCACTTAGAGGTATCCATCCCACCACAGTTCCCAGGTGATTTCTGCCACGTCCGTGTCAATCATGGGGCTCGGCCTCCGGCGTCCTGCTCAGCGAGGAATCGCCATCATCGGCCAAGGGGGCAATTCCATCCACGCTGGTTGGCTTGTCGGTGGGGGTTATTGCCCCAGTCGTAGATGGAATGGAATCCAGAAGCTTGCGAGCTTCTGCACGGATGGCCTTGCCTTTGGCACAGGCCGGCCCATCGCACTTTTCGTACTGGGCCAGCAGGCGGGTTAAGACCTCGGCGGCCTTGGGAGAGGGGCCTTCCGGTCCGTCCGGCGTCGTTCTGCTCTGCGGTTCGGTTACTTCCGCGCTAACGCCCGCATCCATTGAAGCCCCATGGGCCATAGATGCGTTCCTCTCTGTTCCCGCTGCCGAGGTCTGTGAATTCAGTTGTTTGTGAAGCTTTTCCGCCCTAATCAGAGATGCAACGAAAAGCTCCGGCGACACACCGGCTTGTTGGAAGGCCAACAACAGCACGGCGGCAGTTTCCGCCTGCTCCTGCCCCTCTCGGACCCACTTGGCATTGCTGGCCACCAATGTTTCGTTCAGCGCATGGGTGGCCGCATTGTCCTTTCTGAGCAGTTCGATTTCGGCCTCAAGCTGGGTGCAGTAGGCATCGAACTCGAGGATGGTTTTGGTGCGGGTATTTATAGGACCCACAGATTCTTCCACCGTGCGCCCACTCATATACGGCCCTCCAGTTCGGCCATGCGAACTTGGAACAGGAACTCGCGGAAGGGTTCCGGATTTGGCAGTTCGGGGAGTGGCGAATCCTTGTAAATGTCATCCAAAATGTGGATGGCACTGGCCACGTCTTCCAAGGCGGGTGTGTGCTCCGGCTTGCCGAAGTACACCTTATTGTCCATGATGAGTGTGGCGGCGAACGATAGGGTACGGTAGATGATGTTAAGCTTCTTGGTGCGCCACCGTGGGTCGAGCCAGCGTTCGTTGGTTTGCACGTCCTTCAGGTTGTTCGTGGCCAGGCCTTTGGTGGAGTGATAAATTGCCTTGGAAGGATTGGCAAGAACAATCCCCTGGATGTTTTCGAGGTAAGTTTGGTGCAAAGGCGGATCGGCCAACCACCAGTGCATGGGCAGGGTGATTGGACGGGCCTCGTGTACGATGGGGCTGAACACGTTCCAGTACGCATTTACGTTTCCCTTAAGTAGCAACCCGATGAGCTTGCCCAGGTCCCAGTCCTGCAGGTCTTCCGGCGGTGTCTTGGTCTTATCCTGGGTGAAGTCTGCGTCCCGGTAACTCTCGCCTCGGAGGAGGGTGCGGGTGGGCTGCACGTGGCATTGGAACAGGTCGTGGTCGCTGCCGGGGTGCTGCATGCCCCACATAAACGAACCGACTTCGGTGCGCCAAAGAACGGTGCCGGTCATTCCCCCTCCATGGCAACCCGTGCGACCCTGAATGGCTTCTCGTGCGATGCATACCAACATCGATAGCACGTCATGGTTTTTACCGAAGACGCGACCTCGTCACATTCGCCGTTGCACAGCTTGCACCGGCACGGGATGCGCTTGGCAATGAGTTCGCCCTGTTCCTTCAGGAACTGTTCTGCTGACTGGTAAACGGAAACCGCCGCCGTGGTTTCCGCCGGGCTCGTGTTCGCCCTTCCCGGCAATTCGGGCACTCCCTTCTCAGGGCTTCCGTGGCTGGCGTCCGGTGTGGTCCCCATGGAACGTCCGGCTCCGTTTTCCCCAACACGTGGGTAGCCAGCCTCCCTCGAGGTATCGGCGGTCCCCTTTGGGCGGGAGTCGTTGCCTTGCGGCAAGGACTGTGATGTCATGTCTTCCTCCGTGTCTTGGCGCTTATGGGTTCTCATTTGGCCACCTCCGCCACAACAACCGCAGTCAAGAACGTGGTAACTGCGGAGATGAAGACACTCCACACCAAGCCCATAACAATGATTACCCATACAAGGAGTGCCAGGGCAGGTGCATGAATGATAAGGGAATGAAGAACCGATTGGATCCAAGGGGCCAGCATGTACCAATAGAGGAATGGGCCACCTACGGGAACCAGCCCCGCAAACATGCAGATATCTGCCAACAGCACGGCAACCACGGCCACAATTGCCCCGGTGCCACCAGCAACCGCATAGCCAAGTATGGCGAACAGAATGAGTTCCACAACCCATGCCCCGGTTCCCACACTAACTTCGGTCATTATGTGGCCTCCCTCGCGCTGTAACCCACATTGCGGGCGTGATCCATCGCGTCCTCCCGACTCTTGAAGGCCCCAACGATGAACTTGTAGTCGTCCGCATGGGCCAAGGAAACCGCCAGCCGCGCGCGCTCGTCCTCGAAGACCACCGCATTCTGCTCGTTAATGCCGTAATACCAGTTCATTGCTCCTTCACTCCTCCTGATGCACAGAAGTATATAAGCATAACCCCTCACCCCACCTTCGGAGGGGGTAATTGTCTGCTGGGCGTGTGGTAGCAAGTGGTGGTGATCCTGCACAATTCGCATCTGCCATAGCTTGTGGTAAAGGTAATGGGCCAATCTCGTTCCTTGCGGCAGGGTTCGCAATAGAACATCTACAGACCCTCCATGGGGGGCATGCGATGGGAATGACCGTAGTACCATCCCAAAGCGAAGCCCAAACCAATACCGGCGGACAGGGAAAGGATGGGCCACAGGTCCGTCATGGCCGGCCCCGCAGGACTTCCTTTAACTGCTTGCGAACATTTCGCAGTTCGGCCAGGTGCCTCTTCTTTTCGTCGTAGCAGGTTTGCGCCATCTGTTTGCGGGTAATGGCACTCAATAACCCCGGCTCGGTGGGATAACGTTCGTCCTTCAAGAAGTCGGCGGCATCCCGTTCATCGGACTTGATGAATTCCTGCAGTTCTTTGGCGGCCCCCAAGAGTTTCTTCAGGGCCTTTTGCCTGCCACCAGTCACCATACGGACAGTTCCGATGCTGTCTGTGTGGAACAACAGCCCCTTGGCGTCCAACGGAATGACCGTTACGACTCCCCATTCCCGTCCACGGAGCGCATTAATCTTCTTCGCATACCGGTTGGCGGTGGCCCGATTAGTGAAGGCCGCATAGGGGGTGCTGTCCTCAATGCCGTATCCAGAGAGGAGGTAGATGCGCTTCACTGTTTCATCTCCGGGTGGTACGTGGCCATGAATGCCGTGCGCTTCTGCTTGGCCTCGGTATGGAACATGTCCGACAGCGCCCGCAAAGCCTTGGCATACCCGTCCTGCTTGCGGAGGAACGCCTCGCCGGCCATGACCTGGAGGCGCTTGGGCAGTTCTTCTGCAGCGCTCACCTTGCCCAGTTCGTAGTTTTTTTCGGCTGCGGCATCGACTGCGTTTTCGATTTCCTGGTCCGTCATTTTCTTTTTTTCCTTGGTCATGGTAGTTCCTCTTCTGTGAAACGTGCCACCCGTTTCGTCATCACTGTGGCGGGGAGGGGGGTGGAGACCATTTCATAATGCCAGGTGACTTTTATGTCTTTGTCACGGATCATGTAGATTCTTTGTCCGCATCCGGGACAATAATACCACGGCGTGTCGCAGGACAGATAGCTGGGGCCATCGGGGTCTTCCTCGTAACCGCCTGGCACAAGCACGGGCCGGCCACCAATTTTCAGCATCACGAAGTTCACATTCAGATGAACCCCCGGAGGCAATTCATTGGAAAAGTCCTGGCGTATGTGATTGCGTATGACTTCTGTGTTCGTCAGTTCCCACGTCTCATAGTCAGGCAGGCCCTCGCCATTGTAGTTTTGTTGTCCCACGGCAATGCGCCGACGATAATGCACATCCATGTTCACCGCCCTCCGTTCTTTGCGATTTCAGCCGCCCATTTGTCAATGGCGGCCTCTGCCTGGGTCAAGCTTTCGTAGATTGTGTCTTTGACGTTCCACACGTACATGGGCTGCGTGTTATATTCGGTTTCCCCTTCGGCACATTCACCCAGGTACCGCCTGATTTCTTGCCCCTTGTAGGTAAGGCGGAAATCCATGTCCCACACCCATCGGGTCATGCTTCCACCTTCCACGTTTGCCCCGGTAGTAGTTTAGATCGAGGATGCGCCTTTCGGCATACCGTCATCCCATCTTCGGCCACATAGAACACCGCATCAGTGCGGCGCAACACGGGAATGGGAACTGCATAGGAACTCTCTTGGCCGTCCTCGTCATAGGTGGCCACGTGGCATGTCACAATGACCCCCTTCTTGGCGGTGCGGGAGGCCAGTTCGAGAACGTCCTCTATGGACATGTACATGAGCCTCCATAGCATCATGTTCGTCACCCGGTCTGTTGGCCCCAGACCATTCGACTTCCGCATGTGGTTTTCGAACATGTGTGCGAAGCCTGGATCCCAGGTGTCGAACACAATCCAATCGGGACGGTTCACGATGCGCTTGCGGTGCAGGTGGCCTATGAGTCCAAGCAGGCTGGGCAGTTCGTGTTCGTGGAGGTAGTGGCCGGAGAAGTAGCCGCCCACCAGATGCATCTTGCCCATCCGGCGGTCGCCCATGATGTCTGCAGTGAGGATGTCTTTGCTCCCCCGGATAAGGTCCACGAAGCCCAGGCGATTGCTACCCTTCCAGCCTGCCACCAGCAGGAACAGCTTCTCGCCTTCGGGTGGGTCCATGGAAATTAAGGACTCCGATTGGGTCATCATGCCACTTTCCCTCCTCTGGTGGCTTCCCGAATTGTCAACATCCCGGTGCTGATTGCCTTTGCCATGTCTGCTGCCAATTCGGCCATTCCATCTGTGGACCCAGTGCAGAAAATGCGTCCCCCGACCCGTACTTCGTAGAACCTGGCGGGCAGTGCATCGACGTACACCCTAGCGGTTTGTCCATACCAATTTTTTCGATACACCGCAATTCGGGTTGGCTTGCCGTGTTCGAACACGGTGCCCTTGAACACCCAATGGGTTCCGAATGGCCTCTTGTCGCTGGCGTCCACCCTGTACGTCCTGTCGAACATTTACGCCACCTCCTTGGCCTTCTGTGTCGTCTCCTTAAGGAAGGGGAAGAAGATTTCCATCACGTCTGCCAATACCTTGGCCTGGTCCTTCTTTGCCTTCTGTGCCAAGATCTCGTTTCGTCCCACGGTCCACCCCTTCTCCTTCAGGCGTGGTTCGTTTTGCTGTTTTCGTAGGTTACGATATTGGGCACGGATCTTGACCTTAAGCTCCGCCAATTCTGCAGCAAGGGCATCATAGCTTGGTGCCTCGTCTTCGGTCACGTAGAGCTGGATATAGGCATCCCCGTTTACATGCTGGGTTCCAGCCGCATTGAAGCGGTGCGACACCACAACCTTGGCTTGTTTTATTTTGCCGCTCCAACCGCAGCCGCCAAAGGACTCTTTCCAGTTAACTGGCATCTATGCTACCTCCTTGGCCTTCTGTGCTGCCGTCTGCTTGGCCGGCGTCTGGTAGTACTCCGCCGTCTTGAGATCCGAGGTCACGGTGCCCAGCATCTGGGCCAGCTCGAGCCCGTGCTTGGCGCAACCTGGGCCTTGAACGCCCTCCACCTTCACGGTCGTGGTCCCATCTGGGTTCACCACGATGCGGAGCTTCATTAGCCCACCTCCACGAGGAGTTCTATGGCCCCATCCTCGCGCACCTTCTGGCTAGTCACGGTGTAGCCCCGTGCCTTCTGTTGCTTCAGCACCACCTGCAGGGCGTACTGTTGCTTCAGCTTTGCCAGCCACGCATCGTCGTAGTGCATGGAATTCCGGTCGTAGTCGCTGATGATCGCGCTGTAGGTTCCATCCACCTGCCTGAGGAAGCCGATGTCGTTGCTGAGGCCGCCCACGAACTTGCGGGGCACGATGATGTTGGCCCGGTCCTTCCGCATCTTGCCCACGTAGTCGAACAGGGGCATCGTCGTGGTGGTGAATACCTGGATGTTGCCCTTCCAGTTCGTCTGCAGGGCTTCCAGGGCGGCCACCAGGGCGTCCTCCGATTTCAGTTCCGTTTGCACGGTCGCGTAATGGGACATTTTACAACCTCACCTGCAGCGCAACCACTTCCTGCGCGATGCACTCGTCCCGGTTTCTGCTGGCGGCAATGATCCGGTTGTCCTCGGCGCTCCGGGCCACCCACATCTGGCTGGGCTCGTCGAATTCCACGCTGCTGGCCCGAACCGTGGTCACATGTCCTATCTGGAGGAGGGGCAGCCGGTCGTCCCACATGGCCACCGCCACCCCCTGGCTGGTGATAACCAGCTTCTTTACCTGCATGGTTCACAGCTCCACGAAGGCACCGGCCGCCTTCGCCTGGGCCACCTGCTTGGCCACGTCCGCCGCCACCGGCGCAATCACGCCAGCCTCGAACTGGGTCTTGAAGTTTGCGATGGTCTGCTCCACCGCCGGATCCGCGAGTACGTTCCAGGCCCGCATTTTTTCGCACAACCGGATAAGTGCCAGCCGGCTCACCTCCGGCACCTTCTCCAGCTTGGCCAATTCCACCAGCCGGTCGTTCAGGGTCTTGTAGATGAACCCAAAGATGGCGTTGGTCACCGCCCGGTACACCTCACCCTGCGCCTGTTCATCCGCCACCAGGGGGATGAACGTGGCATTGGCGTCCAACTGGGGATCGATGGTTTGCAGCCCGTGCCGCGCCTCCACCACGATCTTCATAATGGGGTCCCGGTCGTCATCCTTGCACACGAACATGCCGTGGAAGGGCAGGCACATCTTCTGGTACTGGGTCCGGTATTTGCTCCGCACCCGCTCGATGTCGTCCCGCTTCTTCTTGTCGTAGGCATAGGTGTTCTTCACGGTCATCTCGTCTATGTCCTCGTGGTTGGCCATCTTGGAGGGGGTGCTCATTACCACCTTCACGATGTTCACCGTTCGCAGGTTCTCTTTTTCGCTCATGGTTTGTCTCCGAGGTAGCTATATGCACAAAAGTATATAAGCATACCTTACAGCCCCCGGTACACCGCCAGAATGGCATGACGCAGGTAGGCCCATCCGTTGCCCTGCGGCAGCCGGTTTCCCAACGAGGCACGGTGGCAGGTGCTGGCCACGTACTGTGCCTTGGTCTCGAGTTCCGGGTCCATGAGGCGGCGTCCGAACATGTCCGGCTTGCCTTGGGCCAGGCGACGGAACAGGTCGTAGTATTCCTTCCACTGATAGTCCTTTAGCGGGGCGGCCTGCAGTTTGCCCATGACATATTCGGTCTTTTCCTCCGGCGTCTTGACGGGCCGGATTTGTCCCTTTTCCTCCGTTTTAAGCAATCCCCTGCTCACTCGCGGCATTGGTTTGTCTCCACCCACCCCAAGGCATACAAGTATAAAGGGTATGCGTGCCCTTCCATTGTGATGGACCAAGGAAAGCAGGTGTCTTTGCTATGGCTGGTGGTGATTGTGGCCATGGCCATTTCGGACGCCCTGACGGGGGATTGGAGCCCCGAATTGCAGGTGGCCATGTGGATGCTAATGTTCTTTGTGGGGTCAATCGGAACGGTAATGGTTCTCGCCAAAGACGCCAACGTGGCATTGGGCCTGCCCCTGCTCATGTCGGGATACTTCTTAAGCGCGTACAATGCCACCTGGGCCACCTTTGCCATTGCCAGCGGCAACTATTCGTTTGGTGGGCCGGTGTTTTTATACCCGTTTTTCGTCTCCGTGGAGGCGTGGGTTTTCTACCTAATGATTGCGGCCGGACTTGCGCTGACCGGGCTGGGGCTTATTTTAACCGGCATCTGGAAGCCCAAACAATCGAAGCGCCACATCCTGAGTGCGTAGGGTGGGCGGCCAGGGGATGGCAAAATAGTCTTCATCATAGTCTGGCGGCCGGGCACAGGGACTTGTAAGGGCACATTTTGCAGGTCCACGATGGAGTTGCAGGAAAAAAGTCCGACCTGATTTTGGCCACGACCTCGGACATGCGAGCCAACAGGTCATCGATTTGTGCCTGCGTGCGGGGAGGGGAAGATAGGGTCTTCATGGTCCGCAGGTGGACGATGGCCAAACTTTCGACTGGCACCGTAAAGTTCGATTGCACCATGTGCTGGTACAACGTCAATTGGTCACTTTTGACCGGGTCCTCCGGCCGCTGGCCCGACTTGTAATCCATCACCACCAGCTTGTCGTCCTTGGACAAGTCGATACGGTCCAACACCCCGTGAACCTTGAATCCGTTGGCTGGGGTCTCCATCCATTTTTCCAGCACGATGGGATTGGGT
>VFSW01012089.1_pt1 | contig 12084 bp, 13 predicted proteins | sample 5358111 | NCBI WGS metagenome assembly VFSW01 (sample SAMN11554181, study PRJNA540505) | mine drainage metagenome | isolation source: sediment from site ElyBrook_90M | place: USA: Ely Copper Mine, Vershire, VT | collected 2017 | reverse complement strand
ATATCAATGGATTCCACGATGCCGCCAATTCAATCGCCACCATCGTCTCTACGAAAGTGCTGACGCCCTTCCAGGCGGTATTATGGGCTGCATTCTTCAATTTCGCGGCTTTTTTCATTTCCCGTTATGTCATCGGAGAATTCAGGATCGGCAATACGATTGCCGCCTCGGTAAATAAGGATTTCATCAACCTGGACGTGATATTTTCAGGTTTGATCGCAGCTATCTGCTGGAACCTGCTGACCTGGTGGTTCGGCATTCCTTCGAGCTCGTCCCACACCCTGCTGGGGGGATTTATGGGTGCGGCGCTGGCGCGCGCCGGAGCGCTGACCCGCCATGGCGTGGCCGTCATCAACTATGCCAAGGTGATCCCCACCTTTCTTTTTATCTTCCTCGCCCCGCTAATTGGTATGGTAGTTGCCTTCGTGATCACCCTCGTCATTTTGAATATTTGCCGGCGGGCGAACCCTTATAAGGCGGATAACTGGTTTCGCCGGCTGCAGTTGGTATCCTCAGGTCTGCTGAGCCTTGGACATGGCGGCAACGATGCACAAAAGGTCATGGGCATCATCGGAGCGGCCATGATCTGGTATCAAAAATCCCAGGGACACGACATGACCTTTACCCAGTTCATCGATGCGAATATGTGGGTGCCATTGGCGAGTTTTACGGCGATCGCCCTGGGCACGATGAGTGGTGGATGGAAGATTGTCAAAACCATGGGGACGAGGATCACCAAGGTCACTCCCCTGGAAGGATTCAGTGCAGAGACAGCGGGAGCGCTCACTTTATTCCTCACCGAAAAGCTGGGAATCCCGGTCAGCACGACACATACGATTACAGGGTCGATCATCGGGGTAGGGGCAACCAAACGGCTCTCGGCGGTCAGATGGGGCGTGACGATCAATCTGCTATGGGCCTGGGTACTGACCATTCCGGTTAGCGCCCTGCTGGCAGCGATCGTCTATTTTATCGTGAACATCGTGAGGTAAGGGAAAAGTATCATAAAAAAAGCGATATTCGGCTATGAAAGGAATTATTCTCGCAGGTGGCTCGGGCACAAGATTGCATCCGATCACTTATGCGATCAGTAAGCAGATCATGCCTGTCTATGACAAGCCGATGATTTACTATCCGCTGTCTACCTTGATGTTGGCTGGCATTCGTGAAATCCTGATCATCTCCACTCCGCATGATCTGCCTTTATTCCGCAAGCTGTTCGGGGACGGTTCACAGCTGGGCCTTTCTTTTTCCTATGCGGAACAGCCATTGCCCAACGGCCTTGCACAAGCCTTTGTGATCGGAGCGTCTTTCATCGGGAAAGAACCTGCGGCCCTGGTGCTGGGCGACAATATATTTTATGGGGCTGGGCTGGGCAAGCAGCTTGAAAGGAATACCCGGCCGGACGGCGGTATCGTTTATGCCTACCAGGTGAGCGATCCCGAGCGATACGGGGTCGTGGAATTCGATGCGGCCAATAAAGCTATTTCCATTGAAGAGAAACCAGCCACGCCCAAGAGCAATTATGCAGTTCCGGGTCTTTATTTTTATGACAATACGGTGATCGACATTGCTAAAACGCTGAAACCTTCGCCAAGGGGCGAGTATGAGATAACCGACGTCAATAAAGAGTATCTGCGGCAGGGCAAACTGACCGTATCGATCCTGGACCGCGGAACGGCATGGCTGGATACCGGGACTTTCGATTCGTTGATGCAGGCTGCTCAGTTCGTGCAGGTGATCGAACAGCGGCAGGGCATTAAGATCGCCTGTATAGAGGAGATCGCATACCGCAAGGGCTTCATCGATGCGGCCCAGGTGGAAAAAATAGCTCAGCCATTGCTGAAAAGCGGGTATGGGCAATATCTGATCAACCTTATTCATTCATCATAAGTCATTCAAGCGGACCATTATGCAAAAGATCCTTGTCACCGGCGGATGTGGTTATATAGGTTCTCATACTATCGTAGACCTCATCGCCAATGGTTTTGAAGTCATCTGTGTAGATAATAACGTACGGTCTTCGCCCCGGATACTGGAGGGTGTGGAGAAAATCGTGGGAAGGAAGATCAAGAACTATAAGGTCGACCTCTGTAATTATGATGATACTTTTGCCATTTTCCAGGAAAACGAAAACATCGCAGGCATCATTCATTTTGCAGCTTTCAAGGCGGTGGGGGAATCCGTCGAACAGCCTCTGATGTATTTCGAGAATAACCTGCTGTCGCTGATCAATCTGCTGAAGTGCGTGCAGGAATTCGAAATCCCCTATTTTGTCTTCTCTTCTTCCTGTACGGTGTATGGTAACCCCGACACGATCCCCGTGACCGAACTGACGCCGCCCAAGCCTGCCGAATCCCCTTATGGATATACCAAACAGATGGGCGAGCAGATCATCAACGAATTTTCCAAGGCGACTACGCATACCAAATGCATCCTCCTCAGGTATTTCAACCCTGTCGGGGCCCATCCGTCCATCCTGATCGGGGAAATGCCCATCGGCCGCCCGGCCAACCTGGTGCCGGCCATTACACAGACGGCCATTGGCAAGTTGCCCCAGATGACCGTTTATGGAGACGACTATCCTACCCGCGACGGCTCTTGCATCAGGGATTTCATTCATGTGTGCGATATTGCCCATGCGCATACGCTGGCCATACAATACATGCTGGATAAAAAGATCGTTAAGAATGCGGAAGTGTATAACCTCGGGACCGGCAATGGCGTCACGGTACTGGAGGCGATCAAAGCTTTTGAAAAGGTCAGCGGCGTACAACTGAATTACCAGATCGGGCCTCGCCGGCCGGGGGATGTCATTGCCATTTACGCCAACAACGATCTGGCCAGGCGGCAGTTAGGGTGGGCGATCGAATACAGCCTGGAGGAAATGATGTCCACTGCCTGGAAATGGGAGCAAAAGCTGAAAACAGACGAGAAGTTCTACAACGGGAAGTTTTCGCAGTTCAATTAAACTCCTTTACTTTGTAGGCCAAAACAGAGACCGGGAAGGATCGACGTCTCTGATATCCATTAATATTTAACCTCAGGCAATAATGCTAAAAGACATTCAAGTCACCGGACAGAAAGACACTCGCAGCGGATTTGGAGATGGAATCGTAGAAGCGGCACGCAAGAATCCCAATATTGTAGCTCTCACCGCCGATCTCCTCGGCTCGATGAAGCTGAACCAGTTCATCAAGGAATTTCCCGAACGGTTTGTGCAATGCGGCATCGCAGAGGCCAACATGATAGGCATTGCGGCCGGGCTGACGATAGGTGGTAAAATACCCTTTACGACTACTTTTGCCAATTTCTCTACGGGAAGGGTGTATGACCAGATCCGGCAGTCTGTCGCCTATTCCGGCAAGAATGTAAAGATATGCGCCTCGCACGCCGGGGTAACTTTAGGGGAAGACGGAGCCACGCATCAAATCCTGGAAGATATCGGGCTGATGAAAATGCTGCCGGGCATGACAGTGATCGTGCCTTGCGATTATGCCCAGACCAAGGCGGCGACCATCGCCATCTCCGACTATGTGGGGCCCGTTTATCTTCGTTTTGGCCGGCCCGTATGGCCCATCTTCACGGATAAATTGCCTTTCGAGATCGGTAAGGCCCAGGTCTTTTCCGAAGGAACGGATGTGTCCATCTTTGCCTGCGGACACCTGGTATGGAAGGCCATCGAAGCCGGAAAGATCCTGCAGGAGAAAGGCGTATCGGTTGAAGTGATCAATCTCCATACCATTAAGCCTCTGGATACGGCCGCTATTTTGAAATCCGTACAAAAGACCGGTTGTGCCGTCACGGCCGAAGAGCACAATATTATCGGTGGGCTGGGTGACGCCGTTGCGCAGACGGTAGCCCGGCATTTTCCGACACCCGTCGAGTATGTAGGCACCAATGACACTTTCGGCGAGAGCGGCACCCCTGCTCAACTGATGGTTAAATACGGGCTGGATACGCCGAATATTCTTGCCGCAGTCGAGAAAGTGATGGCAAGGAAAAAAAATAATACTTAGCAAAATTGCTATCCATGGGGGTGAACATCCAAGATACCGAGCTGCTTTTGCAATTTCGGAACCCTGAGACCAAAGAAAAGGCATTCACGGCCATTATAAAGAAATACCAGGAAAAACTGTACTGGCATATCCGGCGAATGGTAGTGGAGCATGAAGATGCCAATGATGTATTGCAAAACGTCTTTATCCGTGTGTGGAACGGGCTGGAAAATTTCCGGGAAGACTCTCAGTTGTATACCTGGCTGTACCGGATCGCCACCAATGAATGCCTGAGCTACCTTGAACAGCAAAAGAGAAAGTCGGCAGTTTAGCTATACGAAATGGAATCCGGGCTAAGCAACAAAGTGATTGCATATAAGTACTTCGATCCTAACAAGTTGGAATGGAAACTGAAATTGGCCATCCAGCAACTACCTGATAAACAAAGAGTTGTATTTACCCTTCGATACTACGATGAGATGCCCTACGAGGAAATGAGCCGTGTTCTGGATACTTCCGAAGGCGCGCTGAAAGCCTCATATCATCATGCAGTCAAAAAAATCGAGGATTATATCCTGAATCATTAAACTTTAATTAACCAAAGGGGTCTGAAAATAGATGCAGGTGAAGAATGACATATTGGACGAATTGAGGTCGCTGAGCGCTCTTATCGCAGGGATTGAAAGGCAAACGCCTTATGAATTGCCGGAAGGCTATTTTGAAGGTTTGCCCCCGTTAATCTTGAGGGAGATCATGAACCGGATCGCCGAGCCGGACGGAGGAACACTGGCGTCAAATCTCCCTAAATCATCGACATTCAGCATTCCTGATGGATATTTCGATAATTTTGCCTCGCAGGTACTGGGCCGGATAAAAGCCGGTTCGGCGCATAAAGATTTTTTGGGCGGGCGTGCACAGGAGGGCGTTCAGGAGGAACTGGCCGGGCTTTCCGCCGTCCTTAGCCGGATCACCAGGGAAACCCCTTACCGGCTACCGGAAGGGTATTTTGAAGAAGTATCGCCTGTATTGTCCATACTGAAGGATAAAACAACCTACCTCGCGCCGGAGGGATATTTTGATTATCTTCCGGCAGCAACGACTGCGGCAGTCATGGCAGGTTCCGCCGCCAGATCCGGCTCTGCCGCCGGCGGTGCAAAGGTCATTGGGATCGGAAAAGGGGGAAGCGCGGTCAGGGGTCAATGGTGGAAATATGCGGGGGTGGCAGCTGCGGCATGCGTCATACTGGTGTTCAGCTGGCCGCAGGTACACCAAGGTTCCTCAAATATGAATGGGGGAAAAGCCGACGGCGGGCAGCAGCTGGGGATGGTCGAGTTGGCGTCAAGTATGTCTCAGGGTCTTCACAAAGTGAGCGACCAGGAGATTCTAAACTACCTGGATGATCAGAATTCCATTCTGGCGGAGCCCGTGCCGAACAACACCGCCGCACTGGATATGAACGACAGTGATATCAAGACGCTCCTGGGGGACGTACCTGACGGAGAATTGCAGCAATATATGGAAGAGCATGGAAGAGCAAATGACATTGCAACGAATTAGACGTAACAATGAAAAAATTATTCTCCGTATTGGTAATCCTCTGCTGGCTGGCCCGGCCCGCACAATCACAAACCAGACAAGGACCATTTGCCGGCCAACTGGAAGCTATGAAAACCGGCTACATTACTAACAGGCTGCGATTGACGAATGATGAAGCCCAAAAGTTCTGGCCTATCTATAACAGTTATGCAGCGGAAGTACAGCAAGCCTATTTCAATTTCAGACACCAACCGAACAGCAGCGAAATAGTGCTGGAAGAATCGTTACTGAATATCAAGAAAAAATACAGCGTAGAATTTCTGAAAGCCATCCCGCCGCCTAAGATCAATGAGTTTTTCAAGGCTGAAAAGGATTTCAATACTTTCGTTCGGAACGAAATGCTGCGAAGACAGATGCAGCATGGGCGGCCTTATCCCGCTGAACCGGCACTTCCGCCGCAAGTCCCATAGACCCCGACATTTAGCCTATTGACCGAATAAATTTTATCAGTAGACACCTGAATAACGATATTTGAACTTGGTGTTTTTCATAGGTTAGCAACGGCCGGCTCTTTCCAGGGCAGGCCTTTTTCTTTGAAGCCCGCCGGGCCTCAGGCCAGAACCGAGCATGGCGAAGCAGCTCCGACGAAGGTCTGCCGGACATTGTGTTTAATCTGATTTTAATGTTAGCTGCGTTCAGCGCGGGGCCGCAGGCCCAAAGACCGGCGTTTTCACATCGTGATAAAACAGGAAGGTCCAACCTTCCTCCTGCCCCTTGCGCCACCATTCCTGCCTTAGCTCCATCGCCAGTTTTCCATCGTGGTCATATTTCGCGACGAAGCGGCTTTTCATCTGCTGTAGCTGGGGGGCGACGTCGCCGCCGAAGAAGGTCGTTTCGCCGCCGTCGACGATCCAGAACACCTGGTGAAATGGACAATGCGCCCCCGTGACGGTATATCGGATATAGCCGTCGAGAATGCCATCACCATCAACCAACACCAACTGAGGAGAGGATTTAAGACATTCCAGTTCATCCTTCATATAGGAGGAGGGCCCCTTTTCATATGCGTATGCCAATTCGCTCCGCTGGACATAATATTTCGCATTCGGAAAAGAAAGACTGTGCGAACCGATGCCGCCGGCGTGGTCCTTATGAAGGTGACTCATCAGCACCTTGGTGACCTTTGCCGGATCGATACCGGCCAGCCATAAATTGGAATGGAGCTGGAGCCGGCCATCTTTCTCAAAGCCCAGCCCCGTATCAACCACCAGGATATCGTCGGAGGTGACGATGGCAAAGGGCTGTACTTCTACAAGCAAGCTTCCCACCGGCCGTTGCTGCAGGTCATCCTGCGAGGGATCGAAAGGGACGAAACGTTTGGACTTGTCAATGGTGAAGGCGCCTTCGGAAAGGGGAATGATTCGCATGCTGCAAAGTTAGTAATTATCGAAGGACCATCTGCCTGTCGGCGTCGAGCCGGACAAGGATGAAAAGCATGATACTGAACGTGAGCAGCGAAGTCCCCCCATAGCTGACGAAGGGCAGCGTGATGCCGATGACAGGCGCCAGGCCAACCGTCATACAGACATTGATGATGATATGGAAAAAAAGAACGCTGGCTACCCCATAAGCTTAGGCACGGCTGAATACGCTGCGCTGTCGTTCCGCAATGGTGACGATACGCATCAGTAAAAGGATATAAATACCGAGGAAGATAATGCTGCCCGTAAATCCAAAGCCTTCGCCGATCGTACAGAAAATAAAGTCCGTCTTTTGTTCCGGGACAAAATCATATCTCGTCTGTGTCCCCTTCAGCAATCCCTTCCCTATAAGGCCGCCGCTACCGATGGCGATCTTACTTTGCTTGACATTGTAGTTGTTATCCTTTTTCTTTCCGCTGGTCTTCTGCTCGTTTTCCAGGACTACCGCCGTAGCCTGGTCCTTAGGCACATAATCCTTGCCGATAGCATCATAGATTCTCTTCACCTGGTAAGGCTCAAAAAAATGATCGAAGGCAAATGGAACGACGAACCGCTGCACGCCAACACAGACAAACCAGACACCGGCAATCAAAAACAGGACGGAGCGGTTACGTTTGATGACCCTGCGGAGGAAATAGACGGCGGCGACAGCTATGCCGGTCAGCACCAGCGCCAGTGTATTGGGCTCCATGAGCAGGGTCGCTACGACCAGGACGGAAAAGGAAAAACCGATGACCAGTATTGCGGGAGGAAGACCTTCCCTGAACATCACCAGGAAGAAAGAAAAATACACGAGGGAAAGCCCCATCTCGTGCTGCATAAGGCTAAACATCGCCGGCACCAGGGCTATGGCGGTGGCGATAAGTTGCGAACGGGGGCGGCTAAAATTCGTTTCTACGCGGGAAAGGTATTTGGCGAGGGCGAGGGCGACGAATAGCTTGCAGAGATCCGCAGGCTGGATCTGGAATGCGCTGCCGAATTTGATGATTGACTCCGTCCCTTTCACCCGGGAGTGAAAAGGAAAGACCAGCAACATCATGAAGATGCCGAAGGCATAACCCAAATTTGCCGTCGCGGTAAAAAACTTACTATCCGTCAGCAGAATGAAAGTGCCGATAATGCCGGCAATGAGAAAGAACAGCAGGTGGCGGCTATAATCCGTTTTCAATGAGATGAACCCCTGCACTATATTATCGCCTTCATGCCAGGAGGCGGCGAAGATACTGGTAATGCCGATGGAACAAAGGATAAACCAGATCCAGACCAATGACCAGTCAACGCCTTTCGATATGGTGGGGTTTCTCTGACTCATATAATACATTAGCGGGCAGAATCTTTGTGAATAGAATCTTCTTTGACGACCGGTCGGGGCCGGATGGCCGGCGGGGGTTTCGGCGGCGTTCCGCGGGTATCCGGCCCCCGGTTAGGCCTGCTGCTGTCCGCCGGACGTTGCTGTGCGGCAGCCTGCGCCCTGATCCGCGCGAGCCGTTCGGCCAGGGCGCTCTTATATGGCGGAGTCCTATGCAGGTTGGCATAGAGCGGGCTTTTGGAATTATAAGAAGTGTCCAGCATCATAGACCGGAAGGATGGCGTCTGGTATTTGATCCATCGGGTGCTGTCCCCGCTCTGGTCGGCCCATTGCGCCGCCCGGATGGAATCGGCCTTATACTGCTTCCGGACCAGGTAGCCGGGCATGAGGTTCGTATTCGTGACCCGGTCTTCCAGCTCCAGGCGATCTGTGGCGATAGTGTCGTTGAGATATTTTTCTACCAGGAGAGAGGCGATAGGAGCAGCGGCATCCGCGCCAAAGCCGCCATTCTCGACAATAACGGCTACGGCAATCTTCGGATTTTCACGCGGGGCGAAACAGGCAAATACGGAGTGGTTCTTCAGCTTGTAGAGTTTCCCCTCGATGATCTGCTTATTCTCGGCGGTACCTGTCTTGGCGCACATATTGATGCCCGGGATCTTCACCGCCCTGGCTGTTCCGAAGTCTACCACCCCTTGCATCCCGCTTTGCACCACGTCGTAGTCTTCATCGGAAATATGCGAAACTGCCGAATGCTTCTCATGAAAGCGACTGAGCAAGGTATCGTCTTCCGGTGACCCTTCGATGTTCTTTACAAAATGAGGGATATAGTAGAACCCTTTATTGGCGACGATACACATTGCGTTGGCTATCTGCAGCGGCGTCTCCTGCATCTTATCCTGGCCAATGCCGATGGTCACCATTGTACAGGAGTTCCAGGAATGATGGTACTCCTTGTCATAAGCGGTAGTATCCGGGATATTGCCGCCATCTTCGCTCGGCAGGTCGACCCCCAGCCGGCGTCCAAGGCCGAAGCCATTGACATATTCTTTCCACTTCATCAGGCCAATTCGCGGGCTATGGAACACAGGGTCATCCACTTCCAGTCGGAATGCGTTGTAAAAGAATGAGTTACAAGACCATGCAATCGCCAGACGGAGGTTGGCTGCATGCCCGGGAGCCGTTTCGGTGGATTTTCTGACCTCCCCGCATCCATAATAAAAGCCACGGCAGTCGATCCCGCTGGCCGGAATGATCACCCCTGCGGCGAGCCCGAGCATGGCGCCGAGCGGTTTATAAGTGGACCCGGGCGGATACTGGCCTTTGATGGCGCGGTTCAGGAGGGGTCCGGATATATCCAGGGCCAGCCGGGCATAGTTGGATTGCTTGTCGGGGCCTGTCAGGCTATTGGGGTCATAGGTAGGGCCGGAGGCCATGGCCAGGACACCGCCGGTCTTGGGATCGATGCAAACGACGGCGCCGGTCTTGCCCGACAGGAGGCGCTCGGCCAGCTGCTGCAGCTCGATATCCATATAGGTATTGAGGTTTTTCCCGGCGATGGCGGGGGTATCCAGGGCCTTGTCCTGGTAGCGGCCCACGAGCCTGTTCTTGTTGTCCTTGATCCAGAATTCAATACCCCGCTGACCCATCAGCTCTTTTTCATAGTATTGTTCGAGCCCGCTGCGCCCGACATAGTCGCCCAGCTGATAGAAATTGTTGGACCGGCGCAGGATCGCCGAATCCACCTCGCCTACATAGCCCATGATATGGGCAGCTGCATCGAAAGGGTAGACCCTGACAGGACGCTCCTGCAGGTTGAATCCGGGGAATTTCCAAAGGTTCTCTTCCAGGCGGGCATACATATCCGGTGGAAGCAGATCTTCGAAGATCGTCGGCCGGAAGGGGCCGTTTTTGATGCGGGCGTCAAGGATGCGGCTACGGAATTCGGCCGAGTCGATGTCCAGCAGCCGGCAGAAATAGGCTGTATCGATATTTTTGACCTGGGCCGGCGTGACCATCAGATCGTACATGATTGTGTCGTTGAGGATGGCCCGCCCTTTCCGGTCATAGATAATGCCGCGCGTAGGATAGACGCTTTTGCGAAATAGCGCATTTTCCTGGGCCTGCTGTTTGTATTTTTTGGAAATGATCTGCAAGTGAAATAATTGTGCCGCTATCACCAGGAACATACCGGCAAAAATGAGGCGGATAATATTACTACGCGATTGATTGAATACAGACATATGAGGAAAGCTACCTACAATTTACAAAGTACCGGTTATTAACGTGAAAAACAGGAAATTTATATAGTATTGGTCCTGAACTTTTGTTTGCGGAAGAATAGCAACTCGGTCAAAAGGACCAGCAACAGGCTGACGGCAGTGGAAGCGACGACTTTTCCTATGAAGTAGATAAAAGTTCCAAAATTCATCCATTCCAGCAATACAAGGTAAGTATGATGCAGGAGGGTAAGTACGATGACATAAGTAGCATAAGGAGCCCATCCCATACTGACGATGGAAGGGGCGATATAGTTCTTGTCGGCGCCTTCCTGTGAGATCAGCATCCCGATAACGAATGGCCTGACATAGGCGATCAGCGTGCAGGCAGCGGCATGAAGCCCGGGGGTTTTTACATAATAGTCAAGGCTGAGGCCGAAAAAGAACCCTATAAAGGTCAACGACATCCGGGACAGGCTGAAGGGCAGCCACAGGATAAAAAGATAATAGAGATAGGGAACAACAAACCGGTGCAGCGGCGGCATCTTGAACAGAATGAACACCTGTACCAGGATGAAAAGGATAAATCGGATGATATTTTTCAGCAGTTCACTCATTGGACTTTTTTGCGGGTAGAGTCTTCAAGGCCTTTTTGCTCGTCATATTGAAGATTATCAATCACATACACATATTCAATATTGGAGAAGTTTGTGGCGGCCCTCACTTTAAGCGTGTAAAAATTGCTGCTGTTGTCGGGCACTATTTCTTCGATCGTCCCTACCATCAGGTTGGCAGGAAAGAGAGAGGACGTCTGACTGGTCACGACCGTATCCCCGACGGTCACTTTAGTGCTTTTCGGAATGGCATGGAGGGTGACAAAGTTCGGGCTGAGGCCGTCCCAGTCGATTGTACCCGTTTCACCGCCTTTTTTCAGCTTGACGACCACCTTGAACTGGGGATGCAGCATACTCATGATGATAGCAAAGTTCCTGCTGACATTGATAACAGATCCAACGATGCCCTGGGGACCGGTGACGCCCATATTGGTTCGAACGCCCTGGGCGAAGCCGCGATGGATCGTCAGATAATTGGCCCGGAGGGCCGTTGTATTATTGACCACTTTCGCCTCCAGGATCTGGTATTTCAGGATCGATTTACCGGAATCCACGCGGATCGTGTCATTTATCAGGCGGCGGTTGGAGTCGGGGCCCTCATAATTTTCTTTTAGCAACTGGCGGAGCCGAAGGTTTTCTTTGACCAGGGATTCGTTGGTCATCTTCAACTGGAAGTAATATTCTATGTTGTTGTACCGCTGGTTAAACCTGCCGGTGATTTCGGTGCTGACATTCAAAAAGGCGGCTTCGTGGAATTTATTATACCGGAAGAGGAAAGAAAGGCTTATTATCTGCAACACCAGGAAGAAGAGGAAGTTAAAATGCCTTCTGATGAAGAGAAAAACGTTACGCACCGGGGTCTTGCTGTATAATCAATTGGATTGTTTACCCGCTCCTATCTCCTAACGTACGGATAACAGTAGTATT
>VFSW01012088.1_pt1 | contig 12084 bp, 16 predicted proteins | sample 5358111 | NCBI WGS metagenome assembly VFSW01 (sample SAMN11554181, study PRJNA540505) | mine drainage metagenome | isolation source: sediment from site ElyBrook_90M | place: USA: Ely Copper Mine, Vershire, VT | collected 2017 | reverse complement strand
CCTGTAAGGTGTAGGTCTCTTTTTATTCCATAAAATTATTCCTACTATGTGCTGTATGACATTCAATCCGATGTTTGCAGAATATACAAGTTTAAGCCACAAGTCAAGCCATTGTTATAAAAGTGACTAAAGTCTATTGACATGTGGCTTAATAAGGTATATACTGTAGACAGTGTTAAGGACGTACCAAGACACTGAAAAGTTAGGAGAGTTAGTCAATGAAAGAAGTCAAAGAGCTGTTCATCAAGGCCCGTTTTTTCGTCAAGAGTAGCCGTTCGGTAGTGCTTGATGTTGTGAGCGGTGATACTCAGTATCGCGTTACCCTCAACGTCAACGGCTCACACACATGCACGTGTGAGGGTAACGCGGTGTACCATCGTGTATGTAAGCACATCAAGCTTGGTGTTGAGAAAGAACCAGACGGCTCGGAGGTCAAGACGTTTGTACGGCCTTATGAGCCTGAAAAGGCAAGCCTGAATGGAAGCAATCGCGGTTTCTCAATGCTCAAAAAGTAGTGTTCGCTGTCTGTCTGGACAACTTCACAGCGAACACACATTTTGCACGACATGCTATGACGCGCAAGCTGATTATACACCTTGCGCGTCCCTCGGAAGGAAAAATCATCATGGGACGCTTTTTAGCAGTAGCTTTTCTGCTCTTGTTGGCCTACACAATCCTTGTTGTGTCATATGGGCCAGTGTCGCCCACAATGCCACCCACTACCACACGTAGTGCTCACAGCACCGCTCATAACACGGTTGTTATCGATTATCGCGCTATAGCCGCTACAGACGCTAGGCAAGCGGGTATCAATCCAACGCTGTTTATCAGACAAATCAACCAGGAAAGCGGATTTAACCCGTATGCAGTCTCACACGCCGGAGCTATCGGTATCGCGCAATTCATGCCGGCTACAGCTTCTGGACTAGGTGTCAATCCATGGGAGCCGGTTCAATCCTTGCGGGCAGCTGCCCAGCTCATGGCACACTACTACCGGCAATATGGAAGCTATAGTATGGCTCTCGCTGCCTACAACGCTGGTCCTGGTGCAATGAATAGGGCACTCTCATCATGTGGATTGCAGTGGTTCTTGTGCTTGACCAGCGAAACTGAGAACTACATCACAGCGATTACGGAATAGCATCATGACAAACTTTGTACCCAACGATCATTTAATACAACTCAAAAGTAAGGACGGTGCTAAAGACTATATGCCCGTCCAGTGGAGGCTCGTCTGGTTTCGGGAGCAATGCCCACAAGGTAGCATCAAGACAAAGATGCTACAGCTTGACCTTGACCGCGACACAGAAGAAGAAGTGTATGTGTGGAATGCTGAGAAGCGACGATCTGAGAAGGTTATCAAAACTGGGAAGGGGTATGTCGTTTTTCGTGCTACGGTCAAGGACGGAAAAGGCGGATCCGCGACGGCTACGAAAAGCGAAAAGGCGGCTAGCTTCGGAGACTACATCGAGAAATGCGAGACGGGCGCGGTAGGACGTGCTCTTGCCATGCTAGGGTATGGTACGCAATTTGCATCTGCGGACCTGGACGAACAGCACCGTATTGTCGATAGTCCAGTGAGCCGAAACGGACAAAAGGCGGACGGACATCAGAACGCATGAGGTAGTACATTCCCTGTAATATATGGGGACACTGGACGCCATTCGACAACACGGAAGGTACAACATCCCTTAGTATGAGCGTGGACACCAACCACGCTCATTTGTCTTTTTATGCGGTTGCAACGGTATCGAGTGGAAAGTGGGCGGTGCAACATGCGCCTCACTAGCAACGTTGCTAGTGAGGATAGTTGCAACGGTATCGAGTGGAAAGTGGGCGGTGCAACTAGGAAACACAATACAGGAAACATAGTACACGCTATGGTATAATGTTATGTAAAGCTTGATGTGTGGAATAGTGGAAGAAGAGAAGAATGCAGAAGCTTAGTAATGTGTTTTCAAGCGGGCTTGATAACATCGGTTTCGACAAGAGCGTACACAATTTTGATGTGACAACAACACAATGCATTGCTGATTATCTGGCATTGCGCGGCCAGATATCCGGCGCGGCGTCAGTCTCCGGAGATGCTAAAAAGAGCGTTACTGAGTTTATCCGGCTCACTGACATCGTTGGCAACGTCGTGACGTTGCCAAACAATATCAATGCAACCTACACACCAGCTCCTAAGATGGTCAACAACAATCCCAGCTCTCCATATGCTCTCCCTGGCGCGTCCCAACGTGCGAGCATACCAGTTAACGAGCTGCAACGACGTGCGAACAGTTCAATAGAAGCTGCTCAGCAGATGAGCAGTAACAGTATTGCCCTTGCGCGCGTGCTTATCCCAGCAATTGTAAATGATGCATACCTTGCCGTAAAATCTCCTTCACCTGTTGTGTTCACTGATGAGGTGTCTGGCAAGATCAACGAGTACAAACAGCTCTTCATGCAAGCGTTGTTAGCCGCAAAAGACCGGCAATCAGAAGCAGAGCGTTGGGCAATTGCCTATGTGGGCACACCTGACCTGGTTGGTGCATGGGTCCTTCTTGGAGGTGATTTTGACAGTCAACTCGTGACACTGGGTATCAACCTTCCGTCACTCCATAAAGTCTACGCCAAGCAGCTACAAGCCGCTGGTCAAGTTCCACAACAACAGCGCTTCCTCGACATGGTGGAAGCCGATGCATTTAACCGTCTCATCAGTCTCGCTGAGAATCTAGCCGCTCGTATCGTCCAGATTGCGCAAGCTGAGACGCTTAAAATGTTCGCTTAATTGCTATGAAAAAGCAAGATGTTGCAAGCGTGGAGAGAACTGCTAAGGCTCTTGAGTTGCGAGCAAGCGGTATGAGCTACGATGAGATTGCTAAGCAACTCAAGTTTGCAAATCGCGGCGGTGCTTTCAAATGTATCCAAAGAGCACTGAGCCGATATATCCATAGCAAGGTTGAACACTTGCGAGCGGAAGAATTGCTAATCTTGGACGAACTACACGCTAAAGTCTGGCCCGACGCGATAGGCGACAATGAGAGCAAGAAGCCAAGTCTAAAGGCGATAGACACGATACTAGCTATCATGCATGTGAGATGTAGGCTCTTAGGATTGTACCCAGCTCCTACTAAACCAGGGTATGGCAGTTCAAGAGTTGTCATTCGTGAAGCTGCAAAAGTGGAAGTGAAGATATGCCATCAACTTTAACAAAGACAACGGCTTACCTAAACCTGCTGAGAGACGCCGCAAAAGGCGTAGCTAGTGCGAAATGCTTGTATGTCGCACTAGGGGCGGGCACAAGCACCCCCACAGCAAGTCAAACAAAATTAGACGGCGAAGCATGGCGCAAGGCTATTTCTACCTTCACGCATGGGTCCCAAACACGAAAATGCTACACATATTGCGGGATGTGTAGCATTCTTTGTCTCTGCAATTGAGCCGTCAGAAACGGCTCTCAACCGCGTTTAAGGCCGACCCATAGCGTCTATGATGCTATGGGTCGGCCTTGACGTGGTGTTAAGTATTGTCGTTTCGCTTTTAAGTAGCGTTGGCGCGTCCTGGTATCCATAGCTTGCAATTCCTCTTGACCGTGTGCTGTCTCAAGTAGCAGATGAGACAACAACAACTTCTTTTCGTCCTGGTTGCGACGTTTGCCGTCTCGCTGAATGACAGGACCTTGACCAGCGTTGTACATGGTCCCCGTCTTCAACTCCAAGCAATCGATAGGCACAACAGCGTTATGTGTCTGGACAATCAGTAGCGATGTCTGGACTGAAACACGATGTAACCGGTACTCATAGAAGTCAAAAGACGTGGGAAGCACTATAGCGGTTATAGTGCTTCCTGTCAGTCCCTCATCTTGTAAGACATATCGGATATTTGACGATCGTTCAACTATCCGATAGGCAAGTTTGCTAGCTTGAAGTTCAAACTGGTATGCAGCTGCTTCCCTCGTCTGCTTATCTGTCATGGTGGCTTGCCCTTCTCTCTACAATCTACGATCTACAAATTAATAGCGCGATCTGCGATAGGAGCCGCCTTCATCCCCCGCTTGACGCATGTTGCGCTTGGCTTGCTCTATCATCTGCTTCGATTGCAGAGCCTCTATTTCGTTCCATGTGCTAGCACGTTGAGCCTTGCTTGCCATATCCATCATAGCGGATTGCATATCCATAGCCGCTTTCATGCGTGTCTGGCCCATTTCGATCTCGACTTGGTTGACATCGCGCACTGCTTCAATCTGTGCTTTCTTATCTTGCAGGTACTTTTTGAGTGACCTGGCTCCGGTTACTCCTAAGTAGAGAGCACAGATGATATCAATGATGGTGGAAGCAAACGAACGGAACACAACCGCGACAAAGGGTACAAGGTTGTGAATATCAACCGCTATGTGCTTCTCAAGTAGGAACAATTGAGCAAAGCTGTTAAGCACGCTTAGGACGATGAATAGCACAGCTAAGCCGATGAATAGCCCTATTTGTGAGCGGTCTTTCAATGCCCGACGGAACACAATAACCGTTCCCAGCATCAGCATCACTAGCCCTATCTCAATCCCTACGCTCACTGCATGTGCATACAGGTTGAACGTATCCGCAAGGTTAAAGCGGTTGCTGAAACCATCACCAATAGCCATACCCACGATGTAGGCAATGACGCTAGGAAAGATGTAGGCTATGAAGTTGAACAGCTTGCCTACTACCCACTCGAGCCGTGTCTGCCTGTCCTCATCAAAGCTTTCGACAACCTTCCTGAAATTGTTCGTATGGTTGAAAGCCTCTGAGATGTTGACCGAAGTCGCTGGTCCCATAGCGGACTTGTCCTCGACAAACTTACCACTGACCACGCCGTTTTCAGGCTCTTGCGCCGTCGGTGTGGTGTCTTGAACAGGTGCAATTTCTTTGCTTGTGGTGGTGTCAGTTTGTGGTGTCTCCATGAAGCCATTTATCATATTTCCAACACCTGTTTTTACGTTTTCTATGAGGCTCATAGGAGTGTGATTTCCTTTCATGTCGCTTTCACTTTAGTTTGTGAAACTGTCAAAAACTTCTCGAAACATGGGGTATTGTTGAGCGTAACGTGTCGCTATAACACGGTTGACGCGACACTATCACACGTTACGGCGTCGTTGGGTAGTGTCGCGTTTCGAGAGCATGCATAGAGCATGCATAGAGCACACTATGAGGCTTGCTGTTCTTCCTTGCTAGCTTCCTTCATGCCCTTGTGCATCTTGCGGAATGAAGCCAGTGCTTCACGGTCAAAGCGGTCTCTGATTTTTTTGATCTTTGGTGAGACAACCGCAATCAGCATGATGTACTCTTGCATCATGAAGATACGTCCGTCATTGTGTGCGGCGTCGGCTTTAGCTTGCAAATCACGCCGGAGGTCTTCAAGCTCTTGGAGGTCCTCTTCACGAACGGTTGTGGCTAGGCTAGCGAGTTCTTTCTGAGTTGCCATGTGTGCTATGTCCTTTTCTACTATGCCCACATGCGTTAAAATTGAATTAGCACGTGGGTGACTACTTGCCAGAACGCCGCTTCAGACTTTTAAGGGGACCGGAGCGGCCTTTTTGTTGCTACAGGGGACGATTAGTGTTTCGCACCTTGCGAACGCTTGACGTACTCGTTAAAAGCCTGCTCGGTTATTCTCCATTGCTTGCCAACTTGAAAAGCCTCCAGCTCTCCAGACCTGATAAGCTTGCGAACGGTAGAGACTGATATTTGCAGCTTTCTCGCTACGTCTTCAATCGTGTGAAAAGTATCTTCCATCGGGTTATCCTTTGCCTTAAAATGTGTTCCTACAGATATTATATACGGCTTACTAGAAAAACGCAATAGGTACTAGCAATCTGTTAGCAAGCATGGTATAATAAATATGAAACATGCGGTCCAGACAACATCGACAAATGTTGAGGATGTATGTTAGAATGTGAGTCAGTAGTAGAGGCATCAGTGGTAGCTCCCCATTGGTGCAAGAGGGAAAGTTTAATGATGGGTGTAGATGGTTCCAAGGGAACAAATGTGGTGAGTGCGGAAGCGAAAACAGGAGAGTCAAGTACAACAGTTCCGACAGACTGTCTGTGCTTTTTTTATGTCAAGTCCTAAAAAAGACAAAAGAAAAACCGCTCTCGACGGCAAATCAAAGCGGTTTTCGTTCTGTTCTCACCAAACTGTATCACGGCTATTGACATTGTAACATCATGACCAATAGCCGTCAAGTGTACAAATGTAACGCTAGTTACACTTTGTAGAGAAGATGGTGTTTTATGGTAGTCAACGTAGTAGAGACTCCTCGCCCAACGACAATAGCAGTACAGACGCCTATGGAGAAGGTGATAGAGCGAACGGGCGCAAGGTTTTCACAATCAGAATGGTACTCAGCTAAATGTCCTGGGCACAACGACAAAGAGCCTAGCCTATCCTTCATTGAAGGACCTAACGGGCATGTAAACTTCAAATGCTTTGCTGGTTGTAGCCGTGAAGCTATTCTGTCTGGCATGGGATTGACAGAAGAGGACCTATCACCCATTAAGGGATATCGTCGCCCACATGCAGCATTGACTACTGCTCTTGACTTGGTAACGCTCGCATACGAAAAGTGCATTCCCTGGGAATACCTGTTCAAGCTGGGTGTTGATGGTGACTACAATTATCAAGGTCGATTAGTGGTCAAGATACCCTACCATACAGAAGATGGGCAAGAGTACAGCAAGTCTCGCATAAGAACAGACGTAAGCGCAAAGAAGGGTAGTAAGTGGGTAGGGGATGATAAACCGCTTATCCCGTATGGCCTTGATAAGTTAGATATGGCCCGTAACGCTGGTTATCTGCTCATAGGTGAAGGTGAAACCGATGCATGGTCATGTTGGCTCTGTGATATACCGTTTTTAGGAGTGCCTGGCGCAAGCAATTATAAATGCCTTGACGGTAAAAAACTCGATGGTATTGATAGCGTTTTTATCATTCAAGAGCCAGATAGCGCCGGTTCTGGCTTCGCTTACAACACGATACAGCAGCTACGACACACGCGCTACAAGGGCAAGATTTACATACTAAACTTCAAGTCCCTTATAGGTGAGAAGGACCCCGGCGACTTGCTAAAACGCTTGCACAAAGAGAGAAAAGGCAAGAAGGAATATCAAGATATCATCAGTCAGGCTCTAGAAAAAGCGTCTCAAAAAGAGATAGGACGCAAGAAAGATGGTCCTCAGCGATTAAGCGATCTCCTCAACAAAAAGTTACCTGATACGCGGTGGGTTATCCCTGACATCTTGCCGGAAGGCCTGACTCTTTTGTGTGGCAAGCCAAAACTAGGGAAGTCATGGTTACTGCTCTCGGCTCTAATTGCAATCGCATCTGGACAGGTAGCATTAGGGAACATCCCTGTCGAACAAGGGGATGTGCTATACATCTCTTTGGAGGATAATGAGCGACGTTTACAGAAGCGTTCAAACATCGTCCTACAGCAATCCGCGGCGTCCCCTGATTTCTACTACGCTACGTCCTGGCCGCGTTTGAATGAGGGAGGACTAGAAGAACTAGAGGAATGGTTAGACGATCATCCCAAAGCGCGGATCGTCGGTATTGACACGTGGGCACGCTTTAAGCCTAAGCCTATCGGAGGTATGTCTAAACAACAGTATGATGAGGATTACGACGCCTTAACCCCACTACAGGAACTAGCGTCCAGACGGCATGTCGCTATCGTTCTAGTACACCACATGCGCAAACAGGAAAGCGACGATCCACTAGACATGATTTCAGGCTCTACCGCTATGCAAGGTGCTGTAGATGGTTTCTTACTACTCTATCGCAAGAGACAGGAAACAGATGCACGCCTTTTTGTGCTAGGGCGCGATATTGAAGAGGAACAAGAATTATTGCTTGAATTTAAGCAAGAGTGTGCAAGCTGGGTGATAAAAGGACAAGCCGATGATGAGACAGTAGCAGCTACCCCCCAGCGTCAAGCAATCTTGGATGTGCTTAAACAATACCCTGACGGATTGACCGTCAAACAGCTTGCAGAGAAGCTTGACAAGAATATCAACACTACAAGAAATCATCTTGTACCCTTACGCAATGAAGGTAAGATAGACCTTACAGATAACCTACTAAGACTAGTAACCACTAGTAAGACTAGTAAGACTAGTAAGACTAGTAAAACTAGTAACGAGCAAGAAGAAGAGGAACAATCCGTTACTAGTCTTACTAGTCAGGTTACTAGTCTTACTAGTCATGCTCCTAGTGGACTAGTAACGCCCTTGACACTACCTATAGAGCCAAACGAGACGACAGAAAACACACCGTTTACTAGTCTTACTAGTCTTACTAGTCAATGCTGCAATGAAGACAAAGAAACTACGGTCAACGAGGACTATTGCAAACAGCGATATGAGGCAATGCGAGCATGGGTAAAAGTACATCCCTCCAAAGATGGCTACTTTGTGGCTCAAAAAGCCTTGAGGACTAGCGACGATAAACCTTCTGGCAATGCCTACTTAAAGGTGATAGGGCTAGCCCTCAAGACTAGAAAAGCGGATATGGTGAGAGCGGCACTTGCTGAAATTGAAGGACGTGTTGACGCTCGCAAGTAGTTGCGTCCTTGCGCGTGTGTGTCAAGGTGTCAATCTGGACAAACTAGACACACCCAACGCGCGTGTATGTGGTGTTGAAATGTGGAAGGGTGGAAGTTGTGAGCGGTCTTTGTGTGGAAGTGGAATATGAGCGAACGGGCCCGGGTCTGCATGTGCAGCTGCATACCCTCTACCCCGATACTGTCAATATGCACTCCAATTGGATAATGGAGGTCTGGCATGGGTACAAGCGTTTGCGCCCATGTGAGCGAGCTGGTATGGAACGCTGGTATGAGGTGCAAGCGGTCAAAGGCGATAGCATAGCAGTTGACTGCTACTCCATGCCACGGTATGAGTTTGGCCCACGCGCAAGAATAGATGTCCTGGCGGCGTCGTTAGAAGTATCGTTCTCTCTGGATATGGATGTGAGCATAGAGAGCGTGGTTACTCAGCTTGCACTCTCATCATAAGTGCGTATGTTGCTAAAAAGCAGATGGCCCTAAATCGCGCTAGGATTGAATTTTACGGCAAGCCATACAAACACACACAGCAATTAAAATAAAGGCACTGTTGCCTATTGTGGCGCTATGGCTTTTAGGCTACTCATCCTTATGTTTCTCTAAAAATTCGTCGATGGCTAGCTGCACGATCTCGTAATCCCTCTTTTTGTGGTGGAATGCGTAATTCTTCACGGCTTCTATCGTTTCGGGCCTTAAATGTGTGGTGTACTTGTCCACTTGTAGTTTTGTAGCTTTGCCAGTTTGTCCACTTGTAGTTTTGCCCACTTGTGTACTTTGGAAGAAAGCAGAACCGCTTAACTCGCTTTGCATGGCTTCTTGAGCGGCCTCATCTAGTTTCTTACTTTTGCTACTACTGCTCATGATGGGTATAGCTCCTCGACTAATCGTGCATAGGCTATCGCGCCCTTTGCATGGGGATTGTACGTGTAAATATCTTGCTTCCTGAAATGAGCATCTCGAATATCGGTATTCCGGGGGATGATGGTTTGTAGCATCTGCTCTCCATACATGCGCCGGAGCATGGCCAGTGAATTTGCAGTGTTTACCGTTGGGTCACTCATTGTGAACAGCAAGCCTCGTAACCGCAAAGCAGGATTAAAGAACCGTTTTGCTTCAGCTATCGTCTTGCTGATCTGTACGATGGAATCCAGTTCAAAGTATCCTGGTGACACAATCACAATCACCTCATCAGACGCGGTAAACGCATTGAGCGTTAACCATCCCAACGCTGGGGGGCAATCGATAAAGACATAATCATACTTGCCCTTTATCTGCTCAAGTTCGTTTTTGAGTCGGGCCTCGCGATGATCGCGTGCGGTTGTGAGTTGCATATCCGTATCAGAGAGCAGGATGTGAGCAGGTGCAACAAAGAGACGCGGATTCGATGTCTGATGAATGGGAAGTGGTTGCAACTGAAGGATAGTACGGTACACCGTGTCCTCTTTAGCAATCTGCTGATAATGGGGGAGCAATACCTTCGATGCATTGGACTGACTGTCCATATCAATGAGTAGCGTACGCTTGCCCTTGTGCGCAAGTCCAGAGGCGAGCGCTATAGCCGTGGTAGTTTTGCCTGTGCCTCCCTTTTGTGAAGCAATGGCAGTGATGAGAGCCATTTGTAAACCTCCTGAAAGCCGAATCGGGTATTTCAGTTAAGTTGAATTTGACTTAGTATGGCACACCGTAGATAAGTCGTCAAGAAGTCATATCCACTTGTATACTTGCCGTTTTGTACACAAGTGGGTATGTAGTTTTGTGGTTAAGTGTACCTACCCTGCAATTTCAGACGGCCTAACGCGTGCTACACGTCGTTGTTTTTTGCTCTTAGCGTTCCTTCGTCGGAGGTCCATAAATCGCTTGATTTCATGCTCCTCAAAGCGGAGTTGACGACCGATTTCTAAGGCTTCAATCTCTCCTGAGTGCACCCAACGACGGACCGTTTTATCAGAGACTTGAAAGCGTCTCATCAGGTCCTGGACACTGCTTAGTTTTTCATCACCCTTCACCATTGCATCATCCTCTTTTTATAAGCTGTTTGTCTGTCCAATTGTGCCTAGTCATAAGTAGACTTGTACCATGTCGTATACTGATTATAGGTACTGATTATTAAAACAAATCAGAAGCTACTTTTTAGATAGGAGTGTATCCGCTTATGTCCACTCATGACCTTATCATCTATGATACCATGCACACGACAGTGGGGGAAATTGCTAACCAATATGCAGCGTCCTGCGCACTGTCTGATTACCAGAAAAAGTTGTCTGCCGATACAAAGAGACGGCAAAGAAATGACCTTGCTTTGTTTGCGGGCTATCTTGAGAAAGCTGGGATTGCAGTTACTTCCCAGCAACTTATGGAAGATATCACCACATGGCACGTTATCACGCAAGGACTTGTATCTGGCTTTATCCGCTATCAAGAGCAAGAGGGATATGCGATAGGCTCTATTAACGTTCATCTGGCAACCGTCAAACGCTATTGCTCCATAGCCGCTCAATCGTTGGTTCTGGACTCTGCTACAGCTAGCCTCATCTCCAAAGTAAAAGGGCATAGCCATAAAGACGGGCGCAACATTGATAGAGAGCGTGAAATAAGCCGTAAAGGATACAAGAAAGCAGAGACTGTTAGCATCTCCAAAGAGCAAGCCAATACGCTCAAACAGCAACCTGATACCCCACAAGGACGGCGTGACGCACTGCTCATGTGTCTTCTCTTAGATCATGGCCTAAGATGTGGCGAGATAGCCGCTCTTACTCTGCAATGCGTCAATATGAATGAAGAAACATTGACGTTCTACCGTGAAAAAGTTGACTTGATACAAACACATCAACTCACAAAAGATAGCCGCGTCGCCTTGCGTCGCTATCTTGATTGTGTCAAGCTGAAACCTACCGACTTTCTGTTTCAAGGTAGTAGACGGAGCGGCGAGCTTCTAGGCCATATGTCCACACGAGCAATTACCGCACGCGTCAACGATCTAGGGAACCGTGTAGGGATCACTGGACTCTCAGCACATGACGGGCGACATGCCTGGGCGACATTTGCGATTAGGGCAGGGACTGATGTAAAAGCACTGCAAGATGCTGGAGGGTGGAAGTCGCCTTACATGCCCCTACGTTATGTAACGTCAGGGAAAATAGCCAACGCCGGAGTGAAGTTAGATTAACCAGAGAGGATACTACCACTATGAAAAAGATCACAGTCAAGAACATTCTAGACCACTCTTTTCGATATTCTGATACGCTGGGCACGGCCTATCGCGTCTATGTTGTCAAAGATGATGGTGTAGCACTCTATGTAGGGAAGTCTGTGGATGTGATTGAACGCCTTGAAGCACACTTCGGGCTTATCCCATATCGCAGTAGTGGAACTGAGCTAGGAATGATCTATAAAGATTATCCGGAGTTTGCAAAGGAATGGGAGATAGAACTCTATACGCTTGAAGAGTGCTACCCACTAATTAAACAGAAATTTGGTTTTTGGATAACTCCTGATGAGCATTATGAG
>VFSW01012087.1_pt1 | contig 12084 bp, 11 predicted proteins | sample 5358111 | NCBI WGS metagenome assembly VFSW01 (sample SAMN11554181, study PRJNA540505) | mine drainage metagenome | isolation source: sediment from site ElyBrook_90M | place: USA: Ely Copper Mine, Vershire, VT | collected 2017 | reverse complement strand
AGAGTTTCAAGGGTGTAGAGGATTGTGTAGTCAATCCCGTGTGCCTAGCAATAGGTGCATAAAGCTGAGTGTCTAGACCTGTCTAGATTTTCAGAACTATCATACTGATTGATGAATATATATACGAGTGTTTTTTATGACCGTCAGATAGTCACAATTTTGCCTATTCTTGTCAGCGATTGACAAGAATAGGCAAAAAGCCTAGTCCCAGGCTCCGACTTTGGCGTACCCTTTGAGCAGTGCGCGGGCAATAATGAAATGCTGAATCTCGTCCGTGCCCTCGTAGATGCGCGTCACGCGCAGGTCGCGATACCAGCGTTCAATTGGCATCTCGCGCGTGTAGCCCATGCCGCCATGAATCTGCATCACGCGGTCAACCACACGATTCGCCATGTTTGAACCATAAAGTTTTGCCATGCTAGACTCATGACGGTTATCCTGGCCCTGGTCAGCCTTCCAGGCCGCATGCAGCGAGAGCCATTTGGTAGCCTGAATTTCGACTGCTGAGTCGGCAATCATCCACTGAATGGCCTGACGATTAGCAATCGGTTCACCAAAGGTCACGCGCTGTCTTGATTGGTTGATTGCCATTTCAAGTAGACGCTCAGCAGTGCCCACACAGCGCGATGCAATCACCCACCGTCCCTGCCCAATCCATTTCATGCCTAGCGAGAAGCCTTTGCCGACCTCGCCCAGCACATGATCGTCGGGAACACGCACGTTGTAAAAGAAGAGTTCTGCTGGCGACCAGCCGCCCATTGTCGGCACGGGACGCGAGGTCCAGCCCATCGCACGATCAACGAGGAAACAGGTCACCCCGCCATCTTGTGGCGTCTTGTCGCGGTCGGTGACGGCAAAGACCATGGCGAAATCGGCCTCATTACCATTCGTGATAAACACTTTTTGCCCATTTAAAACCCAATGGTTGCCCTCTTTGACCGCCGTGGCACGAATAGCCGATGGGTCAGAGCCTGCACCAGGCTCAGTGAGCGCAAAGCATGAATGGCGCGTACCCTCAATGGTTGGAAGAAGATACTCTTTTTTCTGCTCGCTGTTGGCATAGTAGAGAATGTTATCCGCTCCGCCACCAAAACTGAAGGGAACGAGCGTGCGACCTAACTCCATTGCAATCAAGGCCGTCATCACGGCTCCCAGATTGGCCCCACCATACTCTTCAGGTGTGTTGATACCCCAAAAGCCCATCTCCTTCGCTTTCATCTGTAAGGAATGGTAGAGACCAGGCTCAATGCCAGTGGGATATTTGCCTTCGCTCTGCATGACTTCGCTCTCAAGCGGCATCAACTCGCGCTCAACAAAACGGCGAACCGTCTGCTGTACCATTTTCTGTTCATCTGTCAGTGCGAAATCCAAGCTGACCTCCTTTGGTCTGGCTATGTCGTCCGCGCCACGCATCGCCGGGCGGCTTTGCTGCGCAGAACACGGTGATAGGTAGACGATGTGACGAGACGGCACGTACCTGCTCAAGCGATACGTATAAGAAATATTGTATCATACCAGAGCTTCTTTTTTTGGGTCCGTCAGCTTTTGGCTACCCTCTTTTTGAGGAATGAATGGCGATCATGGCGTGTTTTAGCGTACAGAACGATTTAGTTTTATGCAGAAACGCAGAAAGAAAGAGTATTTTATGCACGTGCATGGAAAATGCTCATCCTCACGAGCTATCGAGCAGGCAATGCAGAGGTACCTAGCCACTTGCCACATGGCTGAAGCCATGTTACACTTCAAACAAAGATTACAACTTTTTTAGACACCGCTCGTACACCGTTATAGGAGAGCTTCTTCTTTTTCTTGCTATGCAAAAAAAATAATAATGATGAGCGGTGACGCATGATAGAATCAACAGTGAACGCATCAAATACATTAGGTATTATTGGAACACTGACAAAACCAGCGCGCAAAACAGGTCGAGGCCAGACGGGAACACTCGCGGGTGTACAGAATATTACAGCAAGCCGCGCAAGTAGTACAACGAAGGCAGGAAGTATTGTGGAGTCGATGAGCGATGCCGCGCTTGTCGAGCTGGTGATGCAGGGCGACCATGATGTCTTCGCGGTACTCGTCGAGCGATACAAAGATGCCGTACAAAACCTTGCCTACCGCATGCTCAATAACACAACGGAGGCAGAGGATATTACGCAGGAAGCGTTTGTGCGTGCTTATACGCAACTGGCAACCTACAAGCCAACGCACAAATTTAGTACCTGGCTTCTTTCTATTGCCTCGCATCTGTCAATTGACCAGTTGCGGCGTCGCCGTTTTCTGGCCTTGCCTTTGGAGGATGTACCCTTTCTAGAATGGATCGTCGATGTTGGCACCGGCCCAGAGCAGTCTGCGCTTCAGGGCGAGCAGCAGGACGAAATTCAACGCTACTTGCAACGTTTGCCCAGTAAATACCGTGCCGTGATCGTCTTGCGCTACTGGCATGATTTCTCTTATGAAGAGATTGCCGGCGCGCTCAATCTGACACCTGCTTTGGTCAAAGCTCGTTTGCATCGCGCCCGTGAACTGCTGGCGCGTTATATGCAGCAAGACCCTACGAAGGAGGAAGAGATTGATACGCTGTCGAGACGCTAAACAATGGCTCACGCATCAACGTGGCGGTGACCCCCCTGAAGAGGAGCGCACGGCCCTGCAAGAACATGTCCAGCACTGTTCGGCGTGTCGGGTGATCGAGCAACACCAAAAACAGATCGATGCCTTATTGCGGACATCGACGCCACATACGCATGAGCATGCGCGTCCGCGCCCCAATGTTTCGACAGAGCAGATCATGGTTGCGGTCCAACGTCAGCAACGCATTAGTAGACAGCTAGAAGACATTCGCGTGCAGCAGAAGTCGCGTGTTGAGCGTATGCGCCCAATGGGAACGGCCATTGCCGCACTTGGCTTCTTTACACTAGCGAGTATCCCGCTCTTGTTGCTCGCCATCACCATCGTTCAAACTGATCTCGTCGTAGAAGCACTCACGGTGTTCAACAACGTTATCGACTTTCTGCTCGTGCTTGCACAAATATTGCAAGCGGGTATCATCCTTGCCACTCGCAATAATTGGCTACTGTCCGGCGTTGCGTTCGTAGTTGTCATCATGATGGCTCTCTGGCTACGTTTAATGCGTCCACCACAGGAAGTGCCGGGAGTGTAATGATGAGAGCAGAGGCAATGGTCACATCACAGCGCGGTGACAGGGAGTTCCAGTATGCTGAAAGTTGGACGAAGATGGCAGTGCCGGCTTCTATGGCCTGGGCTGATGTTTTTTGTTGCCTTGCTGATAAATGGTGGTATGATTGTATTGTTACAGAGCGGCTCGTCAGTCGCGGAAGCGAATGATGGACATAACTGTACCGGAACGCTACATCAACCATCGTTTGGTGGCGCAATCGTCGTTGATAGCCATGAAGTCATCTGTAGTAACGTGACCTCGTTTGGTGGCACGATGGTAATTCGCGGCACCGTCAACGGCAATCTTGTCTCCTTTGGCGGCAATGTCATTGTTGCCGGGAAGATCAACGGGAATATCTATCTCTATGGAAGCAATGTTACCTTACAAGATGGAACCCAACTCAACGGCGATATCCATCTCTGTAATGGGCAACTGGCAAAAGACATAACAATACTGTTTCATGGCAATGTTTACGGTTGTTCGCAAAGTGTCGGGCAACTCCTCATTGAAGATGGAGGTGGATTCGGGTTCCGATTCTGGTCTATTCTCACCTGGCTGGGTGTAGGTATCCTACTTACGGTATTGCTACCAGAACACGTTATGCTCGTGAGAACAACCATTCTCAGCAAGATGCGACGTAGCTTCTTCTTGGGCCTGCTCAGCACGTTTCTAGCACCGGTGGTTCTGGCAATCTTATTTGCCCTCATTGTTTCTATTCCACTGGCTATTCTGGTAGCACTTGTGCTGATCGCTGCTTGGGCCTTGGGGGTTGTCGCATTTGGTTGGCTGATTGGAGACTATATCGTGCAACGCATAGCTCCTCAGCATAATACGCGCCTGCTACAAGTCGCTATAGGACTTACCATACTGGTCTTGGTAGGGTCTCTTCCCTATATTGGCTGGCTCATTAACGTGGGAGCGGGTATGGTAGGATTGGGTGCTGTCTTCCTGAGTCGTTTCGGGACACGGCTATACAGTCAACCCAGGCAACCCCTCATGCTTTAAGCCATACAGGCTATTCTTGTTGGCTTAACAAGAACTGGAAAACAAAACGCTGGAAAGATGGGACGGACACCAGTGATGTTACGTGTCTCTGGTGTTTACCGAGGTGAACATGAGCATTGATGTTGAACTTACAGACCTTGCCTACGGCGGTGACGCCGTAGGCCGCTACGAGGGACGGGTCCTTTTCGTCCCAGGCGGGATTCCTGGTGAGCGGGTGCGGGTGGAGATTGTCGAAGAGCGGCGCGGGCATGCACGAGCAGAACTGTTAGAGATTTTGCGACCAGCCCCTGAGCGTATTGCCTCTGCCTACCCCTTGCTGACTGATAGCGGGTGTCAATGGCAACATATCGCCTACCCGGCACAACTGACGTGGAAAGCACACATCGTTCGTCAATTACTGGTTCGCATCGGGAAACAGCCCGATGCCCTGGTTCATCCCACGATTGGTATGCCCCCCGATATCTCATCCTGGCATTATCGCAATATCGCTTTATTTTCTGTTGGGCCGGCAGGTGAGATCGGCTTCAAGCTCACTGAAAGCCACGATGTGCAGGATTTAGAAGATTGTGCCCTGCTTCATCCCGCCCTTGACCAGGTCTATCAACGTGTGCGCGCCAAACTCATCGACTATTTCGGCGAGCATGTCGGTGAGATGATCCAGGGCTTTACCATTCGCGGAGCAGTGGGGGCGGTCAGCAATAGTCTGGCAGCAGTTCCCAATGCCAAGGCCGTGCCAACGCTACTCGTCATCCATGCCCGCCCAGGCTCGCTCATCGAAGAGCCTCAACAACTCGCCCAAGAACTCATGACCATCGCTCCGGGCATCGTTGGCGTTATTATCGAACGTGTCGGCGGTCGCTATGGGCGTGTTGTTGTCGGCCAAGAATTTCTCACTGATGTCATCATGGGGCGCAAGTTTCGCGTCTCTGCCGACTCTTTCTTCCAGGTCAATCTGATCCAGGCCGCAACGCTGGTTGAACGCGCACTCGTTATGCTAGAGCCACAACGTAACGATGTCGTCTTAGATGGCTATAGCGGCGTGGGTCTCTTTTCCGCCTTCCTCTCATCGCGCGCCGCCCGTGTCATCGCGGTTGAGTCACAGCCGAGCGCAGTCATGGATGCACGCGCCAGCGCAATATTGAACAACCAGAACAATATCACGGCCCTTGAGGGAACATTGGAGCGCGTGCTTGGCCAATTACACTATCGCCGTGAGCGCATCGATCTGGCTCTAGTCGACCCACCGCGCACCGGGTGTCATCCTAAAGCATTACAGGCATTACAAACATTAGCACCACGTGCCATCTGCTATGTCTCCTGCGATCCCAGTACGCTCGCACGCGATATCGCCACCCTCTGTAGCGGCGGACGTTACCGTCTGGTTGCTGCACAGCCCGTTGACATGTTCCCGCAAACCTACCATATCGAATGTGTAGCATTGCTGGCTCGCGTCGGCCTACGCTAATCTACAAGACACAGATCTCTCGTCAGGGCGCGCTCAACCGCGCCCAATACGCATTGCGCTAAACTGACGGTGAACGATACGCCGTAAAAATCCGTAGAGCAACAAGCCTCCAACCGCACGCGTTGATGCTTGCGTTGCCTCTGCCTGGCCCTATTCGTAGAAACTCGATTTATCGCGTTTCTACAATAGCATGGCGTATTCTCCAGGCGTATTCACATTCAAAAAGGAGCGCAGGTCTGGCTCGATGGTGCGCAGGTCTTCTTCTGCGAGATAGCGCACAGGAGCAACTTCGAGTAGCGCACGCGGGTCGCGCCTTCCTTCGCTGAGACACCGTTCAAGTAGGGGCAAAACTGAACGTGGATAGATGGCGCATAAGACTTGCGGAATATTGGCGACAACAGGCACAATCAGCGCATCAGTGCGGAGTTGTGAGAGCAGAAAAGCCAGCATCATCGGCTGCACACACGGCATATCGACCGCCGTTACCAGAGCATGCGTTGAGGAAATAGCACGCAAGCCGCTGTAAATACCCATCAACGGGCCGATATTGGGAATAGCATCGCACACCATTGGCACTGAGACGCGTGGAGCATACAGTACTGCCTGTTCTGCATCGCGCACGACCAGCAGAAGTGCTTCACATTGTATCTGTAGCACACTCATGAGATGCACTAAAAACGTCTCTTGCGGGTTAGTGGGGAGCGCGAGCAGAGCTTTATCGCGGCCCATACGTCTACTCTGTCCCCCAGCCAATACGACGCCCGTCACAGCTTGCATTGCATCACGTTCACCCATTTAGCGTGTGCCTGCTTTGACCTTCTTTTTGCTGCTACTCTTCGGAATATACTGGTCACGTTTCTGCCACGCAGCATAATTGGCGCGCTCCGCTGGAAACTTGCGCACGAGATAGACCAGCCAAGTAATCGCCCATGCCAACAAACTCACTAGCCAGAGATATCGCCAGAAACGCCACGCAAAGAAGTATGCATCCAAAAATACACGTGAGAAGATCAGCGGCAAACCAATAAAGCAGATCACCGCAAACCAGCCCAGATAGCGGTCTAGCATATATTTGAGCAGTGCCTTGTCTTTCACAAAGCGTTTGCGCCCCTCTACCGAATAATAAAATGTAATCAATAAGCCCACGCAACAGAAGATGAGCCAGGGCCACAAAAAATGAAAAGCTTCAGGACCGGTCAAGCCTGCATTGGAGCCGGCTGTGTAAGGGTCGTCGAAAAGCCAGTGATATAAACTGAATTGCATGCGGTATTAACTCCCTTTTCTGCGTATCCGTTTTGCGTATCACACTATGATATGGCGCATATTATCGACAATCATAGCACGGATGGGACGCAACGTCTAGAGTTCTCTCTGCTGCTATGGTTCATAACTCTCCCATTGCACATCATCTGGCCCATACCAGATCTCCTCATACGTATCCCAAAACCCGCCTGCCACCCTCATCCTCTGCGCATACTTGCTATACGCGTGTACCCACCGTCGGGCAATACGCTTATAGGTATCAGGCCAGGTACGCACGCCGCTGACCGCATCAACTGCCTCTACACTACATGCCCCAACCGCACAAGCCGCTGCAAGCGAGGATTCAGGTGACATGCCACGCAGTAAACCCAACAGAAAACCAGCAATCGTAGCATCGCCAGAACCGGTCGTGCCCGCCACATGCGTTTGGAAGCAGGGCGACCAAAGTTCTCGTAATGCCCATACTGCCGGATTTGCTGGCTGCGCACGCCCCATCTCTATCAAGACATCGTCATTCCCTGTACAGAGATACATGCCACGTTGCCCCATTTTGATGCCTACAATCTTTACACCCATCTTCAGCAGTTGCCTGCCCAATTTCTGCACAACGGGGGGAGCGACATGCTCAATCAAGTCCTCGGCTCCCGCCTCTGCCACGAGTTGCTCAAACAGAGGACGCTGTAACATGAACAGCAGTTCTTCAATACTCGGCAAAAATACATCGACATGAGGCAACGCCGCACGGAGAATGGCCGACCAGTCGACACGCCCAGCAGCACTTGCCGGGTCGGGCAAAGAAAGATCGAGTGAGGTTGTAACACCACATGCTCTGGCACGACGCAACATCTCGGCCAATTCTGCACCATCATTGCGATACATACGCTCCATCAGCGGTGGATAGCCAAAATGGAAGAGACGTGCCTGCTCTAACAAATCATAGCGTACATCATCAGCCCCAAACGTGTTATTGCAACCCGGCGCATGGATAATAACCCGATCTACATGCGGAGAACTTAGAATCAACGAATACGAACTGGCCTCACTCACGGCAACAATCATACCTCCAATTAGTTCCGGCCCGCGTGCCTCAATTAACTGAAAAATAGCCTGTCCAAATAAATCATCGCCCACTTTGCCCATCAAGCGCGTATTTATACCGAGTTTATGCAAAGCCAGCCCCGTATTTGAAATTGGCCCACCCGTTGCCAGAATCGTTTTTCCGGCTTCAATCAAACGGCCAGGCGTAAAAGCAATCGCATCCCCTCTCAACCGCGGAATAATATCTAGACAAATATGGCCCGCCACTATCACCTCGATTGCCTGTGAACGCTCCTCCAAGGGGAGTTCCTGAGCCGCTAACTGCTCAATCGCCACGATTTCAAGATCGGTCAGCGTATCAGCTTCAATTTCACTGGCGGCGTCAGGTGGCAGATAAGTATCCATGCTTGCTCCCTTCCTCAGCCCTCAATTGGCAGTATTCCATTCGTATCATGCTCGTTATTCTAGTATATACAATAAGCCGTTGCTTCGTCAGGACCAATATCCAGTCTCTCTCGTGCATGTACTGATAGCGAATCATTGCACAAAGATGTTTGCATGGCCCTGACGACAGAGAACAGATTATGCCCCCCATACCTCACGCACCACACTGGCGACGAGTTCGAGTTTGTGCTGCTGATCTTCGCGTGAAAGATGGTTGCCTTCCATCGTGGAAGCAAAACCACATTGTGGACTGAGGGCTAAACGTTCCAATGGAACAATGCGTGCCGCTTCCGTGATGCGCTGGCGCAATTCTTCAGCCGATTCTAGCCGTGATTTTTTAGTGGTCACGAGGCCCAACACAACGACACGATCATCCGGCACATAGCGCAATGGCTCGAAACCGCCAGAACGCTCATCGTCGTACTCTAAGAGAAAACGCTGAAAATGCGTCTGTGAAAAGATGCGCGCAATCGGCTCGTAATCACCTCTGGCATAAAATTTGCTCTGATTGTTACCACGACAGACATGGATTGCAAAGGTAATGCCAGGATGTCCGTCGATAATCGCGTTATCCATCTCGATGCAAGTATCAATCAATGTATCGGGGTTGCTCCCACGCTGGAGATAACCCTCGCGCATCTTGGGATCGAGTAAAGCGGCATACTGCGGGGCATCAATCTGAATGTATGTACAACCCAAACGAATGAGTTCTTCAACCTCGCGACGCGAAATGTCAACGATATCGGCCAGATAGGCATCGCGAGTTGGATATGCCCCAAGCGATTTCTGCGGATCGTAATAGGCCGCCGCCTGCTGTGCGCTCAGTATCGTCACCTTACCGGGACGCTGACTTTTAGCACGTAAATAGACCCACTCCTCACTACACATGCTATGTTTCCAACGCAATTTCTCTACGACAACGGGACGCTTCAGCACCAACTGCTCGCCGCTCTCATCGACAAAAGGGATTGCCCAACCTCCCAGCTTGTCAAATCCATCGAGCGAATCGATGAGATGCCCATAGAAGGCATAGCGGCGCAACTCACCATCAGTAATCACATCAATGCCCGCATGCTCCTGTAGCGCGATTGCCTCATCTACCGCCCGGTCTTCAATGACTTTAAACTCCGCCGCACTCAGCTGACCAGCCTCGTGTTGACGACGCGCCTCCGCCAGATAGATCGGGCGCAGTAAACTACCGACCACTTCACTGTGGTATGCCATAATGCATGACCTCCCTAAAAGCTATGCAAACACAGATTGCTTGTAGTGTAAAAAGCAACCATCAACGCTTTCAGCGTATGAAATGCAGAATCATTTGTCAAGTTTATCGCGGCCACACTTCCACCAAACATTAGCCACGCCTTGGATATACTGCTCTCCATTCCGCACTGCTATAATAGCTATAATAGAGAATAGGTAAGCGATGCTCACACAGGGCATCAGAAACGAGAGGATTCAACACAACGTATGCGACGAATAGCAATTATGGCAGAAGGGGCCTTTAACTGGCACTCCGGCAAGACGGCAACGGGCGTTATCCGCTACAGCCAGGACACAGTGGTAGCGGTCATCGATAGCGCACATGCAGGTATAAGTGTAGCGGAGGCTCTCTCTGGTCCCATCGGACAAGATATCCCCGTCGTGCGCGATATCTACGAGGCACTTTCCCGTCAGCCCGATACATTGATGATTGGTATCGCCCCACGTGGCGGGGTCCTGCCGCCCGAGTGGCGTTGGCAACTCTTCGCCGCCATTGATGCCGGTCTCAACATTATTAGCGGCCTGCACTCCTTTGTCTCCGATGATGAGGAGTTGCTGCGTGCCGCCACTCAACGCGGCGTGAGCATCTGGGATGTGCGCCGTCCACCCGCTAAGACACGCATTGCAGACTTCACGCCCCACCGCACAGGCAGCCATACGGTCTTAATGGTCGGCTCCGATTGCGCAACCGGCAAAATGACAGTCGCGCTTGAACTGGATGTCGAGGCACGTCGCCGCGCTCTTCGCAGTATTTTTGTGGCAACAGGCCAGACGGGCATCATGATCGCCAACAATGGCTTACCGATTGATCGTTTGATCTCCGATTTTCTCGCGGGCCTCGTCGAAGAGATGGTTCTCTCTTTCACCGACAACTACGATTGGGTTTTTGTCGAGGGCCAAGGTGCGCTCAACCACCCCGGCTATTCGCCCGTTACGCTCGGCCTTATTCATGGTTCTATGCCGGACGCAATGATCTTCAGCCATAAAGTCGGAACAACCACGATTGATGGCTATCCACACTGTCCCTTGCTGCCACTCAAGCAGCTCATCGGTTTTAACGAAGAGGCCGTGCGCTGGCTCCGTCCTGCGAGCAAGAGTAAGGTTGTTGGGTTAGCCCTTGTGACACAGGGATTGAGCGAACAAGAAGCGCGTGACGCCATCAAACAGGCGGAAGATGAAACAGGTCTGCCTGCGACCGATGTCTGGCGTTTTGGCGCAGGCGTGTTAATGGACGCCTTGCAAAAATTTTTCGCGTAAGGAGCCTCGCATGCATGTACAGGTGAAACCAATAGACCTGAAGTTAACAACACCGTTTCGCATCTCGCGGGGCGTGCAGGAAGTCTCACCAAATGTATTGGTCGAACTTCGCCACGAGCGCTATGCCGGCTTAATCGGTCTGGGCGAGGCATCACCAACCGAACATTACGGCGAAAGCCCTGAGACTGCGCTGGCATGTATAAGTCTCCTCACCAATCAGCTTGGCGATGATCCTTTTGACCTTGAAGAGACGCTCAATCGCCTCGACGCTATCATTCGGCTCAATCCATCCGTCAAGGCAGCCTTCGATATGGCTCTCTACGACCTCATCGGCAAAATATTAGGGGTACCCGTTTACAAGCTGCTCGGTCTGAACGCGCTTAAAACACCACGTACCTCGTTCACTATCGGCATCGATAGCCCCGCGCAAATGGCGAAAAAAGCGCAACAGGCACGCGATTATCCCATCCTTAAAATCAAAGTAGGCACAGGACACGATATAGAGACATTGAAAGCAATCCGTGATGTTTCCAACGCAATTATCCGCGTCGATGCCAATGCTGCCTGGACACCCAAAGAGGCGATCCGAACGATCAATGCCCTGGAACCATACAACATTGAGTTTGTGGAACAGCCTGTTGCCGCCCACGATCTCAAAGGCTTGAAGCTCGTGCGCGACAATGTGCAACTCCCCATTATCGCAGACGAGAGTTGTGTGACCGTAGAGGATATTCCCTCCGTCGCGGAGTGTGCTGATGGCATTAACATTAAACTGATGAAATGTGGGGGCATCCACCACGCCCTCAAGATGATCCATGTGGCGCGGGCGCACCACCTGAGCATTATGCTGGGGTGCATGATTGAGAGTTCGCTAGCAATCACCGCAGCTGCACACCTAACCCCGCTGGTCGATTATGCCGATCTAGATGGTCATTTACTGATTGACGATGACCCCTACGAAGGCGTGAAAGTAGTCGAGGGCAAACTTATCTTGCCGGAAGAGCCGGGATTGGGTGTACTGGCAAAACAGCGCATCTAAAGCCGACAATGCAAAGTCACGTTAGCAAGCCAACAAAACCCATGCATTATGCAATGCATGGGTTTTGTTGGCTTGTTGCTCGCCTGGACTTAGCCCTGTGGATGCGAACGACGCTGTTTACGTCGCTGC
>VFSW01012086.1_pt1 | contig 12085 bp, 11 predicted proteins | sample 5358111 | NCBI WGS metagenome assembly VFSW01 (sample SAMN11554181, study PRJNA540505) | mine drainage metagenome | isolation source: sediment from site ElyBrook_90M | place: USA: Ely Copper Mine, Vershire, VT | collected 2017 | reverse complement strand
CACCGAGGCCGTCTTGTCATGAAGAAACGGTCCACTCGATGGGGTTCAGGTCAAACGTCACTACTGATCATCGGGATGATTTTTCGCAGTCGTCCGTCACGCTCACGCCGTAACGAGGTCGAATCGATCAGGACATTCACTATCGATCCTGCCCAGAACCTGCCCAACGATGCCCGCATCTTGATCGATCCCTCTCGCCAGTGAGTAAGTAGGTGACGTCCGCCGCAGACCCTCGGGCTTGCTTGGAACAGGCGTGCGTACTTTCGTCAATTCGTGTTATCAGCGTGGGCGGATGAGATCGGGTTGCGAGGCTTGAACTCGTCGCCGCCCCGCCCGGGTGGCGAAGGCGTCGACGGCGGCCAGGACGTCGGGAGCTCGCCACAGTCGATCGCGCTTCTTGTCGGTGAACTCGACGAGGACGCCAGCGGCCACCAACGGCTCGATGCTCCGGTAGGTGTTGGTCGAAGCGATGTCGAGCTCGGTGGCGATCAGGTTGACGTTGAGGACCGGGTGGCGCACGAGCAGGTCCGCGACTCGCCAAGCGAGAGCGTTGCGACGCGCGCGGATGCGCCCATTCCACTCCTCCCGGATGGCCCGAAGATCGTCAACCAGTCGACGGCCGTTGTCGATGGCGGAGAAGGACGCCACGGCAAAGCGTTCGACGATGGGAGCGAGGTCGCCGGCTCGATACGCGCTGAGCGCCGCGAAGTATGCGTCAACGTCAGCGAGCAGACCGGCCGAGACGGGAACGGTCACGTGACGGGTCAAGCCCTTGTTACGTAGATGGGCGTGCACCAGTGCCCTTCCCGTACGACCGTTCCCGTCGGGGAACGGGTGGATCGTCTCGAACTGGGCGTGAGCGATCGCCGCGTGAGCGAGAACGGGGAGGTCGTTGCGGGCGATGAAGGCAACGAGGTCGTCGATCAGAGCCGGAACGTGTCGCTCGTGAGGAGGAACGAAGGCCGCTCCGTGCGGGCCGTAATCAGAGCCACCGATCCAGACCTGCTCGTGGCGCCACTGCCCGGTGATGTCGCCACGAGTGTCGTGACGCAGCGCCGCGTGCATCGCGAGAATGGCTTCAGCGTCGATCCGATCGGCAAGTGCCAGCGCCGCGATCATGGCTCGTTGGTTGGCGACGATCAACGACGCGTTGCGCGTTCCCACTCCCAGTTCGGCCTCCGCGATGGCGCGAGCCGAAGCGGTCAGGTGCTCGATTTTCGATGACGCGGCCGACTCTGAGCGCAGGAGAACCGAGGCAAACGGGGCGATCTCGTGACCCATGTCGGCATCGAAGCGTGCAATCTCGGCGCCCGCGTCATCCACCTGGGCGAGGAGCTCCGTGGGCAGCTCGACCGCGGCGTCTCGGATGCGGGGCATCAGCGCCGCCTCGTAAGGACCGCGATGACGCTCGCGCATGCGGCAGGACATGACGTCACCGAGCTGCGACTGCCACTGGAGGGTCTCGTACTCGAGCGGCGGCCATCCTCGGTGACGTGATACCAACGCGCTCTACTAGTATCAGTTAAATATGTAACTGATACTAACACCCCCCCCCAGATTCTTACGAGGTCCTCGAAGAGGCCGCCGGTGAGACCTGGGGTGATCTGACAGCCGGATCAACTCAACTGGGTACCGCCCCCAGCCTGCGGGATGAGAGGAGCAACGTTCCCCTCTTTTTGGATAACGCACACCATTCTTCCGTTTCTCGCATTGATGGCGGTGACCGAACCCTTCTGGCCGCTGTAGATGTTAAGAACGACAATGTAAGGGCCACTCACGGCGATGCCGTCGGCGCTGTTGAGGCCCTTCGGATCGAGCTTCACATTGACAATGCGCACCAGCGACCCATTACTCGCGTTGAGTTCGGAGATCGTGTTGTTGCCATTGTCCACCAACACGCGACCCCAACGCACTGCGATGGCGCGCGGGATGTACAGTCCGTCAGCCTTCTTGGATTCCAGTGGTCGCTGCAACACGAATTAGATCTCGCTACCGAATAAAGCGCTCAATCGCTCCGCGGTTGTCTCCCAGTCGAGGACTTTGCGGGGCCGGTGGTTGAGCTCATTCGCGACGTGCTCGATCAGCGACGCGTCTGGGAGAGCCGCGATCAGCTGCGCCTAGCCGTCGTCACGTGGATTGAGCACACCTACAACAACCGACGCCGTCGGCGTCGACTGGGCAAGCTCATACCGGTCGAGTTCGAGCTGTCGCTAACAAACCAGACCGCCTGAACTCAAGAGCCAAGATGGAAAGGGAACCCGGGGCAGGTCACGGTGTCAACTGAAGTCGGGGCTGACCCCCCACCCGCGGAACCGGATCAACTCCAGCCATCCACGCAACGACTTCCGCGATTGAATAGTCCACCTGCGTCTCAATCTCCTCAGTACGCATTCAATGTCCAGTGTCTCGGTTGACTAACACTGCCAGACGGCTGACACACGGCGCCTCCATCTCGTCCCGCCTTCAATGCGACGAGGAAATGGAGGGTCGCCACGCTGCCACATAACGCGATGAGGCATTCGACGGGCCTTTCAACGGGGTCGATATTGCCGTTTCATTCGAATACCTTCTGCACTAAGAATCACTCAGTAATCGAATTTTGATCGACTGAAAAGTTGTCAGGAATCACAATGATTTTTGGACTTCTGACCACATTTAATTTTTGATTTGTTGTAGTGTATTCACCCACTTTCTCCTGTTATATTCAATCCATTTTACGCTCCATCTAGGTCCAAGGAGGGCGGTACACATGCCTGAAACAAACCACACCATTGGTTCAAGGCGAAGCTGGGCGCGCAGTGTCTCTAAGTTCATTCGTCCATTCGGCGTGGGACTCATTTCGCTGTTCGTCGTCGGTGGATCCGTGCTCTACGTACTATCGCCCAGCAGCGAGGCCCTGGCAATGAACGTCTCCTCGCGGGCTTCTCACGCAGATGGCCACGAGGTGATTTACGGTGAGGTAACGGACTTCACGCACCACGTCGTGCGCAACGCGGACGTACTGATCTACTCACTCGTGCACGGGCGGCGAGTTCTAGTGCGCGAGCTGCACACGGGTCCCAATGGGACCTACAGCGGAATGTTCGACACACCGGGCGGCGTCTACGTCGTCGAGCTCGTCGTGCACGTGGGGGGTCAAACACTCACCCACTTCAGGACGATGCACATGGTACCGGGAAGTGACTACCGAGTCTCGGGGCGCGTGACAGTGCACGATCTCTTCGCGTTCCTGCCGGTGTCTAGTTACTAGGTCGCACGCAGATGGGTTACGTGGACGTGGTAGCCGGAACGCGGCCCGAGGTCATCAAGGTGGCTCCCGTGGTGCGCGAACTCGTTGGTCAAGGGGTTGCGGTGCGACTGGTGCTAACGGGCCAGCACCGTTCACTGGTTGATGACCTGCTGGACACCCTGGAACTCACCGATACTCCCACGGTACGCCTCGAGGTCATGCGCGACCGGCAGCGGCTCAGCGAGCTGTCCGCGCGGCTGCTCTCGAGACTGGACCAGCACGTGCGCGAGGACCGGCCCTCCGTGATGCTCGTCCAAGGTGACACCACCAGTGCCCTGTGCGCAACACTGGCGGCGTTCCACGAACACATCCCTGTCGGCCACATCGAGGCGGGTCTGCGAAGCGGGTGCGCGACCAACCCCTTTCCCGAGGAGATGAACCGGCGGCTGATCTCGCACGCGGCGACCTGGCACTTCTGTCCGACAGACTCGGCGGCGGCCAACCTGCTGCACGAGGGCGTGGAAGGTGGGTCTCTGCTGATCACCGGCAATACCTCGATCGACGCGCTGCGCTGGGTCCGCGAGCGAGGACTGGGTCGTTCGTCGTTCGGAGGCGGACGCACCAAGTTGCTCGTTACCCTGCACCGGCGCGAAAACCAGGGTAGCGTCATGCGAGAACTGGCCGTCGCCCTGGCTGAGTTGACGGCGGAGCTGGACCTCGAGGTCGTGCTGCCGATGCACCCCAGCCCCGCGGTGCGCGACGTGCTCGTTCCCGCACTCGGTGCGCGCAACGGCGTACATCTTGTCGACGCGCTTGACTATGTGGACTTCGTCGCCACGATGGCTGACGCCGACCTCATCGTGACCGACAGCGGGGGTGTCCAGGAGGAGGCACCGGCCCTCAACACGCCGGTGCTAGTGGTGCGCGAGACGACCGAGCGGCCAGAGGCGGTCGAGGCGGGTTGCGCGCGCCTGGTCGGCGTCGCCGCGGCGGACCTCGTTCGTCACGTGCGAGAGCTCGTGGCCAATCCGCGGCTTCGGCGCACGATGGTGCGCGGCGTAAGCCCCTTCGGTGACGGGTACGCTGCGCAGCGCATCGTGCGACGTCTGCTCTCCGACCGGCCCGACCTGACGGCCGGGCCGGTAAGCGCACTGGCCGTGGGTGTGGCCTAGGTGCTCGGCCTAGGCGCGACCCTCGCCAGCTACACGATGGCCCTGGTGGTCATCTACTACGTGACGCTATTCGCCGTGGCGATGACCACTCGTCGGAGGAATCCGGAAACCGCGAGACCGACTGTTCCGCCATTCTTCGTGCTGATGGTGCCCATGCACAACGAGGAGTTGGTGGTCGACGCCACACTCAGCGGTCTGACTGATCTCATCTACGACGGACAATTCCGAGTCCTGGTGATCGACGACGGGTCGCGTGACGCGACGCCCGAGATCCTCGAACACTGGGCGCAACGCGACGCCCGTATTCGGATCCTGGCGCGGCGGCCCGACGAAGGCGGACGTGGCAAGGGTGACGCACTCAACGCCGGCTACCGGCTCATCTCCGCCGCACTCGTCACCGGTGACCCGTGGCTCGAGGGAGCCGTGGGGGAGAACCTGGTCGTGGGGGTAGTCGACGCGGACGGGCGACTCGACGCCGACTGTCTAAACGAGGTCGCCCCCTGCTTCGACAACCCGCGGGTGGGCGGTGTGCAAATCGGTGTGCGGATCATGAACGCCACGAACAGCCTGCTCGCACGTATGCAGGACATGGAGTTCGTCGCATTCAGTTGGCTCGTGCAGGTCGCGCGCAATCGCCTCGGTTCGGTGGGCCTAGGGGGCAACGGTCAATTCACCCGGTGGACGGCCCTGGGCAGCCTGGGTCACACGCCGTGGTCACCGCGGGCGCTGACCGAGGACCTGGACCTAGGGCTGCAGCTCGCCGAGCGGGGCTGGCGCAACTACTTCTGCGCCACCACGTTCGTCTCGCAGCAGGGCCTCCACCAGTGGCGGGCGTACCTGCGCCAACGCACGCGTTGGATTCAGGGTCACTACCAGTGCTGGGGTCACCTCGGAGCGATCTGGCGATCACCGAACCTCGGCCTGGTGACCAAGATCGATCTCAGTCTCTATCTCACGATGGTCCTCACCGTCATGCTGGTCAGCTCCATGCTCGTTGTCAGTCTCCTCGCGGGCTACGGGGTGATCTCGGTGCACGACACGTTCCTGATTGGGGTGGTCCCCCACGCCGACCTGCACGTCGTGAATTTCGTCCTGGCCGTGGCGCCGTTGCTCATCTTCACCCTGAACTACCAGATGAAGGCGGCGCGACCGTTCCCCTGGTACGCCTACCCCGCGGGGGCGGTGGCCTTTCCTCGCTACGCGTACGTCGGGGCGGTGGCGACGCTGCGGGCGGGGGGGCGCCTAGCGACACGACGCGGCGGTTGGGTCAAAACCCCAAGGGTGTATGAGGCACCAAGTGCGGCCATTCTCGAGACGTGATCTGGTGACCCGCGTGAAGAGTCCCTCGAAGCGTGCACGAAGATCTATCGCGGTGGTCAACAGAGGAATTGAAAATCCTTTCATCACAGCTGGCACGGCTTGCGAAGTATTGCACTGAGTTTGTTGCTCTACGTCGCGACGTGTCTTTTGCGGATCTACGCCTATCCTTCCCCTCGCTTGCTCACCTCCCGCATCTTCTCGATCGAGACACGCTGGTAGACGGTTGGCAGTCCGCTCGCGCCAGCAGCCAACATCACTAAAATCATTCCAAGGTCAAACTCCCTTCCAACTCGCAGTGGCTTCTCCGCCCATCGTGGACAAATGGCCACGAGGTCTTCCAGCCTCCCAGTGTGGGGTTTTGGGAAATGTCTTCAATAACGCCACATCCGTCCACGAGGTGATGAGTTCACACGGTCGCCTACTCGAGGTGAATTGGGCCACGCTTTGCAGCCACGCTGTGTGCCAAGTGGACCTTCGCGCAATCAATGCAAACCTTGTAAGTTCACACCCATGGTCGTTCAACCATGAACCGCGTCGTCGCCCGTAACGTCGTCGCCGCGTTCTCCGTCATTCTCACGACGTCCGCACCGCTCGCTCTAGCGGGCGCTGTCGGTTCCCCATCTTCAGCTCTCTGCGCTTCTACCTCAGCTTCAATGAAGGCAGTCGCTCTCGCGTCAACCAATGCGGCTTCTGTGTCGCTCCAGCAAACCTTGGCTTCGACGTACGACACGGCGTCGGCTCGCGCGCTCTTCGCGACCTTAACGAAACGGACCCAGGTCGTCTCCGAAATGAGAACTGAGTATGGCCCCTTTGTCGCTCTACCGGCATTGCTCGCCACGCTGGAACGCAGCTCGGGCTCTCAAGGCGCAAATTTAGACGCCGCGACAGAGGCTCGCTACTTTGCCCGCAGTCTCCTCCCTGTCGACAATCGGGTGGTGACCGACTACCGCAGCGCGATCGCCTCGATCTCGTCCGTCCGAGGGACCGCGACCACCGCTCAATTCAACAACTTCGTAACGAAGTGGATCCATGTGAAAGTGGACATGCGGGCCTTTGCGGCCGCCGTGAAGAGTCTCCGCACGAATACTGGCGCTCACACCCTCATCGCACTGCGCGACCTCTGCCCGACAGCCTTCGGGGCCAAGTAGTTCTGTACGGACCGTCGCTCACCCGATCACCGAAGACTGAAGCGAGGCAGCCGCGAGCGCTGTGGCCATGATTCGTGAGTAGGACATCAGGCCAGGCGAGGAGACCGTGGTTTTGCTAGTGCGAGTATCAGGTCACTGGGATATTCGGCGAAGAGGCCGCGGAGGCCATCTCAACGCCTCACGGTTCGAGAAGCCCAAGGCTGATTCCTCGTTCCCTGCGCCGACTTCAGCGGGCGATACCGTACGACCAGTGAGGACTCACCGAAACTTCAATCACCGCACGCTGACTCGCCACCGGCGCTTCGCGTACGTCGGTGTGCTGGCTCTCGGGGTCTCTCTCGTCAGCTTTCTCGGAACCGCGGGGGCCGGTACCCACTCCTACCCTCCGATTGTCAATCCTGGGGCGAGTATCGATCCCGTCCCAGACTTCATGGTTGGCGGCGGCCCCTGCACAGACATGGGTTTTGCCAATCCGAGCTGTGCGACGTACATTGTCTCGGCGATTAATCACGCACACGCCATCGAGAAGATTCGGCCCATGAGTCTGCCAAGCAATTGGGCCGCGCTATCCGTCGCGCAACAGATGATGGTCCTGATCGATCTCGAACGAGTAGATCGCGGCTATCCGCCGTACCTCGGGCTCAATCCCACGCTCACCGCCGACGCCCAGCGTTCGGCGCGAACCCTTACCTACTCCGAGGCAGTCGGATTCCCCGTGGCCCGCATCGCGGGTCCTGACGTGGCGTACTACGAAGTCGTCGAGATGAGTCCCGCCAATCCGGCCGCCGCCGACTACAACCTCATGTACACGAGCGCGTGGCGCGCCAGCACGTCGCACATGCCAGGTTGCACCAACCAGATGTCCGCCGCCTGCTGGGGTGGGCGAGACGGCGCACTCGGCTACTCGGCTCCAGAGCGCACCGACGTGGGCCTGGGCTGCACCACGTGCGAAGTGGGAATTGGGGTCCGCGTCTTGAGTACCAGGTACGCCGCCTACGTTCTCCTCATCGCTCGACCCGCGAAATCGCCACCACGCATGACCTTCACCTGGGCCAGCGAGAAGCCCTACTTCACGCCAACACCCACTAGCACGACCGCGTCTACAGTGGCAACGACCACGAGCGCCTCCTGAACCTTCACAAGAGTGAACCAACCCCCCAAGCGCTCCGACGCGCGAGCGACTCCACTTCCTATGAACGAGCTGGTACTTCTCGAAGAGCGCCGTTCGCCTTTCGTCGAGTGGCGTTACACCGACGGACTCTGGTGTTCTCAATACTCGAGCGTCGCCTCGGCCCGGGTGCCACGAGACATGGTGGCGAGTCTCCTCACGAGCAGCTGGCGCCCTCGTGTGACTGGGCCAAACCTCGCCGAGTAGCGAGAATGCACCACTACTGTACGAAAGAGGTTCAACGTCAGGTCCGGCCCACGTCAAATGGAGGGTTCAGTGAGGCGCTTGCTCACCGGGCTCGTGATCGCAGCCAGCGGCCTGGCACTCAGCGCCTGTGGCTCGAGCGGCCATTCACTCGAGTACCAGAGGGGTTGGAACTACGCCCTCGCCTTCGTCGAACACGCCAGCTACCTTGGCCCCGACGTCATAATGGCCGAAGACACCACCTGCGATCAAACGGCGAGATCTAAGTGGCCCCCCGTCTACGGCATGATTCCACAGAGTAAGTACCCCGACTACCGACAGTGGGTCACTGGTTGCTACGACGCCGTGAGTTACGTCAATGGGTTCGGCCAAAAAGACGTGCAGAGTCCTCTCGGACCACCGTGAGTACCCGTTACGTGGCGCGTGCACGACCGCCAACGTGAAGCGTTAGGTACCCTGACGCTCTCGCGATTGGGCCACTAACCAGTCGGTCCATTCTTCGGAGGCGGTGCGTCAACGACGCCCACGGGTGCGATTCGAGACAACCTTTGAACTAGTCCTAGCGATGGCGGCGTGTCACTCGCCAGAGTGCGAATGTGAGTGCCAAGAGCGCAATCGCGAGCAGACCCGGCACGACGTACGCCGAAGAGGACGGTGTCGTGTGCTCGAGAGCGGAAGCGAGCGTCACGTAGCCGTGCTGGGACGGGTCGACGACGCCTCGCACCACGGATCCCGCCGAAGAGAAGGTCGTCATAGCCCCGATCACCTCGTGGTACGTCGTGGCGCCCAACCGGTAGTCGCCGTGGCACGTGTAGTCGACAGAGTTGCTCCCGCTTCCTCCCAGGTTGCCCCGACAATCACTAACGGTGACATTCACTGCGATCCCCTGAGCCTTGAGACGTTCGACGCGCGCGTTGTCACGACTCGCCGAGACGAAGCTCGCCGCAACGGCGACGGCGAGCAGAAGGAGACACGCGAATGCGGCGACTATCCAGATGCGAGCACGAGTGGGATTCGGTGCCGCGCCACGCAGTGGGGCGACGCCGTCACGTAACGTCGACGGTTTCTCACCGCGTTGTTCTCGAGGGCTCTGGGTCAAGTGGCCACCATCAGACGAGGACACGCAGACTCCTCTCGAGAGGCGTGATGGACGCTCACCCTAGCGTGACTCTCCACAGATCGCCGGTGTCAGTCGAAGTTGTTCTTGCGACCCTCGCGCACGTAGTCGACCGTCGAGCGGATGTGCTCCTCGCCGTGGATCGACTTCTGCTTGGCCACGTGGCCGAACATCTGGATGCCGAATCCACCGTCGAGATCGTCAGTAATGCGCTTCTTCCACGGCCGGCGCACGATCTGGGTGGTGAGACGGCGCGTCGTGCGCGGCTGGGACATGATGTGATCGGCCAACTGATATCCACGCTCGATGAGCTTGTCGCGCGGCACGACCTCATTCACCAGCCCGTACTCGAGGGCCTTCTTCGCGTCGATGGCCTCGCCGGTCAGCAGTGCGTAGGCCGCGCGCTTCGTGCCCAGGAGTTCTTGCATCGCGTTGTGGATCCCGTCAGCCGGCACCGAGCCGATGTCGTAGTGCAGGTCGAAGAAGACCGCGTTCTCCGCGGCCAGCGTGATGTCACACATCAGCACGATTTCGGAGTGAAAGCCCGGACCATTGAAAAGGCCGATCGTCGGGATCTCGAGGTCGTTCACGAGCGAGGAGACGTTGATGCGTCCGTCCTTGTACGCGTACTCGTAGGCCCAGTAGGGCATGTCGGCCGTCTCGAGCTCAAAGCCGTTCGGATCCGAATCCATCATGAACTCATCGCCGGATCCGGTCAGAATCAACAGCTCGTTCTGGGGGTCGGCGCCTATCACCTTGAGCATCTGGCCGAGCGCGCGGTGGTTCTGGACGCTGAGTTGGATCGGACCGCCCAGCGTGTGGGCCTGGGCGAGCAGCACGCCGTCCTCGCGGCGCTCGAGTGTGAAGAAGTCCTTGAAGGTCTCGCGGTACTCCTCGAACTGGGGCGTGGGTACGAACTTCTGCAGTGACACGGTGTTCCTTCCTCTAGGGCGTGGGTGGGTTCTCGGGCGAGAGGTCGAGGCCGGCCGACGCCGCCTGGACCGCGAAGAGCGAGAGGAAGTCGGCCTCGCGGTACCCGCGACCGATCGCCTCTTGAAGTAGTTGCAGCACGCTCGAGGCGAGCAGCATCGGGGCTTCCACTTCGCGCGCGCTCGCCATGCCGAGCTCGAAGTCCTTGCGCAACAGCTCGGTCGTGAACGTCGGCGTCCAGTCGAGGGCGAGTAGGTCGGGCGTGCGCCGCTTCACCCACGACGTCGCCAGTCCCGTCGCGTTCAAGAAGTCGAGGAAGACCCCCCGCGACACCCCGGACTTCTCGGCGAGGACCGTCACTTCGGCGAGGGACTGGACGAGCAGGCCGAGGTAGAGGTTGTGACAAATCTTCACCGTGTTCGCCTCTTCGAGCTCGCCGACCCAGATCGACGAGCGAGCGATGGTGTAGAGCAACTCGCGCACGACGTCGTAGGTCGCTCGCGGTCCCGAGGCGACGAAGGTCGCGCCGCCGTCGGCGACCACGTGGGGGTTGCCACTGATCGGCGCCGAGAGGTAGCCAACGCCCTCGGCGCCCAGGGCCGCGCGCACGCTCGAAGACGTCGCCGCGTCCACGGTCGAGGTCGAAATGACGACCGACGGACGCGAGGCCGCCGACAGCAGTCCGGCCTCGCCGAGGACGACCTCAGCGAGGTCCGCGGGAGTAGAGACCATGATGAAGACGACGTCGCGCGCAGCGAGATCGCCAATCGTCGTCGCGCGAGTCGCGCCGGCGGCGACGAGGTCGTCGGCCTTTGACGTCGTGCGGTTCCACACCGCGACGTCGTGACCGGCGTCGACGAGGCGTCGCGCCATGGCGGCGCCCATGCGCCCGGTCCCCAGCCAGCCGATGCTCGGTGCGTCCACTTCTCCCCCCTAGACCGGCGCGTACTCGCCGGGCGTCACGGCAACGACCGGCGAACGCGGCGCGGGGTCGTTGCGCTCCATTGCGCTCCAGGCGGCATCCACGACGTCCTGAGTCGAGAGGTGGTACTTGCGAAAGAGTGAGGTGGCGTCCTTGGCTCCCTCGGCGAAGGTGTCGAGAAGACCCACTCGGCGCAGTCGTCGCGCGAGGCCGGCCTCGGCGATCACCTCGGCGACCGCCGAGCCCAGTCCGCCGATCACCAAGTGGTTCTCCGCGGTGACGACGCAGCGAGCAGTCGAGAGCACCTCGAGCAGTCCCGCGCGATCGATGGGCTTGATCACCGGCACGTTCAACACGCCCGCGCTAACTCCAGCGTCAGCCAGCACCGCGGCGGCCGCGAGCGCGGCTGAGAGCATCATGCCGCTCGCTATGAGCACGACGTCCTCGCCGCTTTCGAGAACCTGGGCCCTCTCCAAGGAGAACTCGTGCTCGGCGCCGAAGATCACCGGGATCTCGCCGCGCTTAAGCCGCAAGTAGACCGGTCCGGGCACGTCAACAATGGCGCCGACCGCCTGGCGGATCTCCGTGGCGTCGGCGACGTCGACGACGGTCATGTTGGGTACAGCGCGCATCAGCGCGACGTCCTCGATTGCCTGGTGGCTCGGCCCGCCCGGGCTCGAGACGCCGGGCATGAAACCCACGAGGCGCACGGGCAGGTTGGGGTAGGCAACGCAGTTGACGATCTGATCGAAGGGCCGACGGGTGGCAAAGACGCCAAAGGTGTGCACGAAGGGCACGAAGCCCCGGCGCGCGAGCGCGCCGGCCATGGAGCCCATGTTGGCCTCGGCCATGCCGGCGTGGATGAAGCGCTCGGG
>VFSW01012085.1_pt1 | contig 12085 bp, 11 predicted proteins | sample 5358111 | NCBI WGS metagenome assembly VFSW01 (sample SAMN11554181, study PRJNA540505) | mine drainage metagenome | isolation source: sediment from site ElyBrook_90M | place: USA: Ely Copper Mine, Vershire, VT | collected 2017 | reverse complement strand
GCCCTACACCGCCCAAGCCGCGGCCTGCTGCTATCTGCGGGCCGATGCCGAATTTTCCTCCGAGGGACGCGTGCGGCGCCGCCACCTGCAACCTCTCGCTCAACCGCTTGCCTAGCCAGCGCTGCGCGCGCTGCATAGGCCCAATGATCAACCGCTGTTCCATCACCCTCAAGAAGGTTCGACAATGCCTACCGTATCAATAGTCACCCCGGTTTATAACGCTGCCCCGTGGCTCGAGGAGACCCTGGCCACCGTGCGGGCGCAAACGTTCACCGATTGGGAGCACATCCTCGTCGATGACAGATCGAGCGACGGCTCGCGCGCCATCGTGGCGGCGGCAGCGGCTGAAGACGCGCGCTTCCGCCTGCTGCCCATGCCGGCGCCTGGCGGTCCGGCGGCCGCCCGCAACGTGGCGCTGAAGGCGGCGCGCGGCCGCTTCGTCGCCTTTCTTGACGCCGACGATCTGTGGCTTCCGGAGAAGCTCGCGCGCTCGGTCGACTGGCTGACCGCGGATGGGTACGACTTCAGCTCTCACGACTACCGCCATCTCTCGTGGGATGGCGCGCGCGTGGGCGCTTTGATCTCGGGGCCCGAGGAACTGAACCTGCGCACTCTGCATACCCGGCGCGGCCACGGCGGATGCCTGAGCGTGGTGATTGACCGCCAGCGCGTTCGGGGATTCCTCTTTCCGGAAAAATGCAAGTATCTCCACGAAGACTTCATCGCCTGGCTGGGTCTCATCCAGCGCGGTTACACCGGGCACCGCCTTCCCCTCGACCTGGGCCGTTACCGGCTTTCGCCTGGGAGCCGCTCCGCCAACAAGCTCACCGCGGCGACCGAGACGTGGAAGATCTACCGCGAGGCGTCCATGCTGCCGCCACTGCGCGCTGCCGGCTGGTGGATGCAATACGCCTGGAACGGCTTCTGGCTGCATCGGTATGCCCGCCCCCGCGCGCGCTTCTCCCCGGCTGGCGCGCCCCTGGGGCTGCACGCTGGACAAGCCATGTGAGGGCGGATTGAACAGAGCCATGCGGGGTCTCCACAACGGAGGCTCCGCATGGCTTAGCGGTTCCATTGCGCAAGGAAGCTATCCAGATCTTCGCGATTGCCGATCTTTCCTTCGAGCATGCTTGCGATTGCATCGTGCTCCATCAGCTCCGGAAGGCTGGTGCGGACCTCCTCGGCGGACGACTGGCCGGGGAAGTGAATCAGCAGCACCGGCCGGTCGTCGAACTTGCCTCCGCTGGCGCGCTCTTCCTCCGCCGTCCAGTTCTCCCCGGGCCTCCAGATCGAGGTGCGCCAGGAGTGATCGGACGAAACGATCACCGTGGTCTGGCCAGCCGACGCGGATCGTTCGATCTCGTCGAGCAGCGTGCCGAGCGTCTCATCCGCCAGCGCCAGGTTGTCCAGATAATCGCCGCCTGCGCGCAGCCGGTGATGCCGGCGGTCGTAGATGCCGGGCGGATGCGGAACCGGAAGATGGAGAAAGACAAATCCGAACTGGCTCGCGTCGATCAGGCCTTGGGCGCGCCCCATGATGTTGCGGTACGCCCCGATGTGCTCTTCCGCGGTCATCTTTTGCCGATGGGTCAGCGCGGCCAGAAACTGGTCGGGCAAGGCAGCCGCATTGTCGAGTGCCGACTTCTCTTCCGACGCTCCGTATTCCTCCATGGGCACAAACACGACGCCGGCATCGCGGTAGCAGAAGTCAAGCACCGGCGCCAGAGTCTGGCAGTAGGGGTTGTACCAGCCATCGACGCCGGTCTGCCCCCCGTTGCGCTGAGCCAGACCAAACAGTGTCGCCTCCGGGTCGTAGACGAGCCAGCGGTGTTCGCGTTCATCCCAAAAGGAGAGTTGGCCGCCTAAGGTGCTGCGAAACCTGTCGAAGCGGCGGCCCAGAAACAGAGAGGGAATAATACGATCGGTAGCGAAGCCGGCCGGCTTCAGTCTGCTGAACGAAACGCTCTGCGCGCGCAGCCGGTCGAAGTTGGGCAGTTGAACATCCGCGGCGCGGTGCTCGAAGGTCTGATCGTATGAAAGCTCGTCAAACAGAATCCACACAATGCGCCGGCCGGACCCGGCGCCCGAGACGGCGGCTGAACGCTCTGGAGCATTGCCGATGGCCGGCGGCCGCAGCAACGCCAGATGAACGAGTTGCGGAACGATCCACAGCGTCGAGAAGGCCAGGGAGGCGAGGGCGACGCGGATCACGCGCACGACAGGCTGGCCGATGCCAGGCAGGAACCAGCAGAAAGCGCCCATGAGCAAGGGGATCGCAACGGTGCCGTACTCCCAGATGCGGCCGTAAAGCACGACCTTGTACTGCAGACGAACCAGCAACTGGAGCGCGAATTCGACCAGGATCCACAGTATCAAGCCAGCGAACAGAGGTTCGACAATCTTCTGCGCCGTGGGGCGCAGATGCGGCAGGACAACCAGGAGTGCCGTCACCAGAATTGCGCCGGCCAGCAGATCCAGAAGAATGCCTCCAATCAGGTGAGTGACGGGCAGGCCATGATGGAAGAGATCGTGGTTCTGGGGGTGGAAGAAGGGCAGATAGTAGGGGAACAGCAGGAGCGCCGCTCCAACTCCTTCCAGGACAGGTCGCATCCTCATGAGGTTCTCTCAAGCAGCAGGAGCGATCGCCCGTTGGCAAGCAGGTTGCGCTCCCGGACTGCGAATCTTGATTGGAGTATGCGGAGGAAATGCTCTTCGCTGAGATGGCCATACAGTTCATGACGCCCCCGGCACAGGCTTTCAAACTGCGCATCTCCTTGGGGAATCCACTCAACGATTGCCCAGCGGCTGGATAGCTCGGCCAGCTGTTCGAGAATTGCCGGCAGAGGAATCTGATCGGCAACCAGGAGATGATGCAGAATTCCCAGCATCATCGCGCAATCGAACTGACCTCGTGCGCGGTCCAGCAGGCTGGCGCACTCCCCGTTTCGCCAGCCGGCGGCGGGCGTGGGCCGGGCAAAGTCGGCAACCAGCGGCAGGATCGAGAGGCTGGCCTTGCGCGCCGCCTGCCAGTTGATCTCCGAGGACTGCACGTCGGTGTCCCAGGCCACCACCTCGGCGCCGCTCTCCGCGGCAATGCGCGAATAGACGCCGGCATTCGCGCCCACGTCGAGAACGCGCGCGGGCAGGATGCGGGCAAGCGCCGCGCGGACAAAATCCCGCTTGGCATCGTGATCTGCAGCGGTATAGTGGCAGGCCGTCTCCGTGTACCGGCTCCAGCGCGAGTTGCGTGCCGATCCATCCAGGCTGTGCAGCAACCTGCGCGTCGAGCGCAGCAGTCGGCCCAGAGAAAACGACGCAACATCCTCAGCAGCCTCCCGCTGCCCGGACGTGGCGCGAGAACTCTTCTCCAGCAAAAGCGGGAGCGTAACCAGTGAGCGGAGCGGCTGGCGCCAGGAACTCACGAAGGGCAAAAACGGCGCCAGGCCGGCCGGCTCGTATCCGTCGCGGCGCTGCAGCGTGGCTGAGAGCGGCCAGCCGCAATGAACATAGGCGCAAAGCGGCAGCAGGAATGTGCGGACAAATTGGCCATACGCCATCCACAATGGGCTGCGCGGATTCCTGCGCTCGATCGACAGCACATCCACGAGAATCGGCCGCGGTCCGGAGAAGAGAATGTTGAGCGGCGTGGCGTCCTTCAGAATGAAGCCGTTCTCCAACGCCTCCTCGCATAAATCCAGGGTCAGCGAAGCAGCTTCGATCCACTGGCCGGGCGTCCACTCCCAGGGAAAGGTCGGAAAGAACACCCGCTCATGCTCAAGCAGCGCCGGCCTGCCCCGCTCTGCAGCGAGAATGGTTGTGCAAGCCATGCGGCCCTGCTCCATCCAGCGCCGGGCCAGCGAAGACCGCAGCCATGCCAGGGCCTGCACGGCATGCTGCGGGTAAATCTCGCGCAGAATGCGGCCCGCGTCCCGGTAAAGCCTGCCTGCCGGATCGCGAAAGGTTCCTTCCAGGCTCGATAAGCAAGCGCTCATGCCTTTGCGTCCTTCTCGGGCTTCGATCCTGGGCGAAGCGTGACGTTGCGAAAGAACGCATTCAGGCGCTTGCGCAGCATGAAGATCATCCCCGCGAACGTGGACGTGATGATTTGCAGGGCAAAGACTCCGGAGCCGGGATCAACGTATGCCCATGCGGGCTCAACGAGCGCGCATAGAATTGCCAGGATGAGAACAGTTGTAAGAAAAAGATTCACTCCGGCGTGCAACCATCGCATTGGCCTGTCTCCTGTGTTTGGTCTTGCAACACACTTATCCTAGGCCAGCAGCATTTCCATGCGTCGGGTCGCGGTTAAATCTCCGGTCCGGCTTTTCTGAAATGGGAAGATTCTGAACGGGCAGCGTCCTGGTTGGTCCTTTTGCGGAATTCGGGAACTTTCCTTCTCTTGGAAAAGATCGCGCGCGCTCCCGCCGAGCCCGCCCAGGCGGGGGCTTATCCGGCGCCGGCCGGGATTGGCTTCGCTGATAATGACAATGACCCGCGGCGCGGCTCGATCCAATGAATCGAGCCGCTTCAGCGGTTCACACTGCCGCCATTTAGAGATAGGATTGGTTGTGCGGGTACCTTCTCCTGACGGAGCAATGACAGTGGGCAACTCGAAACCTCAAAGCGGCTCGCCGTTCACAAAGCTGTGGCCCGATGCGCACAGCGCTCTCGCAGGCGTTGTGCGCGACGGCATGCTGATGGCCATTGGCGGCTTCGGGCTGTGTGGCAACCCGGAGGCGCTGATTCTTGCCTTGCGCGATTCGGGCGTGCGCAACCTGACCATTGCCAGCAACAACGCCGGGGTGGATGGCGGCGGCCTTGGATTGCTGCTTGAGACGCGGCAGGTGACGAAGATGATCTCAAGCTATGTGGGCGAGAACAACGAGTTTGAAAGGCAGTTTCTCCAGGGCGAACTGGAGGTCGAATTCTGTCCGCAGGGCACACTCGCGGAGCGTATGCGCGCGGGGGGCGCGGGCATCCCTGGCTTTTACACGCGAACGGGCGTCGGAACCATGATTGCCGAAGGCAAGGAACACAAGGAATTTGACGGCGTGACTTACATTCTGGAGCGCGGCATTCAAGCTGATCTAGCTCTCGTGAAAGCCTGGAAGGCCGATCTCCATGGCAACCTTATCTACCGGCGCACGGCGCGCAACTTCAATCCCAACGCGGCTACGTGCGGCAAGGTCACCGTGGCGGAAGCGGAGATCGTCGTCGAGCCGGGCGAGCTCGATCCCGATGAAATTCATACGCCGGGAATCTTTGTGCATCGGCTCGTGCACAAACCCAACCCTGAAAAGCGGATTGAAAAACGCACCATCCGCGAGGAGTAGAGCAGTGGCCTGGACTCGTCATCAAATGGCCGCTCGCGCGGCCCGCGAATTGAAGAACGGCTTCTATGTGAACCTTGGCATCGGCATCCCCACGTTGGTTGCCAATTTCATTCCCAACGACATGACCGTGACCCTGCAGTCGGAGAACGGTCTGCTGGGCATGGGCCCGTTCCCGCGCGAAGACGAGGTTGACGCCGACCTGATCAATGCAGGCAAGCAGACCGTGACCTTCGTTCCAGGCGCATCCACATTTTCCAGCGCCGATTCCTTCGCCATGATCCGCGGCGGCCACATCGACCTCGCTATTCTCGGCGCCATGCAGGTGTCGGAGCACGGCGACCTGGCCAACTGGATGATTCCAGGCAAGCGTGTGAAGGGGATGGGCGGCGCCATGGACCTGGTCTCCGGCGTGCAGCGCGTCATCGTAATCATGGAGCACACGGCGCAGGACGGCAGCGCCAAATTGCTTCGTGAATGCACTCTTCCGCTCACCGGAGCCCGCGTCGTGCAGCGCGTAATTACAGATCTATGCGTGCTGGATATAACGCCTGCCGGCTTCGAGCTGATTGAACTGGCCGACAGCGTTACGCGCGAGCAGGTGGAACAGCAGACAGACGCACCCGTGCAATGCGCCGCCGTGCTGAAATAGCGGCAATTATTGCGGGCGCTGCCAGACGGGCTTTCTCTTTTCCAGGAACGCAGCCAGTCCTTCGCGAAAATCTTTCGTCTCCCGCGCCCGCGCGTTGGCCTCCATGGCATGCACAATCGCAGCATCCAGCCAGGCTTTGTTCTGCGCGGCCATCAGGCGCTTGGTCGCGGCGAGTGACTCCGGACTGTTTGCCTTGAGCACTTCCGCCAATGCGCTCAGCCGCGCCTCAAGAGCCTCCGGCGCCACGACCTCATTCACCAGCCCAAGCCGCTGCGCCTCTACGGCATCGAAGAGCCGCCCCGTGAGCAGCAGGTCGCGCGACCGCTTGTCGCCAATCTGCAAGGCAAGGAATGCGGACACAAGCGCTGGAACAAAACCGATGCGCACCTCGGTGTAGCCGAACTTCGCAGCTGGCGTCGCCAGCGTGAAATCGCAAATCGTAGCCAACCCCGTGCCGCCTCCAATTGCCGCTCCGTGTACGGCCGCAATGGTAGGCAGGGGAAGCTCATACAAGGTGCTCAACAGCCTGGCCACTCGCTCCACATCCGCGCGATGCTCGGCCGGCGATTGGTTGTGCATTCCCTGCAGCGATGCCAGATCCAGTCCTGAACAGAACGCATCGCCCGCGCCCTTGAACACGACCACGCGGCAACGGCCGGCTGCCGCGTCCTCCATCGCCGCAATCAGGTCCGCCTGCATCGCCGGAGTCATGGCATTGCGCCGCTCCGGACGATTCAGCGTAATGGTCCGGACACCGTCGTTCTCCGCAACTGAAATCGTCTCGTAGTTCAACCCTATCCTCCAACACAGCTTGGCAAACTTCAGTCCGCCACAGAGCCAAAAGTTTCTGCAATCTGCAAGCTCGATTGAATCAAGTCATCGAGCGGCTTCAACCTTGGCGTCTCTGCCCCCAGCGCTTTCAACTCCGCGAGCAACGTCTCCGTCGCCAGGTTCCCCACCAGCGCATCCTGCGCAAAGGGGCATCCGCCCAGGCCGCCGATTGCAGAGTCGAACCGCCTGCACCCAGCATTGTAGGCCGCGCGAATCTTCGCCGCTGCATCCTGCGGTCGTGCATGCAGATGCGCGCCGATCTCGACGCCATCATGCGCCGCGAGCACTGCTGCCAGCGTCTCCGCGATGCGTGAAGGCGTTGCCAGGCCTACTGTATCAGCCAGGGAAATTTGTGCGACACCGCATTGGACCAGCGTAGCGCATGCATCCGCAACCAGTTCCACGCTCCACGCGTCTCCGTACGGGTTCCCAAAGGCCATCGATACATAGGTCACGAGATTTAGCCCCGCATTCCGCGCCAGCGCAGCAATCGTCCGCAACACATCGAGCGATTGCTCTGGCGTTTGGCTCTGATTGCGCCGGAGAAATTCGCTCGATACGGAGTAAGGGAATCCAAGCGTTTGAACTGCGCCGGTCCTGATCGCCCGCTCTGCGCCCTGTGTGTTTACAACGATCCCGATCAACTCCACGCCCTGCGGGTGGCCAAGAAGCCGCAACACCTGTTCTGCATCCGCCATCTGAGGGACGGCCTTCGGTGAAACGAAACTGACTGCATCGATGCAGGTGAAGCCAGTGGCAATCAGCGCCTGGAGGTGCGCGGCCTTCCGCTCTGCCGGAATCTGCAAAGCTATCCCCTGCCACGCATCCCGCGGACATTCAACGACCTTGACTATATCCCCCATCGGCTCTTTCCAGAATTGACAGATGACTCCAGGCCGCTTAACCGCGCGACGGATGTACCTTCAGAATCTCCCGCGCGATCACCATGCGTTGAATCTCGCTGGTCCCTTCGCCAATCGTACACAGCTTGACGTCGCGATAGTACTTCTCCGCTGGATAATCCTTGATGAAGCCGTAGCCGCCGAACAACTGCACAGCCTCATCGCAGATGCGCACGGCCACTTCGCTTGCAAAGACCTTGGCCATGGATGACTCGCGCGTCACCTTGCGCCCCGCATCCTTCAACACGGCGGCGCGTTGCGTGAGCAGCCGCGCGGCATCCAGTTCCGTCGCCATGTCCGCGAGCTTCCACTGTATGCCTTGAAACTCCGCAATCGCCTTGCCGAATTGCCGCCGCTCCTTCACGTATTTCAATGCCGCATCCAGTGCGCCGCGGGCAATCCCCAGTGACAGAGCGGCGATCGAGATCCTGCCGCCGTCGAGAACCCGCATCGAGTCGATGAAACCCTCGCCCTCGGCGCCAAGCAAATTCTCTTCCGGAATCTCGCAGTCCTCGAAGATCAGCTCGCTGGTATCGCTCGCTCGCAGGCCCAGCGTGTTCTCCTTCTTGCCGGGGCGAAATCCCGGCGTGCCCTTTTCCACCAGGAACGCCGAGAGACCGTGCGTGCCCTTGCTCTTGTCGGTGACCGCAATGACCACCGCGACATCCGCGTAGCGCCCGTTGGTGATGAAGGTCTTGTTGCCGTTCAGGACATAGCGGTTGCCTTTCTTCACCGCGGTAGTTCTGGCGCTGCCTGCGTCGGAGCCCGAACCCGGCTCCGTCAGTCCCCACGCGGCCAGCCATTCGCCTGACGCGAGGCGCGGCACATACGCCCGCTTCTGCCGCTCGTTGCCGGCGAGAAAGATGTGATTGGTGCCGAGTGAGTTGTGCGCCGCCACAGTGAGACCCACTGAGCCATCGACGGCCGAGAGCTCTTCAATGGCCAGTACATAGTCCACATAGCCCAGGCCGGCGCCGCCGTACTCCGGGGGAAAGATCACGCCCAGCAGGCCCATCGCGCCTAGCTTCTTGACCACGGCTAGCGGGAACTCGCTGGCCTCATCCCAGGCCATGACATTGGGCGCAATCTCGCGCGCCGCAAACTCGCGAATCTCTCGCTTCAGATGCTCCTGGTCTTCCGTCAACACAAACGGGTATAGACTTTCCAACGAATCAATCGGAAGACTCATCGATGAACTCCTTTGCGGTTGCCCCGAATTCCTGCGTGCCCAGTGATCTCCGAACTTTGAGATAACTGCCCTGCCACTTCCAAAGGCTCGCCGTGCTGCAAAACAGCAAACTCCGATCCCGCATTGCGCCGGGTTGAACCCGGCCCCCTTCAGGTCTGCAGAACTCCGGGATTGAAGCGGGGCACATCGGGATTCAATGCGCAGGCTTCCAAAGCCGTGATCAGCATCTCGCGGGTCTTCGCCGGGTCGATGATGGCATCGATCCACAGGCGTGCGGCTCCGTAGCGTGGATCGGCTTGTGCGTCATAGGTGGCCTTGATCTCGTCGTAGAGCGCCTTCTTTTCCGCATCGGACAGAACCTTCCCACCGCGTTCCATCTGCCTGGCGCGAACCTCGGCAAGCGTGTTGGCTGCAGACGCCCCGCTCATCACGGCATAGCGCGCGGTGGGCCACGCAAACAGAAAGCGCGGGTCGTAGGCCTTGCCGCACATGGCATAGTGTCCCGCGCCAAAGCTGCCTCCAAGGATGACGGCAATCTTCGGTACCACGCTGGTGCTCACAGCCGAAACCATCTTGGCCCCGGCGCGAATGATGCCCGACCACTCCGCATCCTTGCCCACCATGAACCCGTTCACATCGTGCAGAAACACCAGCGGCACGAGGTTCTGATTGCAATCCATGATGAAACGCGCGGCCTTCTGCGCGCCTTCGGTATAAATGACGCCGCCAACCTCAATCCGCTGCATTCCCGCGGACGGACCCATGGCCACGGTCTGGTTCTGGTTTACCTTCTGATTGGCGACGATTCCCACTGCCCTGCCGCCAATGCGTGCGTATCCGCACAGCACCGTCCGGCCAAACTCCGCTTTGTACTCATCGAACTCGCTGCGGTCGACAATGCGCGCAATCACTTCGCGCATGTCGTAAACATTGCTCGCCCCCGGCGCGGGATTGAGCAGCGCATACAAATCCTCCGCGGCAAAGCGGGGCGCATCCCGCTCCGCATCGAACTCTCTTGCACTGAAGACCTCCGCGGCGGTCTCCCATCGCACTGTCTCAACCGAGTGCCGAGGACACGCGCCCATCTTGTCCACAAGAGATCGCAGCCGCGCGATGCACAGATGGTCGTTCGGCTCCTTGAAGTCCACCGTTCCTGAGATCTCGGCGTGCATCCGCGCTCCGCCCAGGTCTTCGGCATCGGTCTTCTGTCCAATGGCCGCCTGCACCAGGGATGGGCCGGCAAGAAACAGCCCGGAACCCTCCGTCATCAGCACGGTGTCCGTCATGACCGGCAGATACGCGCCCCCGGCGACGCACATACCCATGATGGCGGTCATCTGCGGAATGCCCAGCGCGCTCATCACGGCGTTGTTGCGGAAGACACGGCCAAAATCATCGGTATCGGGAAAGACGTCTTCCTGCAGCGGCAGAAAAACGCCGGAAGAGTCCACCAGGTAAAGCGTGGGGATACGGTTATCGAGAGCGATGGTCTGGGCGCGGAGCACCTTTTTGGCGGTCATGGGAAAGAACGCGCCGGCCTTGACCGTGGCATCGTTGGCGATGATCATGCACAGCCGTCCGCAAACTCGTCCCAGGCCGGTCACAACGCCCGCGCCGGGCGCGCCGCCGTATTCGCCGTACATCCCATACGCGGCCCAAAGCCCCAGCTCCAGGAGTTCGGTCCCTTCATCGAGAAGCAGGTTCAGCCTTTCTCTCACCGTCAACCGGCCCTTGGCATGCTGCGCCTCGGCGGCCCCGGCGCCCCCGCCAAGGCGGATGGAATCCTCCTCCGCGCGTACCGCCGCCATCAGCGCCGCGAGCGCTTCGCGATTGGCCAGGGCACGCGCTGTGTGCGGGTCCAGCCTGGAACCGAGCTTGTTGTGGAACTTCACCTCGTCTGCCATGAAACCGTCCGCAAAACTGCAAAACTATAGCACGTCCTTTGTACGGGCTGCACCGGCCGCTCTCCCATGAACATGCTGCGGGCGCCAGCGGCGCGCCTTTCTCATCAGCAGCCCCTCATCCGGTTGGATTCCTCAACTGGCCGGAAAGAGGCCTATGCGGCCGCGACGGCCGGCCGCGCGCGTCAATCGTCCAGGCGCGAACCGCGATCGATGCGGTCCTCAATGGTATGCATGGCTTCGTAGATCTCATCGAAGCTCTCAATGGCGAATAGCAAATGGTGCATCTCGTCGACCTTTACCGGCGTGCGCAGAACTTCGTCAAGCACAAACGGTCGAACCGTGCAGCCGCTGTGGAGTACGTTGGCGCACTCGCCGTTGGAACTGATGAGTCCGCTGCCGTAGACCTTGACCTCCCCACCCTGGCGGATCAGGCCGAACTCCACTGTGTACCAGAAGACGCGCCCGATGCGTTCCAGGATTGCCGCGTCCTCAAGCCCTGAGCAGAGCCGGCCATAGTAGGCCAGGAAGTCCGCAAACACCGGATGCGCGTGCATGGGCACGTGGCCGAATACGTCGTGAAAGATGTCCGGCTCAGGCGTGTAATCGAGCGATTCGCGGTTGCGCAGCCAGGTCGTGGTGGGAAAGCGGCGGCAGGCCAGCATCTCAAAGAAGGCGCCCGCGGGCATGAAGCCGCTGACGGGCGTGGCGTTCCAGCCGGTGCGGCTCTGCAGCCTGGCGGACACCGCGGCCAGGTTGGGCAAGCGGTCATAGGGCAGGCACAGCGCGTCGAAGCCGTCCAGATACTCCTGCGCGGCGTGCCGCTCAAGCTGCGGCATCTGGCGGCGCACGAGCTCAGCCCAGATGCCATGCTGCTCACAGGAGTAGGAAGCGTAATCCTGCTCGATGAGGAAGGGCGCCGCTTTGGGCAGTGCAAACGTGACTGCCATCAAAGGCTGCTCCGCGGCGCCTGCATCCGCTCGATTGCCTCAAACGGCGCCTTCCCGTTGTCCTTGCCTAAGCCTGCCTGGTATTGCGGTTGAGCCATTGGGGAAGCTCCATGGTCTGGCGACGACGGGCAGTATCGCATCTGCGCGCAACAGATGACAATCCGATTCCGTCGCCAGCGGGGCTTTACGGATTTACATTATTAGGAAAGAAATGCTAACGTCCTTTCAATCGAAGGAGGCGCAGATGTCCACCAACCGTTACAGCCATCGCGAGGACCCGGCCGAGCTGGACCGGATCTCATGGAAGATTGTTGAAGAGTTGCAGCAGGA
>VFSW01012084.1_pt1 | contig 12085 bp, 9 predicted proteins | sample 5358111 | NCBI WGS metagenome assembly VFSW01 (sample SAMN11554181, study PRJNA540505) | mine drainage metagenome | isolation source: sediment from site ElyBrook_90M | place: USA: Ely Copper Mine, Vershire, VT | collected 2017 | reverse complement strand
GTCGGAGGCGCGAAGAAGCGCATCGGCATCACGCGCATTCATTTGGAAGACGACGCGGGGAAAAGCATCCACGACGGATTCAAGGATTCCGAGCGCTATACCTATGTCGATCTGAATCGCAGCGGGACGCCGCTGATTGAGATCGTGAGTGAGCCGGACATCCGGTCGTCGGATGAAGCGCACGAGTATCTGACCGAGCTGAAGCAGATCATGCAATACGTGGGCGTGTCCGAGTGCGACATGGAAAAGGGCCAACTGCGCTGCGATGCGAATGTGTCGGTGCGGCTGAAGGGCGCCGAACAGTTTGGAACCAAGGTTGAGGTGAAGAACCTGAATTCTTTTCGCTTCGCGAAAATGGCGATGGATTATGAGATCGCGCGGCAAGTGGCGGTGTTGGAAGGGGGCGGGCGCATTGAACAGGAGTCGCGGCTCTATAACGTCGCGACCGGTGAGACCGTGGGGATGCGGAGTAAGGAGCACGCGCACGATTACCGCTATTTCCCCGAGCCCGATCTGGCGCCGCTACGCGTGAGCGCGGTTTGGCTGGAACAAATCCGAGCGACGGCGCCGGAGTTGCCCGCCGACAAGCGCAGCCGGTTTATCGAGAGCTATGGATTGCGCGAGTACGATGCGGGAGTTCTGACAAGCACGCGCGCTACAGCCGAGTATTTCGAGAAGACTGCGCAGGCGGCGGGAGATTCGCGCATGGCGGCGAATTGGGTGACGGGCGATTTGCTGGGCGCGCTGAAGGGCCGGGATATCGCCGAATCGCCAGTGTCGCCCGAGCATTTGGGCGAACTGGTGGCGTTCATAGCGAAGGGCGAGATCAGCGGCAAGATGGCCAAGGATATTTTCGCGAAAATGTTCGAGACCGGCGAATCGGCTGCAGCGATTATCGATCGCGAAGGCCTGCGCCAGATCAGCGACACGGGCGCGCTGGAGAAAATCGTGGACGAAGTCATCGCCGCGAGTCCGAAGCAAGTGGAGCAATACAAGTCGGGGAAGACGGGTGTGATCGGCTACCTGGTTGGCCAAGTGATGAAGCTAAGCAAAGGGCAAGCGAACCCGGCGGCGGTGAATGAGCTGCTTAAGGCGAAGCTAGGATGATTCACCATCGAAATCGATCCCATTCTCGCTTGTCGAAATAGCCTACGATCAGGAAGCTGAGATTCCAGAACACAGGGACAGTGAGCCCCCAAACCCCCACGGTAGCCTGACGCCAGGGATTGAAAAAGTTGTGTAGCGGCATCCCCTTCACGAACGTTGAAGAAATAGTCGAACTCGCTGCGAATAGCAACAGGCTTTTCTTCGTTTGCTTGGCTGTTTGCTTTTGCCGATCCGAAAACCCGGACCTGATTCGGTCCAGAGCTTCGTCCTCAGCAGCCACGTTGATTATCGTAGCCTAATTTGCGCCACAACTAAATGCCCAACTTTTCGTGCATTAGTGTTTCCATTTGTTCTTGCGTGATCCAACGGCCTTCGCGAAGAGCGATCTCGGAATCCGCGATCAGCATGAAGATACAGATCGTGTCCCAAAGCTGCTTTTCTTTCGGTTCCATCTAGCGCTGGTTGGCTTTCAGAACCTTTTTACGCAGCCGGATCGATTGCGGCGTCACTTCCACGAACTCGTCGTCGCGGATAAATTCGATGGCTTGCTCAAGATTCAGAAGACGAGGCGGAACCAGGCGAATGGCGTCGTCGGCGCTGGAGGCGCGCATGTTGGTCAGCTTCTTTTCCTTGACGATGTTGACGTTCAAATCGGCGTCGCGCGCGTTTTCGCCGACGATCATGCCCTCGTAAACCTCGGTGCCCGGGCTAACGAACATTTCTCCACGCTCCTGCAGGTTGAAAATCGCATGGCCGGTGGTCTTGCCCATACGGTCCGATACTAACGAGCCGGTAGGGCGCGACGCGATATCGCCTTGCCATTCGATGTAGCTATGGAACAGCGTATTCAGGATGGCGGTGCCGCGAGTGTCGGTCATCATCTCGCTGCGCAGTCCGATCAGTCCGCGGGACGGCACGTGGAACTCCAGCCGCACGCGGCCCGAGCCGTGATTCACCATCTTGATCATTTTGCCTTTACGAGTGCCCAGCTTCTCGATGACGACGCCGATGTAGGTCTCTGGACAATCGATTACCAGCAGTTCGAGGGGCTCATGCACCTTTCCGCCGATGGTTTTGGTCAGGATCTCCGGTTTACCCACCATCATCTCGAAGCCTTCGCGCCGCATCATCTCGATGATGATGGCCAATTGCAGTTCGCCACGTCCCATCACTTTGAACGCGTCGGGACCTCCGGCTTCTTCCACGCGGATGGAGACGTTCGTCAGCAGTTCTTTGTCCAGCCGGTCGCGCAGATTGCGGGAGGTTACGAAATGTCCTTCGCGCCCTGAAAAGGGAGACGTGTTGATGGTGAACGTCATCGCGATGGTCGGCTCGTCAATCTGGATGTGCGGCAGCGGCTGCGGATTTTCGACGCTGGTAACTGTCTCGCCGATGGTGATGCCCTCCACGCCCGCAATCGCGAGAACGTCGCCCGGATACCCGATGGTCTCGTCCACGCGCTTCAGACCTTCGAAGGAATAGAGCTTCGTGATGCGCGTTTTTTGCAGCGAGCCATCCAGCTTGGCAATCGCCACCTCATCGCCGTTCCTTAAGATCCCCGAAAACACGCGGCCAATCGCCAGGCGGCCGAGGTACTCGCTGTAATCGAGGTTGGCCACCAAAAGCTGGAGCGACGCATCGGGGTCGCCGGCCGGCGGCGGAATGTTCTTGAGAATGGTTTCGAACAGCGGACGCAGGTCGGCCGATTCATCTTCCATGGACATCTTGGCGATCCCCGCCTTGGCATTGGTGTAGATCACCGGGAAGTCGAGTTGATCCTCTGCTGCGTCCAAGTCGATGAATAGATCGTAGATTTCGTTCAGCACCTCTGGGATCCGCGCGTCCGGCCGGTCGATCTTGTTGATCACCAGAATCGGGGGAAGCTTGGCTTCGAGCGCCTTCATCAGGACGTAGCGAGTCTGCGGCAGCGGGCCTTCGCTCGCGTCCACCAATAGCATCACGCCATCCACGATCTTGAGCGCGCGCTCCACTTCACCGCCGAAGTCGCTGTGGCCCGGCGTGTCGACGATGTTGATTTTGATGCCGTGATACCGCACACCGGTGGTCTTCGCCAGAATGGTGATGCCGCGCTCGCGTTCCAGTTCGTTGGAATCCATCATGCGCTCGACATGATGCTCGTTTTCGCGGAAAAGTCCGCTTTGATTCAGCATGGCGTCCACCAGCGTGGTCTTGCCGTGATCGACGTGCGCAATGATGGCGATATTGCGCGTGAGGCGATTGTGCTGCTGCGCTTCGCTATGATCGGTAGGGGGACTCAGGACTTCGGGTTGCATGGGATATCTCTATGGTCGCACGCCAAGACACTTTGACTGAAACTTCGCTGCCCGTGGTGGTGATCGTGGGGCGTCCGAATGTCGGTAAGTCCACTCTATTCAACGCGATAATCGGCCAGCGGCGATCTATCGTCGGTGACGAGCCGGGCATCACGCGCGACCGTATTATGGGCGAGGCGACGTATTTGGGGCGCCGCTTTGAGCTGATCGACACCGGCGGCATCATCCCAAACGACGCCGAAATGATCCCGGTCGAGATTCTGAAGCAGGCGCGCGTGGCGCTGGAACAGGCGGCGCAGATCATCTTTTTGATCGATGGGCGGACCGAAATCACCGGCACCGACCGCGATCTGGCGAAGGTGCTGCGGAAGCTTGGCAAGCCGGTGACCCTGGCGGTGAACAAGATCGACGCCACGGTGCGCGAGGGGCTGGCTCACGAATTCCATTCGCTCGGCTTTAAGGATCTGTTCCCCATCTCTTCCGAACATCGGATCGGTTTCGACGAACTCTTGGAGCATGTCACAAGAGATTTCGTTAGCGACGAAGGTCCCGAAGAGCCGGAGCCTGAGATACGGCCGATCAAAGTTGCGATCATTGGGCGGCCGAACGTGGGGAAATCCACGCTGTTGAATGCGCTGGTGGGACAAGAGCGGGCGATTGTGTCGCCGGTGGCAGGCACCACGCGCGATGCCGTGGATCAGAGCCTGCTGCATAACGGCGTCGAATACGTGTTCGTCGACACCGCGGGCATCCGGCGCAAGGGCAAAACCAAATTGATGGCCGAAAAGCTCAGCGTCGTCATGGCGCGCCGGCATATCCGCATGGCGAATGTCGTTTTGCTGGTGTTGGATGCCACCGAGAAAGTGGCCGCGCTGGACGCCACCATCGCGGGCTATGCGGACGAGGAAGGGCGGGCTCTGATCTTAGTCGTCAACAAGTGGGACGCGGCCGGAGATAAGGGCAGGCGGAAGTTCACCGAAGAGATCCGCGACGAGCTGAAGTTTCTGGCGTACGCGCCCATCGCCTTTGTTTCGGCTAAGACGGGTGCGGGTGTGGATCGGCTGTTCGGGATGGTGAGCGATGCCTACGAATCGGCTTCCAAGCGCGTGAGCACGGGGGAATTGAACCGGTTCGTCGAGATGCTGGACTTCGACCGCGATATCAAGATTTACTATATGACGCAAGGCTCGGTGCGGCCTCCGACGTTTGTAGTATTCACCGATAAGGCCAAGGATCTGCATTTTTCCACCGAACGATTCCTCATCAATCAGCTTCGGAAGAGGTTTGGATTTGAAGGAACGCCGATCCGAATCAAAGCGAAACGAAGATAAAACGCCCGCTTGCCGACGCGCGCGACTCGGAACTAGAACGCGTGAACCGAATCGATCCCGTTGGCCTGCAGAACCACTTGCATCTTTTCGAGCGCCGATTTGTGGATCTGGGAGACGCGGCTCTCGTTGATTCCTAGGATGCCCCCGATTTCCTTCATAGTCATTTCATTGGTGTAATACAGGAACACCACCTTTTGATATCGCTCAGGGAGCGTCTTCATGGCAACGCCCAGCACCGAGCGCATCTGCTCGCGCGAGCACATATTGTCGGGCTGAGTTTCCGGCTTGCTGGGGAAGTCGGGGGCGGGCAGGTCGTCATGCTCGGCGGTGCGCGAGGAAGCCGAGATCAGGCCGACGCTGCGAAGGTCCACCATCATTTGACGCCAACGCTCGACATCGACGCCCAGCTTCTGCGCGATTTCAGACTCGGTGGGTGTGCGCTGCAGCGTGGCTGCCAGCTCGCGCGTGGCGGCCTCTACTTGTTTGTGGCGGCGCCTCAGGTCGCGGGAAGCCCAATCCAACTGGCGGAGACTATCGAGGATGGCGCCCTTGATGCGATGCTTGGCGTAACTGGAAAAGGCGACCTGTTTGTCGGGATTGAATTTGCTGGCGGCGTCGAATAGCCCCAGTACGCCGGCATGAACCAGATCGTCCAGATCCACGTGTACCGGCAGGTTCTCGTGCACCCGGATGGCGATAGCTTTCACTAACGGGAGGTGCTCGAGCACGATCCGGTCGCGCCGCGCGATTTTGGCCGCTGCACTGATCTGAGCCGCCTTAGCCGTCTTCATCTCAGACGTTTTCATCACCGTCGTCTTCGTCATGACACTTGTCTTGATCACGGGCGGCATCTTCATCACAGCCGGCATCTTCATCACAACCGGCATCTTCATCACAGGCGGCATCTTCATCACAGGGGTCTTCGTCATCACAGGCGGCTGCATCGAGGGTGCCTTTGCCTTAGTTTTTTGAGTCGGGCTTGTCATGGCTGACGCTCCTCTAGGTGCAAGCCTGTCGCCATAGGAGGACTAAGGGGAAATTGCCACTTTCCGTATAGGAGTCGTTTGTACTCCCGTACTGTATAAGCCCCGAGACTCAACAACATGCGATCCCACCAAGGCGGTCCACCGGAGTATGATGAATCGCTGGTACTAAGGGTCAGGGCGTCCGTGTCAATTTCGTTCTGGAACGAACTGGCTATTCGCAATGCCGAAACGGTACGCGCGTTCCAAAATGAAACAAGACTGACTCCAGCCTCTGCACCTCTTATCGGCGCGTTTCTGGGTATCTTCAGTACTGTCGTTAAGGGATGGCTGTTGTGGCGCTAGGGTTGTTTCAATGTCGCGATGTATGTCTTCAACGCAAGCCCGCCTAAGAAGATCCATACCACCCAGAGAAACTCTCCGTCCAGGGTCGACGTGGCCAGCAGCGCAATGGCGCCGTAGCAGCCCAGCGCTACGTAAAACTTTCGTCCTCGCTTAGGACCTGGGTCCAGTTCCGGCTCTAGTTCCGGATCGGATTCGAAGGGCAATGAGCTACTGCCGCGCGGGCTTCTGGCTTTGCGCCGAAGGCGACGGGGTCGACCGCTCCGTGAGCTCGATACGGGTTCCCCAAGGATCGGTCAGGAACGCCACGGCAAAACCCATCTGCGGAATCTTGCGATACGGAGTATCCAGCTTCACGCCATTCGCCTCCAGAGTTTTCGTGAAGCTTTCCAGGTCCTTCACTTCGAAGCCGATGTGATCCAGCGCCCGGCCCTTGGTTCCGGTCACCGGTGTTTCGGTGGGACTGAAGAGCAGAGTCGCCCCCGGAAGTGTAGCAACCTTCACCTTGCCGAAAGACTGGGGCGTCGCGCCGAAATTGGCCACATACCACTTCTGCATGGCGTCGATGTCCGGTGTAAAGAAATGGACCTGGTGATTTTCCGAAACGGTCGCCAGGTTCTTGTCGGCCAGCAGTTCGATACGGATATCGTCGGGGCCAAGAAAGAACGCCTGAGTGGGGTTTTCTTTGTTTGGATTCTCGACCTGAATGGTGAAGTGCTGAGCCGCAACCTTGTCGAGGATGTCTTTCATATCCCGAACCTTAAATCCCACGTGATTGACGATCGATCCCTCGGTGCCGGCCGTAGGATTCCCCTTGTCGACGATCACCAGAACCTTCGGCAGCGTGTACATGTCCCGGTCCGGACCCATCTTGCCGGCAGTGGCGCCCATGACATCCACCCAGAAGTGCTTCTGGACCTCCGGGTCCTTGGTGAAAAGATGAATGTGGCTGTTGGAAACGCGGCCTTCGGACGGAGGCGGCGCCGGCGCGCCCGGTTGGGCGAAAACCAGAGAGGCCAGTGCGAGCAGGCTGGTTGTGATATAAAAGGTCTTCATTTTTATTCGATTCTCTGGGAACTCACAGCATACACCAAAGGTATAATCTTCTGAAACTCAAGTGGTGGCGGAGGTGGACGTGGTGGAAGAACAGAAGAAGCTGACCGTCGGCGACGGCTTTGTCGGAATGCTGAACGCCTTTGTGGACCCCAAGGCGACCGCTCAACGCGTTCCCGCGCCGCTTTCGTGGCTCTGGCCTCTCATTACCCTGTGCATCGTTTATATGGTGTCCGGCTACCTGATGCTCCCTTACACCATGGCCCTCATCGATTTGAGGATGAATCAGCAATTGAGCCAGCAGAATACGCCGATGGAGCAGGCCGAGCGGGCCAGGAACATTGCGCACATGATCTACCAATTCCTTCCAGTGGCGACGCCCGTATTCGTGATTTTGTTCACTTTGCTATTTGCGTGGCTGGTGAGCGCGATGGGGTCCATGGCGGGATTACGCGCGAAATTTCGCGACGTCTTCTCGTTGATGGCGGCCTGCGGGTTGATTCCTGCGTTACAGGCGATTGCGACTTATATCGTGCTGCACGCCAAAGGCGACGAAATCACTTCTCAAGAGCAACTCACGCCGCCCTTCGGACTCGACATCTTTCTGCAAGACATTCACGGGGCACTGTTCGCGCTGGTCAATTTCTTCTCTATCTTTGAGATTTGGTATCTGATCGTGCTCACCTTCGCTCTGGCGTATCTGGGCAAATCAAGCAAGGGCAAAGCCTTCTTTGCGATCACGCCGGCCTGGGCGCTTCCGCTGGCGATCAGGGTGATACAGGGGATGGTGCAGGGAAATCAGTGAGGATTTGGGGCGGCGGATTTCCGCCACCCCGGGATACAAGGAAGATATTCGAAATCCTAGCGGGCTCCGACCTGCTCCACCCCATGCGTGCTGACGCTTTTTTCTCCTGCTGAAGCGATGTCTTCGGCGCCGGTGGATTTGAGAAGATCCTTGGCGCGTGAGATTTCATCGGAAGTATCGCAATGGACCGACAGCAGGACGCCGCCGGCCTTCACGCGGCCTTCATAGCGCTTCGCTTCATACTCCGGCATTCCCATTCCTACCAGAGCTCCGATCAATCCGCCCACCGCGCCGCCCGCGCCCAAACCTGCCAGCGCGCCCATAATGGGACCGGCCGCGATAAAGGGACCGACACCGGGGATCGCCAGCGCACCGATGCCGGCCAGCAGGCCGAGCGTGCCGCCGATGACGCCACCGGTGGCCACGCCCGTCGTAGTGCCTTCCGGCGCCTTGGTGTTCTTCTCGTGAGCGAACTCTTTGGTGCTCTGACTATCCGGCAGCAACACCGAAATGTCGTTGTTGGTAAACCCCGCCGCCATGATCCGGTCGACGGCCAGTTCGGCCTGCGGAACGGTCTTATAAATGCCGAAAACGGCTGTATTTTTTCCTGCCATGTGCTTCTCCTTTTGGTTTTAGATAAATACGGACCTACGCGTTTTGGAGGCGCTTGCCGCCCCGCTCCAAATGTTCGCCAGCCTTATGCGCCGCGTCTTTTGATTTGTCCACCACTTGGTCGACCGCCTTCTTGGCGGCGCCGGCCGCATCGTCGATTTTGTCTTTCAACTTGTCCTTGACATCGCTCATCGCTTTTTCTCCTTTGCTCCACGCCGCCTCCGGGTCCGAGAGCGCTTCTGTAGCGCGCTGGGTTCCATTGCTCAGAGTCTTCCCTAAACGGCTTCGAAAATCCCGATCCGTCATCAACAAAGTGGCGGCTACTCCAATTCCAATTCCCGCCACCAGGATAGGAAGGCCATTGTGATTTGCCATTGCTGCTCCCTGCTTCCAGTTAAAAATTCGTTTGTACGCCTACTCGCTGGTTAGAGGTAAGAGACCGGCGAGCGTTACATAATCCTGTTCCATTGCGAGTTGAGCCGCGTTCGGTAACGCACTTGTTACAAGCGCTGCTGGATGATCGATGCACAAGCATTTCGTCTTACTCTCGCCCTCCAAAAGCCCCTACACTCTAGGGCGCTTCGGCGAAGCTTCCTAAGCCGAACGGCGCCTTCAAGTAAGCGCTCGCGGTCTAATCGCTCTCTCGCCGCCGGTCGATTCAATGGGTGCGGCAGTAATGCCGGGGAGCACCACTTTGTATCTGGCCCAATTACTTCGCGCCAATCCGCTCATGGCGCTTGCACTTCTCGTTTGCCTGGCCACCATTCTCTGGTGCATCCTGTTAACTCGCCGGCAGCGCAACGGTCTCGACAAAATTCTGACCGGTCTTTTGGGACTCATCGCGATCTACGAAGCGTTTCGCATCTTGAAAGATTCCGGGTTCGCCGTGTTCGCGCGCTTCCGCACGATGGAAGGCTGGGTTGACTTGATCAGCGCCTGCCTGTACCTTCTGGCCGCGCTCATCCTGAAGACTTCCAGCATCGATCGCGCCGCCACCAGGATTCATCTGCGGCTCATGGAGGCCAATGAAAAACGTACGGATCTAAGCGGCGTGCTGATCGCCGCAGTGCCGGAATTGGGTCATCCGCTGGTAGACTTTTGCCCGCTCTCCATCTTTGCCATCGACGCCCACGGCATGGTGACCCACTGGAACGGCGCCGCCGAGAGCTTGTTTGGCTGGACGCGCAATGAGATGGTAGGCCATGAGCTTCCGTTCGATCTTAGCGGCCCGCTGCAAGGCAAGAACGGCAATTTCGTGGAGGCCGCTGTCTGGACCTCGCCGATTCGCTCCCCGCATGGTCAGCCGGGCGGCGCCGTCATTATCGCCGCTGGAAACGTCGCGCTGCGTAGCGCAGGTTTGGAGTTCTCCGCATCGGCCAGGCCGCGCCTCGCCCTGCACAGTTAGCTACACATTTCATCGTGGGGCCGACGCCCACCGTCCGCGCCGGACCCTGGTCCGGCTTCTAAACAAAAGAGCCGACGAGGGCGTCGGCCGCGGTCTCTGCGCCCAGCAGCCCTGGGGACCGCCCCACATGGCGACTTTTTCAATGGACTTCATTGATAGGACGCTAATCTCCGAGCAGGCTGCGCAATCTCTCATATCCCGTCCGGCTCACCGGAAGCTGCGAGCCATCCGACAGAACCGCCACGCGGCTGTCCTTAGCGTATGGCTCGATCTTAGCGACGCGTTCCAGATTCACGATCACCGAGCGGTGGATGCGCACGAAACGCTGTGGATCGAGCGCGGCCTCCAAGCTCGAAATGGTCTGCTCTTTCAAATAGCTCTTGCCCTGGCTATGCAGCGAGACGTAGTCGTCTTGCGATTCGGCATAATCCAGCCGGTCCACGGGAATGATATGGACTCGCGCTCCGTCCTTCACCACGATGCGCTGCAGATACTCATGCGGCGGCCGCGCCGCGCGCGCCAACTCCGCCACGGGAGGCTTTCCTTTTTCGCCTAAACGCTGGCGGGCGCGCTGCAGGGCCTTTTGAAATCGCTCCAGGCTGAAGGGCTTCAACAGATAATCCACCGCGTGTTCGTCAAACGCGCGCATGGCGTACTGGTCGTAGGCGGTAACGAAGATCACGGCGACATCCGGCCCGATCAGTTCCAGAACCTCGAAGCCGTCCAGCTTCGGCATCTGGACATCCAGGAACACCAGGCCGGGCTTTTTCTCGGCGATCGCCTTCACCGCTTCAAAGCCGTTGGCGCATTCGGCCACAATCTCGATATCCGGGCTGGACCCGAGATACTCGCGCAGCAATGCGCGCGCCAGCTCTTCGTCGTCGACAATCGCCGCGGTCAACTTCTGACGCGCCGTTACCGCCGAGGCGGCGGGCGCGGAATCGCGCTCCAGGTTCTTCAAATCCACCAGCAGCTCGCGCGCCGATTGATAGCGCCGTTCGCGATCTTTCTCCAGGCACTTTCGCACCACGCGATCCAGACCCTCGGGAACTTCGTAGTTGAATCGAGCGATGGCGTCGGGTTGCGAGCCAAGAATGCGCGCCATGGTTTCCGACGGCGTGGCCCCAGGGAAGGGCAGACGCGCGGTGGCCATTTCGTACAGCACCACGCCCAGGCTGAACAGATCGGTGCGATGGTCCACATCGCGGCCTAGCGCCTGCTCCGGACTCATGTAGGCCACCGTGCCCATCACCACCCCGGCGCTGGTCATCACTTGCGTTTCTTCCCTGCTTTTAGGCGCTTCCAACTTGGCCAGTCCGAAATCCAGCACCTTCACGTAGCCGCGCGGCGTCAGCATCAGGTTGGATGGCTTGATATCGCGATGCACGATTCCTTTGGAATGGGCGTCGTCCAGCGCGTCGGCCACTTGCACGCCCACCGAGAGCAACTCGGAAAGCCCGAGCGAGCCACGGCCGAGCCGCACGCTCAGCGGTTCGCCCTCCACATATTCCATGGCGAGAAATCGGAGGCCGCCGTCCTCACCGATCTCGTAAATGTAGGCGACGTTAGGATGAGTGAGCGCCGACGCCAGCTTGGCCTCCTGCACAAAGCGATGCATGCGCTCCGGGTCGGAGGCCAGATTCGCGGGCAACACTTTCAGAGCGACGCGCCGCCCCAAGCGCGTGTCGTCGGCCAAATAGACAGCGCCCATACCGCCCTCGCCCAGGCGCGAGATCACGCGATAATGCGCGATGTTTGAGCCTGCGGCTAACGGTTCGGACATGACCTCATGATTACACGTGCTCGGCGCACGGCAGCTCCAGTTCCACTACAAAACGATCGCTGATGGCGGTAGTGTCCAGGCGCGCTCGATTCTCGTATAGCGCTCGCAGCCGGTCGCGCACATTCCGTAGCCCCAGGCCATGCCGGCTGGAGGCGGGTGAATCGGGATCGAATTCGTTCTCGATCCTGAGTTGCAGCCGTCCATCGCTGCAATGCGCCTCCAGCCGGATGGTTCCGCCGTCCACCAATCCGGCGATTCCATGCTTCACCGCGTTCTCCACCAGCGGCTGTAGCACCAGCGACGGCACCACGCAGTGGCGGCAGCCGGCATCCGCGCCGATCTCTACCCTTAGCCGCGCGCCGAAACGAAC
>VFSW01012083.1_pt1 | contig 12085 bp, 15 predicted proteins | sample 5358111 | NCBI WGS metagenome assembly VFSW01 (sample SAMN11554181, study PRJNA540505) | mine drainage metagenome | isolation source: sediment from site ElyBrook_90M | place: USA: Ely Copper Mine, Vershire, VT | collected 2017 | reverse complement strand
GGAGTACCGGCTCGCCCCGCCGGTGCTCGGCCAGCACACCGAGGAAATCCTGCGCGGCCTGCTGCAGTTGGACGAGGCCGCCATCGCCAAGCTGAGGGCCGACGGCACAATTTAGGCAGGGCGGAGGCTCCTTGCAGCGCTGTCGCTCCGCCAAAGACTGCGTTCTACCAGGGACTGACCCGCATTTTCGTCGCAAGTCCGTACGGCGGCAGCGCGAACACCTGCTTCAGTCGTTTGGTCGACAGGCGATGTGCGGCGGCAGACCGCTTTTCCCCCAACCCGCAACCATGAAGCCGACTGCCGGCAAGCGCGATCGGAAAACCGACGATCGCCGACGTACCGATCGCGGCATAGCCCAACCACCATTCCATTGCCTATCCGTTCGCGCCAAGTAGAAGTTCGACAAGTTCAACAAACCCTTCGCCGCTGCGCCGGCTGCATACATAGGCCGGAGCGTCGGCAAGGCGCGCACCGAAATCGGCCACATTGGCCACGCCGACCGAATTGGCAAAGAACCTGAACATGGGCGCATCGTTGGGCGAGTCGCCGACAAACAGGTAGCTGGCCCGGTCGCGCGCGAGATCGACACTGTAGCGCTCCTGCATCAGGTTACGCGTCATGCCCAGTTTGTCGTAATCGCCGAACCAGCCGTTGACGTGGATGGAACTGATTTTCGCCGTCATGCCGGCCGCGCCCATCAGCGCGACGATCCGGTCTACCTCGGCGAACGGCAGCCGCGGCACGTCCTCGCAGTAGTCAATCGCGAGATCGGCCTCGCGGTAGAGTTGGTCCGAGGCGAGCGCCGACCCCGGCACCTCGCGCAGGATGCGCTCGCGCACGGTGCTCATTTTTTCGCGGTTCGCCGCGCGCATTTGTGCGTCGAACAGGAAGCGCTGCACCAGTTTTTTCCGTGCAGCGTCGTAATAGAAATAGAAAGCGCCGTTCTCGCCCACCACCGCGTCCACCGGCCACATGCGCGCGATATGGTCGCACCAGCCGGCGGGCCGGCCGGTGATGGGAACTACGAGTTTCCCCGCGGAGTGCAGCCGCTCCAGCGCGGCATAGGCGCGCGCGCCGAGCTTGCCCTCGCTGGTAAGCGTGTCGTCGATATCGCAGAACACGCCGCGGATCCCTTGCACCACCGCGCCCGGCATTTGCGCGAGCGGTTTCACCGCCCGCCCGCCATGCGTTCGGCGACGCGCTGGCGCTGCGCCGCGCTCATATGCAGGCCGCACTTGGTGCGCCGCCACAGCACGTCTTCGGCCGCGCGCCCCCATTCGTGCTCGGCGAGATAGGCGAGTTCGCGCTCATACAGCCCGCCGCCGAAATTCTCGCCCAAATCGGCCTCGGCCTTCGCGTTATCGAGAATCTTATCGATCACGGTGCCGTGACGGCGCAGCAGGCGCGCCAGCCAGTGTGGATCGAGCCCCGAATAGCGCGCGCGCACCTCGGCCAGCACGGTCTGAAAATCGCGCCCGCCGAAGTCGCCGCCCGGCAGTGCCTCGGCATGCGTCCAGCGCGGGCGTGCCGGGATCCAGCGCGCGAGCTTGTCCATCACATGCTCGGCCAGTTTGCGATAGGTGGTGATCTTGCCTCCGAAAACGGACAACAACGGCGGGCCGCTTTCGTCTAACAGCAGCACGTAGTCGCGGGTGATGGCCGAGGGGTTTTCGCTGCCGTCGTCGTACAAGGGTCGCACCCCGCTGTAGCTCCACACCACCTGGTCAGTGGTGACTGCGCTCGCGCTGTAGCGGCTCGCCGCCGCGCACAGGTAGGCGATCTCGTCGGGCGAGATCGCGGGCGGGAGGTCTTTCTCGGCGACTTGCACGTCGGTAGTGCCGATGAGTGTGAACTCGCGCTCGTAGGGGATCAGGAATACCACGCGCCGGTCCGGATTCTGCAGGATGTAGGCGTAGCGCTTGTCGTGGATGCGCGGCACCACGATATGGCTGCCCTTCACCAGCCGCACCTGGCCGGGGGAGTCGATTTTCAGTTCGCGATCGAGCAGGCTTTTTACCCATGGGCCGGCGGCATTCACCAGAATGCGCGCACGCACTTCGCGTTCCTTGCCACTAGCCTGGTCGCGCAGCGTCACTCGCCAGGCATCGCCCTCGCGCCGCGCGCCGGTGCAGCGCGTGCGCGCGAGCACGGTCGCGCCATGCGCTCGCGCGGAGGACAGGGTCAGCACCACCAGGCGCGCGTCGTCCACCCAGGCGTCGTAATAGGCGAAGCCGCGGGAGAATTCCGGTTTCAGGCCGGCGCCGTGGCCCCCCGGCTCGAGCCTGACGCCGCGCGACTTCGGCAGGCTGGTGCGGCCGCCACCGAGCGCAAATGCGCGAGTCCCTAAATTGTCATAGAGGAACAGGCCGGCGCGGATCATCCACGCCGGGCGCAGATGCTTTTCGTGCGGCAGCACGAATTCCAGCGGCCAGATGATGTGCGGCGCGATGCGCAGCAGCACTTCGCGCTCGCCCAGTGACTCGGACACCAGGCGGAACTCGTAGTATTCGAGGTAGCGCAGTCCGCCGTGGATCAGTTTGGTGCTGGCCGAGGAGGTCGCCGAGGCGAAATCGTTCTGCTCTGCGAGCAGCACCTTGAGGCCGCGGCCGGCGGCGTCGCGTGCGACGCCCGCGCCGTTGATGCCGCCGCCGATGACGGCGATGTCGTAGAGTTCCATTGAGCGAGGTGGGCTGTGACCGGCGCTTACGGCAGAGTGCGGAATTATAGCAGCGAGCCGCGCGACAGCTTGCGTGCTAGGCACTACAATGGCGGCTCTTTTTCAGCGCAGAGGTTGCCATGTCCACTAGCAAGACCCCCAGCGGCTTAACCATCGAGGATATGGTCCCAGGCGCAGGCGCGTGCGCGGCCGAAGGTCATAGTGTCACCGTGCACTACACCGGCTGGCTCAGCAGCGGCAGTAAATTCGACTCGAGCAAAGACCGCAGCAGCCCGTTTGTGTTCCGCCTCGGCGCGGGCGAGGTCATCCGCGGCTGGGACGAAGGCGTACAAGGCATGCTGGTTGGCGGCAAGCGGAAACTGACGATCCCGCCCGAACTCGGCTATGGCGCGCGCGGTGCCGGCGGCGTGATTCCGCCAAATGCGACGCTGGTGTTCGAAGTGGAACTGCTCGCAATCGGCTGATCCGGCGCTGTTGCTCGCCCGGCAAACCGCTTAGGGGCCATTTCAGAATTACCGAAATGAACGCCTAGGCCGCGTTCGTCGGGGGATTGTCTGCCTCGAACGCCGAGGGCGTGACGTGGGCGCGGGCCAGATACTCGCGCAGGAGCTTGACCCCCGAACGGTCAAGCGTGTTGCCGTGGTGCGGGCGGTGCAGGACATCCTCGTGGCCGTTGAGCTTTACCCGCAAGCGCGCGCCCGAGAGCGATTCGATCTCGGCGCCGAGGTGATGCAGCAGCGACTCCACCTCGCGCCAGTGAATGTTGCCGCCGATCGGATCGCGGAAGATGGACTGGATCAGGTGTTCGTGCTTGTGGCTCATCGCAGGCAGCCTCGCGCAGGAAATGGCCTGCGACCATGATAACCGAGCCGGCGAAAACGTGTTGCGGAAGCGGCGGCGATGCCGGTGTTTCAGGGCGGCTGATTGGGGCTCAGCTGCCGCCGAACCAGTTGTACCCCTGGTCTTCCCAGTAGCCGCCGGGGTAGGTGTTGGTGACGAACATCGCCAGGATGTGCTTCGGATTCTTGTAGCCTAGCTTGGTCGGCATGCGCAGCTTCATCGGAAAACCGTAGCGCGGCGGCAGCACCTGACCATCGTAGGTGAGCGTCAGCAATGTCTGCGGGTGCAACGCCGTCGGCATGTCGATGCTGGTGTAGTACTTGTCGGCGCACCTGAAGCCTACGTACTTGGCGCTGGTGTCCGCGCCTATGCGCGCGAGGAAATCCGAAAACCTCACGCCGCCCCATCTGCCGATGGCGCTCCAGCCCTCGACGCAGATGTGGCGCGTGATCTGGTCGGTCTGCGGCAAGGCGTGCAACTCCGGCAGGGTCCAGGCGCGCCGATTGGCCACCAAACCGCTGACCTCTAGCCGGTAACTGCCCGCATCGACCTGCGGCACCTCGTCCTCGTCATAGTAGGCATTGAACGGGAACGGCCGCGTGATCATCGATTCGGGATAGGTCGGCGCCAACAGCTTGGGATTGAACAGCCAGCCCTGCACCGTGTCGTTGAAGCGCGACACCCGCATCAGCGCAGGCTCGGCGCTGTCCTCGTCGACGATGGCGCAGCCGGTCAAAAGCGACAGGCCGCCAAGCGTAAGCGTATGCCGCAGGAACATGCGCCGCGCTGGCTGCTCGATGCGGCGCAGCGCTTCCTTCACCACGGCGTCGGCGTCGATCGACGCCAGTCTGGGGGATTTCTTGATCATCGAACGTACTCCTCAGCGGCCACGGATCATGGTCATCAAGGTGCGGGGCACCAGCGCAACCATGGCCAGGTGCAGCATGACAAAAGCGACCAGGGCGGCCATGGCGAAGAAATGCACGCGGCGCGCGGTTTCGTAGCCGCCCAGGAGTTCGCGCAGCAGTGGAAACTGCACCGACTTCCACAGCACCAGGCCCGACAACACCAGCAGCACCGCGTCCGCAATCACGAACAGATAAGCGGCGCGTTGCACCGCGTTGTACTCGCGCGGGTCCGCGTGTGCCAGCCGGCCGCGCAGCGCGGCACCAAGGTCGGCGGCAATCGCGCGCGGCGACAGCGGAAAGAACTTGCGCATCAAGCGCCCGGTGCCGGCATTGAACAGCAGATACACCAGGCCGTTGGCAGCGAGCAGCCACATCGCTGCGAAGTGCCACATGATCGCGCCGCCGAGCCAGCCCCCCAGGGTGATGGCCTTGGGGAATTCGAAGTCGAACAGGGGCGACGCGTCGTAGATGCGCCAGCCGCTGGTCACCATGATCAGTACTGCGAGCGCGTTGAGCCAATGCGTCGCGCGCAGCCAGGCCGGATGGATGGGTCGAATAGCGTCAGTCATCGGAACATCCAAAAGGCAGCAACATGATCGCGTCAATAGCGCCCACGCCCGGACTCGCTCTCACGCCCCTAACTCCGGCAGCCGGTGCGCGCGCGGGTATACCAATTTCATCGATCGACGCCGATCCATAAGGTTCCCCAGAAAGTCATGGCCCGAAGACTACTATATTGGCCACACCGCCAACGCCGGTCGCAGGGCATTCGGCGCGCTGTGCCAGGTAATTCGGCTGCAACTGGCGACCGGTTACACGCGGGTGCACAATTCGATTTCCAAGCGATGGGCAAGTATCCCTTATTTCCCCTCCGCTGTAACCAGAGGCCTGGATACAACGAATGGAACCAGCAGGTCGGATGAACGCGGGCGAGCAGAGGCTCAGAAATCTGCTGATCCGCGGACTTGCAGGCGACGAACCGGCCTACCATGCGTTCCTGCAGGAACTGAGCGCGCATTTGCGTGCCTTCCTGAGGAAGCGTCTCGCCAGCCTGCCGGACGAGGTGGAGGATCTGGTGCAGGAATCGCTGCTGGCCGTACACAATCAACGCCATACCTACGACGCCGCACAGCCGTTGACGGCCTGGGCGCACGCAATCGCGAAATACAAGCTCGTCGATTTGCTGCGCCGGCGCGCCAAGCGTGAACTGCTCACCGATCCGCTGGACGGGGAGTTCGGCTTTGCGGCCACCGTGGACGCGGGGGCCGTGGACGCGCGCCGCGATCTGGCCAAGCTGCTGGCGCAGCTGCCCGACCGACTGCGCCTGCCTATCGTTTTTATGAAGCTGGAGGGCCTGTCGGTGGCGGAGGCCGCAAAGCGCACGGGCATGTCGGAGTCGGCGGTCAAGGTGGGGGTGCACCGCGGCCTGAAAGCGCTGGCGGCCATGATCAGGGGCGACGCATGAAAACCGAAGAGCTGGTGACCATGCTGGCGACCGGTGCCGGCGCAGTGCAGCCGAATCAGACGGCGCGCCGCTTCGCGACTGCCATCGCCTGGGGCGCCTCGGGCGCGGCGCTGCTGATGGTCCCGCTGCTCGGCCTGCGCCCCGATCTTGCTGCGGCGTTCCTGTTGCCGATGTTCTGGATCAAGCTCGGCTTTGTCGCCTGGCTAGCCGCCGCCAGCTTGTTTGCGGCCTTGCGCGTGTCGCGGCCTGGCATGTCGCTCACCTGGGTGCCGGAGGTGCTCGCCGCGCCGGTGCTGGCGATCTGGCTGCTCGCCGCAATTGCGCTGGCGCGAGCCGACGCGGCGCAGCGTACGCTGCTGTTCTTCGGGAATACCTGGGACGAGTGCCCGTTCCTGATCGCCTTGTTGTCCGTGCCGGCGTTTGTCGCCGCGATGTGGGCGATGAAAGGACTCGCGCCGACACGCTTGCGCCTCGCCGGCGCGGCTGCGGGACTGCTTGCCGGAGCCGTAGGCGCGCTGGTGTATTGCCTGCACTGCCCGGAAATGGGAACTCCGTTTATCGGCTTCTGGTATCTGCTCGGCATGCTGATCCCGAGCGCCACCGGCGCCCTGCTCGGCCCGCGCCTGTTGCGCTGGTAGCATCGGGCTGAGCGACACCCGAACGCGGCAATTGCGGCGGCGTTTCGCCATTCCGGGTTAAACTTGCGCCACCGGATCACCGGAACACGCTATGCGCTGGCGCATCACCTCGCTGCTGCTGAACCTTGCCCACGCGATCGACCATCTGATGCTGCTGGTGTTCGCCACGGCGGTATCGGCCATCGCGCACGACTTCGGCGTCGGCCGCTGGGAAGACCTCATGCCCTACACCACCGGGGCCTTCCTCATGTTCGGCATCGGATCGTTCCCATCGGGGCGGCTGGGTGACCTGTGGGGCCGGCGCGCGATGATGCTGGTATTTTTCTTCGGCATGGGGGCGTCCGCCGTGCTGATCGCTCTCACCCGCAGCGCGTGGCAACTGGCGCTGGCGCTGGGCTTGATGGGCGCATTCGCGTCCATCTACCACCCGGTGGGCATTCCGATGCTGCTGCGGCACGCGCGCAAGCCGGGCATCACCATAGGCGTCAACGGCATGACCGGCAATCTGGGCATCGCCGCCGCGGCCATATCGACAGGATTCCTGATTCAATACGCGGACTGGAGGATGGCCTTCGTCGTGCCCGGCCTGATCTCGATTGCCTGCGGCCTGCTGTTCATGAAGATCGCCCCGGTCGAGCAGGGCGCGCCCGGCAAGCAAGCGGTCAGGCAGATCGAGCTTCCGCCCGCCACCCGCAACAAGGTCTTCCTGGTGATGACCATGCTCGCCATCACCACCAGCATCCTGTTCAATTTCACCACCAACGGCAACGGCGAGTTGCTCAAGGCGCGCTTGCCGATTCTGGTGCAACAGCCGGCCTTGCTCGGGATGCTGCTCGCGGTGGTGTACGCGCTGTCTTCGGTATCGCAGCTGGCAGTCGGGCGACTGATCGACCGCTTTCCGATACGCAATGTGATGCTGGGCGTCATCGCCTGCCAGGGCCCCGTTTTCCTGCTCGCCGCTTTCAGCCAGGGCTGGGCACTTTACGCGGCCATGGTCATGTTCATGATCCTGGTATTCGGCTCGATCCCGTTCACCGACGCGATCATCGCGCGCTTCGTCGATGACAGCATTCGCTCCCGCGTAAGCGGCATGCGCCTGGCTGTTTCCTTCGGTGTGAGTTCGATGGCCGTGTGGGCACTGGGGCCGGCAGTCAAGGCGGCCGGTTTCGGCTCTGCCCTGCTGGTGCTGGGCGCCGTGGCCGTCTGCTCGTTCCTGATCACCTGGCAATTGCCAGACGAACAAAGCATCCGCAGCGCTTGCGCGGCGCACAGCCCCCAGGCTGCCTGAACCGCGGATCGCCCGACCGGCGACCGGCCCGGCGGTGAGACAAAACTGACAATTATCAATACCGCATCCCGCAGCGGGATCAAAGTTCGGACAAACAAAAAGGCGAGTTTTTATAGTGTTCAGCATTCCTGCGGAAATACTCAGGCAGACCACCAAATGCGGCCACGACTTTTCCTGCCTGCGCACCGGGCAGTGCGGCGACCGCCCGATGTGCGACGTGGAGACTGCGCACGGCGACAAGGTCCTCTGCGTGCGTAGTGCCGACTGGCCCAAGTGCCCCTACCACCTGGATTTCGGCGGCGCCGGGTACTGCGTCTGTCCGGTCCATTGTGCGATTCACTCCCAACGGCGGTCATGACCGCCGCGCCCTAGCGTCAAACGGGGACCGTTGAGATCAGGCATCGCGCTGCTGCTGCGGCATAGCGTGCAGTAAAATCAGAGCGGGAGCAATTAAGAGGAGCAAGCCACATGCGAGGCACCGTCATCGTAGCGTTTGCCCGGGATCGCGAATACGAGTTGAGGCTTACCGCCGGCGACAAACCCCTGCCGACGGCGCAGGAAGCCGAACTGTGGCTGTCGCAGCAGTTCGAGGAATTCGACTGCACCCCCCGAAGCCTGGTCGGCAAAGTGCTCGCCCTGGACAAAGTGCTCGAGGTCGCGCGCGCAGCGGGTGAGAAGCGCTTTGCCGGCGACATCGCCTGGGCCGAGCGCTACGCCCGCGCCGTGCTCGCCACCCTCAAACGCGACAACGTACGCGTAGACATCGACAACAACACCGTAGCTTAGGAAACCGCTTCAGGTCTGCAACTGTGCAACCTGCTGCGCCAGTTGCTGCATGCGCACGGCAATCGATTTCAGCAACGACGCCCCGAATGCGGGTTTGGACCGCACCAGGCCGAGAAAATCGGTCCGGTTGATTGCGAGCAGTTTGCAGTCGGTTTCCGCGCTCGCCGAGGCCGCGCGCGCCGAACGGTCGACCAGCGCCATCTCGCCGAACATTCCGCCGGATCCTACGTGCTCGACCACACTGTTGCCCACCGAGATCGCGACGCGGCCATCCAGTACGACATACATGAATGCGCCGACGGCGCCTGCGCTCATGATGACCTTGCCCGCCGGAAATTCGGCGGGCTCCTGCGCGGCGAGCGCCTGTTGCAGGCCGGCAAGGGTCTTGCGGTCCAGAATGTCGCTGTGCTCGGCGGGCGCGACCGTCGGGCGGGCGGTGCCCAGTTTGGCGATGCTCTGGCGCAAGCGCTGGACCATGGTGCTCATCAGCATCAGCGCAAACTCGGGTTTCCTTTCCAGCGCGGCGTGAAACTGCCTTTCATCGAGCGACAGCACGCGGCAGTTGATCTTGGCCATGGCCGTCGCGCTCCGCGGCAGACCGGCGATCACCGCCAGTTCGCCGAACACATCGCCCGGCTTGACCACCCCGAAAAACTTGTTCCGGATCATCAGGCCGATTTCGCCCTCCAACAACAGGTACATCCGCGCGCCTTTGGAAAACAAGCCTCCCGCCTTCTCGTTTTCAGAGAAGATGGGCTTGCCTGCCGGTTTCTCTTCCAGCGTTCCAGCCGAGCGGAAGAATTCCAGCGCAACCGCCGGCTGATACAGCGGACTCTGTGCGGCGACCTGCGCCGCGGCGTGCGCGGCTGCTTCGGGGCGAGGCGTGGGTTTGGCCGAAAAATCGAGATCTTCCATGGGTGCGGATATTTTAATCCTTAATCCAGCCGCAAGCGGCGGGCGGGGCCGAGTCCGGCCTTCGGGTGGAGCAGGTCGGGATGGCCGAATGCGGAGTGCGCTTCCTGGTTATAATCGAATGAATCGATATGTCTGCTCTGCCCACCCTGCGTCAACTCGGCTATCTGGTCGCGCTGGCGCAACATCTCAATTTCACCCGCGCGGCCACAGCCTGCTTCGTCACCCAATCCACGCTCAGTTCCGGACTGAAGGAACTGGAGGCGACGCTCGGTGCGACCCTGGTGGAGCGCGATCGGCAAAGCGTGCTGATGACCCCGCTGGGCCTGGAGGTGGTCGAGCGCGCGCGCGCGCTGCTCGCCGGGGCCGCGGATCTGGCCGCGCTTGCCGCCGCGTCGGCCGAGCCGATGACAGGGACGCTGCGCCTGGGCGCGATTCCGACGCTCGCGCCGTTCCTGCTGCCGCGCATCCTCCCCGGACTGCGCGCCAAGTACCCGAAGCTGAAACTGTTGCTGCGCGAAGACGTCAGCGCCAACCTGCTGCAGCGGCTGGCGGGCGGTCAACTCGATTTCGCGCTGCTGGCGCTGCCCTATGACACCGGCGATATGCTGGTGCGGCAACTGTTCGACGACGAGTTCTGGCTGGTCGGGCGCGAGGACGACCCGGCGCTCAAGGCTAGGCGCGCAACGGTCACTGCGCCGGTGGCGGAGAAGCTGGTTTTGCTGGAGGAGGGCCATTGCCTGCGACAGCACACGCTCGCCGCCTGCGCCCGCAGCGAGTCGTCCAACACCTCCGGCGTGGAAGCGACCAGCCTGTTGACCCTGGTGCAGATGGTCGAGTCTGGAATCGGCCTCGCGCTGGTGCCAGAGATCGCGCTGAACAGCGGCCTGCTCAAGGGCACGCGGCTGGTGGCGCGACCGCTGACGCCGCCGGTGCCCAAGCGCACCATTGCACTGCTGGCGCGGCGCTCGAGCGCGAGGCAGGCCGACTGGAGGGCGCTGGGCGACTTCATCGAGGCCGCGCGCAAGCGCGGCCATTACGCCGTCACTACCTCCAGAGGGCGGCGGCGCGCGGGGTGAACGACCCTGATGCGTCGATGCCAGCCTAGCGATTGGGGCCCGGTTGCGAGCGGGCCAGCAGTGAACGCACGAAAGCGCGCGAATAGGCGCCGAAATTCCTGAGCAGACCGGCGACCATGGCCGTCATCGCTGCGCGCGCGGCCGGCGGCGACTGGTTCACGACAGCGTATAAATCCAGCCCCGGCTCGGTTTCGCCCAATATGTACTTCGGATCGGAAACGTACTTCGGCGGCAGGCTCCGTTCCAGCACTGCGTCGGTGGCGCCGGCCAGCGCATTGGATTCGCTGCTGATCACCTGGCGCGCGGTATCGTCCGTAAAAGAAGCGCGTCCGGCGTCGGTCGAAGTGTCTTCCAGGGCCCGGATCAATGCATCGTCCGCGTCATGACGGACGTAGGCGTCTCTCAGTCGGTGATATTCATAGTTCTCCAGTGCCAGGTGCCGGTTGGAAACCAGCGTGATCGCCTGTTGTTTCGGTCCATGCCAGCCCAATATATCGAGCGTGTTGATCCACAGCATGCGCGGCACACTCACCCCGGGCAGTACGGTAGTGTGGTAAGGCTGGGTCAGGTCCTCGATGTAATGCAGCGCCCAGCCGGCGAAGCGCCAGCCCCAGTAAGGGTGCCCGGTCTGCAGCGCGTAAATGGCCAGGGATTGCCACAGGTGGATGCGATATTCCGGGTAGGTCCGCCGCAGAAAACCGGCAGCTTTGTAGACAATGGCCGCTTCGTGGAAAAAGCCCATGTGAAACGGCGCCTGGCTGGCGAACTCGAGCGCCGGATTGCCGAAGGGCTGCTTGCCGAAGCCGTAGACTTTTCCGTAAGCGGTTCCATTGTCGTCCCACAGGCCGATGTCCATGCCGTAATCCGGCTCAGAGGTGGCAGTGGCGACAACGTCGAGCGGCGCTACGGACTCGCCTGCGCGCAGCTGCAGGAACACGCTCTCCCGTGCCGTGTTCGCGCGTCGCAGTGTGGTGACTTCGGTCCAGGGCAGCGTAGCTTTTCCCGACACGCTTGCTCCGGGCCGCGCCTGGATGAACAAATTCAGTTTCATTTCCGGATTGATGCGCAGCGCCGCGACAAAGCGCTGTCTGAGCTCGGCCGGCGTCCCACCCGCTCGAAATGCCAGCGCATCGGGGCGCGGCGGATACAGCGGAACATGCGCCCTGTCCCAGGCTTCTTCGCGCTGCAGCAGTGGTTCCAGCCCGCGCGCCTCGCCGGTGAGGAAGGCGTCCAGGGTCTCGACCTTAATCGCGGGCGCCGCCTTGATCTCAGGCATCACCTCCAATGCCGGCCATGCTGCCAATGTGTGGTCGCTCCAGGCCGCTGCCGGGCCGGCTGCGCCCGCCAGCGCTGCCGCAAGGACGATGCACTCGAGTTGCCGCTTCATGCGCCACTTCCGCGATTATTCATATTCAGCATCCTTGTGCTAGTCGATTGTACTAGAAGTCATCTCAAAAATAATTTCGCAACAGAATGATCATGCAGCCCAGTT
>VFSW01012082.1_pt1 | contig 12086 bp, 16 predicted proteins | sample 5358111 | NCBI WGS metagenome assembly VFSW01 (sample SAMN11554181, study PRJNA540505) | mine drainage metagenome | isolation source: sediment from site ElyBrook_90M | place: USA: Ely Copper Mine, Vershire, VT | collected 2017 | reverse complement strand
TCACAAATTAACGAAGCACATAATACACTTCTTGGGATGTAATATCAGAGTCCAAAGACGCGGCGTATACTCGACTGCGAATCGAATCCAAGTCTATCTCAAAAACCCCGTTTGCCGCCGCGAGAGGAATCCAATTCGCATAGTGAAATCTATATTCGAGAGGGAGTCGGCGCACTTTTGATGAAGTCCACAGTGCTTCTCCGTCAACAATTCTCTTAGGCATTCTTCCTCATTTCTGCGAAATTTTCTGCGTACTCCCTTACTCGGGCAGGTACCGCGTCAGAAGGGCACGCAATCACACTCAAAGCCAGCTTGTCAGCGATTTCCAGCGGGTCTTGACCCAAAGTGCCAAGGGTCTCATCAGAAACGCTGTAATGCCCTTCTGCTTCCAATTCCGTCGCTACCGTCGCCAGTCCCCAATGCATGCGAATCAGATTCGGGCCTTGGACGTGCCCGACGTTTCCGAAGCGTATAAGCAGGTCCAAGTCTGAGTCAAAAACGAACCCAGACAGATTCATTTCGAGCTTGTTGGCATCTTCTACCAGCCGCTTAATAGCGGGTGTGAGCTTGGCTCTGATTTCTTTTTCGTTCAACGGAATCATGATGGTTCCTATTGTACCGCATCTGCCTTGCGTTTTGCAAATTTCATTTTCTTCTTGCGTTCCGCTTCCTCTGTTTTCGTTAGCGCCTTCTCCGCGCGCTTGTTGAAAGTGCGCAGCTTTTTTGCCTCCGCCATTCGCTGCGTCACTTTTTTGTGCTGGCGGGTCAAATTCAAAGCAGCCAAATATCCAGCAAAATCGTTGTCAAAATCGTTCTCAAACCAAGATTCAAAATCTCCTTTTTCCTTGCCAAGTCGTAGAACCCAACGGGCTTTAATGTCGATGCCCAACTCTTCTTCAAGAGCCTGTTCGTAAGCAGCCGTTTGGTATAGATATTCGATGCTTAATTGGTTGCTCGATTTGAAGTCAATCAAGCATAGCATATCTTCGTACAGACTCGGACAGCATGATGGGTCAAGACAGCTATCCACCAGCGCCGTGCCGTCTGCAGTTCCCGCGTATCCGTATTTTCGCGAGTATACCGGACGCTCCGTCGATTGCCAGCGAACATTGTGAGCCACCATCCACTTATGGCAGTTGTCGCCACACGCCAGTGCTCGTTCATCGGTGGGAGCCATCAAGTCCATCGATTCTACAACTCCGCTGCCATCGACAAGCGCGGCCTTGATGGAATTGGATAGCCAGCCGTGAGCCAGTTCGCCCCCGTCGCCTGCATCTTCCAGTTTCTCTTTGTGCGCGCCTTTGGCTTCGAGCATCAGTGCATCGAAATCGCCTATTGGCATCTGGGGAATGAAAACGCGACCATCCGCATCTTCAATGCGCGGGAAAATTTTCATAGCCTTGACGTAGACCATCTTCGCGGCCCAAGGCGTCAGATATAGACTCTTGTCAATGATGTGTACCACACCAGTCACTCCATCAAGTGGACACAATTCCGCCGCCAAGACTCGATACCAGCGCCAGTTCGCACGGTCGAATTGCAGCGTCTCTTCGCCGTTGTAAAATTTGATTGGTTCTTCGAGAGCCATTTCTTTTTTGGGTTTTGGCATTAGAACATACTCCTCTGTGCTGGCGTGCGGTCTATGGGCCTCGACGCTTCTTCCTGCAATCGAATCAAGTCCGCGTCATTCAAATCGCGGCGCAAAAATAATCCCGGCACGCCTGTAAATGAAAGGCGTAGCCGATTCTTGGCTCGCGAGATAGCAACGAGAAATATCCGCGATTCCTCGCCCGCGTCACCGTACTCGTGCGGCATCATACCGTGTCGCGCGCCGATGGTGAACACGTTATCCCACTCACAACCATTCGCTTGGGGGACAGTGGAAAGAGTGATGCCCTTGGGCTGGCGCTTGGCGTGAGCCGCCTTGTTTGCAAAGTCCACGAATTCCGCGAGACTGTCAAAATCCTTCCCGATTTCACGCAAGGTGTTCACGTTTTCGAGAGCGTAGTTGTCTTCCTTCGTCGCATCCTCGGCACGATAAAACTTTTCCAGAGCGGGCAGGACGATAGCGAACGCGGAAGCAATCGGCAACTTCACATACGGCTTCAGTTTGTCCATCGCGCGAACGACTTCAGGTTTTTTGAAAAAGCCCGACTTGCCAAGTAGTGAATATTTAATATTATTTCTGCGACAAAAGGATTCCGCAAAAGCGAGCCCGCGATTAGTGCGAGCCAGTATAGCACTGTTGAGAGGGTCGCGGTTAGCCCCTTCCACCGCCGAAATCGCTTCGGATAATTCGCTGTTGAACATTCTGTACTCAATTTGTGCTCCAACGTCTGCGCGCGCAGCCACTATTTTTTCTTTCAGTGGAATGCTAAGAGGATAGTGCTTGCGAACATAGTTCGCGAGAGTCTGAGTCGAGCGATAGTTCGTACCCAAGTACATGAATTTACCACCGGGAAACCATTGCTGGAATTCAGTCAAGTTTTCAGGCTTGGCTCCTCGAAACATATAGATACTCTGTCCGGGGTCGCCCACGCACAAGACATTCTTGTGCTGCTCAGTAACGAGTTGCAAAATGCGCATCTGCACGTCATCGCAGTCCTGCATTTCGTCCGCCATGACGTAACGATATTGGTGCCGCGCTCGGACATCGGGTCTTTCGAGCAATGCCACTGTGTCACAAATCATGCTATCGAAGTCAATCCAGCCCGCCGCGCGACGTTCGGTCTCGTATCTCTGATACGCTTTCGCCATCATATATGGCTCACGATGTTCTGCTTCATCAGGAGCCATGTTTGTATGGCGCATGCGAGAAATGAAGTTGCTCAGTTCTTTGTAGTCCACATGAAATTGCTTTGTCAGTCGAACCAGAAGACGATGGCGCAATTCGGGCTCGAATGGTTGTTTGCCTTTCTCTGCCGTAAGCAGCGAGTACCCGTAGGAATGGAACGTAGAAAAATTTCCCTTTCCCGCACGAGTCGCCATCACCGTCGCGGCTTCTTTTGTGAAAGTGACGCACAGGATGGCGGCGCGCGGCACTCCCAAACCTTCGACTAGATGCTTGTAGCGGGCAACGAGGGTAGAAGTCTTACCGCTGCCCGGACCTGCAATTAGCGCGATTTCCCCATCGGTAGTGTTGACGACCGTCTGTTGGTCTGGATTCAGGCTCACTAACTTCCCCGCTCCTTTCTTTCTATCGAATTCCCCGTGCAAAGTACTTGTGAGGCTTTGACACGAATTCGTTAAACTCGATAGGGCAGTAGTTTGTGTACTCGACGGCGAAAAGAAGCTGCCAAGGGTTTTTCAGTGCGTTGCGCAGACGCATCTTTTCATCATCGCCTTTTGCAATTCCTTCATTCGGGTGAAATCCATGCCAGATGTTGTGCAGATGTCCGTGGATATTCAGTGTCGCGCCTTCGGGAAGCGCAGAAGCAGGCTTGTGGGTGAGCCAGCAATTACGAAACATCAGCCCGTCACACGCGAAATCGAGCCCTCTCTCTGCCCACAAGCTTACGGACTGAGATTCGTCGTGATTGCCGCGAACCAAAATTTTTCTACCGGGCAAGGATGGCATTATCCATTCGGACTTTTTACCGATGGCCACGTCTCCCAAGTGGATGACCGTGTCTTCTGGCTTCACGCGAGTGTTCCAATTCTTGATTAGAATCTCGGTGAAGTTGGAGGGACGTTGACAATATGTCGCGATGTTTTGATGATTGAAGTGAGTGTCTGATATCAAGAAAAATTTCATGCATTTTCTCCACGAATTCGTGCCCTTTCAAATCTCCGCGTCTAGTTGGTACAGTATCCATGCCCACACCCGTCTCCAGAAAGAAAGACGGGTGTTGTTGTTTGGAAGACGACTAGAACGGAATATCTTCATCAGAGACTTCCGTGGATTCTTCTTGTTCAGTAGCATCTTGTGATTCATCACGAGTTTCGCCGCCGCCCATCAAAGTCACCTTGTTGGCGCGGAGGGTGATTTCCGTGCGAGTTTCGCCGTCTTTGGTTTCGTAGGACTGAATATCCACGTCGCCAGAGACCACGAGTTGCTTGCCCTTGGTGATGTAGGGCGAGAGCACGTCAGCCTGCTTGCCCCAGAGAGTCACCTTGACCCAAATCGGGCCATTGTCTCCATCATCTTTCTTCTTGAAACGGTCAACCGCGACGGAAAAGTTCGCGACAGACTCCCCGCTTTTCAACTTGCGTACTACTGGCGTGCTTCCCGCTCGACCTGCTGCTGTTCCGATGAACACTGTTTCCTCCGTTTTATTTTATGTTCTTGCTTCGTGCTGGGATATTAGGCGTCCTCTTATATGTCACGTTGTTGCAGACGAAAGTTTGGGTGGCGGTGTCAATAACAGTTGTCGTCGCAGAATCGATTATTCCCGCCGCATCAAAAGGATGGATGTAAACAGGTCTGCCCGAAATAGGCACTCCGTAATTCGCCATCTGCTCAATGATTTCGTGTAGTTCCTTATTTTCGGCTTCGCGGTACCGCGCCCGCTTCACTTCTTCTAGCAATTGCTCCAATGCATTGAACATCGCTCTCCTCCTATTTTGCTGCATTATTTTGCTGCATTTTCCACTAACTGGACAAGATGCTTGATGCCTTCGGGAGTCGCCAACTTCGCATCCACGCGGGCAAAGAAATCTTCCCATGTCTGCTTGCTGATGTGCTCCGCATTCTCCGCCTTGGTAAACGACAGCAAGAATTTCAAAACTTTTTTCGCATACGGATTGCCTTTCCCTTCCGTTAGACCGTTATTGCCCAGCGTGGTGATTAGTGCCTGATATTTTTTGCGAAAACGTTTCAATTCCTCTTCTGTCGCTACGGTGTGCTCGACTTCGTTTCCATTCTTCACATCTGCAGGCTTCTTCGATGGTGTGACAGTCGAAGCAATCACATCTGCTTTCGTTCCGTTTGGAATTGAAGCCTTCGGTGGCGAGATTTTCGCGGACGTAGCAGCGGGCGCAACCTTCTTATCCACCTTTGTTGTTGTTGTGCGCCCGACCGCGCGATTTCCGTCATCGTCTTCGTCAGCAACTACTCCAAGAATCGAAAGATATCCAGTACGGCGCGAGTATGTCACTGCTGCCGTAGCACTCTGCGCATTGGGGTGTGTATCCTTGCCCGGACTGTTCGACGGTAGAAGCAGTGTTTCCGCAAACCACTCGCCAGAATCGTGAAACAGGATGGTTGTGCATCCCGTTCCGACACCGTCGCCAGCCGCAGGCTGCGAAACAGCGAGACCATTGGCAGTGAGTGTGGGTTGAAGTGCTTCTATCGCAGCGTCAAGAGTTGCGTATCGGGAACCAAAGTGCGGATTTTTTGCATCCTTCTTTAGAACGGGGAATTCGCTTTGAGCTTTTTTGAGCGCGGCAAACACTTTTGAAGTTTCTGGGGAACAGCTAAACATTCTTTTTCTCCTCGATGAATGATTCTAGTTCGGTGATGGCAGCACGCAAGCATTCTACTATCTTGTCAATAGTCTTGCGCGGGATTTTGTGGTATCGATTTCCAAAAGCCTTGTCGCTAGATACGATTTTTGCGTGAACATTTTCTGCCGTGCATTCGGTGATGGGCAGGGCAGATGTGATGTTGGTGGTGGGAGATGCAAATAGCACCAAACTTGAGGTTTCTTCCACACCTGTTTGCACACCCAGCCAGATACCACCCCCGGCTAGAACGTGTCGCTGCAGCGTGTTTAGGCTCGATTTCATGGTACTATTATACTACTGGAAGGAAGAAAAAGCAAGATGTATTTTTGAGGCGACTGACCCCCGTCAGCCGCCCCAATGTGGGATTTACTGAACCACAACTTCGACACGGTCGCTCGGAAAGCGCGGGTCTAGCAGGAAGTATGTCCCGTCGATGTCGTCAACATAGACATCGTCGTTATACGACCACGCTATCGGCCACGGGTCCACGAAACCGAAATTGAATCCCCCGAAGCCGAAATATCCGGCGCGGAATTCACCTTCATTTACGTGGAAATAGTGGTCGCGCCCGAAGTTTTCTCGGAAGCGGTCTTGTGAGATGCGTCGTTCGTTGCGCGTAGACAGCCGACCTTCGTTTTGACGGCCATGCTGCTGGCGCTGCGTTTGACGCTGTTGGTGTTCTTGCGTGTTGCGGGTTTCATGTTGCTGCGCATTCGCGGGGATGACCATCCCTAGCATTGCTAGGAGAAGAGTCCCTGTGATGAATGCCGTGCGTGTTAGGCTTTTCATGTGACCTCCGTCACTCTTTTTGGATTTTCAAATTTAGTACGTTGCTGTTGCGATTGCCGCAATCGGTGGACAAAAGCCCATCGGCTGTTTCATCGGAGCATTTTTGATGGCGGGCAGACGCAGAACATCCCACGCCCACAAATCATCCCAAATTCGCAGTATCCTTGCCCCAACTGGATGCCACAAAGGCACTTCTATCCATTTATGTTGTTTATTTACGCATAGCATTTCCTCACTCCTCTCTTCTGTCTCCGTCAGGAAACAGAACTCCACCAACCATGTTTCAGACACATACCCACAGAGAATCTTGTAGTCATGATTGGTGACTTGAATTATATTATACGCCTTTCCCGCCAACCTGTCTGTCTCTTTTTGTACACTTTTTTGTACTTGACTGATTCAATGGGATATGGTATCCTGTTTTGTGGAGGATTTTATGGCGACCGAAAAACTTGGATTCACCACTCGCGATGCGCGCGAAGAGCAATATCTGGCATGGAAATCCGAAGGTAGCACGGGCATGGGAAGGCACACGACCCACGTTGAGAATAATCGACAGATTATCTATGTGGTGACTCGGTATGTGCCCGCTGAGCCCAGTACGGAAGTACCATTGCACGACGCGGGCGCTTCTGACATGATTGGTGAAGGAGGCAACATCGATGGCGAAAACCAAAGACAGCAAATCGAGCCTGTGGCCGCGAACGAGACCGTTGCGGAGGTTTCCGGATGTGGAGCATGAAATAGCCAGAATCCGGGCTGATGGCGTAAAAGACCCTGCCGACGATGGGCCAGAAACGACATTGCTTCCGTTTTTCACCGCTTTGCCCGATGGCGGGAAATACGTGCAAGTATTTTACAGAGGGAGGAATGAACGTGATTCAATATGAGTCGATTTTGGACAAAACGAAGGATGGCTCGGGGCAGGTTTACTTCCTCAAGACTGGCGAATTGCCAGCCGGGACTAAACGAGTGGCTATAGCCTGTGTTCCTGCCATTGGGGAGCCCGCCACGCCACGCGGCAACTATTCCCCAGAGGTAGCCGCAGGAATCATCGAAAACGCCTACAAAGCGGGCCAGAATCGCTACGCGGGATATATGATTGTGCCCATTTGTGGCAAAAAGGACACATAGTTGGCTGAAATATTCCTTGACTTTGAAACTCGCTCGGAATCGGACATAGAGGTGGTCGGGCTCGATAACTATGCGAGACACCCGTCCACCGAAGTGCTGATGCTCGCTTGGGCGGTAGACGGCGGCAAAGTCAATCTCTGGGTTCCTACCAAACGTCGCAGTTTAGAAGAAATGCCCCCGAAACTTCTGGCGTTGCTGCAGGATGAATCGAATATTCTCATTGCCCATTATGTGCCTTTCGAGCGCAACATCTTTCACCGCGCATTGGGACTGTGGCTCCCGTACCATCGCTGGCGCGACGTGATGGTGAGCGCATATTCGATGTCTCTTCCGGGCAAGTTAGAAGCGATTGGTCCCATTCTGAAAATGCCGCCCGAAGAGTGCAAAGCGGACGGCGACAATTTGATTCAGTTTTTCTCCGTGCCTTCGCGCAAGAACAAAAAACGCGAAACTTTGTTCGGAATGGAGAGCGCGTTTCACGAGCCCGAACAGCATCCCGAAAAGTGGCAGAAATTTTGCGATTATTGCAAGCAGGACGTTGTCGCAGAGCGTGCGCTGTGGAATCGCTTCGCGAAATCGCCTTTGCCTTACCATATTTGGGAAGAGTGGTTTTTGGACCAAGCCATGAACGACATGGGGATGCCCGTCAACCGCAAGATGGTGGAAAACGGGCTGTGGCTGGCGCAGGAGTCGAAGCGCCGCCTCAAGGAAAAGTTAGTCGCTCTCACAGGTCTCGAAAATCCACTTTCTGACAAGCAGATTAAGCCTTGGCTGAAAGAGCGCGGATATCCGTGGGGCACGATTTTGAAGGGATACGTCGAAATCGAGTTGCGCAACAAAAACTCCAAGTTGACATCCGAAGCGCGCGAAGCCCTGACTCTGCGAAAAGCCGCGAGCATGCGTTCTTGGTCAAAACTGGAACGTCTTTTGCAAATGTTGAGCCCCGACGACCGTCTGCGGTACCAATTTCGCTTTCTTGCGGCGGCGCGGACAGGACGGGACGCTGGCGGTGGAGTCCAGCCGCAGAATTTGCCACGTCCCATCAAAATGGTGAAAAAGAATTTCCAGCGCGCAGTCGATTTAATTATGGCGCGAGACTTCGACACGATTGAGAAGGAATATCCATCCGTGATTGAGATGGTTGTTTCTTCGATTCGCATGGTATTTCAAGCCCCAGAAGACGAGCGCATGGAGATATGCGACTTGAATGCCATCGAAAATCGCGGTCTAGGCTACCTTGCCCGCTGCCCTGCTATTTTGAAAGTTTTTGCGGAAGGCAAAGACCCGTATCTGGCGTTTGGTGTTTATCTGTACGAAGTAATGAATTATGAAGATTTACTAGCGGAGAAAGAAGCGGGCAACGAAGAAAAGCGTCAGAACTGCAAGCCTCCTGTGCTGGGCGGAGGGTATGCGCTCGGCGGCGGCGAACTTTTTGTCAACGAATTTGGCGACGAAGTGTGGGGCGGGCTGATGGGGTACGCCCGAAACGTCTGCGGCGTTGAAATGCCCTATGAATTGGCGCACAAAGCCGTGAAAGTTCTGCGAACGTCATGGGCCGAGGTGCCGCAATATTGGAAGGATTTGGAAGAAGGATTCAAGCACGTTTTCCGCACGGGGAAGCCGATTGAGATAGGTCGTGTGACATATCGCAAGATTGATGACGATGGCGAGGATGTCACTGGCCGACAGGGCGCGTATGGGCGCTGGCAGTGGGTACCTGTTGACCACGTAGTCGAGGGCGCGGTTTTAGTCATCGACCGCATGAAGTTAAAGGGCGGCGGGTACATGGTTCGCATTAAGCTGCCTTCTGACCGTCGCTTGCATTATTTGAATGTGTCAATCGAAGAGGAAATCGCCAAGGGCAAGGATGGAAAGCCTTGGAAGCAAGAAACCATCTACTACGATGGTATCGAACACAGCGCGACCAAAGATGAATCGGGAGCCCAAGCTAAGAAAAAGCACAAGTGGGGTCGGGTTAAGACGTATGGTGGGAAGTTGTGCGAAAATGTGGTGCAGGCTTTCTGTCGTGACTTGCTATTCCACGGATTCACTCTGGCGTGGAATCTGGGGTTCAAAATTTTCGGACGATTCCACGACGAACTGGCGGCATGTGCATCGATTTACGATTTTGGGTTGGGCAATGATGATTTGCGATGGTGTATGAGTCAGGCTCCGCCGTATTCTCCCGATTGCCCGTTGGGCGCGGAAGGATTCACGTCTCAATTCTACAGGAAGGGCTAATACAAGTTTGGTGGGCTAATCAGTCGCGGGCGCAAAGCAGGGATAGTAGCGTTCGAGGAAGTTCCGGCCATCACAGAGCAGGGAGCCGTGGAAGCTGCGGGCCGCGTAAGCGGACGGGTACGGTTTTGTCGGTCAGTCCCGACGATTCCAACTCCACTCCCGATGCAATCGCGAATAGGCGCATCTAGTGTGCTCCACGTTTCGATGCGCGGGTAGCGAGCTAAGACGAATGACTGGTCAAGACAGAAGTCGGGCTATCGGCCCACCAAAGATTCAACTCTCAAAGAATCAAATCTGCGCAAGAATGTGTATTCTGCTTGTTCAGGAGACCATCTTTCGATTTTGACATCCGCAGGGGTCATGTCCACCGACCATTGAGTGTTCCATTCACGGACAGACATCAGTTGTGGCTTTTCTGCGTACAGCATCGCGTTGTCCGCAACTTTGACTTCTGGCGACATGGGATAGGGCAAGTTAAACTTTTTTGCGATGGCGATTTCGATGACAGATTCCACCTTCAGGTATTCTTGCCCCGCCGCAGTATAGTGTTTCATTGGACGATTCATGTCGCAAATGTATGCCTCGGATGCGTCGTGCATCAAGGCTTCAAATGCAAACTGTGGCGGCACAATCAGGCTGGCGTAATACGCATGCTGCGCCACACTGTAGTGAAATTTCGTGTGTCCCGTGAATCGGCATTGCATCGCCAGAGCGTGCGCGATGTCGCGGATGTCGATTTCGTCGGGCTGTGGGTTCAGAATATGAAACATCTTGTTCGTGTATGTCTGAATCCACGCTTTTTGTAAAATATCGCCTTCCATAACGGCTCCTCTGGCTAGACCTACGTCTTTGCTCCTCGTGCTACAGGAGCGCCTTCCGCCTCTAGTTCAAGTTGCAACAACGCCAATGCCCGCCATGCCAGTTTCGCGGAGTGTCGTTGACCATCAGTATCTATAGTGCCACGTTCGATGAAATGACGCAGCATGGTGTCCGACTGGTCTGTTGATTTGCCGCGAGCCCAGTGCATCGGTTGACCCGGATTGTGTTGCTTGTTGCCCGCATACGAAACCTTGGCAACTTCAATCAGGGCAGAAGGGAAATAGTCCATCACGCCGCTGGCCAGCGGAATTTTCTTGCGGGCAGCAGCGTCAGAAGGTAATGCGACTCGAACACGTTGCCCAATTTTCACTTCAATCTTCATTAGTTTTTTCACATCTTCAATCTTCATTAGTTTTTCTCCTCTGGATTCTTGAATCCTTCGCCATATGTGAGCAATACTTCAGCGCTGCGGTACGGCGCGCTACATTTATTTTTGATGGTCTTGATTTTGGTCATGGCTCCGATTACAACATCGCCCTTTTTCTTCTGCCCGATGCGGCGCACGTCGATGCGCATCGAAGAGTAGAATTTGAGAGCGCGACCCCCGGTTGTGGTTTCGTTGTTCCCGAACATCACTCCGATTTTTTCACGAATCTGATTGATGAAAACCAAGCAAGTGTCGGTTTTCGATACCACGGCGGTCAGCTTGCGCATGGCCTGAGACATCAGCCGCGCCTGCAAGCCCATCTGCGCGTCACCCATGTCGCCTTCCAGTTCGGCGCGAGGCACGAGAGCAGCTACCGAGTCCACCACAATAATGTCCACAACCCCGATAAGCCCCTGAACAATTTCGAGCGCGTCTTCGCCGCAATCTGGTTGGGAAATCAGCAGGTTGTCCACGTCCACGCCTAACGCCTTCGCATACGTGGGGTCAAGAGCATGTTCCGCATCTATGAATGCCGCTTGTCCGCCCAAAGCCTGTGCTTGGGCAATGACATGCAGAGTCAGCGTGGTCTTGCCGCCCGATTCGGGTCCGTAGATTTCTATGACGCGACCGCGCGGAAACCCGCCAATGCCAAGCAGACCATCAATTTCCTTGTTCCCTGAAGGAATGACTTCGTATGGTTCCGATGCGCTGTGCTCGTTCAGGCGCATGATGGAGCCTTTGCCAAATCGCTTTCGGATTACTGCCAACGCATCATCAAGAGTTGGTTTTTTTATGTCTGTCACGACGGCTCCCCTTATCTCCGATTCCCTTCACGTTCAAAAATTGTTTCAGTTTATGAACCGGACGAACCAAATCCGATTGCGCCGCCATCACCGCTTCGATGTCTTTGTAGCACGCAGGAGTCTCGTCCAGTGTGCCTTCCGTTTTGTCGCATTCGATTCCTGCCGTCGCTTCCTGATGCTGGGCAAGAGTGAAAGTGCGTTCGGCTTCGGTGCGCGACATTCTGCGACCCGCGCCATGCGAGCATGAATGAAACGAATCTGGATTACCCAGACCTTCCACGATGTAGGTGCGTGCGCCCATCGAACCCGGAATGATGCCTTTTGTGCCGACATTTGCACGAACCGCACCCTTGCGCGTAACCATCACATCCACATCAAAGTGATTTTCCCATGAAATGTAATTGTGATGGCAATGAACTACTTCTGCG
>VFSW01012081.1_pt1 | contig 12086 bp, 10 predicted proteins | sample 5358111 | NCBI WGS metagenome assembly VFSW01 (sample SAMN11554181, study PRJNA540505) | mine drainage metagenome | isolation source: sediment from site ElyBrook_90M | place: USA: Ely Copper Mine, Vershire, VT | collected 2017 | reverse complement strand
TCACTTCCCAGAGACCTTCCTTCACGTTCAGGATAGTAACGTTGTCGGCCGCCCAGAGGGCGGTCGCCGAAGAAACTACAACCAGTACAAAAACAGATTTGGCTCGCATAAGGAGTCCCCCGATGTTCGTGGATCAAGTTGCGCTGAACAGGATTACACAGCGCATCATTTGGAGCAATACCGATTGTCGAGCCGCGCGTTGTCGGGAGTGGTGCGAACTCTGCTTCGGACGCTATCCCCCGTGGATTGGACATCCCGCGACCGCTGTACAATTCTTGGCGATTGCTATACAAATAGCGAACATCCTGCACTCGAACGGGGAAGAAACCTCACCCCAGGGAATGAATCGTTGTCCACAAAAGGGTCCTACGTAAAGCCTAGAACACTCGACGAGGCGGTGGCCGTGCTGGCCGCTGGAAATACCCGGATTCTCTCCGGAGGTACCGATTTTTATCCCGCAGTCGGCGAGCGCGTGATACGCGAGACAGTGGTGGATATTTCCGGACTTGGTGGGCTGCGCGGCGTGTTGCGCGAGACCAACCGTTTTCGTATTGGCGGACTAACGACCTGGACGGACATCATACGGACGCCTCTTCCCCGTTGCTTCGATGCCTTGAAAGGCGCGGCTCGGGAGGTGGGTTCCGTGCAGATCCAGAATCGCGGCACGGTCGCCGGCAACTTGTGTAACGCATCGCCGGCTGCAGATGGCGTGCCTCCTCTGCTGGCACTCGACGCCGACGTGGAACTGGTTTCAAAGGCCGGTACGCGGCAAGTGCCACTGGCTGCGTTCCTGGTCGGCAATCGCAAGACACAGCGCAGACCGGATGAACTGCTCACCGCCGTGCTGGTTCCGCGGACCTTGGTGGATGCCGCATCGGCTTTCTTGAAGCTCGGGGCACGCCGATATCTGGTGATATCAATTTCGATGGTTGCGGCCGTGGTTCGCGTCGGAGATGATAGCCGGGTGGCAGAAGCGCGTGTCGCGGTCGGTTCATGCTCGGCCGTCGCTCAGCGCTTGCACGCTCTGGAACGCGAACTAGCCGGAGTCTCGGTGCGGAATGGGATTGGCATAACGGCACGACCAGAACATCTGGCTCCGCTTTCCCCAATCGACGATGTACGGGCGACCGCTGAATACCGGATGGACGCGGCGCTGCGACTGGTACAGCGGGCGCTGGACATGTGTGTGGAGAACGGGTGATGCCGTCGGTGCAAGAACCGAAAACGGAGAGCGAACAGCTAATCGCGTTCCGTGTGAACGGGCGGACGGTCAGCGCTTCTGGTTCGCCGCTGCAGCGGCTTTCGCGTGTCCTCCGCGAGCAACTTGGGTTGACTGGTACCAAGGTGGGATGCGACGCGGGAGACTGCGGTGCCTGCACGGTCCTGCTGGATGGCGACCCTGTGTGCGCGTGCCTCACGGCACTCGGGCAAGTCGACGGATGCGAGGTCACGACGGTTGAGGGACTGCGCAGCTCCAAAGTAGGCGCAAGACTGCAGCAATCGTTTCTCACGCATGGTGCCGCGCAATGCGGGGCATGCACGCCGGGAATGCTGGTAGCCGCGACGGCCCTGCTAGACAAAAACGCTGCTCCGAACCCCAACGAGGTTATGGACGCGATTGGTGGCGTGCTTTGCCGCTGCACCGGATATCGAAAGATCATCGACGCGATTGTCGATGTCGGCGCGAACGTTGACGAATCTCCACACGAGGAACTTCCCTCGCCCGAGGCGGGCACTGCCGTGGGAAAGCGACTGGTCCGACTGGACGGAGCCCGCAAGGTAGACGGAAGCGAAATCTTTGGCGCGGATGAGATGCCCACCAACGCGCTCGCTGTCCGCGCGGTTCGCAGCCCCTATCACCGCGCCCGATTTCAATTCGGCGATCTGACCGCGTTTGTTCGGGAGCACCCCGGCATTGCTGCGGTCTTTACCGCAAAGGATGTACCGGGACAAAACTGTTTCGGAGTCATTCCGAGGTTCGCGGACCAACCAGTGTTTGCCGCGGACGAGGCCCGCCATCGTGGCGAGGCGCTTGCGGCAGTCGTTGGCGAAGTGGCTGCGATAGAAGCGCTGGAGATATCAGACTTTCCGGTGCGATGGGAAGAACTCCCGCCGATCACAGATATCGACGCAGCGCTTGCGGCTAGAGCAACCCTCATCCACGAACACCGTCCCGACAATATTTTGGTCCGAGGGCGAGTGGTACGCGGCAATGTCGAGGATGCGTTAACCAAGGCCGAGGTGGTAGCCCAGGCAGAATACGAAACCGGATTTGTCGAGCACGCCTACATTGAGCCCGAGGCAGGATTTGCGCGACGCGTCGGCGACCAGATCGAGATTCAGGCGTGTACGCAGGCGCCTTACATGGATCGCAACGACATCGCCGCAATTCTCGGCATTGCGCCGGAAAGCGTGCGAATTATCCCGACTGCAGTTGGTGGAGGATTCGGATCAAAACTCGATCTTTCTGTTCAGCCCTTTCTGGCAGTCGCGGCCTGGCTTCTGAGGCGTCCGGTTCGCATGGTTTATTCGCGGAATGAGTCGATGGTTTCGACAACCAAGCGGCATCCGTCGCGCATCCGCCTGCGCGGAGGGTGCACCAAAGAAGGCAAATTGCAGGCGCTCGACTTCGCGGCCGATTTTAATACTGGGGCGTATTCATCCTGGGGGCCGACAGTCGCCGCCCGGGTGCCGGTCCATGCGTCGGGTCCTTATTATGTGCCGCATTATCGCGCCCTCACGCGGGCCGTGCACACCAACCTGTTGCCGGCCGGGGCGTTTCGCGGCTTTGGAGTTCCCCAGTCCGCTATTGCGCAAGAGCAACTGTACGACGAACTCGCGGACGGCGCCGGAATCGATCGCCTTGAGTTCCGCATTCTCAATGCGCTGGATGGGAATACGCCTACAGTCACCGGGCAAGTCCTTGGCCAGGGCGTCGGCATTCGCGCCTGCCTCGAAGCCCTGCGCCCGCGATGGAAGGCAGCGCGGCTAGAATTCGCGGAGTTCAACGCGAAGACAACCAGCGCGCTGCGGCGTGGCGTTGGCTTAGCCGGAATGTGGTACGGCTGCGGGAACACATCCCTGCCCAATCCTTCGACGGTTCGCATTGGGCTGAAACGCAACGGACGAATCGCTTTGCATCAAGGCGCTGTTGACATCGGACAAGGCTCAAACACCATTGTGACGCAGATCTGCGCGGACGCTCTAAGTGCTCCGATCGAACGCTTCGACCTGCTTTCTGGAGACACTGCCATTACGCCTGATTGCGGTAAGACCTCGGCGTCGCGGCAGACTCTAGTGACCGGCAAGGCCGCCCAGTCGGCAGGAGAACAACTGCGGCGCGCCATTTTGAAGCTCGCGGGCGCCTGCGACTGTGCGAATATTTATTTTGACGACGATGGCGTAACGGTGCGCGATGGCGACACATCACAGAAGCTGGCGTTAGCTCGTATGCCTCTTGACCAGTATGGCTACGTGATCACCAGCGAAGCAACGTTTGATCCGCCAACCAGTCCGCTCGACGAAAATGGTCAGGGAGTTCCCTACGCGGTGTTCGGTTTTGGCGCACACTTGGCGGAGATCGAAGTCGACACGGAACTCGGCACCGTACGCGTCTTGAAGGTCACGGCGGCGCACGATGTGGGCCGCGCCATCAATCCGACGCTGATCGAGGGCCAGATCGAGGGTGGCGTAGCTCAGGGACTGGGCATGGCCTTGATGGAGGAGTTCTTTCCCGGCAAAGGCGAGAATCTACACGACTATCTCATCCCGTCGGCGGGCGATGTTCCTCCGGTGGAATCGATTCTGATCGAGGATCCCTCGCCAGTTGGTCCGTTTGGGGCAAAAGGCATTGGAGAACAGGCGGTGATTCCGACAGCCCCGGCAATTTTGAACGCCCTGCACGATGCCATCGGCATTCGTCTGAAAAGGGTTCCGGCGACCCCCGACCGTGTTCGCGCCGCGATCCTGGCGAAGGCTACGAAGGGTGGAGGCACCCGTGGCTGACGACGCGATTCGCTGCGACGCATGTCCGGTGCTGTGCTACATCAAGCCCGGAAGAACCGGTTCATGCGACCGCTATGCCAACGCCGACGGACAACTAGTCCGGCTAGATCCTCATGTATTGCTGGAGCGCGCCGTGTCACGCGGCGAGACGCTTGTGCCCTTCCTGGAGAAGGCGCGCGAGTGGGACGGTACTCTACTAAGCGGCGAAGGGACTTTTGTGACCGCGATTGGCGCCGGTACAACGTATCCCGATTACAAGCCCGCGCCGTTCATCATCTCATCGGAAGTCGCCGGCGCGGATATGGTCACGGTAGTGACCGAGGGAATTTTCAGCTACTGCGGCGTCAAGCTGAAGATTGACACGGACCGCCATCTTGGAGCCGAGTGCAGCACCGTGCGCGCGCTTGGCGAGGCCGTTGGACACGTCACGACGAACGAATACGGATCGCAGATGCTGTCGCTGGGAGGCGTGCGGCATCTTACCGGAGGTAGCCGTCACGAAGGCACAGCCACTTGCGATGCCCTGCTGAATCTCTGCAACGGAAAAGCCGTCGAACTGAAGGTCGATGACGGCGCCACGATTATTGTGCAGGCCGACAAGCCGCCGATCATCGATGGCGTGCGGGAAGAACGCATGCGCGTTGGCTGCGGCTCGGCCACCATTGGCATGTTTGCCAAACAGTGGTTTGGCAAGGTTGACGAAGTCGTGGTTGTCGACGACCATATCACCGGCGTGTTGTCAGAACACCAGGCGGGAAAACTCCTGGGGGTGCCGGAGACCGGCATCAAGATGAAAGGACGGCGCTCGACTCCCGGGCGTTATTTCCGCGTAGCGGAGCCGGGCACGTCGTGGGGAGGAACCAACATCGACGATCCCCTATCGATTATTGGCCCCTTCGATCGGTCGATTGCCCGCGCTGGATTGCGGCTTCTGATGGTGAGCACCACCGGCGAGCATTACGCCTACTTCGAACTCGACGAAGAGCTTCATCCAGCCGAAAAAGAATTGCCGATTCTGCTACGGGAGTCAGTGGAACGCATTCGTGAAAACTGCGAGCCTGCGCTTTGCACCGTCCTGTTCATGGGCGGCGCGGGCGGCTCGCTGCGGGCCGGGGTCACGGAAAACCCGGTAAAACTCACCCATTCCGTGCGCGATGCGCTCACTCGCGTGACCTGCGGCGGCGCTCCTACATACGTTTGGCCGGGCGGAGGAATCACGATCATGGCGGATGTCAGTCGCATGCCCACGAATGCGTTCGGCTACGTTCCGACGCCAGCGCTGGTGGCGCCCATCGAGTTCTCTCTGAGGCTATCGGATTACGCGGCCCTCGGCGGCTACATGGACTACGTGCGCCCCCTCCGTTCGATTCAACAGGACGAGGAAAGCCGGCGGCGGTTGCCGGCCCGCTCCGATAATCCATGGCCGCTCAGTGGGGAGAAGCACGGAAAATGACGCTCGCCACGAACACCCGCGCTCAGATATGCATGCTTCCCGATGGACGCCGCCTCCACCTTCACGATGGACCGATCGACGTCATCCTGGAAGCATTCGGCAAGACCGACCAGATTCAACTTGCCTACCGTGCCGTCGCGAATCGCTTCGTCAATGTTCTAGATGAATTGTGTGTTGAACTTGCGCATCTGCGACGGCCTGCGCGCCCGGATGGTCCATATCCCGAGGGCGTTGTTGCGCGCCGGATGGCCGCAGCTGTGAGGCCCTATGCTTCGCAGACTTTCATTACTCCCATGGCAGCGGTGGCGGGCGCGGTGGCCGAGGATCTAATGAAGGTGATGATTTCCTCTGTAGAGCTTTCAAAAGCGTTTGTGAACGATGGCGGAGATATTGCCCTCCACCTCACGCCGGGCGAGACATTTGTAGTGGGAATGGTCCAGTATCCGGATCGACCGATAAATCTCACCCTTCGAGAATCGCCAGATGCGAGCCGTCAACTTCCGGACATGTTCGGCGCCACCACGATTGATTTCGCACAGCCAATCCGCGGAATTGCGACCAGCGGATGGCGCGGTCGCAGCTTTTCTCTGGGCATTGCCGATGCGGTCACCGTGCTCGCTGATACTGCGCCCATGGCCGACGCTGCCGCGACCGTCATAGCCAATGCGGTCGATCTTCCGGGACATCCGTGCGTCCGGCGCGTCCCAGCCCGCGACCTTGCGCCCGACAACGACCTCGGCGAGAAATTCGTAACGCAGTCGGTGGGAGAGTTGAAAGCCAACGAGATTCGCGATGCGCTCGGAGCCGGCGTCGGCGTCGCTGAATCGCTGAGACAACGAGGGCTGATTCGCGCAGCCGCCCTGACCCTGCAGGGAGAAACGCAAGTGGTGGGCGCTGCGGGTGCGCTGCAGTTGACGGAGAAGCCTATGCCTGACAGGAGAATGGTTCATGCCTGAGGTTCAAATTCGTAAGCGAGTAATCCTTGTCGAGGAGATTTTTCACGAGGGCGGCCCCGTCGCGGACGCTCCACATCGGCGTGCAGCCGCGCTGGTAGTAATCCGTAACCCATTCGCTGGCCGCTATGTCGAGCAGATTTCCGGCTTCATGGACGCCTTGAAGCCCCTGGGCATCGAGATGGCGCGATCGCTCGTGAAGGCCCTGGGCGGCGACCCCAAAGTGGTCGAAGGATATGGTAAGGGCGCAATTGTCGGCGCCGCCGGAGAAATCGAACACGGCGCTCTCTGGCATGTTCCCGGCGGCTATGCCATGCGTGAGGTACTTGGAGATGCCAAAGCGATTGTCTCCTCAACGAAGAAAGTTGGCGGCCCGGGAACCCGGCTCGATATTCCCATCACTCATATCAACGCCTCGTACGTGCGTAGCCATTTTGATGCGATGGAGGCGGGTATTAATGACGCTCCGCGCGCCGACGAGATACTGCTCGCATTGGTGATGACCACGGGTGCGCGTGTACATGCCCGAGTCGGCGGACTGAAAGCATCGGAGATCAAGGGAGAGGATGGGCTGCGATGAAAGCCAAAATCCGGAAGATCGCTACGTTCGTTGAGGAGATTTCAACCGAGATGGGACAGACGATCAGCCCTCCAACGCGCCGGGCGGCCGCGGTTGCGGTGATTGAGAATCCCCATGCGGGGCAATATGTGGAGGATCTTTCCGAGTTGATGGCGATCGGAGAAGAACTGGGCGAACTCCTGACGCAGCGGGCGGTGGCTGCCCTCGGAATCGCGGGGCCATCCGCCGAAAGCTATGGCAAGGCCGCAGCCGTGGGCGAAAATGGCGAACTTGAGCACGCCGCTGCGATCTTGCATCCCAAGCTCGGCACGCCCGTGCGGCGCGTGCTCGGCAAAGGCGCCGCGCTGATTCCATCGTCGAAAAAACGCGGCGGCCTCGGCGTGGTGCTCGACATCCCGCTCGGCCACAAGGATGCCGCTTTTGTGCGCAGTCATTTTGATGGCATGGAAGTGCGCATCAGTGATGCTCCCCGCGCCAACGAGATCATGGTTGCGATCGCTGTAACTGATAGTGGACGGCCGCTACCGCGCGTCGGCGGCCTCACAAAAGATCAAATTAAAGGTGAGGATGGACTTCGATAAATGACCTTCCATGAGTCACGAATGAAACAAATTACTGGCTTCTGCCTTTTAGTCCTGTTTCCTCTCTTCTTTTCAATACTCGTCTATGGACAAGCCACCAAAGAACGTGCCGACACGATCATCACCGGCATGGTCGTCAGCATGGACGGCCAACGCCATATCTTTGATGACGGTGCGGTCGTTGTCACCGGCGACACAATCGTTGCTGTAGGTCCGCGCGCGGACATCGAAGCCAAATACGACGCCCGTCAGCAAATTGACGGCAAGAATGCGCTAGTCCTCCCGGGCTTCATCAACGGTCACACTCACGTCCCAATGACTCTGTTTCGCGGACTGCACGACGATGTCACGCTCAACGACTGGCTTTATAAATACATCTTCCCCGCCGAGGCCAAGAACGTCACCGAGGAATTCGTCCGCTGGGGAACTCGTCTCGCCGCAGCCGAGCAGATCCGTTCAGGCGTCACGACATTCGCGGATATGTATTACTTCGAAGACGCCGTCGCTGAGGAAACGAAGAAGGCCGGCATGCGCGGCATCCTGGGCGAAACTTTCATTGACTTCCCTGCTCCAGACAACAAGACGAACGCAGCCGTGCTCGCTTACACGGAAAAGTTCCTGCAGAAGTGGCAAGGCGACCCGCTGATTCACGCCGCCCCGGCACCGCACTCGATTTACACCTGTTCGCAAAAGACGCTGCAGGATGCCGCCGCTCTTGCGCGCAAGTACCACGCACCGATTCTGATACATCTTTCCGAAATGAAGAAAGAGAACGACGACAGTCTCAAGAACAACGGCATGTCCCCCACCAAGTACCTCGAGAAGATTGGCGTGCTTGGTCCCGATGTCGTCGGCGCACACTGCATTTTTACCGATGAGACCGATCGCAAGATTCTTGCGCGGCACAACGTCGGCTGTGTCCACAACCCGTCGAGCAATATGATGATCGCCAGCGGCGTTGCTCCAGTGCCGGCACAGCGCGCTGCCGGAATTGCCGTTGGCCTCGGCACCGATGGCCCCGCCGGCAGTAACAACGATCTTGACCTGATGGAGGAGATCGATCTGGCCGCCAAGCTGGCCAAGATTACCCGAATGAGTCCGCTGGCGCTCAATGCTCAAGCAGTAGTTGAAATGGCAACGATCGACGGCGCTCGCGCTTTACACATGGAAAAAGAAATCGGATCGCTCGAAAAGGGCAAGAAGGCCGATGTGATTCTGATCTCCCTCAACGAACCGAATGCCGTCCCCATGTATGACGTTTACGCGCAGATCGCCTATGCATTGAAAGGCAGCGACGTCGAAACGGTCATGATCGGAGGACAATTCGTCATGAAGGATCGCAAACTCCTGACCGTCGACGAAGAGGCGGCGATCACCAAGGCGCGCGAGTATCAAAGGAGTGTTGCTGGCTCGCTGGGCATGCACTAGGTAAAGCGGTCTTTATCTCGTCACGATCTCTGGCACAACCGTCGCGGGCGGTGTATTCCGGCTGCGCTGCGTACTAACTATGCCGTCGATCACAACCATGCCGATCCCCGGCAGATCTCCTTTTTGAATACTGTCCAGCAGGTCCTTGCCCGCGGAGTGTTGCGCCTTATCCATCAGGACAAACGACGCCTCACGCCCGGGCGCAATCAGCCCGCAGTTGAGGTTACGCATCTTTGCCGTATTCCCCGTCGCCAGACAGAGTGCCACTTCCGCCGGAACTTCGCCGAGTGATGACAACAACGCAATCATCCGAATAATGCCCAGAGGCTGAACACCCGACCCGGCCGGCGAGTCGGTACCGAGAATCACGCGATCGAGCTGTTTCAGCTCCTTAGCAGTTCTCAACGTAAGCAGCCCAGCCCGTTCGTTTCCGTTGTGCACGATCTCGAGTGCCCTCTTCGACTTCTCGCACAACGCCGTGATCTGGTCATCGGGCAAAGCCGTATGCCCGCCGTTAACGTGGCCGATTACGTCGGCGTCGGTTTCTAGGACCATGTCTTTATCAATCAGGCTCGATCCGGGAATCGATGGCCCTCCAGTATGAATCGTGCTCTGGATGCCGTATTTGCGTGCCCATGTGACCATCTGGTGCGCCGTCTTGCCGTCTTTGACGCTGCCCAGTCCAACTTCGCCTAGAATCTTCACGCCCGCCGCCGCCAGCTCCTTAAAGTCATCTTCGACCATTCCGTGCTCCAGCACTGGCGCACCGGCGTAGATCTTGACTCCTCCAGGGCGAAAGGCTTGAAAAGCACGCTGAGCAAAAATCGCCATTGCCTTCAGACCGACAATATCCTTCGGCCGTCCGGGGGTGTGCACCTCGCCAGCAGAGATCATGGTCGTGACGCCGCCATGCAGATAGCTGTCGATCCAGCCCAATTGGTTCTGCCTTGGGGTCCAGTCACCGCATACAGGATGCACGTGACTATCGATAAGCCCCGGCGCGAGCGCTGTACCCCTAGCGTCTATGGTGACCGTCGCGCCAGATGTGTCGAGATCCTTGTGCTTTCCCACGCGAGAAATCCGCTCGCCGAGAACCACTACTGTGTCGGCATCAAGAATCGGTTGCGCCAAATCGCCGCTCAACAAAAGGCCGATATTACGAATTACGAGCTTATTTTGTGTCGCCGATTTTGCCGTCTCGTCGTGGGACATAGTTCCCCTTCGTGGCTCGAATTTACTGCGAACTCAGTGGCCGTTAGTATACAAATGAATGGGTCGAGGGCAAGGGTTGGTTCGTGGTGCAGGGTCGATTCAAATGCCCATGGTTTTCGAAAAGGGAGCTGCAATGCAATCGCGTGACTTCATTTTCTGGGAAGTGGATGTACAAGCTGATTTCATGTTGCCCGGCGGCAGACTGTACGTTCCCGGAGCCGAGAAGCTACGTCCAAATATCCGCAAGCTGACAGACGCCGCCCGGCGCAACGAGGTTTTCCTCGTTTCGAGTGGCGATTTCCATCCCCAGAACGACCCGGAGTTCGCCCAGTTTCCTCCGCACTGCCTAAAGGGTGAGGCCGGATCAAATCTCCTTCCAGAAGCGCTTGCCGACAGAGTTGTGTACGTTGAAAACCTTCCCCACGCAAACCTCCCCGCGGATTTGTCCGCCTACCAGCAGATCGTGCTGGAAAAGCAGACCTTCGACGTCTTTCAGACTTTCCATGCCGACGAACTGGTCGAACGACTGGGAAACCGCCCGGAATTCGTTGTCTTCGGTGTAGTAACGGAATATTGCGTGGCCTGCGCCGTCAAAGGCCTGATAGAACGCCGACGACGCGTAGCGGTAGTCCAGGACGCGATAGAAACGCTCGCCGCGCAAGCCGGAGAACACGCAATCGCGGAATTTCGCAGCTTAGGAGCGCGCATCACGACTACTGACGAAGTATTGCAACAACTACGCCACCAGCCGGCCAACGATCAGCGACAAGCGACTGCCGACTGACCTACAGAAGCATCCCGGCTATCGACGCAGAGATCAGGTTCGCCATGGTTCCTGCCAGCATGGCGCGTAGTCCCAATTTCGCCAGCTCGCCTTTCTTGTTCGGCGCAAGCGCTCCGATGCCACCCATCTGAATTCCAATCGAGCTGAAATTGGCGAACCCGCACAACGCAAATGTCGCAATCGTGAATGAACGAGGATCAAGCGTCGCCCTCAGCGGTCCGAGCTTCGAGAACGCCACTAGTTCGTTCAACACCATGCGTACTCCAAGCAGGTTGCCAATCGCCGCGCAGTCCTGCCGCGGAACTCCAATGACAAAGGCGACCGGGGCGAAAAGCTTGCCGAGAATGAATTCCAGGCTCGCGGGAAACCACGCGAAATGGGCGTGGATTCCGCCCATGATGCCATCGAGCAGGGCAATCAGTGCCAGGAAGGCGATCAGCATGGCGGCAATATTCAGAGCCATGTGCAGGCCGTCGGTCGTTCCACGCGCGATCGCGCCCAGCAGATTGGTTTTCTCCTCGCCCTCTGGCATCACAACTCGCCCCGCCGTCCTCGGCATGCCCGTTTCAGGTACTAGCATCTTGGCCATCAGCAGCGTGCCCGGTGCCGTCATGATCACTGCGCTCAGCAAGTGTTTCGGCTCGATACCGAAGGCAATGTAGGCTGCCATAATGCTGCCCGAAACATGCGCCATGCCGCTCGTCATCACCGTCATCAGTTCCGAATAGGTGAGATCGGGCAGGAAAGGACGAATCGTCTGTGGCGCTTCCGTCTGCCCCATGAAAATGCTGGCGGCCACGTTCAGTGATTCCGCGCCGCTGACGCCCATAAACCGAGTCATAAACCAGGCAGCGATGCGGATGATGATTTGCATGATGCCGACGTAATAGAGCACGGCGAACAGCGCGCAGATGAAGATCACAGTCGGCAACACCTGAAAGGCAAAATAGAAACCGAGATGCGATCCCTGTTTGCCAAGATCTCCAAATACAAACTGCGACCCATCAAACGCATAAGCGAGCAGCCGGTTCACGGCGTCGCCTGCTTTCTGGAAGAGCGTCCGACCGATCTCGACTTTCAGCACGAAAAA
>VFSW01012080.1_pt1 | contig 12086 bp, 10 predicted proteins | sample 5358111 | NCBI WGS metagenome assembly VFSW01 (sample SAMN11554181, study PRJNA540505) | mine drainage metagenome | isolation source: sediment from site ElyBrook_90M | place: USA: Ely Copper Mine, Vershire, VT | collected 2017 | reverse complement strand
GCATCGAGCGGGCGGAGGACGCCATCGACCCGGCCATTCCGCAGCTGCTTGTCCGCGGAATGGCGGACATCGCGTCCGCCGACGGGCAAATCGCGACGTTAGATGGTTGGCTGGCCGCGGAGGCGCACGAGGCCGAACTCCGCGATGCCCCGGCGGGCGTCGCCATACACGCGGCGTTGATGTCGGGTGCGCCCAAACGACTCGCAAGGGAGATCGCGCATCGCCTTGGCCGCGGCGAGTTGGCGCTCGCGGTCGCGGTCGCGGACGGCCACCCAGTCGGCGTCGCGGTGGTCAGTTTCGACGCACCGGCGCGTACGGGCGGCGGGGCTGCCTGCCATGCGTTCCTGCACTTGGCGTGCGTGGACGAGGCCCATCGGCGCCGCGGCCTCCTGCGGGAAATGGCAAACGAACTCCGTCGTGCCTGCGCTCGGCGCGGCGTGCGGCAGATATGGGCGGAGTGTATGCAACACAATGCGGGTGCGCTAGCGGCGTGGACAGCCCTGGGCTTCCAGCGGATGTACGTCACGTTGCGGACCCAGTTCTGAGAGCCGCAGTCGCCATCCCGTCTGCGCCCTTTCCGGTTCGAGCCGGAGATGCTCCAAGACATCGCCGCTCCCCGCGGCGGCGTGTTATCAGGACGTCAGGATGGCGCCCCGACCTGGATGATGACGGGCGAGAACGCGAACCTACGACGCAACGCGGACACTCCTGCGAGCAGCGTCGCCTCGGAGGAAGTCCTCAGCTGACCGGACCACGGATCGAATACCTCGTACGCGTCGCGGGTCCGCCGTAGCACGCCAACGAAGTGCGGCGAATGACCTGCGGGGTCGAGCGCCGCTCGGTCGAGGTAGACGATGTACGGGGTAGGCGTATCGCGGAGCATGCGACGATCGACTCGGCGGACGGAGAGGCGCACGTGTCGAGAGCGGGCGCGAGAGGACAGGGACCTCGCGTATGCGGGAGACTCGAAGGTAAGCCTCACGCGCAACCGATACCGACGAGCGAACGCTAGGCAGACCCCGAGCGCGTAACTCTCGCGGCATGCCTTCAGGCCCGCCAGCAACAGCGTGCATTCGTCCGCCGTACCGAACCGCAGCCCGCGAAACGCCAGCAGGCAAACCGGCAGGCACCCTTCGGAGGTCCGCTGCTTCCGACGCGCGAGCCGCGCTGGTGTTGGGAGAGTCATACTGCAAGACGAGATTCGTGGCGCCCGGTGCTCGCCGCCACACACGCGGTCCCGAGCGTAGCGGGATGTCCGGTCCTGGCCCCAACACATGGGGCCCCATGGCGCGCGTCATTCCCCGAGTCCTACGCGCGTGGCTGCAGCGCGACCGACTCATGCCACTCTCGGACGCGACATCGCCAAGATACCGGCTCGACGAAATCAGGTCAACGAGCGCAATAGGATTGCGTAGCCGTGTTGACTATCGCCGCGATAGGTCTTCCGACAGCGAGCACGACTAGGTTCATCGCGCGCGGCGATTGCGTGTCCGCCTCCTGGCGGCCTCGCCCCTCTCGCGATGCGTGAGCGAGGCGCAGTGCCCGGGTCGGCGCTTTGGCAGCTGGCGTGGAGGTCCGTGGCAACGTGCACTGCCCGGTTTGACCTACTCCGAGCCTCCTTGACGGGGCGAGGCGCGAGGCAGTGATCCGTGATGCCCAATGGACGGCGCCGAGGCGCGAGGCCCCCTTCGCTCGCGCGCACACGGGGCGTACGATGGTCGTGCAGTCTCGCGCGTATGCGCGCACATCTTCCCGCTTTCACGCGACACCTGGCATCGCGCCGCTCCCCCCGCACGGTCGCCACGTACGCCGCGATCATCGCCGCGTTCGCGGACGCTACCGGCGATGCCGACCTACCCGCTCGCGCCGACGTCGAGGGGTTCTTGGCGCGTCCGCGCGCCGACGGTCGCTCCCGCGCCCCATCGACGCGGAACCAGGAGCTCGCCGCGCTCCGGGCGTTCGCGAAGTTCGCGGTGCGCGACCTCGGCTGGAGCGCGAACCCGACCGACGGGATCCCCTTCGAGCGCGAAGCGCCGCGCGATCCGCCGGTCTTGTCCGTGTTCGAGCTGCGGCGGCTCTTCACGACCGCGGCGGAGATCGCGCGGTCCTACGAACGGCCGCGCGACCTCGCGATCCTCGCCGTGCTCGGCCAGGCCGGCCTGCGCGTTCACGAGCTGGTGGCGCTCGACATCGGGCAGATCGACCTCGCGAGCGCGACGATCGTCGGCGTGCGCGGCAAGGGCGGCACGATGGCCGACCTTCCCGTGAACGGGCCGACGCTCGCACTGCTGGTCGCCTGGCTCGGGAAGCGCGCCGACCTCGTTCCCGTCGGCGAGCCCGCGCTCTTCGTCTCGTCGCACAAGACCCGGCTCTCGGTGCGAAGCGTCCAGCACCTCTTCGTGCGCCTGCGCGAGGCCATGGGCACGGCGAAGAGGATCACCCCGCACACCCTGCGCCACACGACGGCCACCCTGGCGCTCACGATGGGCGCGGCCCTGTCGACGGTGGCCGACCTGCTCCGCCACGCCGACCTGAACGTGACGCGGCGCTACCTCCACCTTGTCGACGAGCGACGACGCGAGGCCGTGCGTCGCCTGTCCGTCGGGATCCCCGAGGGGCTCGTGCCCATGCCCCAGGCGACCTCCGGGGCCGACCCGCTCGGGCCCATGTCGTCCAACACGAACTTGGGGATGTTTGACAACATGTCGGGCGTCGTCGCACCCAACGAGCCACTTGACGTCCAACACGGCTTGGACGACATCGCGACCGCCGCGTGAGGCCGGTCGGGGGCGAGCCACGTCGCGGAGCACGGCGATGTCGAACTCTCCGCGCTCGGCCGCAGCGAAGCATGCGATGAGCCTGGGCCGCTTGAGGCACTCGGCGCCGCTGGTGCCGTCGTCGACGAAGAGGTGTCGGTCCAGCTGGCCTTAGGCACCCGGCGTACGCCGAGGGGCGCGGCCACGTCCGGATCGCGCGCAACGACGTGTTCGCCGTCGACGCGCACGCGCAGCGGACCCGCGCCCACGCGTCGCCCCCAGGCTACCTGCGTCTCGGTTGTCACCCACGCCCTAGAGATCGTGAACGTGCGTGTCCGTGGACGCAGACAGAGCCTCGGCGCCCGCGCGCACATGGCGATGATGAGTGAACAGCACGACTTGGGTGCGCGACGCAACGTCGGCCAACACACGCAGCGCCGCGGCGCCACGATCGTCGTCGAATTGCACGAGGACGTCGTCCACGACCAGCGGCATGGGCTCGCTGGCGGCGCACGATGCCTCGACAGCGGCGAGGCGCAGCGCGAAGAAGAGCTGATCCCGAGTCCCCTCGCTCATCCCGTGCGCGGGCACACGCCGCTTGTCGGTGGACCTCAACCCGACGAGGACCGGGCGATCGTCATCCACGTCCGCCTCAAGACGCTCGAAGCCGCCGAGCGTCATCTCACGGAACAGCGCGCCAGCGCGGAGAAGAAGCGGTGCTTGGTTCTTGCGCCGGTAGTCGTCGATCCGTCTCGCGAGCAGCGTGCTGGCCACACGCAAGCGGGCACACCGCAACACGTCATCTCGGAGCCGAGCCAGAGTCGCCTGGACCTCTTCAGCCTTCTCGCCGGCAACGGACGGCCCCTGCATGCGCCGCAGCTCCGCCTGCGCCCCACCTCTGGCGCCTTGGGCCTCTGCGAGCTCCTTCTCGATCGCCAGCTGCTCCAGATCGATGGCGCCTAGTCGGGTGTCGATGACGTCTCGGTCGACGCCATCGGCCTCGGCCGCGATCTCCGCGATCGACGCGCCCTCGCCGTTGCGGACGAGGTCCTTCTCGACCCGTTCAGTGTCGCTCTCGTACTTGCGGGCTTCGTCGCTTAGCTGTTCGGCGACGGCGAGGTCCGCGCCCAGACTGCAAGCGGCCTCATCGCGCAGCCCCGAGAGCGTCTGACGCGCCGCTTCGATCGCGATGTCGTCCTCGGAAACATCCTTCCGAAGTTGTTCGAGACGGGCGTTCGCCTGCCGCCGGCGTTCGTCTTCTTGGATCACCGCGGCGAGACGCTTGTAGAGTCCTTCGACCCATGAGTCCTCGGTGCCGTTCGTGCTCACCGCTGTATCGCCGAGTCGCTTGGCGAGGGCCTCGACGTCGGCTCGGAACTCTTCGGCGTCGCGATCGATTCCCGCGATGCGCGTCTCGAAGCTGGCCGCGTCGTCGAGCGCGCGGAGGATCTTGTCGATGCGGTCGAGCGCGACGAGAGCATCGTCCGGCGGAAGCGCGTCGCCGTGGACGAGCCCATGAGTGGCTTCGCCCCATCGGCCTTGCCACCCTTCGAGATCGGTTTGCGCCGACTTGATGGCGTTGTCAGCGTCACGCTTGTCCTGCTCCGCATCGCGAGTCTGGCGTGCATGGTCCGCCCGGCCCCTTGCCTCCTCCTCGATCCGCTGGCGGAGCTTGTCCGCCGAGGCGACCGCCACGGAGAGCGCCTCCGCCGGATGCGTCGTTGGCTCCAACGCATGGATGGCCGCATTGAGGCTCTTCGTCTGCTCCTCGATCCACGCATCGAGGTCGGCGTGTTGCTGTCGAGCCTCCACGACCGCCTCTGCGCGTTCGACAAGTCGTTTGAAATCCTCGCACCACGCGCGGGCGTCGTGGATGGGAGGCGGGTCGTCGAGCACGGCCTTCCAGGCCCCGTGCCATTCGGCGTCGAGGTCCTGCATCGCCTTCGCGCGCGTTCCCTCGGCGCGATCCGTCTCCTCCAACTCTTTGCCAAGACGCTCGCGTTCCTCCATCTGCTGCGCCAGTTCGGCGACCCGATCGGCTTCGTCACGCAGCCGGTCCGCGATCTTGTCCGCCGCGATCACGGTGACCGGGTAGAGGTCGATCAGCTTGCCCTTGCCGAGAAGTGCGCGCGCCTCGGCCGCAACGTCTCGATCCTTGTCCCAATGGTCGCGCAGAAGGCCGAATGCGTCGTCGCGCCGCGTCCGCGCCGCGTCGAGATCGTCCGTGGTCGGCACGGATCGCTTGGTGTGCGCAGCTTCGATCTTGGCTTCCAAGTCGCGCATCGTCTTGGCCATGCGCTGGCGCTCGGCCTTGGCCGTGCGGCCCGCGTCGTCGAGTTCCTGGGCCCTTCGCTCGAAGCGCGCGATTGCTGCGCCTGTAGGTACGCAGACTTCGGCGAGCTTGTCCATTGCCGACGTCGGAAGACGTAGCTTCTGGATCACGGCGTCCCGCTGCGCCATGCTGCGCTCGACGGAATGCGCGAGTTTCTGCCGTTCGGCCCCCGCATCGCCGTGACGTCGCGCCTCTTCGATTGCCGAGACAACCCTCTGCGAATCGCGCGCAGGTGGCAGCGATGAGGAGTCGCGCCCGAGCGCACCGGCCTTCTTGTGGGCGGCCTCGCTACGACCGCGGGCGGTTTCGAGACGCTCCTCCAACTGCGCCCGTTCTGCCGCCAGCTTCTGAATGCGGGCGCGGCGTCCGACGAAGACACGCAGCGGCTCGGCGGAATCGACGTCGAGGTCGGGACGCAGCTCCGCAAGAAGACGCTTCGCCAGCTCGCGCTGCTCGCCTCGCTGACCGACGAGACGAGGGCGATCGCGCAGCGCCTTCCGGTGACTTCCGAGGCTCTCGTGAAGGTGAGTCACGGCGTCGGTCTCGACTGCCAAAGGAGGCGACGCACCAAGACTCTCGATGATTTTCCCCTGCTGCAGAGCGTCGGCCGTGCTCCGCTCGCGATGCCCTTGCGCCGTGCGCAGCGCCGTGTCCGCATCGAGTCGTCGCTTCGGAAAGTCAGGTGCCAGCCGGACGACATCCGCAAGGCCAGTGAGATGGCCTCGCAATTCGCCGCGCTCGGCGAGGAGCGGCAAGACGCGCTTCGCCCGTGCGAGGCGCGACTTCTCTCGCGCGAGTTCCTGCTTGCGTCCCATGAGCTTACTGATGTGCTCCTCGGCCTCGCGTGCTGCCGCATCCTGTCGCGCCCATTCGTCGGCGGACACCGTCGCCTCGCGTTGCTCGCGGCGCAGGTCGCGGAGACGACCGACTGCCTGGTTGACGGCACGTTTTTGGCCGTGTGGCGCGAACAGGTCCGCTGCCTCTTCGTCGAGTTTCTTGCGCAGCGCTCCGAGGTGCGACGCTCCCGAGCCAGCGGCGAACAGACTCGCGCCGAGATCACCTCGGCCCTCGAGGATCTCCCGGCCGCCCTCCACGAGACGCGCGTGATCGATGCCCCAGAACATCCGAAACTGCTCCGGCCCGACGCCGCCAAGGAAGCGGTCCAGCGCATTGTCGGCGAGGCGCGCATCGCCAGGTCCGAGCAACGAGCCCTTGTTCGCCTTGCGACGGGAGAACTCGATCTCGTCCCCCGACGAGTGGCGCAGTCGGGCTCCGATGCGCAACTCCTGGTACGGATGCTGGAAGGCGTCGTCTGTCTGAACCGGGATGCCGTACAGGAGCGCATGCAGCGCACGGAGCGCCGAACTCTTCCCCGCCTCGTTGGGGCCGAAGATCACATGCAGGCCATTGTTTCCCTTACGGAGATCGAGGACACGGGCGGTGAACGGGCCGAATGCGACAAGCCGCAGCTCAAGGATCTTCACCGTGAAGCTCCCTCGCGGAGGATCCGCGCCAAGAGCAGATCGCGCGCCTCGGCGACGAGCCGCGCCAAGACCTCAGGCGCGTGCGGATCGACGGAGGCGTCGCCCGACATCAGGTCCGGCGGCAGCGCAGCGCGAAGATCGGCGAGTGCGTCCCGCAGAGCCCCCGCCTCGTCCGGGTCGGCCGAAGCGGCTGCGAGTTCCCGCAGGAGGCTCCCGAGGGCGTCGTCCCGAGCCGCCAGGGCCGTGAGATCGACCGGCCGATTGGTGGCGAAGCGGACCTCTTCGATCCAGACGTCGGCCGAGGACACGGCGGCCGCGACCGCGCGGATCTCCTGGATCCAGTGATAGGGGTCGGCCGAGATCTCTCCGTGGCACGCTGCCGCACCGATCACCTCGACGCGCGCAGCAAGCCCACGGCCGTCAGCGCGATCGGCCTCGGCCGCGAGCGACCGCGCCACATGGTCGAGCACGTCGCTTGTCGCGGCGACGCCATCGACGTCGACGCGGCACACGACCCAGCGCAGAACGTCCACGGGGTGCGCCTCGACGCTCGTGACGGTTCCGTTGTCGACGGTGACCAGCGTGCACCCCTTCGGCCCGACCTCCCTGACTTTCCGGCCCTGAAGGTTGCCGGGGAATACGATCCATGGGTCCTGCGACACGATCTCGCGCTTGTGGATGTGGCCGAGCGCCCAGTACTGGTAGCCCTTCTGAGCAAGCACCTGAGACGACGTAGGCGCGTAGGGTTCATGGCCCACTCGCCCGTCGAGGCTGGTGTGAAGGAGGCCGACATTGAAGAGCCCTGGATCCGCGGTCGGGTACGCCGCGGCGAGATCCTCGGTGACCGCCCGCGACGCGAAGCCCTGGCCGTGGATCGCGACGTCGAGCGCGTCGATGCGGCGTGTTTCCGGCCTTCGCGTGGAGAAAAAGTGCACGTTGTCGGGCGAGCGCAGGTTCTTCGTGAGCTGACTCGCCGCGTCGTGGTTGCCTGCGACGACGAAGACCCCTATCTGCGCCTCGCGGAGCTTCGCCATCTGCTCCACGAAGAAGAGACCCGTACGGTAGTCCTTCCAGTCACCGTCGTAGAGGTCGCCAGCGAGCAGGACGAACTTGACTTCCTCGTCTACGGCGAGGCGGACGAGGTTCTCGAACGCGCACCTCGTGGCGCCGCGCACCGCCGCGACCGGTGCCGACTGGTAGCGGTCCAGCCCGACCAACGGGCTGTCGAGATGGACGTCTGCCGCGTGGATGAACTTGAACATCGCTCGCCAATCTTACCGTACGCCGCCGCCGCGAGACTGCCGCCGAAGGGTCTCGACGGCGGCCGTGACCGCAGGCGGGTCGGGCGCCTTCTCTCCCCACTCGGTCCAGAAGTCGCGCGTCTGACTGAGCGGTTCGATTCGCGGGAGCTTGAGCTTGATCCGGGCGGGCAGGAGGATCGCGTCACCGAGGAGGAGGGCCTCCCCGGTGTCGAGCAGAGGCAGGCCCTCCAGCACGCCGGCCAGCGAATCCGGCATCAACCGACGAATGACGCTCTGGTCTTGGTCGTTGGTCAAACGAAGAACCAGGAAGTTGTTGCACTGGCTGAGGATGGTCCGGCTCACGTCCGAGGGCCGCTGGCTCACGACCAGTAGCGAGACGCCGTACTTGCGGCCTTCCTTCGCGATGCGCTCGAAGGTATAGAGCGCCTGCTTCTCGACGGCGTCCGCGTCGTCCCGCGCCGGGAGATAGAGGTGCGCTTCGTCGCAAACAAACACGAACGGCGTCCGCTTCTCTGGCTCCATCCAGAACTGCACGTCGTAAAGGAGCCGCGCGAACACCCCTGTCACGACTGGGAGCACGTCCGACGGCACCTCGGAGAAGTCGACGACCTTGATGCCGCGCCCACCCGTTCCCGGAGCGAGGAGCTTCGCGGCCTGTTCGGCAAGCCAGCCATACCTGATCGCGGCGGGCGGCGGCTTGAACAGGAACCCGTACCGTCGATCCTCGACCTTCGCCTCCAAGCGGGAGATGAAGCGCGTCAGCTTTCCTTCCCACTCTCCCTTGACATCCTGTCCTTTCGCGCCAATCCCTTTCGCGGTGTCGTCGTGCCTGAGCTTCGCGACGAGGTCCGAGAGCCTATATGGGATCGGCGAGTCGACGGTGAAGGTCGCCTTGACGTCTGCCTTGTCCTCGCGCATGAGGGTCTCCTCCTTCAGATCCCGCACGTGCGTCCTGAAACGCGATGCCTGGTTGGGCGCATTCTGATCGCTGCGGTCGAGGATCATCGACTGCATCTCCTCCGAATTGAGCAACCAGTACGGCAAGAAAAGCGCGTTGTCCGGCGGAGCGTCGAGGTCACCGGGGCCGGCGATCTTGAAAAGGCTGGCGATTGGCTCTTTGTCCTTCGCGAGGGACGCATACTCGCCGTGCATGTCGAATACGAGGATGTTGGCGTGCGCGCGCGCGCTCGCCCGCTCGAGGATCAGTGAGACCGCGTAGCTCTTGCCCGAGCCGGTGCTGCCGAGGATCGCCGCGTGGCGCTGGAAGAACCTGTCGCCGTTGGCGATGGCGGCCGCGCTCCGGTCGAGCACGAAGTGACCGAGTTCGAGGCGCTGCCCCTCCTCCAGTTCCCGCCCGAGAAGCCCCATGAACCGTTGTAGGTTGCCGCCTTCGATCAAGAAACACTGGCGGTCGATCTGCGGGAACGAGTCCGCGCCGCGCTTGAACCGGTTTCGCTGGGTCCCATCGATGGTGCGGTAGGTGCCGAGCAGCACCACGCGGAGCGCATCGTCGGGGACGACCTCCATGGCAAGCGTGGTGGGCGACATCGGGTCCGGCGCGCCCACCTGCTCCCGGAGCTTGCGCGTCACGCGCTCGGTCCTCCCCACCAGGAACTCCTGCGCCGTCGTCCCTTCCATGGCGACGAGGCTGCCGACCGCCGCGCGGGGGAGTAGCGCGGGGTTCTCGACCGCCACGAGGACGCGACTCGTGTCCACGGACGCCACCTTGCCCAGCTTGCATGACTCGTCGAAGGAGAGAACGGGTGCATCGCTCATGTGAGTAGCTCCTTGGCTAGGACGCCGAGATCCCAGGACTCGGCGCCCGGATGCTCGAACCGGGTGTCTTTGCTCACCACGGCGATCCCCGCGGCGCCGGATGCCTTCGAGATGCACACGCACCTCGGCGAGTCCGCGGCGAGTTGCTCGTGCTTCGGGTTGGCGGTGCGCGTCAAGAGGAGCGTGGGGGTACCCTCCCGGATGCGCGCCACAAGGTGCGTCTGGAGATGGTCGTCGTTGAACCCGTAGCCCACGACGAGCATCCGGGCGGCGCGCTTGATGTGATCGTTGGCGAGGTCGCGATGCTTGTCGAATGGTGCGTTGTAGCCCTGCCGGTACTTGTTCAGCCCCGGAGTGATGATGAGCCGCTCGGCGTCGAGATCGACGCTGCACCGGATCGCGCCGGAGCCGTTGCGATACCAGTCGAAGCTGCCGTGGGGCTTGAGGACCAACGCCCGCGGGAAATGGTCGAGGACCATCGTCTTCCCGCGCGTGACGACCTTGCGGCAGGAGGCCATGCAGCTCCGCTCGTGGTCGAAGGCGCCGGCGTATTGGCCGATGGCCGTCGTGTCCACGTGGAACCCCGCCATCTCGCACGCGAGCTCGATCAGGCGGTCGTAGTTTGGGGTGAGGATGGGGAGATGAAGCCCGGGGCCGGGCTTCAGGATCCGGCGCAGGAAGGTAGTCAGCCGCAACGTCCGCGCGCCGCCAATCACGGCTCCCATGATGTCCCGCTCCTTCGGCAGGAGCAGCTCCCCGGTCTTGCGAGCGATCCAGGCCTCAAGGGCCTCCGAGGGCGTATGCCTGAGGAGCGCCGCTTCGAGCCCTTCCCCTGCCGCCAAGATGGTCGCTGCTCCGACCCACTCCGTCGCCGCGTCGCCCGAAAGCTCGTGGGACGATGCGGCCAGATGGTCCGCGAGGACGGGCATGCCGGGGATGCCTTCGGCCGTCGAAAGCCCGGAACCGATGACGAGGACCAGCCCGTCCGTGAAGTGCTGCTGGACGAACCTGACGACGTCGTCGTAGTTCACGGTCGGGCGATCGCCCGGCGCGAGCGCGTGCTCTCCCGCGCGGCAAGGACGATCCGGGCGCACGCCTCCGCGTCGGAGAGCGCGTCGTGGTGCTTCAACGGAAGCCGAAGGTGGCGGCACACGTCGGGGAGCGTCGTCGGGCGAATGCCCCACCGATCTCGCGCCAGTCGCACCGTGCACTCGAACGGAAGCGGCGGAGGCGCGAGGCGCGACTTCTCGCAGCAGGCGTGAAGCACTCCGCGGTCGAAGCTCGCGTTATGGGCGGCGATGAAGTCCGCGCCATCGAGCAGCGGCAGAAGCTGCCGCCATACCTCGGGGAACGGCGGCTCCCCACGGACGTTCCGCCAGGCGATGCCGTGGATGTAGGTGAACTCGAAAGTGCGGCGAGGAGGCCGGATCAGGCGGTGCTCGCGCGCGGTGATGCGCGCCCCGTCGACGCGCACCAAGCCGATCGCGCATGCGCTGTCGCGCCCCTGGTCGGCGGTCTCGAAATCGAGCGCCACGAAGCTCCCCATGGGCGCACGGTAGGCAACTCACCAAGCTCTGGCAAGGCGAGAACCTGCTGGTCCGTCGAACTCGACGATGCTGCTGCGGAACGCTTCGACGTTCACACGGAGCTGCCAGTCTTCTGCGTGTCGCGGCGCCGGTCCGTACAACGGCATCCACGAGTAGCTCGCTGTTCGGCGCTGGACCGGGCTGCCCCGGGCAACCGTCGGCACCCGTGCGGGAAATCGTGCTGGGAGGCGTGCGCGGGCACCTCGATCCGCCACCCCCGGATTCGACGAAGGGGGGTCGACCGAGCGGACGGGCACGGCCGACTCTTTGTCTCCGTCTGCGTGCCCTATCATTCGCAGGATGGGCGCGCCCCCCGATTCTCCGCCGCCAGAGAATCGCGACGCCTCGGAGGAGGAACGGCACGAGCGTCCCACGATCGTTCCGGACTTCGATCCCGAGGACTTCGCTCGGGACTCGGAGATCAGGCAGCACGCCGCGGTCCCAGAGGGAGGGGAGCCCACCATCGACAGGGCGCGTCGACTCCACCTCGATGGCGACCATGAGCAGGCGCTGTTCCTACTCACGCGCCTGATGGAACTCGCGCCGCTGCATCCCGAAGCCAGCACACTGTCGAACGACTGCCGGCAGGCGCTCGAACGCGATTGTCTCGCCGCCATCGGCTCCGAGTAGGCCGTCTTGGTTGTGGCGGTGCTCCCCGACGAATTGAAGCGCTTCACGCTCGACAACGTGAGCGGCTTCCTGCTGTCGGTGATGGACGGGGCGACGGACCTGGCGACGATTCTCGACATCTCGGGTCTGCCCCGCCTACTAGCGCTCCGCCATCTGCGCGGCTTACTCGAACGGGGAATCGTGACCGTCGCGTCTCGCATGAGGCCGACCCAGAGGGGGTAGACGGTCGCGCCCGCGCACCCAGCGCTCGATCTCACCTC
>VFSW01012079.1_pt1 | contig 12086 bp, 9 predicted proteins | sample 5358111 | NCBI WGS metagenome assembly VFSW01 (sample SAMN11554181, study PRJNA540505) | mine drainage metagenome | isolation source: sediment from site ElyBrook_90M | place: USA: Ely Copper Mine, Vershire, VT | collected 2017 | reverse complement strand
CTTTTATTTTCATTCGGAACTAAATGGTAACCACATTGCATGTTACTAATATTTTTCTGAAATAATAGATCTATCAGGTGAAAACCGCGCGCTGGCATCTCCGGGTACCGCTCCCTGGCGACCGGTCCACGCGTCTCGCCTGGGACGAGCCCGGAATCGGAGCCGCCAAGACGGACGCAAAAGGGTGCGCAAATCACTGCACTATTAGCATCTAACTCTATGAATCCATTAGACATCCACGTTTTATTTTTTGCACGCTTTTTTGCTCCCGGAACCACCCCGCATCCCGCTGCGTACTGAATCCCAGGACCAGCCGATCGGACCCGGTTGCGGACTAGCCTTCGGACAAAGTCTGCGGCCTGACCCATCCCTATTTCGTCCAAGGAGATACGGGACCGCACGCCGTTTGCCGCACCGCATCTGGCCAGATCCAGGGTTTGCGTACACTGGAAAGGACCTCCGCCATTCCGCCGCTTGCACGGGCGGCAGAAAGCTGAATCATGCAACTCATTGAGGCATTTAGGCTCGCGCTCCAATCCCTCTGGGGAAACAAGCTCCGCTCCATCCTCACCCTCATCGGAGTGGTGATGGGCGTGGCCTCGGTCATCATGGTCATAACACTGGTGAACGGCGCCAACCGCTACGTGAGCACCAAGCTCTCCGGCTACGGCGCGGACGTCTTTACCGTCACCCGGATGTCGAGCGTCATCTTCTCCGCCGAGGAGTACCTCAAGTTCCAGAAGCGCAAGATCATGCACATGGACGACTACGAGGCCATCAGGGAAGGCTGCACCGACTGTGCCGAAGTTGGCGCGCTGCTCTCCAAGTCCACCAACGTGGTGGCCAACGGCAAGTCCAGCAATAACACCGAGGTGCGCGGCTATACCTCGACCATGATGTCGCTCAACAACATCGACATTGCCATCGGCCGCGGCTTTACCCTGGCCGACGAGAACCACGCCACCCACGATGTCATCGTAGGCTACGACATTGTGGACAACCTGCTGCCCAACACCGACCCGATCGGCAAGGAGATACGGGTGGACGGCATCCCGTACACCATCGTGGGCGTGGGCGACCGCCAGGGAAAAACCCTCGGCCAGTCGCAGGACAACTGGGTCGCCGTCCCCATCACTACCTACCAGCAGACCTACGGCTACAACGATTCGGTGGACATTTATGCCCGCGCCGCAGGCAACGCGGTGGCGATGGAGCGGGCCGAGGACGAAGCGCGCGTGATCATGCGCACGCGCCGGGACGACAAGCCCGGCCAGCCCGATGACTTCGAGGTCGAAACCAACGACACTTTCCTCGATATCTGGAAGCAGATCAGCTCCCTGTTCGCAGCAGTCGTCCTTGGCCTGGCCTCCATCGCGCTGGTGGTCGGGGGCGTCGTCATCATGAACATCATGCTGGTCAGCGTGACCGAGCGCACACGAGAGATCGGCGTCCGCAAGGCCCTGGGCGCCAAGCAGCGCGACGTGCTGCTGCAGTTCCTCATTGAAAGCGGGTTCCTGGCCCTGGTGGGCGGAGTGCTGGGGGTCTTGGGCGGCATCATTGTGGGCAAGCTGATCACTGTGTTTGTGGGCTTTCCCACGGCAGTGCCTCTCTGGGCGATCTTCCTGGGCCTGCTCCTGGCCACCAGCGTAGGCATCTTCTTCGGGGTTTACCCCGCCAGCAAAGCCGCCAAACTCGACCCGGTAGTGGCGCTGCGGGCAGAGATGTGAGATGGGAGCTTCTAGCTACTAGCTAGAGGCACAATGAGACGATGCGTAATCTTCCCCAACCCACAGGGTTCGCATCAGCAGTCGGCATTCAAGCTAGCGGCTAAGGGCTAGTGGCTAGGAGCTGTATTTCATGGCACAGGGACAAACTCGGGAATCGATCAAGATGGCGCTGGATACCCTGCGCACCAACAAGCTGCGCTCGGGGCTCACCGTCCTTGGCATCGTCATCGGCGTCAGCACCGTGATTACGATCTCGTCGATGATCAGCGGCGTGAACAACCGGGTCAACGACTGGGTGAGCGCTCTGGGCACCAACGTGATCTGGGTATTCCATATGCCGGTGATCGGCGTTCGCCCGACGGTGGAGATGCTGGCGCGCAAGAAACTGAACATTGACGACGTGAAGGCCATGCGCAGCTTACCGCATGTGGTGGCGGCCGATGGTGGAATCCAGCATGTGGGGCAGTTCCGAGTGGGCGCGGTCAGCGTAAAGTACGAGGGCAAGAAGGTGGCCGGCACCATGCTTACCGGTTCCACGGCCGCGGTGAGCGCCATTAACGACTTCACCCTGCTGCAGGGCCGCATGTACACAGACGCGGAAGACGAGCGCGGGTCCCACGTGTGCGTACTGGGTCACGACACGTGGGAGGAACTCTTCGGCAACCAGAACGCCATCGGCAAGCAAGTGAACGTCGAAACCGGCCTCTACACCGTCATTGGAGTGCTGGACAAGCAGAAGCAGCCATTCGGAGGAGGCAAGAACCAGGCCGACAACCAGGTCTATTTTCCTCTGGGGACGTTTCACAACCTTCATCCGGAAGACAAGGACATGTGGGTCAGCGTGAAGTACGACGACCCCAAGAACAAGGCGCTTGTGCAGGAAGAGATTCGGGAACTTCTGCGCATCCGCCGCAAGGTGCGCGTGGACAAGCCCGATGACTTCGAGATCTTCGGACCCGATTCCATCTCCAAGCTTTGGGGGCAGATCACGGGCGGGCTGGTGCTGTTCATGATCGCGGTGTCGAGCGTCGGTCTGATGGTAGGCGGGGTGGGGGTGATGAACATCATGCTGGTTTCGGTCACCGAGCGCACGCGCGAGATCGGGGTGCGCAAGGCGATAGGCGCAACCAAGCAGATGATTCTTACCCAGTTCACCACGGAAGCGGTCACCCTGTGTGCGCTGGGGGGCGTGGTGGGCATCCTTCTGGGCGCAGTGATTACGTGGATCGTCTACTTCCTGCCCATCGGCGTGCCCGCCACCATGTCCCTGATGTGGGTACTGATCGGTTTCGGTGTCTCCTGCGTCATTGGCCTGGTGTTCGGGATCTATCCGGCATGGAAGGCAGCGACACTCGACCCCATCGAGGCCTTGCGCTATGAATAGTCTGTAGACTCGAGGAACGGCCTGCCAGTCCGCCACCCGGCTGTCGGGGCCGGTGCTGTATTTTAGAGGAACTGACCGCCGGGATTCTTCTCCGTCGCATGTCCGACCGCAGTTGTTTGGAAGGAGCCAGGAACCATGCAATTCATCGAAGCCTTCCGGCTCGCTCTCCAGTCTCTCTGGGCCAACAAACTGCGCTCGATTCTAACCCTGCTGGGGGTCATCATCGGGGTCGCCTCCGTGATCATGGTGGTGACGCTGACCAACGGCGCCAAGGGCTATGTGACCTCCCGCATCAACTCCTACGGCGCAGCCACAATCACCATCAGCAAGATGCCCCAGACCTTTATCACGATGGACGAGTATCTTTCCTTTCAGAAGCGCCGCGACATCAGCCTGGACGATTATCGAGCTGTGCTTTCCGAGTGCTCGATGTGCCAGTCGGTAGGCGGGCAGCGCAACATCACAGGCAAGGTTGTCCATGGAACGCAATCCACCACGGACACCAACATCCGCGGATGGACGTGGACGATGCCGGTCATCTCGAACCTCAATATCGGGCTGGGCCGCAGCTTTACCCAGTCGGAGGACGAGCACGTCACGCACGTGGCAGTTGTGGGCGCAGACATTGTGGACAACGTGCTCGGCGCCGGCGATCCGCTGGGCAAGGAAATTCGCGTGGATGGCGCGCCCTACACCGTGATCGGCGTGGGCGAGCGCCAGGGCAAGATGCTGGGGCAGAGCATGGATAACTGGGTCGCCGTTCCACTGACTGCATTTCTGCACCAGTACGGCGAGCACGCCAGTATGGTCATATTCGCGGACGCGGGCGGCGGCGGGGCAGTGATGGAAGCGGTGGAGGATGAACTGCGCACCATCATGCGAGCGCGGCGGCACCTTGGCCCCAGTGCGGCCGATGCCTTCTCCATCGACTCCAGCGCCACGTTCCAGAATCTCCTTGGGCGAATCCTGAACGGCTTTGGCGCGGTGGTAGCGGCCATCGCGTCGATTTCCCTGGTGGTCGGCGGCATCGTGATTATGAACATCATGCTGGTTGCGGTCACGGAACGCACGCGCGAAATTGGCGTGCGCAAGGCGCTGGGCGCGCGCCGCCACGACATCCTGCTGCAGTTTCTGATCGAGTCGGCAACGGTTTCGCTTACCGGCGGGGCGATTGGCGTGATCTGCGGCATCGTGTCGGCCAAGCTGATCACGCTCATCATCTCCTTCCCGTCTTCAGTGCAGATCTGGCCGATCCTGGCAGGCCTGTTTGTGTCCAGTGCAGTGGGACTGTTCTTTGGGATCTACCCTGCATACAAGGCGTCGGCGCTGGATCCGATTGTTGCCTTGAGAGCGGAGCTCTGAATCATGCGTTTTGGCGACGTTCAGGAATCGGTCAAGCTGGCGCTGGACACATTGCGCAAGAACAAGCTGCGCTCGGGGCTCACGGTGCTGGGCATTTCCATCGGCATCTCCACTGTGATTCTGATCTCATCGGCGATCAACGGGCTCAACACCAACATCGATCAGTTTGTGCGCTCGCTGGGCACCAACGATCTTTGGCTCTATCACTATGAGCCTTTCGCGCGCCGGCAGACGACGGAGGAACTGAATCGCAAGAAGCTCACCTACGAAGACGGGTTGGCCATGCGCAGCCTGCCGCACGTGGCGGCAGTGGACCCGGAGCTGACCTATCAGAACTTTCAGACCGGACTGGGCGCAGTGTCGTTGAAGGCCGGCACGCACAAAATCCAGAACACGATACTCAACGGCTCCACGACCGCGGTGAAGGACGTGGAGGACATCGAGCTGATAGAAGGGCGCTTGTGGACCGAGCCGGAAGAGGAGCATTCCGCAGACGTGGCGGTGCTGGGCCACGACGCGGCCGCAGACCTTTTCCCGGACAGCTCGCCGATCGGCAAGGAAGTGGATTGCGAGGGCCATATCTTCACCGTGATCGGGGTGCTCGATGTGCAGCCGCAACCGTTCGGGAGCGGGCGCAACACGCAGGACAACTCGATCTATTTCCCATTGACCACGTTCCGCAAGATTCATCCGGAGATCACGGACTACTGGATCGTGGTGAAGTACGACGACCCAAAGAACAAGCCGGCAGTGATTGAAGAGGTGCGCGAGCTGCTGCGCGTGCGCCGCGGCGTGCGCGTGAACCAGGACGACAACTTCGCCATCTTCGGTCCCGACTCGTTGAGCCGGCTGTGGAACCAGCTCACCGGCGGATTGTTTCTGTTCATGGTTGCGGTTTCGTCCGTGGGTCTTATGGTAGGCGGCGTTGGGGTGATGAACATCATGCTGGTTTCGGTGACCGAGCGCACCCGCGAGATCGGCATTCGCAAGGCGATCGGAGCGACGCGCAAGAACATCCTGCTGCAATTCACGCTGGAGGCGGTGACCCTGTGCGCGGTGGGCGGATTCATCGGGATCCTGGCCGGAGCGCTGTTCACGCTCATCCTGCACTTCGCAGTTTCGTTCCTGCATGCGGCGCTTTCGTTCCTGTGGGTATCGATCGCCTTCGGGGTGTCGTGCTTGATCGGGTTGCTGTTCGGGATCTATCCGGCGTGGAAGGCGGCCAGCCTGGATCCGATTGAAGCGCTGCGGTACGAATAGGGCTCAAAGCTGGAGACGGCAGGATGAAAGCTATCTGCCCGAACTCCCGAACCCCTTTGCCGCGCGCGCGGAGTCTTCCAGGCTCTCCACTTCTTCAACGGGGCCGGTGAGGACAGGAACGGGAATCATCTGCGCAATCTTCTCGCCGGCCTTCACCTCGACTGCCGCATCTCCGAGGTTGGCCATCACCACCAGGATCTCTCCGCGATAGCCGCTGTCGATGACGCCGCCGGTGGTGGCGAGGCCTCGGGCGGCCATAGAGGAGCGGTCGCGTACAAGGAGGCCGAGAGGCGCGCCGGACTGGGGATGCCGGGCCTCGACGGCGATGCCTGTGCGCACGCGGATGGTGGAGCGGGGCGGAAGAATTGCGGCCTCGAGGGCAAAGAGATCGTAGCCCAGGTCTTCGCCCGGATGCGCCACTACGGGCGCTCGCGCCCCGGTCTCCAGCAGCTTGACTCGCAACATGATTCCGATGCTAACAGCGGCGCGCGGAGCTGACGCGGAAACTCCGGTCTTCGGCTATCGGTTGCTGAAAAGTGGCCAGCGCCGGAAGGCTATTTGCCCGCCGGCGCTGTCGTGGTGCTGCATTTGAAATTCGGCAAAAGGACCTGTAAGCCGAATTCTGTCGTGTGCGGTCATTCCTCTAGGCGCCGCGTTGCCGCGGACGCTCATCAGCGACCTACCCGGAGGTTTCGGCAATTGCTCAGAGCCGCCTGGGCGCATCGGGCCGATGCGCAACGCGAGCGTGGCTCCAAGCCCGCGTTTCCCTCCCTATTTGGTCTTGCTCCGTGTGGGGTTTACCCTGCCTCCGCCATTACTGGAGGAGCGGTGCGCTCTTACCGCACCATTTCACCCTTACCCTGGCACCCAGCCGGCAAGCCGGCCGAGGGTCGCCCTGCTCCTTGCGGAACAGGGGTAGCCGGGGCGGTATATTCTCTGTGGCACTGGCCGTCTATGCGCCTTTAAGCGCACATCCCGGACGTTATCCGGCACACTGCCCTGCGGAGTTCGGACTTTCCTCCCCCGGCCGCTCTTGCTCGCGCTTGAACGTCCGGCAGCGACCGCCCGGTCCTCCTGCCAGTTACCAGTCTACTGCGAAACAGCATTTGCCGCCCGCCGCCAAATGCATGCTTACCGCAAAAATCCTTTGCATTCAGCGTATCTCTGGCCCAAGCTATCCGTACAGTCTTGAATCAGGCTTGCCGCTTCCCCATTCTCCGGCCGGCCGTATACCGCCGACTGCAAGGAGAAAACTTCGATGAAGATCGCCGCGACCATCGCCCGCATCCTGCTGGGGTTGATTTTCGTGTTATTCGGCTCCAACCTTCTCTTCCATTTCCTTCCCAACCCGCCAATTCCTCCTGGTCCGTTGAAGGATTTCACGACGGTGATGGCGGGCACGCACTACCTGTACGTGGTGGGCTTTTTCCAACTGACGCCGGGCATCCTGCTCCTCGTCAACCGTTACGTTCCGCTGGCCCTGACGATTCTGGCGGCGGAGATCGTGAACATTCTCACCACGCATCTCCTGGTGATGCACAGCGGGCTCTTTCCCATTCCAATTCTGGTGGTCATCCTGTGGCTGCTGGTGTTCTGGAGCGTGCGATCGGCGTTTGCGGGGATCTTTCAGGCGAAAGCGGGGGCCTGACGGTCAAAACTCAGGCCGAAGGACGGACGCCCGCTCACTAGAATAGAGAAGCGATGATTCAGTACCTCTATCTGGGTCGAGTGGGCTATGAGGATGCGTTGCGCCTGCAGGAAGAACTGGTGGAGCTGCGACGCGCCGGCAGCATTGGCAATGTTTTGCTGCTGCTTGAGCATCCGCCCGTGCTCACCCTCGGCCGCCACGCCAACCGCGCCAACGTGCTCGCCTCCGACGAGCTGCTCGTGTCACGCGGAGTGACGCTTCACCACATCAATCGCGGCGGCGATGTTACGTTTCACGGCCCCGGTCAGCTCATTGGCTACCCCATCTTCGACCTGCGCTCGCGCAGCAATCCCGCCGGCGGCCACATGGGTCCGGTTGACTTCGTACGCCAGATGGAGGAGGCCCTCATTCGCGTGTGCGCCGCCCGCGGAGTGCGCGCCGGCCGCGTTGCCGGACTTACCGGAGTCTGGTGCGGCATCGATCCACAGGTGGGCCCGGAAAACCCGCGCAAGATCGGCGCCATCGGCATTCATGTCTCCCGCGGGATCACTTCCCACGGCTTCGCGTTCAATGTGAGCACCGATCTCACTTACTTCCAGCTCATCAATCCCTGCGGCATCACCGATAAGCCCGTCACCAGCCTTGCGGGCGAAGTTTCCGCCGCGCTGCCCACGCTTGAAGAGCTCGCCCACCAAGCCGCGCGCGAGTTCGGCGCCGTCTTCCGCCAGCCGGTTGCGGCTCTTGAACATCTGGGAGCACTGCGCGCCGGCGCGATCGAACCCAGCGCCGGGGCTGAAGACACCACCGAGCCTCCCCTTCAGGTTCCCGCCGAGGTCGAGCGCCTTGCGGGCCGGCCCACTCGCCCCGTACGTGCCTGAACCCGGGCCGGCTACCCGCGCCTTCTCCGCATCTTTGCCCGGCTTCAGCGCCCGGCATTCTATAATCCCCCAGGAACGTGCCGCTGCCGGCGCTTCCCGGAGACGCTCCTTCATGCCGACCGATGTAGTCATGCCCCAGCTGGGCGAGTCCATCTTCGAGGGCACCATCACCAAGTGGCTCAAGCAGCCGGGCGACGCCGTGCAGAAGGACGAGCCGCTGTTCGAAATCTCCACCGACAAGGTGGACGCCGAGATCCCTTCGCCCGTCTCCGGAATCCTGCGCGAGATCATGGCCGCCGCAGGCGAGACGGTCCAGATCAACACCGTTGTGGCCGTGATTGCCGAAGGAGCGACGGCCACTCACGCCGCCGGCAAGCTGCAGGGCGCCGGCAAAGCTTCAGCCACTCATTCCGAGTCTGCCGCGCAGACACACCCGACCAAGTCAGAGGCTGCGACGTCTGCACCTGCCGCCTCCGCGCCGTCGGGGCCTTCGGGCGCAGTTGAAGTCGTCATGCCCCAGTTGGGCGAGTCGATCTTCGAGGGGACCATCACCAAGTGGCTCAGGAAAGCCGGCGACGCCGTGCAGAGAGACGAGCCGCTGTTCGAAATCTCCACGGACAAAGTGGATGCCGAGATACCCGCGCCCGCCTCCGGCATCCTTCGCGAGATTCGCGTGGCTAACGGCGAAACGGTCCAGATCAACACCGTCGTTGCCATCATCGGCGGCGCCAGCGCGGTCTCCCAGCCCGACGGCAATGCAGCCAGCGCCACACCTAATGCCGGACCGTCCAAGGAAGCGCGGGGCGCAGCGCCACCTTCGCCCGCGTCCAAGCCCGAGCCCGTGTCTGGCGATACACCCGAGCCCGAATTCGCCGCGGAGACTTTGCGCTCTTCGCCGCTCGTCCGCCGCATGGCCCGCGAACACAACCTCGATCTCAGCCGCATCCTCGGCTCGGGATCCAATGGGCGCATTACAAAAGAAGACGTCCTCCGCACACTCAAAGAAGGCGCGATCCCGCCCACTTCCGACACGCCCTCAGCGGTCGTCCCGACCGCCGGTCAGGCGAAAGCGTCCGCCGCTCCACTCGAAGGCAAGCTTGAACCCATGTCACGAATGCGCTCCATCATTGCCCAACGCATGCTGGAGAGCCGCCAGACCATTCCTCATGCTTACCTGGTCTACCGTGTTGACATGACCCGCATCGTGCGCCTTCGCGAGCGTGCCCGCGCCGCTTTCGAGCAGCGCCACGGCGTCAAGCTAACCTACATGCCCTTCATCGCCGCTGCAGCCATTGACGCGCTCCGCCGCATCCCGGTTGTCAACGCGCGCCTTGAGGGCAGTTCCATCCGCTACCACGACCACATCCATATGGGCATCGCCGTGGCGCTCGAGTGGGGCCTCATCGTGCCCGTCATTCGCGAGGCGGAATCGCGCAGCTTTGTTGACCTCGCCCGCGCTATTGCTGACGTGGCCGAGCGCGCCCGTACCAGAAAGCTGAAGCCCGAAGAGGCATCCGGTTCCACATTCACGCTGACCAACTTCGGAATCTTCGGCGGCGAGTTCGGCACCCCCATAATCAACCCGCCGGAAGCGGCCATTCTCGCTATCGGCGGCCTCAAGAAGGAGCCCGTCGTGCTTACCGACGCGGATGGCAACGACACGATTGCAATCCGGTCCATGCAGCAGCACTGCCTCGGCTTCGACCACCGCCTGGTCGATGGCGCCGACGCCGGCAAGTTCATGACTGCCTTCAAGGACGCGCTGGAGAAATGGGACAGGGATATCGGATAAGCGCCTCCGGAGTTTTCTTTCCTGTTCCCTATTGGTCAGGTCAGTTGCATGGATTCAAAAAAGCATCCGCCCCGGACCGACTCAGGGGCGGACGCAAGTGCATCGGGGGGACGGGCAACCGAGCTACTTTTTCTCCTCTGGCGCAGACGCACCGGGGAAGATGCCCTCCAGCGGCGCTCTCAGCTTCTGCTCCTTCTCCGGGTCAGGCAATGGCTTGCGCGGCAGCATCTGGTCGCGCTGCGCAGCGTTGTAGAGGAAGATGGCCTCGACGGTTGCAATCTGCTTCAGGTCTGCCGGCTGCAGCCGTTCGTAGACGTCCTCGTTGGAGTGGTGCGTGCGGGTCTCATAATCCAGCGGGTCCTGGATGAACTGGAATCCCGGAATCCCCACCGCGTCGAAGCTCAGGTGGTCTGTGCCGCCGGTGTTGCGGTTGGTAATGGTGGTCACGCCCAGGTCTTTGAGAGGAGCGATCCACTGCGCGAAGATCGGTGCAATCGCCGCATTTCCCTGCGTGTAAATGCCGCGAATTTTCCCGCTGCCATTGTCCACGTTGAAGTAGCCGGAGATCAACTTCTGCTCCGGCTTTACCTCCAGCGGCCCAACCGCGCGCCGCATGTACTCCGGCAACTGCATCTGGTCGGGCGCCGTCGAGGTCTTCGCCGACCCGAAATGCTGCGTCACGTAACCCTTCGATCCAAAAATCCCTTCTTCTTCACCGGTCCACAGCGCAATCCGGATCGTCCGCCGCGGCTTTACATCGAGAGCCTTCAGGATGCGGACCGCCTCCATGGCCACGATGGTGCCCGCGCCGTTGTCCGTCGCGCCGGTGCCCGCAATCCAACTGTCCAGGTGCCCGCCCACCATCACCACCTGGTCCTTGAGGCTGGGATCGGCGCCGGGAATCTCCGCGACCGTGTCAAAACCATGTTCGTGATCGCCGGTAAATTTTGTTTCCACGTCGATTTGCACGCTGCATGGCGCGTGCGCCTGCGTCAGCCGGTAGAGCCGCCCATAACTCTCTATGGCGGCCACCAACACAGGTATCTTCACCTGCTTGTCGGCTAGGTAAGGTGTGCGCCCAAGCGTGGCCCCGTTGTCGTCAAAGAATGTGCCTCCGGATCCTCCGCCATCCCTCGCGTCGCGGCTCGGCTCAATCACCGCCGCAACTTTCTCGTCCGCGAAGAACTGCGCGATTTTGTCGATCATGCGCATGCGTTGCATCCGCTCCCGCATCCGCGCCATCATCTCCGGCGGAATCCCGCCCGCGTTCGCGTTCACCGGATACTCAGCAATGTCCGCCAACTCCTGATCCGTATAGCGCTCGAACAACGGCTTGTCCACCGGCGGCACCGGCCGCATGGCTCCGAACAGTACCACTTTCCCCGCCAGTTTGCCACGGTACTGATCAAAGTCCTTGTCGTCCTGAATATTCACGTAGGCCACGTCGCCCGTCACCGCACCATTGGTCGAAGGCGACCACGGCGAGGCCTGCACAATCAGAACCGCCGTATCCGGAGTTACCATCCGCGCCCACGTGTTCAGTTGCTGCCAACCCAGGCCGAACTCACCCCAGTCCTCAAGGTGAGCATTCTCCAGGCCGATCTTGGTCAGCGTGTCGCGCGTCCACTGGTTGGCCTTCATCGCATTGGGCGAGCCGGTAAGCCGCGGCCCAATGCCGTCTGTAAGCGCCGTGGCAAACTCCATAACGTGCGAGTGGTTCAGACCTTCGTCGCGAATCCGCTGATACATGGCCAGGTCCAGCGTCTCAGTGGCGGGCTGCACTTCGCTGTACGGATCGGTCGCCACCGGCGCAACAGGCGCGGGCTTGGGCTTAGGCTTATCGGCCGCGTACACCGAAACGGCCGAACACAGAAGAGACGCGGCGAGATACTGCAGAGGCTTGTTCAGCATTGCAAATGGGCTCCGGAATTGAGGTTGGATTTCTGCTGCACGCATTGTAGGCCACTCATCCCACCTCTGCCATCGGGTAGGAGGCGGGATTGCTCCCGCCGTCCTCCCACACCACCGGACGGAC
>VFSW01012078.1_pt1 | contig 12087 bp, 9 predicted proteins | sample 5358111 | NCBI WGS metagenome assembly VFSW01 (sample SAMN11554181, study PRJNA540505) | mine drainage metagenome | isolation source: sediment from site ElyBrook_90M | place: USA: Ely Copper Mine, Vershire, VT | collected 2017 | reverse complement strand
TGTTATCGCCGTGAAAGGGCGGTGTCCTAGGCCGGGCTAGACGACGGGGACGCTCTAAGGGCTGGAATCGGCCGCGGCTGGCCATATGCGCCCTTTTTGAAGGCTATCAACTCAAGGGTGGCCTGTCAAAAATCCAAGTCCGCTCCCGATGGAGGCCTCCTTACCCCGTAAGTGCTCGCAGGGACGAGGCCTTGCCAATGGCCAATCAAGGGCCAGACCCCGTCAAGTTGGCGGTGAGGGTTGCGGTATCCTCAATAAATGGCGCGGCGCTTTCGCTATCTCGACCTGTTGACACTGGGATTTGTGGTCGTCCTGATGATCTCAAACCTGGTGGGGCCCAAGATTTGCCAGCTTGGCCCCTTGCGCCCCAGTGCCGCCGAATTCCTGTTTCCGCTCACCTATATCTGCGGAGATGTGTTTACTGAGGTTTACGGATATGGCGCCTCGCGGAGGGCCATCTGGCTAGGCTTCTTTGCCATGGCTTTGCTGGCTGGGATGGGCCAGCTTGCCGTGGCGCTGCCTCCCGCTCCGGAGTGGAAGGGACAGCAGGCCTATGCCACCGTCTTTGGCCTGGTGCCAAGGTTTGCGCTAGCCAGCCTGGTGGCCTATTGGGCCGGGGAGTTCACCAACAGCTACACCCTGGCCAGGCTGAAGCTGATGACGGGTGGCCGCTGGCTTTGGACGCGGACAGTGGGCTCAACCGTGACCGGCCAGGCAGTGGATACCGCAGTCATCATTCTGGTGGCGTTTGCCGGAACGCAGGCGCCGGGGATGCTCGTGCGCATGATCGTCTCTTCTTACCTTATTAAGGTGGCTGTGGAAGTGGTGGCAACGCCGGTGACCTATGTGGTAGTGCGATGGCTGAAGTGCGCCGAGGCCGTTGATGCCTTTGATGACCGGACGGACTTCAACCCTTTTGCCTGGCAGGGCGAAAACGCGTGATCCATCGTTTTGATATCGACTTGGCTGGGTTTTGAAGTTTTTTGCGACATTGGGCGTGAACCGGGCGTCAGATAAGAGCGTATCTGTTTTGAAAATCGATCAGCGGATGACCGTGCGGGCTCTGGGGCGTGCTGGTTTCTGAATCCGCAGACTCAATCGTTTAAGTGATCCAGGACACTAAGGAAAGAAGCAAGTGAGGGGCATTTTGTTGAGACGCTTTTTTAGTGTGTGTTGTGCAGTGATGCTGACGTTGGCGGCGAACGGTTGCCAGCAGAAGCAAGACGCTTTAGCCGCTGGGGCGCACATGCAGGCCATGCCTGTAAAGACGGTCGCGGTGGTTCTTGCGCCTGTGGCGCAGAGCAACCAGTATGTGGCCACCATCAAGTCGCGCCGTTCGGCCACCTTGCAGCCTCAGGTCACCGGGCGGCTCACGCAGATTGAGGTTCGATCAGGCGACCGTGTAAAGGCCGGCCAGCCGTTGATGGCGATCGATGCGCAACCGCAGCTCGCCACTGTGCAGGCGCAAAAGGCCACCGAGCAGCAGAAGAAGGCGCTCTATGACTACACCAGTATCGAACTGGAGCGGCAGCACAAACTCTTTGACGCGGGCGTGACCAGCCGCGATGCCTATGACCAGGCACTGCAGTCCTACAACAATTCGAAGGCGGATTACGAGTCGGCCGTGGCCTTGCGCAAGACACAGGAAGAGCAACTGGCGTACTACACGATTCGAGCTCCCTTTGACGGTGTAGTGGGCGACATTCCCGTGCATGTGGGCGACTACGTTTCTTCCAGCACGATGCTCACCACGGTGGATGAACTCGGGGATCTTGAGGCCTATATTTACGTGCCTACGGAGCGCTCAAGCCAGGCTCGCCTCGGCCTGAATGTGGAATTGTCGGACACAAGTGGCAAACTCCTGGAAAAGACGAAGATCGATTTTCTTTCGCCGCAGGTCGATCCGAATCTGCAGGGAATCCTGGTAAAGGCGCCCGTGCACGCGACGGCGGAAATTGTGCGCAACGCGCAGATGGTCAAGGCGCGCGTGATTTGGAGCACTACGCCGATGGCGGTTGTTCCCGTGCTGGCCGTGACGCGGCAGGGCGGCCAGAGCTTTGTGTTTGTCGCGCGCCAGATGAATGGCCGTACGATTGCCTCTGAGACGCCGGTCACACTGGGGGAAACGGTGGGGAACACCTACTCGGTCCTTTCCGGTTTGCAGGTTGGTGACCAGGTAATTGTGTCCAGTACGCAGTTCCTTGTGAACGGAATGCCAGTTCAGCCAATGGGCGCCTGAACGCGCCTCGCCAGGATCTGCGCCTCCTCTGAGCGCCAGGAGCGGAGCATCATCCGCTGCGCTCCCTTGCAATGGAAAGGAAAGTAGGACTGCCTTGTTTGTCGATTTCTTTATCCACCGGCCTGTATTTGCCACGGTCTGCGCGCTGCTCATCATCCTGTCTGGCGCCATCTGCATTCCTAACTTGCCGATTGCCATGTATCCGACGCTTGCGCCTCCCGAGGTGGTGGTGTCCAGTAACTATGTAGGCGCCAATGCCGACACGGTCGAGAAGGCGGTGACCATTCCGCTGGAGGAGTCGATCAACGGCGTTGAGGGAATGCGCTACATCAGCTCCGCAAGCACCAATAACGGCGGCAGCGAGATTACCGTTACATTCACGACTGGCTACGACTTGAATATCGCGGCGGTGGACGTGCAAAACCGCGTTGCCAGCGTGACGGGTCGTCTGCCTTCAGCCGTGAATGCAACCGGCATCAGCATCAGCAAGTCGAATAGCAACTTCGTTTTTGGCGCCGGCTTCTTTACCCGCGATGGCCGCTACTCGCACGAGTTTATCTCCAACTATCTCGATGTCTATGTGAAAGACGCCATCAAGCGCGTACCCGGCGTGGGCGACGTGGAAATCTTCGGCGAGCGCAAGTATGCCATGCGGGTCTGGCTCGATCCCACCAAGCTTGCCGCTCTGCAACTCACCGCTGCTGATGTAGTGAATGCGCTCGCCGAACAAAACATCGAGATTCCCGCTGGTCAGCTTGGGCAGCCCCCTGCCGACTCCAAACAGGCCTTTCAAGTGCCGGTGCGCGTGGTAGGCCGGCTCACAAGCCCGGAGGAGTTCGACAAGATTATCGTCAAGAACAACGCCAATGGCGTGATTTTGTTGAAGGATGTGGGCCATTCCGAGGTTGGCGCCGAGGATTACAGCTCGTCCCTTGAGTACAACGGACATGCTGCACAGGGCATCGGCGTGCAACAGCTCTCCAATGCCAACGCACTTGAAGTGGATGCCAAGGCCAAGGCTGTCTTAAAGGAGCTTTCGAAGAGCTTTCCCCCTGGACTTGAATACGCCGTAGCCTTCGACTCCACGACCGTGGTGGGCGATTCCATTCGTGAGGTGCTCGTCACTCTTGCCGAAGCGATTGCCATTGTCATCGTAGTCATCTTCCTCTTTTTGCTGGACTGGCGCGCGACCATTATTCCGGCTGTTACCATTCCGGTTTCGCTCATTGGCACATTTGCCTTTATCAAGGTTTTTGGTTTCTCCATCAACTCGTTGACGCTCTTCGGCATCACGCTCGCTACCGGCCTTGTTGTGGACGACGCAATTGTCGTCATTGAGAATGTGCAGCGGCACATCGCCATGGAGCACTCCGATCCTCATGAGGCCACCTCGCGCGCAATGAGCGAGGTCACCAGCGCCGTGATCGCCACATCGCTGGTGCTGATCGCGGTCTTCGTGCCGGTTTCATTCTTTCCAGGCACTACGGGCATTCTTTATCGACAGTTTTCACTGACCATCGCTTTCTCGATTGCGATCTCGGCCTTTAATGCACTGACGCTTTCGCCTGCCCTGTCTGCAATGTTCCTGCGCGGCGAAGAAGCGCGCCCACGCCAACTGGACTTTCTCCACATCCGCCCGGTATCGCGCGCCTTCGCAGCCTTTATTCACGGTGCGGATGCCCTTATCGCATGGCTTGGACGAACCTACGCCAAAGCCATCCACGTCGCCTTGCAGTTGCGCTATGTGTTGCTGCTGGTCTTTATTTGCGGCCTCGGCGCAACCGCATGGATGTATCAGCGTGTCCCAACCGGTTTCATTCCGCAGGAAGATCAGGGCTTTCTCATAGGAATTGTGCAGGCGCCTCCGGGCTCCTCATTGGCCTATACCTCCGCGCTGGCGGATCGTGCGCAGGCCATTCTCTACAGTAATCCAGATATAGCGGGCGCATTTTCCGTGATGGGCTTCAGTTTTTCCGGCGGGTCATCCAATGCGGGCATGATGTTTATCAGCACCAAGCCGGCCGATCAGCGACGCGGAAAAGGCCATTCCGCTGCCGATATCGTGGCGGATCTCTCTCCCAAGCTCCAGAGCCTTATGTTCTCGCCCAATGGCGGCCTTGTCGCCCTCATCCAACCTCCTGCGGTCAACGGTGTGGGCAGCTTTGGTGGCTTTCAGTTCGTACTCCAGGATACCGGAGGCAACACGCTTTCCGATCTGGATCGCGTGGCTCACCAGATTGTGAATGGTGCACGCGCGCGCAAGGATATTACCGGACTGATTACGACCTTCTCCGCAAACGATCCCCAGGTGCTGGTGACCATCAACCGTGAGAAAGCGAAGGCCATGAACATTCCGCTTTCGCAGATCACAAGCACCCTGGGTGTGTTCATGGGTTCACAGTATGTGAATGACTTTGACTTCAACAACCGGACCTATCGCGTCTATGTGCAGGCGGATCAGCAGTTCCGCAGGACGGCCAATGACCTGCACAGTTACTACGTTCGATCGGACAGCGGCCAGATGGTGCCACTCGACAATCTGGTGAACATCACTGAGAGTTCCGGTCCGCCCGTGATCTCGCACTACGATCTCTTCCGGTCGGTGGAGATCGACGGCTCACCCGCACCAGGCTACAGCTCCGGGCAGGGAATTACTGGCATGGAGGATCTGGCCAAGAAGGTCATGATGCCCGGCATGCGGTACGAGTGGACCGGGCTCACGCTGGATGAGATCGAATCCAGCGGAAAGGCAATGCTGATCTTCGGCCTCGGCATTCTGGTCGTCTACCTGACGCTATCCGCACAGTATGAGAGCTTCGCACTGCCCTTCATCATTTTGCTGGCCGTGCCCATGGCCGTTCTCGGCGCATTGGGTCTCGTCTCGCTGCGTGGCCTGTCCAACGATGTGTACTGCCAAATCGGACTGGTGATGCTGATTGGCCTTTCGGCAAAGAATTCGATTCTGATTGTCGAGTTCGCCGAGCAGTTGCGCCGCAAAGGCCGCTCCATTGCAGATGCCGCTATTGAGGCCGCCGAACTGCGCTTGCGTCCCATTCTCATGACGTCCTTCGCCTTTATTCTGGGTGTGCTGCCGCTGGTATTTGCCACCGGCGCTGGCGCACTTGGACGCCGCTCCGTGGGAACCACCATCGTCGGCGGAATGTTGCTCTCCACCGTCCTCAACCTGTTCTTCATCCCCGTGCTTTACGTGATTCTGAGCAGACTGCTCAGGCGCGAAGTCGCCGTGGAAGTGTAAGGGCAGGGGCCAAGCACAGCATCGATCACGGCTTGTCACGGTGTGCGATGATGTAATCCTTTATGCGGTTGTAGACCGAATTAGAAACAATGCCGCGCTCCATCAGGTCCTGCTTGGTGCGATAGGGCCTGAAGCGCACGATGCGCCCGGCCCAAGTCTGTGTTAAGCCCGGGACTCTTAGCAGCTCATCCACGCTTGCGCGATTGATATCCACGCGCATCTCCTGCGTCGGCGCTCCAGTTGTCCTTGTCGGAGCGCCTGTTTGCGTGCTGGCCTGGATGCTGTCTGGGGCCGGTCCGGTCAGGTACCAGGCGCAAAGTATTCCGATCGTCACCACCCCCACTCGCAATGCTTTGCGCATAGGTGCATTCTCCAATGCTCCGGCAGCAGAGCGCAACCTCTGCGGCATAGTGGCCCGGTCCACAGGCCGGAAGTCACAGATTTTTGCACATACTCAGTTAGCATTTCCTGTAACAATGAAGTCATGGCAACGTCCCCTATCGCTCCCTCACCGGACCCCAAATCGAGTTCGTCCGTTTTCAACAAAACGCGGATTGTTTCGATCGTGGTGCTGGGCACTCTTCTTTGCGTCTCGCTTCTCTTTGCCTGGACGACGCGCGATGCGATGGCAAACCTGCCCTTTTTACCAGGGGTGTCCAAAGGGCAGAGTCCGGCCGGCAGACCCGACCTTGTGGATACGAGCCCCTGGCAAACCGCACAGGCGCTCGCTCCGTTGGCCGTATCGTCTGAGGAGGCTGAGCTCGCGAGTGATGCGGAACGCCTCGCAGACCATGACGTCGATCAGGCTTTTGCTGCAGCATTGCGTTTGGCCAGCCTCGACGCGCAGCACCGGACTTTGACTGGTAAAGCGCTCGAGCTTTCCAACAGAATCGCCCAACTCCATCAGCTCATCCAGCAGGATCAGGCTTTAGTTCAGAGTCTGTCAGCGAAACCGGTTTCATCCTCTGCGCCATTGAAAAGCGAGGCGCCCTTACCAGTAGGTGGCGACCTCGACGTTGCAAAGGCGCAGCTCGGTCTTGACAATGATGAGCTTTCGGATGCCCAGCGCGAGCTGGACAGGGTCTCCGGGGATAAAAGTGTAGAGATCCAGTCTGAGCTCGCCGAGCATGAAGCATCCATGCGCCAGTACGACAGCCAGGTGCAAGGCGGTACACAGGTCGCCGTGATCTCTCTCAAAAAGCACGGCACGCTCGCCGGACGGGTCGAGGCATGGCTCAGTCAGCGCGATCGCTATCAACTGCTGCGGCAAGCGCTCAATCAGACGCAGTCCGACATTGCGACGCTGACCGCGCAGCACAATGCGCTGGAAGCCAAGGCCGATGCAAGCTCCGCTTCTACAGTGGCCAAACCTACGGATCATGCGTCGATGATGGCTAGCATCACAGATCGCAGTGCTGAACGCCAGGTCTTGAGCATCTTCGATGACCGCATCCAGACCAGCCGGCAGCTTGCAAACGTGTATGCTAAGTGGTCTGCCCAGGTGCTGCTGCAGCACCGCATTCTCTTGCATCTGATCCTGCAATCTGTAGCGCTCATCGCCTTTATTGCCCTCTGCATGGTCCTTCTCGACGCCCTCGTCGGGCGCCTGCTTGCCCATCCCGCGCTTGATCGCCGCCAGATGCATACCCTCCGCAGCATCCTCGAATTGAGTACGCAGGTCATCGGCGCGATCCTGATTCTGTTGGTTATCTTTGGAACTCCGCAGCAGACGACCACCATCCTCGGCCTTGCAACGGCCGGCATCACCATCGTCATGCAGGACTTCATTCTTGCTTTTTTCGGCTGGTTCGTCTTGATCGGCAAAAATGGCATCCACGTTGGAGACTGGGTTGAGATCAACGGAGTTGGCGGCGAGGTCACAGACGTCGGCCTCATGAGCACAACTTTGCTCGAAACCGGAACGCTGGCTGACAAGGGCTTCCCGACTGGCCGTCGCACCAGCTTCATGAACGGCTTTGCTATCCGCGGTCAGTACTTCAACTTTTCCACCGCGGGCCAGTGGATGTGGGATCAGATTACTGTCAGCATTCCAGCCACAAACGACCTCCACGCGACAGTCGAGCGCATCCAGAAGGCCGTGCTCGAAGAGACGGAACAGTACGCTCACCTCGCGGAAACTGAGTGGCACCACGGAACCCGTGGTGGAGGACTCAGCCGATTCACGGCAAAGCCCGTGGTCAACGTGCGGCCATCCTCGTCGGGCGTGGATGCCGAGGTCCGCTACGTTACCCGCGCAACGGAGAGGTTTGAAGTGCGCAATCGGCTCAACCAGCACCTCATTGATGTCCTGCATGAACAGCCCACTGCAACCTAGAGTCTGCGACCGCCCATCAAATGCCGGTTGACACTGACCCCGGCGAGCTACTAAATTAGTAGACACATGCAGAGCCACCGCCATCACGGTCACCACCATCATCATGGACATTCCATGACGGCGGACTGCACTGGTCTGAATTAACCAGCCAGAGAGATCAGGATCCAAGCAAGCCCGCCGGCCATCAAGCCGCGGGCTTTTTGTTTGTGCGCCAAATAACATCAACCCGTCATTACCCGAGGAATCATGAGCGAAACAACCGCAACGATCGATTTTGAAAAAATGGATGGTCTGGTACCTGGCATTGTGCAGGATGCGCGTACAGGCCAGGTGTTGATGCTGGGCTTTCTCAATGCCGTCAGCTATGCCAAAACCCTTGAGTCGGGCTTTGTCACCTTCTGGAGCCGCACCCGCCAAAAGCTCTGGATGAAAGGTGAAACCAGTGGCAATCGCCTTCGCATCGTGTCGGCTTCAACCGACTGCGACAATGACACTCTGCTCTTCCGAGTCGAGGTGGAGGGCGATGGACTGGTCTGCCATGAAGGCACCGTGAGCTGCTTTACCCGCCCAATCGCAATGGGCGAAATGAATGCGGAGGTGGCTCGTGGCTAGCAATAAACTTCGACTCGGCCTTCCTAAAGGCAGTCTGCAGGATGCCACGATTACCCTGTTTCGGCGCGCTGGTTGGAACATCTACGCAGACGGCCGCTCCTACTTTCCTTCCATCGACGACAGCGAAATTGAGTGCATGTTGATTCGCGCGCAGGAGATGGCTCGCTATGTTGATCACGGCGTGCTCGATGCTGGGCTCACTGGCATCGACTGGGTTGTTGAAAGCGGCCTCGATGTGACCAGCGTTGCCACGCTCACCTACGCAAAGCAGAGTCGGCGTAAAGTGCGGTGGGTGCTCGCCGTCCCTGAAGCCAGCGGCTTTGAGAAGGCCGAAGACCTCGAAGGCAAGATCATTGCTACCGAACTCGTCGAAGTTACCAAGCGCTACTTCGCTCAAAAAGGCGTCAATGTCAAAGTAGAGTTCAGCTGGGGCGCCACTGAAGTCAAACCGCCCATGCTGGCCGATGCCATCGTCGAAGTAACTGAAACCGGCAGCTCGCTTAAGGCCAATCACCTCAAGATCATCGATACCGTCATGGAGAGCGAGACACACCTGATCGCGGGCAGGCCCGCATTGGCAGATGCATGGAAAAGCGAAAAGATCAGTCAGATCGCCCTCATGCTGCACGGAGCGATCGACGCGCAATCGCAGGTAGGCCTCATGCTCAATGTCAGGCGAGAGGATCTTGACGCAGTTCTCGCCGTCCTGCCGGCGCTCAATTCGCCCACTATCTCTCACCTCAGCAACTCGGAGTGGGTCGCGGTCAATACCATCGTGGAAGAACGCGTCGCACGCGACGTGATTCCCAAGCTCAAGGCGGCTCGCGCCACGGGCATCGTCGAGTACCCTCTCAACAAAGTGGTGCTGTAAGCGGAGACGAACAATGAAGCTGATCGAGACCAGAGGACGGGGCGCTCGTGCGGCGGCGGAGATCATTGCACTGCTCGAACAGCGTGGCGGCGCTGCGCTGGATGCGGTTTTGCCCGCCGTGCGTCGCATCGTCGCCGATGTGCGCGGGAAAGGCGACCGCGCCCTGTTGCGCTATGCATCCCAGTTCGATGGGCTCGCCGGCCCCGCGCAGCTGCGCGTCACGCAGGACGAGATGGCGGCGGCCTGGGATGCAATCACTCCCGCAATGCGGAAGGCGCTGTCCACGGCCGCTGCGCAGATTCGCGCTTTCGCAAAGCGCCAGATGCCGCGATCCTTCAGCAACCTGTCGCGCATGGGCCTCACCACCGGCCAGCTTGTTCGCCCGCTCGACTCAGTCGGCTGCTACGTGCCAAGTGGTCGCCATCCGCTGCCTTCCACGCTTCTCATGACCGGCATCCCCGCGCAGGTTGCGGGTGTGGAGCGTATCGTCGTGGTTTCGCCTAAACCTGCGCATGAGACGCTTGCCGTGGCACACCTGCTCGGCATCACGGAGTTCTACCGAGCGGGCGGCTCGCACGCCGTAGCCGCGCTGGCCTATGGCACGGCAACCCTTCCGCGCGTCAGCAAGATTGTGGGTCCCGGCAATCTCTACGTTACTGCAGCCAAGCGCTTAGTCGCTTTTGACTGTGCCATCGATATGCTCGCCGGCCCGACAGAGATTCTGGTTATAAGCGAAACGGGCCGCGCCGCTGATATCGCCGCAGACCTGGTTGCGCAGGCTGAGCACGACCCTCAGGCTCTTGCCATCTTTATTACCACCCGCGTAGAACTCGCCAAGGCGGTGATGCATGAGGCGCAAAGCCAAAGCAAGCATAACGCCATTGCGCGCCAGGCACTCAGCCGCAACGGCGTTGCCATCGTCGCTTCTTCTCCCGACGAGGCGCGCGAACTTACCAACAGGATTGCTCCCGAGCACCTCACCGTAGATGCTCTCAGTGATCTTGCATGGGTGCAGAATGCAGGCTCGGTGTTCGTCGGCCGATGGTCCGCGCAGCCCGTGGGAGACTATATTTCCGGGCCCAATCACACCCTGCCCACTGGCGGTATGGCGCGCGTTCGGGGCGGTCTCAGCGTCAACGACTTCGTCAAGCTCATCACCGTGCAGGATTACTCTTCCCAAGCCTTGCACGCTCTTGGACCTCAGGCCATGCTGCTCGCGGAGGCTGAAGGACTCACCGGTCATGCCAACGCCATTCGCATCCGCCTCCGCTCCAACCGCAAGAAAGGACTACAACGTGCCTGAAGCTTTCACGGCAATCCGCCCTGCCCCCCGCGCCCGCGTGCAGGCCATGAAGGAATATCATCCCCCGCTCGGCAGCCGCGATGCGCTGCGCCTCGACTTCAACGAAAACACACTCGCCTGCTCGCCCAAAGTGCGGGAGGTGCTGGGCAGCATCTCGACGGATGCTCTTACCCGATATCCTGAGCGGGAACCCATCGAAGTCATTTTGGCCGCGCATCTCGGACTCGATCCGCAGCAGGTCGCGCTGACAAACGGCGTCGATGAGGCCATTCACGTCCTCTTTGAAACATTCCTTGAGAGCGGGGATGAACTCCTCCTGCCCGTGCCCACTTACACGATGTACGAGGTCTATGCATCCGCTACCGATGCACGCACCGTCTCAGTGCAAGCCGCGAGTGATCTGCAATTTCCCTTCGAGCGCCTCCTCGCTGCCATAACGCCACGCACCAAGATCATCGCCATTGCCAATCCCAATAGCCCTTCCGGATCCGTCGCAACGCGCACGCAAATCCTGGAGATAGCGAGGCGCGCTCCTCATGCCGTGGTTCTCATTGACGAGGCTTACTATCACTTCCATGGCGAGACTATTCTCGATCTCATCGGCAAAGTGCAAAATCTTGTTGTCGCGCGCACCTTCTCAAAAGCCTATGGACTGGCTGGATTCCGCCTCGGCATGCTGGCAGGCCCCGTCGATCTGATCCGCTGGGTTCGTCGCGTGCTCTCGCCTTACAGCGTGAACTCGCTTGCGCTGGCGTGTTTGCCTGCGGCCCTTGATGATCAGGCCTATCTTGACTGGTACGCAGGCGAAGTGCTGGCCGCGCGTGGTGAGTTTGAACAGGCTCTCGATGCAGCATGCGTGCCCCGCTGGCCCAGCCATGCCAACTTTGTCCTGGTCGAAATCGGCTCACGGCATGCTGAGTTCGCGCGCAGAATGCGCGAGGCGGGCGTGCTCGTGCGTGACCGCTCCAGTGACCCCGGCTGCGATGGCTGCGTTCGCATTACGATTGGAACGCGGCAGCAGATGCGCCAGGCAGTCACCGCACTGAACAACACGCTGGCCGTGCTGAGGGCAGCAGTGGTGGCGCAATGACGACGAAGAAGAGCCGCACAAGAATACCTACGGGTGCTCCGAGTCCCAATTCTGGAATCTCGGACGCCGGTGCAAAGGCGCGCACGGCCGCCTTCGAGCGCAACACCACAGAGACCCGGATCGCCATCCAGCTCACCATCGAGGGCGGCGGGCATTACAAAATCGCAACAGGCATTCGCTTCTTCGATCACATGCTCGAACTCTTCACACGTCACGGCGCGTTCGATCTCGAACTCAAGTGCGATGGCGATCTCGATGTCGATCAGCATCACACAGTTGAAGATGTTGGCATCGCGCTCGGCGAGGCCTTCGATCGCGCCCTCGGCGACAAGCGCGGCATTCTTCGCGCCGGATACTTCCTCATGCCGATGGATGAAACCC
>VFSW01012077.1_pt1 | contig 12088 bp, 9 predicted proteins | sample 5358111 | NCBI WGS metagenome assembly VFSW01 (sample SAMN11554181, study PRJNA540505) | mine drainage metagenome | isolation source: sediment from site ElyBrook_90M | place: USA: Ely Copper Mine, Vershire, VT | collected 2017 | reverse complement strand
GGGCCAGCTCAGCAACCAGGCGAATCTATTCGATTAACCTTGGGACAGCAGTGATGATAGACCTCATTCCAACGAATCGCACCATCTTTGAAATTCATGCCTGTGATCAAAAAGGGGTCATCTTCGTTTGTAGTGAACTCTGCCTGTTTCAATCCCTGCCATCCGATTCTTCCTTTCAACGTAGATACTTCCCGAAGTGAACGAATATCGTCACCCTGTTTTGGGCTCAGCAATTCCTGCATGGCGCCTTGCTTGATGTTGCGTTTCTTGGTCATGAGTTCTTCCAGGGATTCGATGAGAGCATCCGCATCGCTCAATGCTTCGGCAATGGCTTCTTGTTCGGCTTGAGTGGGTGGGAGGGCAACTACGGCTTCACGTACCTGTTTTAAACTAATTTGTGGATAAGCTTGTCCCGTTGTAATCGTATTGAAATTTCTCCGAATAGATACCTGCGAAAGATAATGATAAACGTATTGGCGAACAGCTCGATCAGATGTGATTCTCACCCTGGCAATGTGTTGATTCAGATTTGCGCAATCAACGCCTGACAGATAAACAACGCGACCAACATTCCCTGTAATTGTAACGAGGATGTCGCCATCGCAGACTTCACTGCGGCGCAATGACGCATGAGCAGCAGGAGAAATAAACATCGATTGAGTCAGATCCAGTCCTCTTTCTGAAACGCATTCGCTTCTCAAAAACAGGATGCCGCTTTGCTCCCATTTGTAGCCATAAGTTGTAGGCGTCGAACCTTTTGTTATGAAAGCGGACATTTTTTCTAATGACTCACAAACCCAATCCTTCGGGATCACCCCCACTTCGGTCTGTTTGTAACCCTTAGGAATGTCAGTCATCCGAGCCTCCCGACAACTCTGCTTCGATCTCTTCCACGCTGGGCAGGCTGGATTTCAGGTCATCCGGCAAAGACTGGGTGATGCTGCGTTCCCACTGGGCAACGCCGATCGGTTTGGTATACCCGGCCAGCGAGTATTCCACCACGGTCCGGTTCTTGTCCTTCACCAACAACAGTCCGATGGAAGGCTTGTCGTCGGTATGACGCAAAAGATCATCGACCGCGTTCAGGTACATGTTGATCTGGCTGACGTGCCCGGGTTCGAATTTTCCCGCTTTCAGTTCGATCACGATATAGCAGCGCAGGCGCAGGTGGTAAAAGAGCAGGTCGAGATAGAAGTCGCTGTCGCCGATCTCCAGATGCACCTGCCTGCCCACAAAGGCAAAGCCCTGGCCCAACTCCAGGAGAAATTGCTGGATATGGTCGATCAGCTTTTGTTCCAGTTCTGCTTCCCGCCGAGGATCCGCCGTGCCCAGGAAATCAAAGACATAAGGATCTTTGAAGATCTGGGCGGTCATGTCCGAATCGGCCGGCGGCAGGGCAACCACGAAGTTGCTGATGGCCTTGCCTTGGCGTTCATGGAGTCGGGTTTCAATCCGGATCGCCAGGATGTTGCGACTCCAACCGTATTCCATCGTTTTATGCGCATACCACAGTCGGATTTCCGGATCTCCAGCCTTCTCCAGTAGGGCCAGGTTGTGATACCAGGTAATTTGTGCAAGCACCTCTTGCACAATTAACCGGTCCGGCCAAGCCTCTGCAAAGGCCCGCATGTACTTGAGGTTTCGCGGTGAAAATCCGGACATGTCGGGGAACGCCGTTTTCAGGTCGTGAGAGAGCCGGTCGATCACTTTCGCTCCCCATCCCTCCTTGCCCTGACGTTCAAGGATAGACCGGCCGAGGTCCCAATACATGAGCACCATGGCGGCGTTGGCCGACATGACTGCCTTGATGCGCTCATGCGCGATGCGCTCTTTGATACCGGCCAAGAATGTGGCATACCCTTCCGGCATTCCCGCCAAGGTGTCGGGAGCGGGCATCATCACGTCCGGCTTTGCCGTCCCCCGGCTCTTGCGGCGATCGGCGGCCTTTATCTCTTTTCGGCTGCGCATGGCTAAACCCCCATTTTTACCAGTGGGCGTCTATGGTTGCCGGCCTGGCATCCTGGCTGTTGTATACGAAGGAGCGTCATTTCCCTGCGCCGCGGCAATTGGTCAGCAGTCTGCTGACCAATTTGTGCAACGGTCCGTTGCCCAATTGTGCAGGGCATCCTTGCACAAATATCCGGTAAGTTGATCTTCCTGACCCTCGCTCATAGCTGCAATCCCATTTTGGCCAGGTGACCGTTCACCTTTCGTTCCCACTCCGATACCTTGTCGGCCAGTTGCGGGAGCGGGGTCTCGTAGCGTTCGGCCAGCTCCTTCACGCGCTGGGTGAGGGCCTGGCTGATGCGGTCCATCTCGCCGTGGATGGCGGCATCGAGCGTTGAGAGCCATTTGTCATCCACGACCAGGGTCTGGATCTCGGCTTGGGTGAGTCTGGGATACTGGGCATAGGCCTTGGCATCGAGGGCAGCCTCCGCGTCCTTGAGGCGCTTCTTGAGCTCGGCCTCCTCGGTGGCGAGGCTAAGCCACATCAAAAGTATCTGCATTTCGGAGACGCTTTCGTCACCGTAGGGCGCGGGCGCTTCGGCTGCCATCGGGAGCAAACTGGATTCCCGCTTTCGTTGGAATGACGTAAAAGAATGCGGGAATGACGAAGCGGACATGGCATGCGCCGTGTCAGCCCTACTATGCTCGGCCTGGAGCTCCTTCAGACGGGCAGTGACGGTGGCCTTGTTCACCTTGTCCAGCTCGGAGAAGGCGCCTTCCTCGCCGCCCCGTTCCTCTTCGAGCTCGGTAATCTTTGCTGCCACGGCTTCCAGTTCTGACTCCAGCGTGTGGATGGCTTCCTGCTCCTTGGCGAAGTAGCGGGCCACGATAAGAGGCTTGGGCACGAGGTCGCAGGCCCAGCCCTTGTCCTTCTCCTTGCCCTTCTTGTCCTTCTCGATGATGCGGTAGGTCTCGGCCTTCCAGCCGTCGGCGGCGATAAGGTAGCAGTCGTCCTGCATGGTTTCGGCCCAGTAGTCCATCAGGTGCTGATAGACGTCATAGCGGTCGATGAGCGGCTTGCCGGTGTAGTGGGCGAGCAGGTCCTCGGAGAGGGAGGCGATGATCTCCCGGGGATGGCAGCCGACCTGCAACTTTTTCAGGATTCGGGCGCTCCTTTGCCGCCAGGCGGCGAAATGGCCATTCATCGCGGCGATGAAGGCCGCGAACTCGGGATGGCCGTAGATCGTGGCCTTGACCCCTGCCTTGTCCACGGCGAGGCTGAGGTAGCCGGGCCGGCACTCCTTGAACAGGGTCTGGCGAAGCTGCGAGCAGATGGTCCAGTAGCGCTCCAGGGCATCGACATCGGCAAGGGGGATGCCGCCCTTCAGGTGCCCCTCGAGGTCCTGGCGGTCCTCGGGGGTCTGGCTGTCGATGTAGCGCGGGAGGTTGAGGTTGAAGTCGTTCTTCTCGATCTCCTCGACGGAGACCATGCGGGCGTATTTGGGGACTTCCGTGCGCCGGTTGAAGGTATCGACGATCTTGTGGATATCCTGGGCGCGCAGGCGGTTCTTGGGGCCGTCCTTCATGAAGCCGAGGCTGGCGTCGATCATGAAGACGCCCTTGCGGCTGTGGGCCTCTTCCTTGTCCACAACCACGATGCAGGCGGGGATGCCGGTGCCGTAGAAGAGGTTGGCGGGCAAGCCGATAATGCCCTTGATGTAGCCCTTACGGATGAGGGCGCGGCGGATCTCGGCCTCGGAGTTGCCGCGGAAGAGGACGCCGTGGGGCAGGATGCACGCCCCTTTGCCGGTGCTCTTGAGGGAACGGACGATGTGCAGGAGGTAGGCGTAGTCGCCCTGCTTGGCGGGCGGCGTGCCGAAGGACTGGAAACGGTCGTAGGGGTCCTTCAGGGGATCGAGGCCGGTGCTCCAGCGCTTGTCGGAAAAGGGCGGGTTGGCAACCACATAGTCGAAGGTCTTGAGGCTGTCGCCGTCCTTGAACTTGGGATCGGTCAGGGTGTTCCCCTGCGCAATGAGGGCCGTGGGGTTGTCGTGCAGGATCATGTTCATCCGGGCGAGACCGGAGGTGGCGGCGTCCTTTTCCTGGCCATAGAGCGTGACCTTGGCGCTGGCCTCATCGCCGACTTTCAGGAGCAACGAGCCGGAGCCGCAGGTGGGGTCGTAGACGGTGGTGTCGTTGGTGCTCTTCGCGCCCCGGATGCCGACGACCTGGGCCATGATGCGGCTGACCTCCGCGGGAGTGTAGAACTGCCCCTTGCTCTTGCCGCTCTCCGTGGCGAAGTGGCGCATGAGGTATTCGTAGGCATCGCCGAGGATGTCGTCGCCCTCGGCGCGGTTCTTCGAGAAATCGAGGGTCGGGTTCTCGAAGATGGCGATGAGGTTGGTGAGTCGGTCCACCATCTCCTTGCCGTCGCCCAGTTTCACCGGGTCGTTGAAGTCGGGAAAGTCGGACTGGGAAAGCTGCTGGTTGGCATTGACGAGCGGGCCGATTATCTTTTTGTTGATTGCGTCCCCGATGCCCGGCGTGCCCTTGAGGGCGACCATGTCCTGGAATCTCGCCCCTGCAGGAACGGTGATCGGCGCATAGGGGAGGTTTGCGTATTTGTCGCTGATGTATTTGATGAAGAGCAGGACGAGGATGTAGTCCTTATACTGGCTGGCATCCATGCCGCCGCGCAGTTCGTCGCAGCTTTGCCAGAGGGAGGAATAGAGTTCGGATTTCTTGATGGCCATGACACCCCTTGTTCAAAAGAACGTAATCGTTGAGGGAAAAGGCAAGTTCAGCGTCGGCTTGAAGAGTCGCCAGGTGATTTCTATACCGTTCTTTGGAGTATGTCAAATCAGGAACTTCAGGAGGTGTGCAAATTCTACATCAAAAGAGAATATGATGTCAGGCATACACATCTTTCATTCAGTATTCAATAAGCGGGACCGATCATCTATCGTGCACACTTGTATTGTATGAAATCAGTTTCCCTCTTTCACGCCACGTCTCACTGCTTTCGCCTTCATCCGTCCGACCTACCAGTTGGTTAGTTCCCCGATCTGAGACTAGTGGTGCAGACTCAGGGCAGCAGAGCCTTCAGCTTCTCGAGATCCGTGTTCTGCAAGAGATTCCGGACGGCCTCCGGCTTATCCTTTGGTCCGCCCACGACGAGCGCCAGGCCGCGCGGCTTTGTCGGCACGCCCAGGGGGGTGTTGCGAAGGTTGTATTCCGTTGACCCGCTGACCTGCTTCCCCTTCTCGAAGGGGCCGAGAAGGACCGTGATGCAGTAGGACCCGAAGTCCACGCATCCGTCATTCTGGTCGAAAGCCATCGGGAACCCCGGGAGGGAGTACGGTTTCGCCTGGCCGTGGATGCGGATGTCCTGGTTGAACTGGAGCCGGACGGTGAGTTCCTTGGCGGGGAGGATTTTCCCGATCTCCTGCATTGCGGGGATTCCGCCCCCCGCTGTTGCCCAGGCTTGGTTGGCGGAGGCGATCTCCGCAACGAGTCTGTTCTCCTCCGCTTGGACGGCCTTGAGCTCTGCCCGGATCCGTTCCTTTTCGTTGCGGTCCCGCGTCTTGCTGCGGGCCTTCTTCAACTCCTCGTTCTTCGCCCGGAGCGCGGCCAGTTTATCCTGTTGGGCCTGGCTTCCCTGGGTGCGCTTCATGAGCGCGGCGACGGCCTGCTTCTGCCCCGCTTCCGCAGTGAGGGTGTACTTGACCGAGAAGGACATGCGGTGCATCCGGTCGGACGGCATTCCTTCGGGCAGCAGGGCAGTGCTGTCGAACCCGCCGTACGAGGCGGTGTAGTCCGCGAGGGTCGAGGGCAGTGCATCCCAGACCGCTTTCCTGGTGGATTCGTAGGCGGCCGTCTCGGCTGCGGTCATCTTCCGGGTGGGGCCATCGCCGTCGGCCACGGCCAAGGAGGCGGGCAACAGGATGATCGCAATAGTGACGAGCCATCGTTTCATCGCAGGGTCCCTTTCGACTGGTTTGGCGGTCTGGTGGCCCGATACCGCTCGCATTGCTTGACCAGCTCGATCCTCAGGGTTGATCGACTACATTCCCCGTCTCGTGCACTTCGTATCCCCCCATGGCGAGGGCCTTCTCCTTGAATTCGTCGGAGCGGATCACGGCGAGAAGGAGCCGGATCTTTTCGTCCGCGAGGTAGGCGCGGGGGATGACGAGGTCGTAGCGTTCCTTCGTGACGGGGATGAAGTCCAGCGCCAGCGCCTTCGCGGCGGTGTGGATGCCGAGGCCGGTGTCCGCCGCCCCGGATGCCACGGCCACGGCGCCGTTCATGTGCGTATATTCCTCGTGGGTGTAGCCGGCCACGCGCTCGGGCGGGATGCCGGCCTTGGCGAGCTCGTAGTCGAGCAGGATCCGGGTGCCGGATCCGCCCTGGCGGTTCACGAACAGGATATCCGGGCGGGCCAGGTCGCGGATGCCTTCGATCATTTTCGGATTTCCTGCCGGCACCATGAACCCCTGCCACCGGTGCACGAGCGTGACGAGCGCGACCGGCATCTCCGGAAGATAGCGCCCGATGTACGAGCGGTTGTAATCGCCGGTTGCGGTGTCGAGCAGGTGCGAACCGGCGAAGTGCGCCGTCCCCCGCTTCAGAGCGAGCAGACCGCCGAGGCTGCCGACGTTGCTGGAGGCAATATGGATCCTGCCGCCGGTTTTCTCCCTCAGGAGGCTGCTAAGCAGGTCGATGGTCAGGTCGTGGGAGCCGATCGCCAGGAGCCGGTCGCTTATCGCCTCGGGCGGGCCGAGAAGCTCCGCGGATGCCGTTTCGCCTTCGGAGAGTCCGCTCACCTCCTGCGGTATGCGGATGATCGCGTTTGCGCGCACGATGGAGGTGATCACGCCGGCGCCGCCGCCAAGCGGAATCGCGACGGTCTTTCCGCCGACGTTCCCGAGGATCACCCGGATGTGCTCTTCGAGTCCCAGCTTCGACGGGATCTTGCGCCCGACGACAGCCCCCACGCGGCCGCATTCCGGCGGTGTGAGTCCCTGCATGCTGAAGAGCAGGGGGCGGGCGAATTCTCTGAAGGCGACGGCGGCCGACACGGGGTATCCGGGGATGCCGACGATGGGGCGCTCCCCGACCGCGGCCAAGAGCGCGGGCTTCCCGGGCATGACGGCGATGCCGTGAACCAACAGTTCGCCGATCCCTTCGAGGAGCGTCGGGGTGAAGTCTTCCGACCCGGCGGAGGAGCCGGCGATGAACAGGACGAGATCGCATCCGCCCGCGAGCGCGGCCTCGAGGGCAAGCTTCAGTTCGCCGGCAACGTTTGGCACAGGCCTGACGATTTCCGCATCCGCTCCGCACTCGGCGGCGAGCGACGCGAGCATCTGCCCGTTCACCTCGAGCAACGCGCCTTTCGGCAGGGGCGACGGGGCGTCTTCCGGCCGGACGATCTCGCCGCCGGTGGGGATGATCAGGACCCGCGGCCGTTTAAAAACCTCGATCGAGAGAAGCCCGGCGGCGAGGAGGGCGGCCTGGTCATAGGGCCGTACGCGGTGGCAGGCCGGGAGGATGATTTCGCCTTTTACGATATCTTCACCCGCCTTGCGGACGTTCCGCCACGGATAAGCCGCCGTGCGGATTTCCCATCCCTGTTCGGTCTCTTCCGCCTGTTCGATCATCACGACCGCGTCGGTTCCGTCCGGGACGGGGTCGCCGGTATCCACCATTTTCCCGGCGCTGCGGGGGAGGATGACGGGTTTTTCGGGCAGAGCGCCGAAGGTGTCCGCGGCCTTTACCGCGATGCCGTCCATCGCGGCGGCGTGGTACGCCGGCACGGATGCAAGCGCCTTCACCGGCCCGGCAAGCACGCGGCCGAGTGCGTTTCGCACGGGAATCGACTCCGTCCCGACCCGCAGGCTGCCGAAACGCTCCCGGAGGATGCGTCCCGCCTCGTCGAGCGTTTTCAGATGTCGGTATATCCGTTTTTTTCGTTCCATGCCTTACCCCGGTTCAGAACAGAATCACATCCACGATTTCCCCGGCGGGGATCCCTTCGGCGTGGATCGGCACCACGACAAAGCCGTCCGCCTTCACGAGGGTCGACAGCATCCCCGACTTGCCGAAGACGGGCCGCGCGCTGATCTGTCCCTGCCCCTCCTCGATTTTCACTCGCACGTATTCCTCGCGCCCCTGCGCCGAGTGCACCGATGCGGCCAGCACGGCTCGCACCCTGGCTCCCGTCGGACCGTGCTTCAGCGCTTCCCCGGCGAGATATCGGATAAAGGGTGCGAGAAATACCTGCGCCACCACCAGCGCCGATACCGGATGCCCTGGAAGCCCGAACACCGGTTTGCCGCCCACCGATGCGATGAGCGTCGGCTTCCCCGGGCTGAGCGCGATGCCGTGGGCATGCACGACCGCACCGGGCAGCGATGCGACGACGCTTACCATGTGGTCGCGCTCGCCGACCGAACTGCCGCCGGAGAGTGCGACGACGTCCGCAGAGCCAAGCGCCCTTTCGAGTGCGGCTCTGAGCTGGGCCGGGTCGTCCGGCACGCTGTCGAACATCTCGGCCTCGCCGCCCGAACTCCTCACAAGCGCGGCGATCGAATGCGCGTTGATGTCCCGTATCCGCCCCGGCGGCGGGGCTGCGGTTACCGGAACGATTTCATCCCCGGTGGAGATGACGGCTGCCCGCGGCCTTCGATACACCAAGACCTCGGTGATGCCGAGCCCCGCGAGGAGGCCGATATCCTGGGGCAGGAGCCGCTTGCCGGCGGGGATCACGGCCTCCCCACACGCTGCGTCTTCCGCCGTGCCGAGGACATTTTCCCCGGCTGTCACGGGCCTCGTTACCTCGATCGCGCCTTCCCCCGCCGGAGCGGTGTATTCCACCATCACCACGGCATCCGCGCCCTTCGGCAGGAATCCGCCCGTCGGGATCGCCGCCGCCTGATTCCTGCCGATATCGACGCTGGGAAGCCGCCCCATGGCGACGGCGCCGGCCACGTCGAGAAAGGCCGGGATGGAATCCGAGGCGCCGAAGGTGTCCGCGGCGCGCACGGCGAAGCCGTCCATCGTCGCACGGGGAAGGGGTGGGAGATCCTCCGGCGAGGCGGTGTCCGCGCCGCAGACCCTGCCGAGGGCGTGGTCGAGCGGCACGGTTTCAACCGCGAGACGGCTGAAGCCGGCCAGCGCCTCGAATACCTGCTCCGGTGTTACGACCTTGAAAAATTCAGGCACCCTGATCCCTCATCAGCGGACGAAAAAGCCGGATAAACCGGCTACGGTTGGACGTTCAGCGACCTTTATTCGTTTCTCCGCGATCCATCGGAGTCGTGAAGCTCCCCACCCGCAGGGCGGGGCTGCGGGTGCGCTCCCGGTCGAGGCTGCATCCCGATTTACGCGACTCCTATGATATTCAAATTATGCTGTCAAGCAAATGTTATTTGCTGAGATCCCGTGATGGCGGCAAATAGAGGAGGCGTGCGATGGGGTGGGCGGAAAAGGCGAATGGCTATCGTGCCGCGCCCGTTCCGGATGGGCGTTCGAGCAGACGCCGGAAACGGGATGCAGATCGGTTCACAAGGGAATCCATGTCCTTCAACAGCCTGTCGTATTCCTCCAGGAGGGCTTTCCCTTCAGGGGTAAGGTGCATCCCCTTGCCGTACGGCTCAACGAGGCGGATGTTGAGGCGTTCTTCCGAGGCCTTCAACCTGCCCCAGGCCCCACGGTAGGTCATGTTGATCTTCTTCACGGCCGCGCTGAGACTCCGGCACTCATCGATCGCCCTGAACAACCGATCCCGGCCCTTACCGAAGACGACATGACCGTCTTTTTCCAGCCAGATTTTCAACTTGATCTCCATATGATTAAACCTATAGCACAACCAGCTAAACGCCGGCAACAGACATTCCTCAAAAAGATCGACTTCATAGCGTATGCCTTTCCCGTCAGTATGAGAAAATGCGACGACATATTTTGTCCGTATTTGTCGGAAATGGTAATTAAGAGTTACTGGAGGTCGCTTTTTTGTCTTGAAATTCCGTTCTTCATCGATTATCATGCCGCCGTTTGGATGGGTAACGACCATGTCGGAATCTATCATGCCGCTGTTTGCAAGGAGGGAATCATGTCGGAAGAGATGATGAACACCAGAGAGGTTGCCCGTTACCTGGATATCAATGAGAAACAGGTTTACGCCCTGATCAAGTCCGGGAGGATGCCGGCGACGCGGGTTACGGGAAAGTGGATCTTTCCGAAGCAGGTGATCGATACCTGGATCGAGACGACCGCGAAAACGGGACTTGAGGTGGCGCGCCAGAAAAGCGGCCGGATCGCGGGGGCGCTTCTCGCCGCGGGGAGCAACGATCCCGTCCTCGATATCCTCCAGACTTGCCTCCGGAAGGCCCACGACGACTTCTTCATTTTCTCCGCGAACACGGGGAGCATGGCGGGTCTGAACGCATTGGAGAAGGGCTACACGGACATTGCCTGGTCCCACCTGTTCGATCCCGAAAGCGGGGAGTACAACGTCCCCTATCTGGACAAACGGGTTCCCCACGTCAAGGCCGTTGTCGTGAATCTCTTTTTCCGGGAGCTGGGTTTTCTCGCGGCGCCGGGGAACCCCCGGGGCATCCGCGGTTTTGCCGATCTCGCGCGGGAGGAGGTCCGGTTCATCAACCGCCAGGCCGGTTCAGGAACCCGTCTCCTCCTCGATTACGAGTTGGGAAAGGCGGGGATTTCTCCCGACGTCATTACCGGTTACGGCGAGGAGGTGTTCACCCATATCGAAATCGGGCTTGCCATCCTCTCCGGCGAGGCGGATACCGGGATCGCCACAGCGGCGGTTTCGAGCATTCTCGGCCTCGATTTCGTCCCCATCACCCGGGAGCGCTTCGACATGATCCTCGATCAGTCGGTTTACTTTCAGAAAGGGGTTCAGGCACTGATGGATGTGCTCACCGGCGAGGAGTTCCGTAAGAGGGTCAGGAACCTGGGGAGCTACGATTTCCGGAGTTCCGGGAAGATCATGTACTCAACGCAATGAATCTGCCCGCGAGCCCATTCCCCGCGGTTTACGGCGGGGTGTGATAGCAAAGAAGAATCAAACGGTAAAGGAGACTGGAATGAAACAACGATTGGTCGTGATGATTTTGTTTGCCCTGGCACTCCTCATTCCCGGAGGGGTGCATGCCGGAAACGGCGACTTCGTCCTTCTCGCCAGTACGATCGGTCCCATCGATGCCGGGATCGTCGGCGCCCTGGAAGATCGGTTCGAAAAGGATACGGGGATACGGGTGCGCCATGTGGGTGCCGGGACGGGGGCAGCCCTGAAGATGGCAGAAGGCGGGCAGTTCGATCTGGTCCTCGCCCATGCGAAGGCCCTCGAGGAGAGGTTCGTCCAAAACGGTTTCGGCACCGAGAGGTTCCCCCTGATGTACAACGATTTTGTCATCGTTGGTCCGGCCGCCGACCCGGCAGGGATAAAGGGGATGAAGACGGCGGCGGAGGCGCTGAAGGTGATTTCCGAAAAGGGTGCGACCTTCATCAGCCGGGGGGACAACTCGGGGACCCATGTCGCCGAGATGGGCCTCTGGGCGAAGGCGGGGATCAAACCGTCCGGTCCGTGGTATGTCGTTTACGAAAAAGGGGCCACGGGAAATGCCCCCACACTCAAACATACGGATGAGAAGAAGGCTTACACGGTAATCGACCGGGCGACCTATCTCTCGATCCGGAATCAGATCGGAATCGGCATCCTCGTGGAAAACGACGAGGCGATGCTGAACTTCATGTCCCTCATCCCGGTCAATCAGACGAAATTTCCCAAGGTGAACCGGGCGGGGGCGATGCAGTTCGTGCAGTGGCTGACGGCGCCGGAGAAGGGGCAGGCGATCATCAGGGATTTCGGAAAGGACAAATACGGCGCACCGCTCTTCTTCCCCAATTCCGATGCGTGGCGGAAAAGCGGTGAGAAATAAGTTGAACATCGATGATTAACTGATATCATAGGAGGTTGTCATTATGGGAAGAGCAATGCAAAAGAGTTTTCATGTTTTGGTAATCGCTTTGGTTCTCTTGCTGGCCGTGGCATCATCGGTTGCGGCGGCGGGCCCCGCGCAGAAGAACCTGATCCTGGCGACGACGACCAGCACCCAGG
>VFSW01012076.1_pt1 | contig 12088 bp, 16 predicted proteins | sample 5358111 | NCBI WGS metagenome assembly VFSW01 (sample SAMN11554181, study PRJNA540505) | mine drainage metagenome | isolation source: sediment from site ElyBrook_90M | place: USA: Ely Copper Mine, Vershire, VT | collected 2017 | reverse complement strand
ATATAATATTAGCGGTGCTTGCGTGAACTCCAACGTGGGAGAAGAGAAATGTCAGATGCAACATCGATGGCGCCCAACATCCAGATGGTCGGCAGCGAAGAGGAATGGCTGGACGATCAAGTCCGCCGCCGCGTGTGGGTGACCTCGTGGGATAAAGTCATCGACCTGGTTGACAAGATCTACAATTGGGGTCGCCGCAATTCGGTCTGGCCGATGGGATTTGGACTCGCCTGCTGCGCGATCGAAATGATCTGCACCTCGGCGAGCCGCTTTGATATTTCGCGCTTTGGCATGGAACTTTTTCGCGCGTCGCCGCGCCAAGCCGACCTAATGATCGTCGCCGGGACGGTGACGAAAAAGATGGTTCCCTCGATCGTGCGCCTCTACAATCAAATGGCGGAGCCGAAATATGTTTTGGCGATGGGCGCGTGCGCGACCGCCGGCGGACCGTTCAAAGAGGGCTATAACGTCGTGTCCGGCGTCGATAAATTCTTGCCGGTCGATGTCTACGTGCCGGGTTGCCCGCCCACGCCGCAGGCGCTGTTGTACGGGCTGATGCAGTTGCAGGCGAAGATCGACAAGCAATCGATCCGCGACGTGCGCTGGTACAAGAGCGGCGAGGCGGACGGCATTCCAGAGCCGGTCCTCGGTCCCGATATTTTCGATCCCCGCCGCGCCGGCGAAATCGCGGAACTGTCCGGCAATCCGGAAAAACTCCAAGCCCGCGCGCTCAAGATCCAAACCAAACTCGAATTGAAAGCCGAGAAACTCGCGGACGAGAAGAAAGACGCGCCCAAACCCGCGACGCCCCCGCCCGCGGGAACACCTCCCGCCTAAACGAAAAGGCAAAAGCCGTGGCACGCTTTTCTCGTTTCTACCATTTCATTTTTGACTTGATTTCAGGAGTTGACAATGGCTGTCACTGAACCTATTGCGCCCGCTATCGTAAAACCCACGAACGCGAATGATCCGCAATCGCTCGCCGATCAGATCAAGGCGCAATACCCGGACGCCGTAGAGTCTGCCAGCGCGCAAGGCATCGTCATTAAACGCGACCGCTTGGTCGATGTGGCGCGCTTTATGAAATCCACACCCGCGCTGTCGTTCGATTATCTGAGCAATTTGACCAGCGTCGATTGGCCCGATCGATTTGAAGTCGTTTATCAGTTATCGTCGATCGCGCACGGCGGCGCGCCAATCACGTTGAAAGTGAATGCCGATCGCGAAAACCCCACGGTGCCGTCGCTCGTCCCGGTGTACCGCGGCGCGGACTTTCAGGAACGCGAAGTCTACGATATGATGGGCGTCCGCTTTACCGGGCACCCCAATCTGCGCCGCATTCTGATGTGGGAAGGTTTCGAGGGCTATCCGCTGCGGAAGAGCTACCACGAACCGTACTACGAAGAAGAGCACAAGCCGTTCGGGACGCGCTGGGATCAAGGGCATCACGTCATCGCGGAAGACCGGAATCCGTGGCACGACAACGTCCAGTACCCGCAGGATTTTGACGCGACGACCTACAAGCCGCCGCGCGACGAAATTCGACAAGCCGGGATCGAGAACGCGTCCGTGACCCGGCTGCGCACGGACAAACTCGTTTTGAACATTGGACCGCAGCATCCGTCCACGCACGGCGTGCTGCGCTTGAAGACGACGATTGACGGCGAGACGATTGTCGCGGTCGAGCCGGTGCTGGGGTACCTGCACCGCAACCACGAGAAAATCGGCGAGCGCAACACGTTTCTCCAGAATATGCCGTTCACCGACCGCTTGGATTATCTCACGTCGATGTCGAACAATCTGGCGTACGCGATCGCGGTCGAGAAGTTGATGGGACTGAAACCGCCGGAGCGCGCGGAATACGTCCGCGTGATCATGGTCGAGCTGACCCGTATCATCAGCCACATGGCGCTCTTCGGATTCCTCTTCAACGATTTGGGCGCGTTCTATACGCCGCTGATTTACGGTTTGGAAGAACGCGAGATGGTGCTCGATCTCTTCGAGTCCGCGTCCGGCTCGCGCATGATGTGCAACTATATGCGCTTTGGCGGCATCGCGCGCGACCTGCCGGACGGCTGGCTCGACAAGTGCCAGTACCTGGTCGACGAGCGGCTGCCGCGCGTGATGGACGAGATGGAAATCTATCTCGTCGGCAATGAAATCTTTCGCGCGCGCGCCAAGAACGTCGGCATCCTGCCGCGCGACGTCGCGATCAACTACAGCGCGGCGGGTCCACTGTTACGCGCGTCCGGCGTCAAGTACGACGTGCGCCGCGCGGAACCGTATTCCATCTACGATCGATTCGACTTTGACATTCCAACCGGCACGGTCGGCGACATCTTCGACCGGTTCACTGTGCGCGTCGCCGAAGTGCGCGAGAGCATCAAGATTCTGAAGCAAGCCCTGAAACAGCTACCCGCCGGCGAGATTCAAACCGGCAAGAAGAATTATCAAGTGCGCGTGCCCAAAGGCGAAGTGTACGGGCGCGCGGAGAATCCCAAGGGCGAACTCGGATTCTATCTGGTCAGCGACGGCGCGCCGAATCCGTATCGCTATCACATTCGCCCGCCCGCCTTTATCAACCTGACGTGCTTGAACGAAATGGCGGTCGGACACAAAGTCGCCGACTTGATCGTCATCCTGGGCTCCATCGACATCACGATGGGCGAAGTCGATCGCTAAGTCTTCATCGCGGAGGACATGGACATGAGTTTCGGATTAGGCATCTTGCGCGGGATGGGGATCACGATGACCCGCGTGGTCAAAACATACATCGGCGATTTCCGGCATCTGGGTCGCCCGCTCGATCCCAAGGAATTCGCGCGGCGGCAGAGCGTGCGCGGCAACGGCATCATCACCGTTCAGTATCCGGAAGAAAAATTGCCAGTGCCGGAGAACTTCCGCTTCGTTCCTTTCCTGGTCTACGAACCCGTCCTCGATGAAAACGGCAAACCAAAGATCGATCCGAAGACCGGCAAGGAAGAAATTGGCTACGAGCGTTGCACCGCGTGCGGCATCTGCGCCAAAGTCTGCCCGCCGCAGTGCATCTGGATCGTCCGCGGGAAGACGCCGGAGGGCAAGCCGAAACCCAAAGCCGCCGAGTTCTACATCGACATCGACGTCTGCATGAACTGCGGCTATTGCGCGGAGTACTGCCCGTTCGATGCGATCAAGATGGACCACGACTATCAGCTCGCGAATTACGAGCGGCACGTCAGCCACATCTTCGACGTTGATATGTTGATGAAATCCACAACCTACTATTCCAGTATCCACCCGGCGGACTGGGCGACCGAGGAAGAGGCGCGTAAGGCGAAGGAAGCCGCCAAGGTAAAAAAGTAGAGACGCTGCATTGCACCGCCGCCACCAGATGTAACGGGTATGTCATTCATTTCGATCGGTGAAACTGCACCCGCGTTTGCGTTGAGCGGGATTGACGACAAGGCGTATACCCTGAACAAAGACGGCGCGCGGCTGACGCTCGCTGTCTTTTTCAAAACGACCTGTCCAACCTGTCAGCTGACGTGGCGTTATCTCAAAAAACTTTATCAGCAGTATCGCGCGACGGGTTTAGCCGTCTGGGGTATCTCGCAAGATACGCGCGACGTTTCGGCGGAGTTTGCATCTAAACAAGGTAGCACGTTTCCAATTCTGATCGACGATGCCTGGCGCGTCTCGCGCGCGTACGATCCAGCATACGTGCCGACGCTGCTGCTGATCGACCGCGAAAGTAAGATCGTCGAAAGCGTCGTCGCGTTCGACAAAGCCGGGTTGAATCGCTTGGCGCAAGCCGCTGCCGCGCGATTGGACGCGCCGGCGGCGATCGTCGCGGCGGCGAACGATGGCAACCCGCCGTTCAAGCCGGGTTGAGGCGCGCGGCAACGCGGCTAGTTGAGCCGCCAGGATCAAAATCCCGAAGCAGGTCCGTTTTCAATGCGCTTTGAAATCGCCGGAGAAATCACTGACATCGAAATCATTGCGGTCGGCGGTCACATCCGTGATATTGCGCGTTTGCGGGAGCAGTTCGGCGATGCGCGCTGGCGCAAACTGAAGGGCGTCACAACAGTGCGCTTTGCTAATGGCCAAGTCCATCGGGCAGAAATTCATTGGTACGAAGCGCATGGAATCGGCAGAAAGAAAACCAAGGTCAAACGGTTCTTGGATTGAGCAAGATGGCACAACAAAAAAGCGGAAAAAAATTCGTCCTCTGCATAAACAATGAGGATAACGATGACCTCGAAGTAGGCAAGGTCTATCGCGTCCTTCCGGACGCGTCTGCCGCCAGATCTGGGTTCCTCCGCGTGATCGATGAGTCTGGCGAAGACTATATGTACGCGGCAGATTTGTTCGTACCGATTGAATTACCTCTAGGCGCAAAGCGCGCCTTGTTAGCCGCATTGTCTGCTTAAAGGAATCAAGGCAGACTAGATAAGGGTATTCTATGGCTGTTCGACCTGTTCTAACGTCGGAGTACCCGGTGCTCCGACAGAAAGCAAAAAAAATAAAACGCGTGGATGGGTCCACGGAAAAACTAATCGACGAAATGTTCGAGTCGATGCACGCGGCGAATGGATTGGGTCTTGCCGCGCCGCAGATCGGCGTCAGTCTGCGCGTTCTCGTCATTGAGCTTCCCAAAGATGAAGAAGACCCCGGCAGCGGTGAGCCCATCGCGCTGATCAACCCAGAGATCGTCAAAGCGGACGGCGAGCAGTTCGGCGAAGAGGGATGCCTGTCGATTCCCGGCTACGTCGGGATGGTCCGCCGCGCGATGAACGTCTCGGTTAAGGGATTGAATCGCAAGGGCAAAGCGGTGCGCGTCAAAGGCGAAGGACTGCTCGCGCGCGCGCTCCAGCACGAGATCGACCACCTCGACGGCGTGTTGTTTACCGACCGCCTGGAGAAACCGGAAGATTTGTATCGCCTCACCGAAACGCGCGAGCGTGTGCCGGCGTTCCACCAAGGCGGCGCAGCGAGCAAGCCCGCGCCAGTAAAAGAGCCCGCGCTCGGGTAACCTCATACCTTCAACGGATGCAAGGAGGCATTTGTGATCAACGCGCTAAGAGTTGGGTACAGCGTTCTGCGATACCGCGGCGGCATCGGACAATGGGCGTGGGCGGTCAATCGGGTCGCCGGCTTGGGCGTCCTGCTCTTCCTCGCGCTGCACATCGCCGACATTTTTGTGGTGGGGCTGGGTCCCGCTTTGTTCAACGATCTCCTCTTCCTCTACAAAGGTCCCGCGGTTCGTCTCCTCGATGTTTTTCTTGTTTTCGGCTTGCTCTATCACGGCATCAACGGCTTGCGCCTGACGTTGATGGATTTCAAGCCGTCGACCGCGCGGCAGCACATTCGGCTGTTCTACATTCAGATCGTCATTTTCCTCGCGATCTTCATCCCCGCCGGTTTGGCGATGCTCAACGAATTCTATGGCTTGGCGGGCGGCGTGCTGATCACGGCAATCGTTCTCGCGCTCCCACTCGTCGTCGCGGCGGCTTCAAATTACATGCCGTTTGGGAATACGAACACTGACGTCAGCGCGGGCAATTATCAGGACGCGCTCGTGCGCGTGTCTTCTTCGCGCGGGCGACCGCACGGCGGCTTTGAATTCAATATGTGGTTGTTCATGCGCGTGTCCGGCTTGCTGCTGATTTTCCTCGCGCTGTTCCACATGTTCTGGCTGCACTTTGTCATTAGCGTCGAAAAGATCACCTTCGATACGATCGTCTCGCGTTGGACGGGACCGCACGCGGTGTTGTGGCGCACGTTCGATCTACTGCTGCTGGCGTTCGCGTTTACGCACGGCGTCAACGGACTGCGGAATGTGCTTGACGATTATTTCCATGCGCCCGGTTGGCGTGCGTTCTTGAAGATTGGGCTGGTGGTCTTTTGGTTCGTGTTGATGGGGATGGGGATGTTCATTATTTTCACGTTCGTGCCCGGCGTTTTGCCGCAATAACAGTAACCAGTAGCCAGGCGTCAGTAGCCAGATTGAATCTTGCTGGCGACTGGAATCGGGCTACTTGAGCGTGAGACGCAAAAATGAATTCTGAGCGGGACTGGTTGGTGGCAGCACTGCGCGCGAATGGGATCCGTTTCCTCGCCAACGGCGATGAATTGGCAGACGAATCGTTCGCGCTCGAGCCGTCCGCGTTGATCGCCCGGTTGGCAAGCGATCCGGATCCGCGTCTGCATCTGGCGCTCACCAGTCTATTTCTGGCGCACCCAGCGTGGGCAGAGTTTGTGCCGAGTGTGGCGGCGACGCTGGATGGATCTGCGGTGTTGGAGCTCAAGGCGCGCTATATGGCAGCCGTCTTTTTGCAGCGATTCTGGCGGACGCGGCTCGAGTCCTATTTGGGTCCATTCCCGCCGCTGCCCGATTTGTATTCGCGCGCGCTGGGCTTGCCGCCGGCGGACGAGCGCTTTGGCAAGGTCGGCTTGATCGAGTTAGCCGAATGGCACGCCCGTCATTCAACCTTTCCCTTCAACCGGCTGGCGTCGTACCACAAGGCGGCAGACCTATTGTTTGGACAATGGCAAGCCGAGGCGAGGCAACATGAGCACGCGACCGCCGGTTGATCGCCAGCGGATCGAACAGTTTTTGCAACGCTTGGGAGAACGTTTCCGCAAGCCGGCACGCGTCTTTCTCGTCGGCGGGACGACGATGGTTTTTGAGGGATTTCGCGAGCAGTCGATCGATATCGATCTGACGTTTGAGGTGGAACCATCAGATCACAGCGAAATGATCCAGACGATCCGTGATCTGAAAGACCAGCTCGGATTCAACGTCGAGCAAGTTTCGCCGGGCGACTTCATTCCTCTGGCAGTGGGCTATCAAGAACGCGCCGTGTTCATCGCGCGCTACGGTCAGCTCGACGTGTATCATTTCGATTTTTACGCGACCGCGTTGAGCAAGCTCGCGCGCGGCACGGAAGAAGATTTCAGCGATGTGCTCGCGTTGCTGCGCGCACGGCGAGTCGACTTGGCGCGGCTCGAAAGATATTTTGAGGAAATACGACCACGCGTATCGACCGAAAGCCTGAATCAAGATGTGAGCCAGTTCGATCGGAACTTTCAGGCGATGCGGCTTTTGTGGAAAACAGAAAACTCATCTCATCGAGGTACTCATGACACAGATTCATCGCTATGACGCGGTGATTGTTGGCGCAGGCGGCGCGGGTTTGTGGGCGGCGCTGGAATTGGTGCGGAACCAAGCGAACGTCGCCGTTCTGACCAAGTTGTACCCCACGCGCTCGCACACCGGCACCGCGCAGGGCGGCATCGGCGCCGCGCTCGGCAATCTGGAAGAAGACCATTGGGAATGGCACATGTTCGACACGGTCAAGGGCGGCGACTATCTCGTCGATCAGGACGCCGCGGAGATTCTCGCGCGCGAGGCGGTCGAGACGGTGTACGAGCTGGAGCACATGGGCTTGCCGTTCAATCGCACGCCGGACGGCAAGATCGATCAGCGCCGCTTTGGCGGGCACACGCACCACGAAGGTCAGGGTCCGGTGCGCCGCGCGTGCTTTGCCGCCGACCGCACCGGGCACATGATTCTGCAAACGCTCTACCAGCAGTGCATCAAGCACGAGACGCATTTCTACAACGAATATCAGGTGCTCGATCTCATCATCGACAACAACGTCTGCTCCGGCGTCGTCGCCATCGACATCGCGACCGGCGAGTTGCACATCTTCCATTCCAAGGCGACGATCATCGCCGCGGGCGGGTTTGGCAAGATGTTCAAGGTCACGTCGAACGCGCACAGTCTCACCGGCGATCCGGTCGCGATGTATTATCGGCACGGTTATCCGCTGGAGGACATGGAATTTTTCCAGTTCCACCCGACAGGCATTTACAAAATGGGCATCCTGATGTCCGAAGCCGCGCGCGGCGAGGGCGGCGTGCTCATCAACGACAAAGGCGAGCGCTTTATGGAGCGCTACGCGCCGACGATGATGGACCTCGCGCCGCGCGATATGATCTCGCGCTATATGCAGCAGGAAATCAACGAAGGGCGCGGCATCGGCGGCAAAGATTATTTGTATCTCGATCTTCGCCCTGAATCGATCACGAAATACAAGAGCGCGCCCGGCGGCAAGGTGGTCACAGAAAAAGAATTGCGCGACAAGTTGCCGGACATTATCGAGATGATGGAGTTGTACCTCGGCGTCGATCCGATGAAAGAACTCGTGCCCACGCAGCCGACCGCGCATTACGCGATGGGCGGCATCCCGACGGATAACGACGGACGCGCGATTGTCGACGAGAAGAATACGGCGATGCCCGGCTTGTACGCCGCCGGCGAGTGCGCGTGCGTTTCCGTGCACGGCGCGAACCGCCTCGGCACGAATTCGCTCGTCGACATCCTGGTCTATGGGCGGCGCTCCGGGCGCGCGGCGGCGCAGTACGTGCGCCAAGCCGATTTCGCGCCGCTGCCGGAAAACGCGGACGCGGCGGTACGCGCGGAAATCGATCGATTGTTCGCGGACACCGGCAAAGAGTCTGCCGCGCAGATTCGCCGCGAGCTGCAAGAAGTCATGACCGCCAAGGTCGGCGTGTTTCGCAACAGCACCTTGTTGGACGAAGCGCAAAAGACTCTCGCCGAGTTGCAAGCGCGGTATCAGAACGTTGCATTGCAGGATCGCACCCGGAAATTCAACACCGAATTGCTGGAAGCGCTCGAACTCGGCTACCTGCTCGATCTGGCAGAGGCAACGGCAGTCAGCGCGGCGGCGCGTACGGAATCGCGCGGCGCGCACGCGCGCGAGGATTTCCCAAATCGCGACGACAAGAACTGGCTCAAGCACACGCTGATCTACAAGAAGGGCGGCAAGACCGAACTCAAGTTCAAACCGGTCGTCATCACGCGCTACCAGCCGAAGGAAAGAAAGTACTAGAGGAACCGCGTGCCACACCGCTACGAAGATTGGCTGGCGCAAGCGCGTCGCGATTTGAAGGTGGCGCGGGATAGTCTCGCGGCGCAGAATTACGAGTGGTGTTCTTTTCAGTGCCAGCAGTCCGCTGAAAAGGCGCTGAAAGCGCTCTTACGTTTTCACAGGAAGGAAATGCGCGGGCACGATCTGTCTGATTTGATCGAAGCAATGACAGGTTTCGTCGGTGCCAGATGCAGTCGTCAGAGCGCGTGATGATTTGGACGCGCACTATTTCAGACCGCGCTATCCGGATAGCATCACTCAAGGTTATCCAGCGGAGTTCTATGATGAAAAAATCGCCCGCGCGTGCATCCAGGATGCCGATACGATCCTTGCGTTTGTCGAAGCGAACGTATCGTGACTATCCGCGGTTTAAGAAAGTCGAAAAGTTCGTCTCTCTGGTTCGCCGCCGACATCCTTTGCTCGTGCTTCTTTTTGGCTCGGTAGCAAAAGGCGAATTCAGATCCGACAGTAATGCGGATGTACTCGTCGTATTTGATCAGCCGGTAGATGTCAAAGAGGTGTTTGCAGACCGCGCAGGTGCAGTCCATCCGGTAGTGCAGACGTTCGAGACGATGGAACAATTCATCCGCGCGGGCGAGCCGTTCTACATCGAAATGATCGAAGACGGAATCCCGCTATATGACGCGAACGGGGAGTATCAGAAATTATCTCGCCTGGCCCGGGATGCGAAGATCGCGTGGGGACTAAAAAGAACGACTTTCGGTTGGGAATGGAAGAATGACCAACCGGTCTGGCCAGCGGCTGGATGAAATCAAATATTCTCGCGCGGTTGGTGTGATGCAGATGTGGCTGGTTATCGGTCTAATCGTCGGCGTCGTCATCGGCTTGATCTTTGGCGTGTTCATCGGGTTCTCGCTCTACAAGCGCGCCGGCGCGTGGGACTGAAGAGCAGTGGTGAGTGGACAGTGGGCAGTGGGCAGAAAGCAATCTCACCACTATCCACTGACCACTAACCACTGAGGTTCATTTGCCAGACATTACTTGCTTGATCGGTTTGATCGTAGGCGTCGTTATCGGTTTGGTCGTGGGCATTCCGCTCGGAATGCGATTCTATTGGAAGACCGGGCATTGGTAGTATTTGGAAATTAGAAATTGGAAGTTGGCTGTCGTCTCTAACTTCTAACCTCCAACCTCTAACTTTGAATTTCCAACTTCCAACAAAGGAAACGAACAATGCAAGTTCAATTCAAGATCAAACGCTTCAATCCGGAAAAAGAACCAAAACCCTATTGGGGCGAATACACCGCCGAAGTCGAGCCGACTGACCGCGTGCTGGACGGGTTGAACTACATCAAGTGGAATGTCGATGGCTCGCTGACCTATCGGCGCTCGTGCGCGCACGGAATTTGCGGCTCGGATGTCTTCGTCGTCAACGGACGCAACCGGCTCGCGTGCAAATTTCTGATGAAGCAGGCGCTCGCGGAAAGCAAAACCATCACGATCGAGCCGATCCGCGGCTTTCCGGCTCTCAAAGACCTCGTCGTCGATATGGAAGGCTTCTTTGCGAAATTCCGCAGCGTCAAGCCCTACCTCATCAACCACGATCCAGAACCGACCGCCGAACGCTACCAGTCGTCGGAGGCGCGCGAACGCTTTGACGATACGACCAAGTGCATCCTGTGCGCGGCGTGCACGACCTCGTGTCCCACGTTCTGGGCGGACAAGGAGTACGTGGGTCCTGCGGCGATCGTGCAGGCGCACCGGTTTATTTTCGATTCGCGCGACCAGGGCGCGGAAGAGCGGCTGGCGATTCTCTCGGACGCCGGCGGCGTGTTCACCTGCCGCAGCATCTTCAACTGCTTCGAAGCGTGCCCGCGCGGTATCGATATTACGAAAGCGATTTACGAAGTGCGCCAGGCGATGCTGTTCAACAAGACGTAGAGCCCGCGCGATGGTTCGCGCGGCGCGAACCATCGCGCTTTCTACTCGGTATCTCGATGGCGCGAAGAAAATCGTTGCGCCATCGAGATTTTTTGTTCGCGTGAACACATACGTTGACGTAGAGAACGGACGCCGTTCCGTTCTGTGGCGACGTTCCGTTCTGCGGCACCGTTCCGTTCTGCGGCGCCGGAACGCTGCGGTGACGGGAATGCTGCGGCGGGAACGCTGCGGCGGCGGGAACGCTGCGGCGACGGGAACGCTGCAGCGACGGGAACGCTGCAGCGACGGGAACGCTGCGGCGACGGGAACGCTGCAGCGACGGGAACGCTGCGGCGACGGGAACGCTGCGGCGACGGGAACGCTGCGGCGAGCGTTCCCTACATGAGGAATCATGCCGATCAAAGCTAAACTCTTCATCACCTGTCTCGGCGAGCAGTTCTTTCCAAACGTGCTCAAGGATATGGTGATGCTGCTGGAGCGCCTGGGTGTGGAATGTGAATTCCCCAAGGCGCAGACCTGCTGCGGGCAGCCGCTCTATAACAGCGGCTTGCAAAGCCAGGGACGCGACGTGGCGCGCCAGTGGCTGCGCGCGTTCGGCACGGGCGATTCGTCCGCGTACATCGTCGCACCGTCCGGCTCGTGCGTCGATTTCGTCACGCATCATTACGCCGAACTTTTTCCGGCGGGCAGCCGCGAGCACGCGCAAGCAATCGATCTCGCCGCGCGCACTTTCGAGTTCAGCCAGTTCGTCGTCAACGTTTTGAAGGTGACCGATGTGGGCGCGGTGTTTCCGCACAGAGTGACGTTTCACGCGCCGTGCCACGCGCTGCGCGGCTTGGGCGTGCGCGACGAGCCGAAGCAACTCTTGCGCGCGGTCAAAGGATTGGAACTCGTTCCGCTCGTTGACGAAGAAACCTGCTGCGGCTTTGGCGGCGTCTTTAGCGTCGTTTACCCGGAAGTCTCGAAGGCGATGATGGAAGCAAAAATCGCGAACGTGCAAACGAGCGGCGCGGAGGTCGTCGTCATCGGCGAGCCGGGATGCCTGATGAATGTCGGCGGCGGCTTGCGCAAGGTTGGCTCGCCGGTGCGCGCGATGCACTTGATCGAAATCCTCGCGTCCGATGGAAGCGCGCGATGATGCCGCGCATCGATTTCCGCGCGAACACGCAGCGCGTTCCGCCGAACATCCCGGTCGCGACGCAGAAGAACGCGCGCACCGCGCTGATTCATCGCGCGGAAGTGGTCGAGCC
>VFSW01012075.1_pt1 | contig 12088 bp, 8 predicted proteins | sample 5358111 | NCBI WGS metagenome assembly VFSW01 (sample SAMN11554181, study PRJNA540505) | mine drainage metagenome | isolation source: sediment from site ElyBrook_90M | place: USA: Ely Copper Mine, Vershire, VT | collected 2017 | reverse complement strand
TTTATTTGCATGGTGGGCGATGCTGGGTTTGAACCAGCGACCCCTGCCGTGTGAAGGCAGTGCTCTCCCGCTGAGCTAATCGCCCGAAGCGTTTACTTTGTAACACAGGGAACGCTTGTTAGTCAAGCTAAATTTCATGCTCCAGCGCCCTGCTATTGGTCAGAACCGACAAACACTCAGTCCACAATCAGTACAGCGCACTTCAAATACTCCGTCTCCCGGGCCGCAAGCACGATGGGATGGTCCCGGGCCTGGGACCGCATCTCCAGGAGCCGCGCCTGCTTTCCCGCCGAGTACGCAGCGTCGATCAGCATCTCCCGGAACAATTCCTGGTCAATATGATGCGAGCACGAACAGGTAACGAGCACACCGCCCGGTTCCAGCAGCTTCATGGCGCGGAGGTTGATCTCCTTGTACCCTTTGAGCGCCTCCCGAACTTTGGCGCGGCTTTTCACGAAGGCCGGCGGATCGAGGACGATGCAGCCAAACCGTTCCCGCTGTTTTTCCAGGACCCGGAGTTCCTCGAACACGTCGGCATTCTTAAACTGGACAGGCAAGCTGTTCAACGCGGCGTTTTCCCTTGCCAGGGTGATCGCCTTTTCAGACGAATCAAGGCCGATGACTTCGGAGGCGCCGGCCTTGGCTGCCGCAAGCGACCACGCGCCCACGTAGCAGAAACAATCAAGGGTGCGTTTTCCTTTTACGTAGTCTTTGAGCGCCAGCCGGTTCTCGCGCTGGTCGAAGAAAAAGCCGGTCTTCTGCCCCTCAAGCACGTCGACACGATAGGAGATCCGAGATTCTTCGATCGTTATCAATCCGGTAACGGAGCCGAAGGCAACGCGCTTTTCCTGGACGATCCCCTCTATTTCACGGGAGCCTGTATCGTTTCTGAGCACAATCGTTGTCGGGGCGTATTCTTCTTTGAGCGAAGCAATGATGTCGTCCATGAGGCCGTCGATGCCCGCGGTCGAAGACTGGATTACGAGCGTATCAGCGTACTTGTCCACGATCAAGCCGGGCAGGCCGTCTCCTTCGCTGAAGATCGCGCGATAGGAGTCGCCGAACCCGAGGTTTGTCCGGAGCGCGCGCGCAGCGGAAATCCTCATTCGTAAGAATGCTCTGTCGATCGGCTCCTGTTTCCGCGTCAGGATGCGGACCGCGATGAGCGTGCGGGGGTTCACGTAGCCCCTGGCGACGAACCGGCCCGAGGAGTCGAGCACGTCGATGATCTCGCCGGGCTCGAAAGCATGCGTCGAACGCTCAAGCTCGTTGCTGAACACCCAGGGGTGGCCGCGCAGGATGCGGCGGTCTTCTTTTTGTTTGAGTTTGATGGTTTTCATGGGAGGGGATGCCGCGCGTTGAGCAGAGGGCAGGGCGCATAGTGCAAAAAAGGCATCAATTTACGCTTTGCCCTCTGCACTATGCTCTTTGCGCCGTACGTCGCGTTTACAGCTTGTTCTCGATGTTCGCATCGCTCCGGAGCGACTGCAGCCAGCCCCGGTAGGTGTTCTCCACCTTTTGCTGGTAGAGCATGTTCATGATCTCGTCTTTCACTTTTTCGTAGGGCTTGACAGGCGTCCGCACTTCCTCCAGCTTGACGATGTTATAGCCGCCGGCGCACTGGAACGGCATCGAGATGTCGCCCGCCTTGAGCGTTTTGGTGGCCGCCGCCATCTCGGGCAACAGGGTGTCCCGCTGCATGAACCCCAGGTCGCCGTCCTGCGACGCGGTCACGCCTTGTGAAAATTCCCGAACGAGGCCCTCAAAATCTTCCCCTTTTTGGGCGCGCGCAAAGACCTCCTCGGCCTTCTGTTTCACTTCGGCAATTTTTGCAGGTGACGGGTTGTCCGGAAGCGGAAAGAAGATCTGGCGCAGCCGGATTTCTTCGGGAAGAGAGTAGAGCTTGAGATTGCGGGTATAGTAGGCCCGCACTTCCGCCTCGTCCACGCTCAGGCCGGCCCGGATGTACTTGTTGAACATGCGCGAGAGCGTCATCTGCTCCCGGAGTTCGGTCTTGTATTGTTCAAGGGTGAGGCCTTCCTTGGCAAGCGCCGCCTCGAATTGCTTGGTGTCAAAGGAATTCCGCTTCATGATGTCGGCGACGGCGGCGTCAAGCTCTTTGTCCGTCACGTCCATACCGGCGCGCCGCGCAGCATCCATCTGCAGCTTGCGGTCGATCATGTCTTCGAGGAGCGTCCGGTCGTCAACCTTGCTCCCGGTCTTTTTCAAGGACGCTTCCCGCTGAAGGTCGGAAAGCGTAATGACTTCGTTATTCACGACCGCGACCACACGGTCCACGACAACGGACGCGGTTGCGATGCCCTGCATGCCGAATGAAAAGAAGACGCCGGTCACGGCGATACAAGAAAGTATGGTGTTCCTCATGGTCCTGTTCATGGTCCTGCTCCCTGCGTTGTGTGGCCGGTTTTTTTTATTGCCTTTTGGCAGCCGGTCAATTATTATATTTTTATCCCTTATGAAAACACTCGCTCTTGCTTTCTTCCTTATCCTGGCTTTCACTGCTCCCGCACGCGCCGCTGACCAGCCGCCTCCGGACGAAGTAACGATCGCCGCGGTCGGCGACCTGATGCTCGGGGGCAGAACCCAGCCCTTCTTGCAGGAGTTCGGGCCGGACTATCCCTTTGCTGAAGTAAAGCCTTTTCTCGAAAAAGCAGATGTGGTGATCGGCAATCTCGAATCCCCCATCTCTATTCGCGGGACCGCCGTAGCCGGCAAAAAGTTTACGCTCCGGGCCGGCCCCATCGCGGCCCAGGCGCTCAAGCAGGCCGGCTTCCGGATCGTCACGCTCGCGAACAACCACATGATGGACTTCGGCCCCCTCGCTCTTGAGGACACGCTCGCAAACCTGAGTGACAACGGAATTCTCTCCACCGGGGCCGGTATGGACCTTGATGATGCCCGCGAGCCGGTGATCATAAAAGTAAAGGGAAAGACGCTGGCCTTCCTTGCCTACTCCCTCACCTTTCCGCTCGATTTTTTCGCCTCGGCCGGCCAGCCCGGCACTGCGCCGGGGTATGCGGAGTTCGTGAAGGCTGATATCGAGAAGGTCCGGCCCCATGCGGACCTGGTCATCGTTTCTTTCCACTGGGGCGCGGAGCTTCTGACCGCTGCCAAGGACTACCAGATCGAGCTCGGCCATCAGGCCCTTGACTGGGGCGCCGACCTCGTGCTCGGCGCCCACCCCCATGTGCTCCAGGAGCGTGAGCTGTACAAAGGCCGGCTCATTGCCTACAGCCTGGGGAACTTCGTCTTCGGGTCCGAGAGCAACAACACAAACATAAGCATGATACTTCTTTTGACCTTCCAGGGCAAGAGCCTTGTAAAGGTCGAAGCGGTGCCTCTGGACGTCAACAACTACCGCGTGAAATACCGCCCCCATGTGCTCACCGGGTCGGCTGCCGCCCAGGCGCTTGGCAGCATCAATACAGCGTCGGAACGGTTCAAGACCCGACTTGTTATCGAGAATGACCGGGGGACGATCCTGCTGGCCCCGCCGGAGCAAAGCAGGGAAACGGGAACTCGGTGAAGGGGAGATTGAGTGAGAAGTTTGCAGGCTTCTCCGCGTCCCCGCGTCGCCCTGTCACTCGTTCGGGCTTTTTCGTTTTACTGCTCCAGCGCCTGGTAGTTGACCTCAAACTTCGTCCTTGACCTCAGGTCCTTGATCCACTGCTTATACCGCTTGTCTTCTTTTGCGTGGAGCAGCTTTTCGGAAATCTTCTTGAACGCCTCGTCGAAACTGATCCGGCCGGGTTTCCGCCGGTCTTCCAGTTTGAAAATATGAAAACCATAGGGGCTTTTCACGATCCCGCTTATTGCTCCCCGCTTAGGGAGTCCGAACACAACATTAAATTCCGCCGGCATCTCCCCCATGGAGAAATAGCCCAGATCGCCGCCGCGCTCCGCTTCCGGGGCCATTGATTTTTCACGGGCGATCGCCGCAAAATCCGCGTTTTTTGCCTGGAGAAGTTCCATCACCTTCCTGGCCTCCTCCTCGGAACCAACCACGATTTGCCTCGCTCTGACCTGCTCCGGCCGTTCGAACTCTTCCGCGTTCGCCTGATAATACCGCCTCGCCTCCGCCGACGACACGGACATGCCCCGGTATACTTCGCGGTTGAGCAGCCGCTCGATCATCATATCCTCCCAGATATCGGACTTCCATTTCTCGAAATCGATGCCGAGGCTCGCAAGCTCGTCTTTCACGTCTTTTCCGTGCTCAGGGTAGAGCGCGGCAATCCGCGCGTTGATCTCGGGGAGCCCTATCTTGATGCGCTTGCGCTGGGCTTCGAGAAGCATCATCTTGCGTTCAATGAGCCGGTTGAGGAATTCACTCTTGACTTCGAGGTCCACCTCGCGTTCGGGCTTGATCCCCGCCCGCGCGAACCGTTCCTGGAATTCGGCAAGCGTGATGGGATCGCCGTTCAACGTGGCCACAATCCGCACGTTGGGAGACAGGGCAGGGGAGGAAGCGGCAACGGTTGGCTTTTCTTCCTCCTTCCTGGTACAGGAGAAAAATAGAAGCCCCAGCAGAAGCGCCGGGGCTATGATAGTGTACGTCAGTCGAGAGTTGTTCATGGCAGCCGGAGGACTACTTGGTCCCCTTTTTCTGAGGGGCGGGCTGCACCGTCATGTGCGAGAGATCCACGTCCTTGGGCTGGGCCAGCGAAGCAACGACGGCGTCAAGGGCCTTTTCATTCACGTCGATCTTGGCTTTCGCCTTCAGCGTCTTGGCATACTCGAGGTACAAGTCTCTCCGCTTTTCCTGCATCAGCCGCAACTTGAGCTGCGGCTCTACTTCCTTGAAGCTGATCTGTTTGCCGGCGGCATTGCGTATTTTGTCCTTGTTGCTGTTGTAATAGGCGCGGACTTCCTGCTCCGTGGGCTCGGTCACCTTGCTCATTTTATCGCCGATCTCTTTTTTCAGGACCGAGTTAAAGAGCTCGTTTTTTGCGTCTTCCTGCATCCGGCGCTCCAGCTCTTTCTTGAGCGCTTCCTGGCGTTTTTTATATTCTGCGTCTTTATCCAGGCCCTGCCGTTTCGCCTCCTGGATAACAAGCTCGATTCCGATCAGGTCATCAAGGAAGTCCTTCCGGGCCTTGGGGTCGGCCACCACCGCCTGTTGCATTTGGGGCGTCAGATCTTCAAGCTGTTTCTTAAAATCCGCGGCAGTGATTGCTCCGCGGTTGACTTTCGCGAGCACCACGCTGTCCGGTCCTTTGCTGCAACCGATCAGGGAAACGACAAGGACGAGCACTACTCCAACGAGCGGTTTATGCATCTTCATGAAATTGGTTCCTCCAAAAGTACGAATTTTTCGATTTTTGCGCCAAAACGCGCGTGAAAGTCAGGCATGTTTATTGTTTATAACACACTAGAGTAGTTCCTGCAAGCACTTTTTCACCGCACCTGCCGCGCTTTTGAGCGATTCGTCGGGGAGCGCGATCTGGAGCGTATATTCGGGGATAAGCTTGATTTTCCCTTTGCTTTTCTTGATAAGCACCAGGACCCGGTCCGGCGAAATATTTGCGTTCTCGGCAAAGGTGATCTTGGCCGTGTCTTTGCCGGCGTCGATCCGGCTTACCATGGCCTTCTTCGCGATCAGCTTTACGCTCATGATCTCGAACAGATTGGCTGCGGGCTCGGACAATTCGCCGTAACGGTCGCGGAGCTCCAGGCTGATGTCCCGGAGCTGGGCCTCATCGGAAGCGCTCGAAATCTCCTTATACGCCGCAAGCCGCAGGCTCACGTCCCGGATGTAGTCCTCGGGAATAAAGGCGGAGGCGCGCATATTGATCAGCGTGTCGGGCTCCGTTGCAATCTCCTCGCCCCGGAGCTCCGCCATGGCCTCTTCCATCATCTGGGTATAGAGGTCGATGCCGATGGCCGCGATATGGCCCGACTGCTGTTTGCCGAGGAGGTTTCCCGCGCCCCGGGTCTCCAGGTCCTGGGCGGCAATGCGGAAACCGGCGCCCAGCTCGGACAGCTCCTGGATTGCGCGAAGGCGTTTCCGCGCCACGTCGGAGAGCGTTTCGTCGGCCGGTGCAAGCAGGTAGGCGTAGGCCTTTTCCCTGCTCCTGCCTACCCGCCCCTTGATCTGATACAGGTCCGCGAGGCCGAAGCGGTCCGCGCGGTTGATGATGATGGTGTTTGCCGTGGGAATATCGATGCCGGACTCGATGATCGTCGTGGTCACGAGCACGTTCAGCGAACCCGCGAGAAACTTCGTCATCACGTCCTCGATCTCGTGCTCGTGGAGCTGCCCGTGGGCGATGCCGACCTTTGCTTCGGGCACCAGGCTGCCGACGAATTCGGCCATGCGCTCGATGCCCTGTACCCGGTTGTGCACGAAGAACACCTGGCCGCCGCGGTCCAGCTCCTGCATGATCGCTTCGCGGATCACCCGCTTGCCGAAACGCGCGAGCACGACCTGGATCGCCTGGCGGTCCAGGGGCGGCGTCTCGATGATCGAGAGGTCGCGGATGCCGGCAAGCGACATGTGGAGCGTGCGCGGGATCGGCGTCGCCGTAAGGGTCAACACGTCCACGAGCTTTTTGAATTCCTTGATCCGCTCCTTGTGCTTGACGCCGAACTTGTGCTCCTCATCCACTACGAGGAGGCCCAGGTTCTTGAAAACGATGTCCCGCTGGAGAAGCCGGTGCGTGCCGATCACCATGTCCACGGTCCCGTTCTTCAAGCCCTTGAGCGTCGCCTGCTGTTCGGCCTTGGTCCGAAACCGGGAGAGCACGTCCACGCGGATGGAGAAGGGCGCGACGCGCTCCGAAAACGTGCGAAAATGCTGGTCCGCCAGAAGCGTCGTGGGCACGAGCACCGCGACCTGCATGCCGTCCTCCACGGCCTTGAACGCGGCCCGGAGCGCAACCTCCGTTTTGCCGTACCCCACGTCGCCGCACACCAGCCGGTCCATGGGCCGCGGCCGCTGCATGTCGGACAAAACGTCTTCGATGGCCTTTTGCTGGTCCGCTGTCTCCTCGAAGGGGAAGGCAGCCTCGAATTCGCGGTAGAGATTGTCCGGCGGGGTGAAGGACGCGCGGCTCTGGGCCTCGCGGGCGGCGTAGATGGCCACAAGCTCCTGCGCCATCGCGAGGATGTCCTTCTTCACTTTTTCCTTGGTCCGGGCCCAGGCGGGCGCGCCCAGGCGGTCGAGCTTCGGGGCCGAGCCTTCGACGCCGATGTACTTCTGCACTTTATCGAGGCTGTAAAGCGGCACGTATAACTTTGCGTCGGGTTCATACCGGAGCGCCAGGAAGTCGGTCTCGAAGCCGTCGACATCGATATGCGTCAATCCCTGGTACTCGCCCACGCCGTAGTCCGTGTGGACCACGAAGTCTCCGGGCTTCAGCTCCTTGAACGTGGAGAGAAAAGGCGCTGTTTTGGACCTTGCTGCTGCAGGCCGGTGGATCTTCCTGCCGAAGATCTCTTCCTCGGTGATGAAAATCCGTCCGAGCTCCTGCCACGCGAACCCCTCGGAGAGCCTGCCGATGGTGAGGGTGATCGGCCACGGTCCGCGCTCCTGGTCCACTCCCTGAGATGCCAGCGCCACGCCGAGGCCGTATTCCATGAACAGCTTCTTGACCCGGCCCCCGGCCTCATCGGTGCCGCAGACGATCATGACGCTGTTGAAGTCCCGGAGCCGTTTTAGTTTCTCCACGACGCCCGCCATCGTGCCTTCAGCGGGCTCGCGCGTGTTCTCCTGCTCTTTCCCGACGATCGGTTTGGTGAGGCGAACGGAGAGCCAGGAGGACGACTTGGTGTCCATGCGATGGCCGCCGGAGTCGGTTCCGAGCAACCGAATGTTGAGGGCGGGAAAACGGGCGATTTCTGCATCAATGCTTTCCCGGTCAAGGTAGAATTCCGCTGCTTCCGGCAGCGCCCTGCCTTCCCCGGTTTCCTCTGCTCTTCCTGCTTCGATCTTTTGGCCGTATGCCTCGATCTCTCTCGTAACATCATCGGGCTCGATCACGGCAACAAGGCTGTTCTCGGGCAAATATCGGAACAGGCTTTCCATGTCGTAGAAAAAGGGGGCAAGAAATTCCGCGCCAGGGGGAAGCGTGCCTTCCCGCACCTGGTCGATCAGGGCCTCGTTGCCAGCGCGGCGTTCAAACCGCTCGCGCCCCGCATCGCTCACGATAAGCTCCCGGACCGGGAGGACCACTGCCTCTTTGATCTCGGAGGTGGAGCGCTGGGTTTCCGGATCGAACTCGCGCAAGGATTCCAGGGTGTCGCCGAAAAATTCCATGCGCACCGGCTGCTCGTGGAGCGGTGAAAAAAAGTCGATGATCCCTCCCCTTCTGCTGAACTCGCCCACGCGCGTGACCAGGGACGAGGATTCGTAGCCGATCGAAACAAGGGTGAAAACGAGGCTGTCGGGGTCGATCTGCGATTTCGGCGAGATGGTCCTTACCGAATCCGCAAACAGCCCCCAGGGCGGGAGTTTCTGCATCAGCGACGGGACCGGCGCCACAAAGATGCCGGGAGTGCCGGAGATAAGGCCGTAGAGGAACCGCATGCGCTCCCCGATTGTGCGGCTGTCGGGCGAGTCCGCTTCAAAGGGAAGCACGCGCCACGCAGGGAACAGACGAATTTCCGGCTCTTTGTCCGCGCCCCCGGCAGGAGGCGTCTTCTGCACGAAAAAGTTCAGGTCCTCGACCAGGGCCTCTGCAACGTCTTCGGTAGACGTGACCACGACAAGAGGACGGTCGAGTTCGCGCCGCAGGCCGAATAAAAAGAGGGCCTTGGACGCCCCCCAGAGTTCGCTCACTTCGATCGTCTTGTTTTCTGCCTGGATTTCCCGGGTGATCGGCAGGATAATGTCGTGAAGGCTTTTCATAATGGACAGGACACTATAGCACAGCGGCCGGAATGAATGCAATCGCAGGTGCGTGTCCTGCCTTGTGTTGATTGACTTTTTTCCGTTCGTGGCGTGCCGTTTAGCGGGCAGGAGGGCGGGGAATCAGCACGGTCACCGAGGTCCCTTTGCCCCTGCTCCCGGAGATCGACAGCGATCCCCCCCAGGTATTCACCCGTTCCCTCATGCCGAGAAGGCCCAGGGAGTTCGGGTCCGATAGTTCCTTTTCGGTGATTCCCTTGCCGTTATCTTCAACATGGAGCATCAGGCCGTCGGCCTGCTCGGCCAGGAGAACGGAGATCTTCGTCGCTTCTGCATGGCGGGCGGCATTGGTCAGGACTTCCTGAAAGATGCGGAACACCGTCGTTGTCCGGTCTTTATCGAGGCTGATTTCTTCGGGCTCAAAGACAACCCTGCAGGGAATGCCGGTCCTCTTTTCGAATTCTTCGGCCTGCCACTCGATGGCCGCGGTAAGGCCGAGGTGGTCCAGGATCCCGGGCCGCAAGTCCATGGATATTCTTTTCACGCTCTGGATCGTCGCTTCCACAAGCACGTCCATGGACTCCGCCCTCTCAATGGCCGCTTTTTGCTCCGGGGGCAGCCTTTTCCGAAGAAGGGAAAGGTCTATTTTCAGCGCCGTCAATGACTGTCCCAGGTCGTCGTGGATCTCGCGCGCGATCCTCGTCCGTTCGTCCTCCCTGGCGTCCTCAAGATGGGCGGAAAGGTTCCGGAGCTGATCGTTCATCATCGTCAGCTCCGCGGTCCGTTCCCGGACGAGGATTTCAAGCTCCTTTCGGGACCGGGAAAGCACTTCTTCCGCCCGCTTCCGTTCGGTGATGTCCCTGACCATCTCGATGACCGCAATGATTTCCCCCGAGGAGTCCCGCAAAGGAGATGAGGTAATGTCCAGGTGGAGGGTTGTTGTCTCTGTTGTCCGGTTCCGCTCGATGCGGTGGACCTGCCCGTCCAGGAAAGAACGCTCGACAGGGCAGTTTTCGCAGATCGTCTGCCTTCCTTCGCTTGCCTGATAACAGATTTCGCCCACGAGATTCCCAATCATATTTTTGATGACCGCATTCTGGTAAACGATCTTAAAGTCTTTGTCAATGATAACAAGGCCGTCGCCGATCGCCGCAACGACCGCCTCTGTCTTTGCCTTTTCCTGCTCGGAAATCGTGATGGCGGCAGTGAGCTTTTTTTCCGCCTCCTTGCGCTCGGCGATGTTCAGCAGAAGCTCCTTGTTGATCCGTGACAGCGAGAGGTACCGCCACAATGCCATGCCGCAAAGAACGAGAAAAAGGGCGACACCGGCCGCAAAAAGAATTCTCCTGGTCGTCCAGTACGCAGCAGGTGTGCCGTACCATTTGGTATAAATGCGCCGATATTCCGGGCCTCCGGTAAATCCCTGCAGTGCCCTGTTCAGCTGTTCCAGCAGTCGAATATTGTTTTTGCGTACAACCAAGCATCTTTCCCGTTCGAGGAACGGCTTCCCCACCGTTTTGATGCGCTCTTCCAGGCCGGCCTCCCTGGCGCTTTTCAGGATCATGGAATCTTCGCCGGCAAACAAATCGATCTTGCCTGCCAGCAGTCTGAAAATGCCTTCCTGGTACGTGTCTTCGGCCTGCAGGCGCAAGCCGGGCCGGTTTCCCAGTTGCTCTTCGGACATGCTCCCTTTGACAACGCCTACGATGTACTTCTCCGGCATTCTGCCGGTATCAATGCTGCTCTGAGAACGGGCAAAAAAGGAAAGGTAGGTTACGTCGATCGGGGCGCTGAACAGCAGGATTTTTTCGCGCTCGCGGCTCTTAAGCAGGATGCCGAGGTCTGCCTCGCCGCTCTCGATCGCGTTTGCCATTTCCGGCCAGTCTTTTTTGCAGATATATTCCACCTGCAACCCCGCGCGTCCGGCTAGACTGTCCATTATATCCACAAAAAAGCCCGAGGGCTTGCCGGTATTCCTGTCCCAGTAAGAGACCGGAGAGTAATCGCAATTGAACACCGCAACCACGGTATTCAGTTTTTTCTGAGTTGGTGCAACTGCGGCCCTTGCCGACGCGCACCACGTCATGAGGACAAGCGCCGCGACGAATGAACGGCCGAGGATGCTTTTCTTCTGTCGCATAAAGAAAGTCACGCAGCTCCTTTTTTCGCTAATCCTGAAAAGAGAACCGACATAGCACGAAGCCTCAACGGGAAGCAACCGAACTTGCTTGCTAACTATAACACAGCACCTCGTGCAATTCAACGACAGGGGCGCCTGTCAAGCCGGTCCGCGCTCCCACGCCATGGCCTTTTCGTACTCGTGAAAAAGCTTTTCTTGTTTTCTGAATTCCCGCGAGTGCACGCTCCTTCGCGTTCCCGTAAGCTGCGTACCCAGGAACGCATGGAGCATTTCATGGTAGACGATGAAAGCGACGAAGTAGCGGGGCACGGCTTTCCGGTCGAGCACGGGATTGATCCGGATGATATGCGACCTCTCGCTGTAGCTGCCGAGGGTCCTCCTTCTCACGGAAGAGCGCGGGCTGCGCGATCCCCAGGTGATCACGGCGTCGATCGTTCCGTTGAAATATTCCTTGTTCACGGCATCGTGCAGCTCACGAAGGTCGTGGTAGGTGCCCGCGGTCTTAAGAGGGACTTTTTTCGGCGGCTTGATCACAAGCCCCTCCCTGTTCTCCCGCACAAAGCTCCTGAACAGCGGCATCGGGGCTTTTCTTTTTTTTATATATGAGGCGATTTCGTCGAGCACCTCGTTGCCGGCATTCAGGAACATGCGGTGAAGGCGGATGCGCGGAACACCATCATGCAGTCTTACGGAAAGCATGGTCGATGCATTTTCCGTCAGAACTAGTACGAGGGGCCTGCCCAGGCGTTCTTCAAGGTGACGTTTAAGCGAGTTCTCGCTATGGCCGTACATAAGGTCCAGCTGGTTGTCTGTTATGTCTTTGCTCATATGGCGGGTTTCAAGGCTCGGCGGAGCGTTTCCGCATCGAATATGCCTTCGCTTCAAGTTTATGCTTTATATCGATGGAAAATTCTACTATACTTTAGACAGCAGAGCAATGCTTTCTTCCGGGATCATTCGGAACGTCTGTCCGGCTCCACAGGCATGTGGCGAGGCTGTTTTGGAGAACGCACATTACTCCGTTGAAAAAAACAAAGAGTTCATCTAATCGCTGGCTGCTCTACATCCTGAAATGCCGC